>Ga0184618_10000032_pt1 | contig 36612 bp, 40 predicted proteins | sample PLM0_30_b1_FD_133159 | JGI IMG/M metagenome (GOLD analysis project Ga0184618, IMG submission 133159) | Groundwater sediment microbial communities from an aquifer in East River, Colorado, USA - PLM0_30_b1 | ecosystem: Environmental > Terrestrial > Soil > Riparian zone | place: USA: East River...
CCCCCTGTCGACAAAGCGATGGAGAAGCTCGTGTCGCTCGCCAAGCGACGCGGCTTCGTGTTCCAGTCGTCCGAGATCTACGGCGGACTCGGCTCCGTCTGGGATTACGGGCCGCTGGGCGTCGAGCTCAAAAAGAACATCAAGGAGCGCTGGTGGCGCTCGATGGTCCACGAGCGCGAAGACATCGAGGGCCTCGACGCCGCCATCCTGATGCATCCCAAGGTGTGGGAAGCGTCGGGGCATATCGCCACGTTCGCCGACCCCCTGGTGGACTGTAAGCAGTGCAAGAACCGGTTCCGGGCGGACGACCCCCGCATCAAGGGGCCGCCGGGCGATCCGGAGACCAAGTGCCCGGTGTGCGGAAACAAGGGTACGCTCACCGCGCCCCGCATGTTCAATCTCATGTTCAAGACGTTCATCGGGCCGGTCGAGGAGCAGGCGGCGGTGGTCTACCTGCGGCCCGAAACCGCGCAGGGGATCTACGTCAACTACCTGAACGTGCTGCAGTCGTCGCGCCAGAAGATCCCGTTCGGCATCGCCCAGATCGGGAAGGCCTTTCGCAACGAGATCACGCCCGGGAACTTCACGTTCCGGACGCGCGAGTTCGAGCAGATGGAGATGCAGTTTTTCGTGAAGCCCGGGACGGCGGGGGAGTGGTTCGAGCGCTGGCGCGCCGAGCGGATGCAATGGCTCATCGACCTCGGCCTGCGGCCGGAGAAGCTGCGCTGGCACCAGCACGCCAAGGACGAGCTGGCGCATTACGCGAAAGACGCCTACGACATCGAATACGAATTCCCGTTCGGATGGCACGAGTTCGAAGGGATCCACAACCGCACCGATTTCGACCTGTCGCGGCACCAGGAGTTTTCGGGGAAGAAGCTCGACTACCTCGATGCGGCGACGAACGAGCGCTTCGTCCCGTACGTGGTCGAAACGTCCGCGGGAGCGGACCGCACCACGCTGGCTGTGTTGTGCGACGCGTATCGCGAGGAAGAGGTCGAAGGGGAGCAGCGCATCGTGCTGCGCCTCGAGCCCGCCCTCGCGCCCCTCAAGGCGGCGGTCTTCCCGCTGGTGAACAAGGACGGGATGCCCGAGCTGGCGCGCCGCATCTACGACGATCTCCGCCGTCGCTACAACGCGTTCTACGACGATGGGGGATCGATCGGGCGCCGCTACCGCCGCCAGGACGAGGCGGGCACACCGTTCGGGATCACGATCGACGGGCAGACGACGCAAGACCAGACGGTGACGGTGCGGGACCGGGACACGCTGAAGCAGGATCGGGTGGCGACCGGGCGGCTGGTGGAATACCTGGAGGAACGGATCAAGGGTTAACCCCGGATGAGGTTCACGGATTTCCGCGCGCTCGTCGAGCGCCTGCAACGCGAGGTCCCACCCGAGTTCCAGGGCGGGGTGGTGGAAGTAGAGGCGAGCCCCAAGACGGTCCCCGATCCCGTCCGTGCCGACATCTACACGATGGGCGAGTGCATCCCCCTGGAGTGGAGCGGCTCCGGGGCGGATCTCCAGTCGCGCGTCATTCTCTATCATGGATCGTTTCAAGCGCTCGCCCGCGGGGGTGGCTTCGACTGGCGCGCTCAGGCGTGGGAAACGCTGACGCACGAGCTGCGCCATCATCTCGAGTGGCGGGCGAACGTGGCTGCGCTCGAGGCGTACGACTGGGCGGCGGAGGAGAACTTCAAGCGGCAGGCGGGGGAGGCGTTCGATCCAGCCTTCTATCGCTCCGGCGAGCGACTGGCTGCCGGCGTGTACAAGGTGGAAGATGACGTGTTCGTCGAGGGCCAGGGTGACGACGTGACATGGCACGGGGCCCGATATCGCGTTACGATTTCACGGGCTGCGCCGCCGTTGTTCTTGGTGCTCGACGGGCTCGACGAGCCGCCGCCGGGGGATGCGGTGCTCGTCATTCCCCGGCGCGCGACGCTGCTCAACTTCTGGCGACGGCAGAAGGTGACGCAAGCGGTAGTCGCGGTCGAGCCCGCCTGACTCGGTGGGCCGAATTCCCGTGTGGCGTTTGCGCAACACGGCGCACATAACATTGGACGGGGTGTATGACGCCGTTCGCCCACCGTTGCGTCCTCTGGCAGGAGGCTCTATGCGCTCGACTCCCGTCGTGGTCGTTCTCACCCTCGCGCTCGCTGCTTCGCTCCCCGGACAGGAACCGCCTCGCAAGTCCACCTTCTTCTACGCCGGCGGGGGTCTCGACGCCGCCTATCTCCTGCGTTACCCCCCACGGCTCGGATACGGGCGGAACGCCGGGCTCTCGCTCCAAACGGGCTACGCTTGGCAATTCAGCCGCCTCGGTCTCCGCCTGGGCGTCGCATACTACGACCGACACCGCGAATACAACTTCACCAACTACCCACCTGGATACACCGGCCCCACCACGTTGTGGTCGTCTCGCTCGTCTACCGTTGGGGCGAGCCTAGACCTGACCTACGACCTGACCCGCGCGCGCGTTCGGCCCTACCTGATCGGTGGGCTGGGCCTTTACCGATCGTCCACCACCTACAGTGACACGACCCGTCCGAAATCTCACGTCACGGAACTGGGTGGGGCGCTGTTCTACGGAGCGGGGCTGCGGCTTCCCATCGGCAAGGCGGAGGCGTTCCTGGAGGCGCGGTTCCACCACCTCGGCGGTGGCTCGAGCGGCGTCCTTTTGCCCCTCACGTTCGGCCTCCGGTTCTGAAGCCGCCGAGCGCGCGAAGCCTCCCTCGCGCGCGTAGATTGGGGACTGCAGGAACGGGGTCCTCCGCGGTACGGCCATCTCGGGAGGCATGCACATGCGCGACATCATCACGGGCGCGGTTCTCATAGGCATCGGCTTCCTCTTCGGCGGCTCCGTTTTTCTCGGAGACTTCAGCATCTCCAGCCTGATCTTTGACGGCCTCGGTGTGTTTTTCATCGTCAAGGGCTTGGTCAAGGTCGCCAAGACCAAACAGTCCGCCTGATGCGTCACACACTCGGGGTCGCGCTGGTTGCGGCCATCGTGGGTGGTGCGCCCGCTGCCGCCCAATCGGTGGAATACCGCGCCGCCGGGGTCGAGTATCGCGCGCAACGCGACACGGGCCCGATTGCCCGTGCCGAAAGCGCCCTCGCCGCCAAACCCCGCGACGTGGAGCGGATCATTCAGCTCGGCGTCGCCCAATCGGGCGCGCGCCAGTTCCGCGAAGCGATCCAGACGTTCACGCGCGGCCTCGCGATCGCGCCGAACGACCCGCTGCTGTATCGCTGGCGCGGCCATCGCTACCTCTCGGTGCGCGAGTTCGACCGGGCGATGGACGATCTCACCCGCGGCAGCCGCCTCGATAGCACCAATTACGGCATCTGGTATCACCTGGGGATCGTCCGCTACGCGCGCGGTGACTTCGCCGGGGCGGCGGAGGCCTTCACGCGCGCGCAGCCGCGGGCTCCCGACGCCGGGGAGCGGGCCGGCGCCACCGATTGGCTGTGGATGTCGCTGTCGCGGGCCGGCCGGGGGGCCGAGGCCCAAGCGCTGCTGGACCGCCGGCCGGATTCCATGCCGACGACCAACGCGTACGGGCAACGGCTGCGGCTGTACCGGGGGCAGGTCGGCCCCGACGACGTGATCACGGCCGCCGACACCGGCGACATCGCGGTGGCGACGCTGAGCTACGGCGTGGGCAACTGGTACCTCGTACGGGGCGACACGGCGCGGGCGCGGGCCTGGTTCGAGCGCTCCATCCGCTCGGGCGGCTGGCCCGCATTCGGGTTCATCATGTCCGAAGTCGAGATGCGGCGGCTGCGGTAGACGCCAAGCGCGGCCCTCCTTCCAGCACCGAGGTCCTCATGCGATACACTGTTCTGCTGGCGTCGATGGTGGCAATCGCGTCACGCCTGCCCGCGCAGGCCACGGCTCAGCGCACGCCGCAGCAGCTCCGGGCGTCCTATGAAGCCCACCAGGCCGACTTCGACTACCTGCTCGGCGATTGGGAGTTCACGTCGGTGAGCAAGGAGTACGGAGCAGGTCGCGGATTCTGGAGCGCGGCGCGCCTTCCCGACGACGAGGGAGGCGCGGTCGTGCTGGACGAGTACCGGGTCGTAGGAGACAGCGGCGAGACCTATTATGTGACCCGCACCCTGCGCGCCTACAATGCCAACCTCGACCGCTGGGAGCTCATCTCGACGAACGGGGCCTCCGGTTTACAGGACGTTGGCACCGGTCAACGCGTCGGCGCGGAGATGCGCATCGAGCAGCGGTTCGGCGTCGGAACCCCGACGCCGTCGCTGTGGCGCATTCGCTACTACGACATCCGGCCCGATCGCTTTTCCTGGACCGCCGATCGCTCCACCGACGAAGGCAAGACCTGGTCCACGGAGCACTTGAAGATCGAAGCGCGCCGCATCGGGCCACGGCGCACGATGAGTCCGCTCGCCCCAGCGCGGCGACGGGCGCCTTGACCGAGCCTGTCGCATGACCCACCCACGCTCGTCGCGTGAGCGGTATCGGAAGTTCCTAGAGGACTACAAGGCACGGCGACTCGACGACACGACAGAGGCCGAGGAGGCGCCGTCGCCGGGGCGGCGCGGCAAGCGGCGCGAGTACCTGCGCGACTACCTCCGGTGGCTGCGCCCGCATCGGTACGCGATCGCCGCCGTCTTCGGCTTCGCCGTGGTGGCGGCGGGCCTAGAGATGATCGAGCCGCTGTTCATGCGGTACATCATCGATGGCGTGCTTCTCAACACCACGTTGGATGGCGCGGCGCGCCTCACGCACCTGCACCTCGCCGGCGCCGCGTTCCTGGGAGTGATCATCCTCTCCAACCTGGTCGGCGCCCTCAAGGACTATCGCCAGCGGCTGCTGAACACGCGGGTCATCCTCGCGCTGCGGCGGTCGCTGTTCGGCCGGTTGTTGCACCTGCCGTTGCCGAAGGTGTGGGACATGAAGACCGGCGGCATCCTGTCGCGCCTCACGGGAGACGTGGAAACGACGACCGGACTGCTGCAAATGGCGATCGTGTCGCCCGCCATCTCGGTCCTCCGCCTGATCATCTCGATCGGCGTGCTCCTGGTCTTGAACTGGAGGCTCGCGCTGACGGCGGTCGTCGTCATTCCCGGCGCGATGCTGATCAGCTTCATCGCTGCGCGGCGGATCCGCCCGATCTACCGCTCGGTCCGCAAGGACGTCGAACAGATCGACGGCCGGGTCGGCGAGGCGTTCTCGGGGATCCGCATCGTGCGGGCATTCCGGCGGGAGATGCTGGAGCTGTTCGACTACATGGTGGGTCGGCACACGGTGGTGCGCAAAGAGATGTTCGCGCATCGCCGCGAGCTGATCCTGTGGACCTCCTGGGGCCTGCTGCAGGCGGCCGTCAACGTCGCGATCGTCTGGTTCGGCGGTTACATGAACATCACCGGCGGCGCCTCGATCGGCGACATCATGGCGTTCCAGTGGTACACGTTCCTCCTGATGGGCCCGGTGTGGAACATCGTCAATTCCTTCTCCGAGTTGCAGCGTTCGCTCGCCGCCATGGAGCGCGTATTCGAAGTCCTGGCGATGCCGAACGACAAGCCCGACCGGCCGCACGCTCGCGACGCGCCGCCGGTCGTGCGCGAGGTGCGTTTCGAGAACGTCGACTTCGAGTACAACGAAGGCCAGGCGGTGGTGCGTGACTTCAACGTGGCGGTGCCCGGCGGCTCGGTGGTCGCCCTCGTGGGCCGGAGCGGCGCCGGGAAGACGACCGTCACCGACCTAGTGGCGCGGTTTCACGACCCCACGCGGGGGCGCATCCTGCTCAATGGCGCCGACCTCCGCGACCTGCGCCTGCGCAGCTACCGCGGCCTGCTCGCCATCGTGCAGCAGGATGTCTTCCTGTTCGACGGCTCGGTGCGCGACAACATCGCCTACGGCCGGCGCGCCGCCACCGACGAAGAGATCCTCGACGCCGCCCGCCGGGCCAATGCGCACGAGTTCATCGTCAGACTGCCCAAGCAGTACGACACGTTCATTGGAGAGCGGGGCGTCAAGCTCTCGGGCGGCCAGCAGCAGCGGTTAGCCATCGCCCGGGCGCTCCTGGCCTCACCCCAGATCCTCATCCTCGACGAGGCCACCAGCAACCTGGATACGGAAAGCGAGCAGCTGATTCAGGCGTCGATGGCCACGCTGCTCGCCGGGCGCACTACCTTCATGATCGCGCATCGCCTCTCCACCATCCGGCGCGCCGACCTCATCCTGTTGATGGAGGACGGTCGCGTCATTGAGCGCGGGAGTCACGAGGAACTCATGAGCGCCCGCGGCGTCTACCACGGCATGGTCGTGCGGCAGATGGAATCCCACGGTCAAAACGTCGAGGAGGAATGGCGCTGATGATCGGGCGACAATGAGCGGTCCGCCATGGCCCGAGTCCTGATCATCGACGACGACGCCGCGCTCCGGCAAGCGCTGACGAAGCATTTGGTGCACGCCGGCCACGACGTCCGGCAGGCCGGACAGGGCGACGCCGGGATCCGCGCGTTCCAGCAGGAGGCCGCCGACGTGGTGATCGTCGACATCTTCATGCCGGGGCAGGGCGGCCTGCAGACGATCGACCAGCTGCGGCGCCAGTGGCCGGCGGTCAAGATCGTCGCGATGTCGGGGGCGACCAGCGTGGGATCGCTCGATGTGAAGGGCCACGCGGTGGCGCTGGGGGCCGATCGCTTTCTCGGCAAGCCGTTCGAGGCGGCCACCCTCGTGGCGCTCGTGGCGTCACTCCTGCCATGAGCCTCGGGCCGCGCCGCCTGGCGGCGGCACTCGCGGCGGCCGCCCTGCTGGGTGTCGCCCTGTACGCCAGCACGTTCGTCGTCTCCTACAGCGATCTGTTTCGCGCGCACGACCCGCTCCTCGCGGCCGACGTCGCGCGCCTCGCTCCCGCGCGGGTCGACCGCGTCGACGAGATCCGCGATGTCGCGCAGCTCCAAGCGCTCCTGCGGGAAGCGCGGGAGCGCGGGCTGAAGGTCTCCATCTCCGGGAGCCGGCACAGTCAGGGCGGTCACACCTACACCGCGGGCGGCGTCGTGCTGAACATGCGCGGGTTCAACCGGGTCCGCGCCATCGACACGGTCGCCCTGACGGTCACGGTGGAGAGCGGCGCGACCTGGGACGAAGTGCAGCGCGCGATCGCGCCGCGGGGGCTCGCGCTCAAGGTGATGCAGTCCTCGAACATTTTTACGGTGGGCGGCACGCTCAGCGCCAACGCGCACGGGCGCGACATCGACGTGATGCAGGTCGTGGAGGTCGTCGAGCGGTTCCAGCTGCTGCGTGCCGACGGGAGCGTCGTCGAGGTCAGCCGGACCCGGAACCCGGAGCTGTTTTCGCTCGTCATCGGCGGGTACGGGCTCTACGGCGTGATCCTCGACGTCACGCTCCGGGTCACGCGCGACGAGCTGTACGAGCAGCGCGCCGTGTCGATGGATTACACGGCGTTCCCGGCCTACTTTGCCCAGCACGTCAAGGCCGACTCCGGAATCGCGCTGATGCTGGTGCGCCCGTCGATCGACCCTGACCCCGATTCCTTCCTCAAGGAGCTGGTGGTCGTCACCTGGCGCCGCGCCGCGCCGGCGGCGGGTCGACCGGGCAGCTTCGACCTCACGGAAGAGGAGCACGTCCTGCGCGACAAGTTCTTTTTCGGTCTCTCGCGCCGCTTCGCTTGGGCGAAGTCGCTGCGCTGGACGCTCCAGAAAAAGTTCGAATTGGGCGCCGGCGAGGCCCGAATCGTCTCGCGGAACAACGCCATGCGGCCGCCGCTCGCCCCGCTCGAGTTCCTCGAGTACCACTCGAAGCGCAACACGGACATCATCCAGGAGTACTACGTGCCGGTGGAGAACTTCATCCCGTTCATGGACCGGTTTCGCGAGATCCTCGCCGCCGGCCATGTGAACCTGTTGAGCTCGACGGTGCGTTACGTGGCCCCGAACGCCACGCCGGCCCTTGCCTACGCGCCGCGCCGCGCGGCGTTCGCGATCATCCAGATGAGCAACGTAGGGCTCTCCGCCGACGCGCAGGCGCACGCCGAGGCGGTGACCCAGGAGCTGGTCGATGCGGCGCTCGAGCACGGCGGGACGTATTATCTGACCTACCAGCTTTATCCCTCGGCCGACCAGCTACATCGCGCCTACCCCAACGCGCGCCACGCCTTCGAGCGCAAGCGGTTCTACGACCCGGGCGAGATCTTCACCAGCCAGTTCTACGAGAAGTATGGGCACACCCAACCCCGCTGACGGCGCGGCGCCTCGCCGCGGGAGAGCGTCGGGGTGGGCGCGCCGCGCCCTGGCCGCCTGCGGCCTCGCGCTGGTGCTGGTCCTCGCCTACCTGTTCGGGTGCGAGCCCCGGTACCGGGGCACCCTCGTCGTCCGGCCGCCGCGTCCGCTCGTCTTCGCGCACCGCGGCTTTGGCGACCACGCGCCGGACAACAGCCTCTACGCCGTCGAACGCGCGCTCACCGCGGGGCTGGACGGGGTGGACGTGGACGGTCAGCTCACGCGGGACAGCGAGCTCGTCATCTTCCACGACCTGAGCGTCGATCGACTGACGGCGGACACCGGCCACGTCCGCGACAAGACGGCCGCGCAGATGCTGGCCCTCGACCTCGGGCCCAAGTACGACCCGCGGCTCCGCGGTGCCAACGTCCACACCTTCGAGGACTTCGTCCGGGACGTGAAGGGCCGGGGCATCCTGATGGTCGAACTGAAGGTGCCCGGGCTCGCGGCGAGCGGGATCGAGCGGCGCGCGGTCGAGATCATCCAACGGTACGCCGCCCACGACTACGTCGTGCTCAGCTCGTTCAACCCCGTGGTGCTGTACCGCGTGAAGCGCCTCGATCCCAAGGTCCGCACCGCGCTCATCTTCATGGACACGAACTGGAATCCCGAGCTGATCGCCGAGATCAAGCCGGGGGACGTCGTGAACCTGCCGTGGCCGCTGCGCCAGGAGTTCATTCGCCGCGCCATCCGCAAGATCGTCCGGCCGGACCTCCTCAGCATCAATCACCAGGTGGACGAGGCGGTCCTCGACCGCTTGATCGCGAAGGGTTGGCCCGTGTTCATCTGGACGCCCGACGAGGAAAACGCCCTGCGCCGGGCGCTGGCGAAGCGGCCCTACGGCGTGATCTCGGACCAGCCGATACGCGCGCAGCAGCTGCGGGACCAGTGATTCACGAGCCCGACGTCGCCTTCACCGACCTCGGCCTGGCAATCCTCGCCGCCTTCCTCGGCTGGCGGCTGAGAGCAGGGGCGGGCGCGGTCGTGATGGCGGGGCTCGCCAGCGCGGCCCTGTGGGGCGGGATCTTCCACGGGTTCTTCCCGGCTCGGACCGCGACGCGCTCGGGCTTCGTGGTATGGATCCTTGTGGCGCTCTCGATCGTGGTCGTCGCCGCTACGCTGCTCGATCTGGCGTTGCGCGTGCTGGCGCCGCGCCTCCCGCCGGCGGCACGCCGGTGGATTGTGGCGGTGTACGGGGCCGGCTCGGCCGGCCTCGTGCTGTTCGTGGACGAGTCGTTCGCCACCGTCGTCCGTTTCTACGGTCCGGCGCTGGCCCTCGCCTTGGTCGCCGCGGTGCAGCAGGCGGTGCGCACCCGGAGCGCGGGGTGGGCATTCCTGGTCCTCGGGTTCACGGTGTCCGCCGGCGCCGCGCTGCTGCAGCAGGCGGGAGTGGGCATCCATCCCCGCTATTTCAACCACAACGCGGTGTACCACGTGCTGCAGGGGATCGCGCTCGTGCTGCTCTACGGAGGGTTCCGGCTTGAGCCTCGCCAGGGATGAACGGCTGGCGCGCCACATCGGCTTCTGGTGGGGATTCGCGGAGGGGTTCGTCTTCTTCATCGTGCCGGACGTCTACATCAGCTTCGCCACTCTCTTCTCGCTGCGGGCCGGCTCGATAGCCTGGCTGTCCTCCATTGCAGGCTCGGCAGTCGCCATCCCCGTCATTTACGCACTCATGGTTACGCTCGGTGTCGACTACGTGGCATTCCTCCCCTCGCTGCCGGGGATATCCCGCGGGTTGCTCGCGCAGGTCGGGGCGAGCATGGCCTCCGATGGGCTCCCCTACACGCCGCTGCTGGTGCTGGGCGGCGTCCCGCTCAAGGTCTACGCCGGGCTCGGGTTCTCGCTCGGGCTGTCGCTCGGTTCGGTGCTCCTCTGGACCGTGTTTGCGCGCATCGTGCGGATCGCGCCGACGTTCATCGTCGTCGCGGGGCTGCGCCTGGTCCTCGGCCGCTGGATCGATGCCCGGGCCACCCTGTGCGGGGTGGTGCTGGTCTTGTTCTGGATTGCGTTCTACGTCTTCTACTTTGTTCACATGAGCCGGGTCTGATTCGGGGGGACCAAGGGCATCACCTCCGCCGCGAAGCGCTCCATCTCCTCGAGCTGCGGGCTGAACTGGAGGAGGAGGAGATCGGCGCCGGCGCACTCGAAGCGCCGGATCTGTTCGGCGATCTGCGCCGGCGTCCCGACGAGTCCCGCCTTGAGCCCGCGATTCGACACCGAGTAGTCCTCGAGGCTCACCTGCTGCTCGAGCTTGGTATTGGCGAGCCAGTCCTGGTAGTTGGCGTATCCGCCGGCGCTCTGGCGCACGTCGGTGATCCGTGCGACTTCGCGCCGGACGAGCGCCTCCGTCTCGCGGCAGACGACGTACCCCGCGAGGCCGTACGTCAAGGGCGGGAGCCCGCGTTGCGCGCGCCGCGATCGCATGTCGGCAATCTTCTCGCCGATCCGCTCGGGCGGATCGCCGTGCATCAGATACGCGTCGCACTTCTGCGCGATGAGGTCCTTGGCCGCCGGTGACTCGCCCCCGGCGTACAGCGTGGGTCTGGGCTGCTGCACCGGCTTGGGCTCCAGGATCGCGTTCTGGACCTGGTAGAAGCGACCCGCGAACGAGAACCGCGGCTGCGACCACATTCCGGCGACAATGTCGAGCCACTCGGCCGTGCGGGCGTAGCGCTGGTCGTGCTGGTCGAACTGGGCGCCGTATTGCTTCGCCTCCTCCGCCCACCAGGACGAGACGACGTTGAGCGAGATCCGGCCGTGGCTGACGTGGTCGATGTTCGCGCTCTGCTTCGCCAGCAGGGCGGGGGCATGGAACGTGGGGCGCACCGCGACCATCAGCTCCAGGCGGCGTGTGATCGCGGCGAGCGCCGCGGCCGTGCTCCAGGCGTCCAGTGAGGGCGCGTCCATGCCCTTGATGTCGTTGAGATTCAGCTCGGCGATCAGGGTCAGGTCGAAGCCGATCTCCTCGCTCCGTCGGGCGAGACGGCTGACGTACTCCCAGCTCGCCTCCATCCGCTCGTCGTCGACGTTCCGGAGCCAGCCGCCGAACACGGGGAGCCAGTAGCCGAAGCGCATCAGCGGGCCTCCTGCTCGAGGTAGTCCGCCAGCCGCTCGAACGGATCGAAACCGACCACCCGTGGCCCGTCGGCCACGAAGTTCGACAGGGCATTGATGTCGTAGTAGTAGAGCTGCCCGTCACGGTCGTCGATGAAGTACTCCACGCCGCCCACCTCGATTCCGGCGGCCTGCATGATCCGCTCCACCTCGGCGATCTGCTGCGGGGGCGGAACGTGGCCTTCGACGGTGAGTTGATTCTTGGGCGCGTCCGCCGGACACGCGGCGCGCACCAGCTCCTCGCCCCCCACGGTCTGGCAGACGTCGGCGGGGCACAGGTTGAACGAATCGCCCGGCGCGTAAATCCGGATCGCGTAGAGGTAGCGCCCGCCCAGCACCTCGACGCGTACGATGCGGCCATCCCGCTGCGGAATGGATTCCTGCACCAGCGCGGTCTGGTCGATGCCGAAATCGAAGCCACCGTTCTGCGCCGCGGCGGCGAGCTGTGCGGGGGAGCCGAACCGCCGGATCCCGGCGCCGCTGCCGCCGATGTTGGGCTTCACGACCACGGGAAAGCGGAGACCTTCCGCCGCCGCCGGCGCCTCGGCCGCGTGGTTGATGACGCGAGCCTTGGGGTAGGGGAGGCCCAGCGAGTGGAGCAGGGAGAGCTGGGAGGCCTTCGAGGTCTCGGTGACGAACGCGTCGTAACCGTTCACGACGCGCACGCCGCGCGTCTTGAGATGCGCCAGGTACTGCAGCGTGTAGAAGATCGCGTGGCCGTTCCCCCGCAGCCACGCCGACGGGCTCATGCGATTGAACAGCAGCGAGTAGGGCACCGGGGCGGTGGGATCGAAGCGGTGCCGCGCCGCGTGCACTTTCACGTACGGTGTCCCTCGCCGATCGAGCTCCGCGAATAGCGGGCGGAACCAGTCGGGGTGCTCGTAGTACACGGCGATGGGACGGTCCTTGGTCGGTGCCATGCCTCGTTACTCCCTCCGCGCGGGGTCGGGGACAAGCGCCACCGCTTCATCAATGGCGCGATCCACCTGCTCGAGCAGTCTCTGGTCGGGCCCGTTTTCGAACTGGGCGTCGCACGCGTACACACCGAGCGACACGCTGGTTGCGCCGAGGCTCGCGAAGAGCGGGCGGAATCCGTGGTCCAGCGCCAACTGGTGCGCCACGGTCGCACCGGTCAGGATCGGTACGCCGACCTTCGCGGCGAGCGCGTCCTGCGGCAGCAAATCGAAGAACGTCTTGAGCAGCCCCGAATAGGTCGCGCGATACACCGGCGAGCTGGCCACGATGATCTTGGCCGCCGCCACGGTATCGATGGCCCGGGCCAGCTGTTCGTCGCGTCGCCTGCCGAGCAGCGCGTCCGCCGGGAGCGAGGCCAGGTCGATCACGACGGCGTCGCAATCCAGGGCCGCGAGCCGTCGCCGCGCGCGTTCCAGCAGCGTGCGCGACCTGGAGGTGGGCGACGGGCTCCCCGAGATGAGCGCGGCGCGTGCGACCGTGTGTGCCATGCAGTTCCGATCCCCAGAAAGCGAATCGGCCGTCACCTCAAGCGTCTGGGGTCGCGGCCGGTCTGGTGTATTCGTGCGGGCGTCGAGCCCGGCTCAGTCTTGCTTCTTACGTACTCGGCACCAGACCGTCGCTGCCCCGGCTACAACACATGCAGCAGGGAAGGAGACGGAGGCACATGGCGGTGTGGCGTCGCATTCTGGCGGAAACCTAGCCGAGGCCGGCGAGGGCGTCAACATGCTGACGGCGCCGCCCGAAGGAACTAGAATACGATCCGTGCCCGCTCACCCGAAGCATCGGACCGTCGTCCTCGCCACGCGCGACCTGTTCTTTCGCTCCAAGCTCGGCGCGATCGTGCGGGCCGCCGGCGCCGAGGTCGCGCGTGACGCAGTGACCTGCGATCTGGCGGTCGTCGAGCTCGGAGGGCCGGGCCCGGCGGACCGGATCCGGGAGCTCGTGGCGCGGGGGATTCCCGTGCTGGCGTTCGGATCGCACGTTAAGGCGGACGAGTTGCGCGCGGCGCGGGAGCTGGGGGCGGTGGCGGTGCCCAACTCACAGGTGGAAGAACGCCTGCGCGGGATGCTCGACTGACGGAGGTGGGACCCATGGTGCCCAAGCGCTCTTGGTGGATGCTCGGCGTAGTCTTCGTACTGCTGTCCGTACTGCCGCTGGTGCGCCATTTCACAGAGCGCGCCGACATTTGGTGGACGCCCCTGCCGCTGGCCGTGCCGCTCGCCGAGACCGCGGACCGGGTGGAGGTTTACGTTCGGGGAAGCATCCTCGAGCAGCACCTGCACGCCGGCACGCTGACGCTCACGGGGGTTTCCGGCCCGGCGCGCGTCGCCGCCGCCGATATCACCTTTCGGTTCAACAACCGGGACCGCCGCACGGCGCAGCAGTTGCCGCAGCTGCTCGCCTCGGCGGCGCTCGGTGGGGCCGTGCTCGCGCTGGTGATCTCGATGCTGGCCAAGCGACGCGCCGGTGCCCCTTAGACCGCGGGCGGCTCCGGCCGCGCCAGCGCCGCAAATACAAAACGGCCCCGATCCACCGGGGCCGTTGCGGTTGCCGCTACTACGTCTATTACTTCGACGCCGTCTGCACCGGAATCTGCCGCGGCTTGGCCTTCTCCGCCTTGGGCAGTGTGACGGTCAGTACGCCGTGCTCAAACGTGGCCTTGATGTTGGCCGCGTCGACCGTCGCCGGCAGGGTGAACGTCCGTTCGAACGCCCCATACACGCGCTCGTAGCGGTGCACCCGCTCCGTCCGCTCCTCGGCCACCTGCTGCTTCTGGCCGGTAATCGACAGGACGTTGTTCTCGACCGAGATCTTCACGTCCTCCGGCTTCACGCCGGGGAGCTCTGCCATGATGCGGATTGAATCCGCTTCCTCGAGGACGTCCACGGCCGGCACCCATGCCGCCACGGCGCTGTCACGGTACTGCCAGTCCAATCCAGTCAATGCGTCATTGAGGAAACGGTTGAGATTGCTGCGGGTCGCCAGGAACATAGTACGCCTCCGTAGTTGAAGTGACCCGCGCGGGACCAAGGCAACCGGCGTGCCAGCCGCCGAGCCCCCGAGGTTGCCGTTGTGACCGTCCCACCTGTCAACTATGCGGAGCCTCGGCCACGCTCTATCTTTTTGTCATGCGTCTTTTCCCCGCGGCCGCGGTTGCGCTCGGCCTCGCCGTGCCCGTCCTCCCCTCCCAGGGGCCTCCGTCCTATCGGCTCTATGTGGCGAGCGAATCGGGCGACATCGTCACGCAGCTCACCTGGGATGGGACGGCCCTGGCGACCGTCAAGGTCGTGCCCGTGGGGGTCATGCCGGCCGACATCGACGGGCCGCACAACGTCACCGTTGCGCCCGACGGGAAGTACTGGTACGTGACGATCGCCCACGGCACGCCGTTCGGCAGCCTGTGGAAGATGGCGGTGCACGGGGACACGGTGGTGGGCAAGGCTGCGGTGGAGATGTTCCCGACGACGATCAGCCTGACGCCGGACGGCACCCTCGCCTTCGTGGCGAACTCGGATTTTCACGGGGATCACCCCAGAGTCAACGTGCTCACCATCGTCTACACGCCGACGATGACGCCGCTCACCAACCTCCCGGCGTGCGACATGCCGCACGGAGTGAAGGTCAATCACGCCGGGACGCTGGTGTACGTGTCGTGCATGAACTCCGACGAAATCCTAGAGATCGACCGGCAGTCGTTCCGCATCCAGCGGCGCCACAAGACCGGTGAGGGATCGGCGCAGGCGATGGCGGGGATGCACAGCGGGCCCGCGAGCGCCGCTCCCGCCGCCACGGCTCCCGGGCACGACTGCTCGCCGACTTTTGTCTCCGTGTCGCCGGACGACCGACGCCTGTACGTCGCATGCAACCACGGCAACACCCTGCAGGTGCTCGATGCGGCGACGCTCCAGCTCGTGAAGGAGCTCCCCGTCGGGGCGGGGGCGTACAACGTGGAACCGTCCCCGGACGGGCGCTGGCTAATCGTCACGAACAAGAAGGCGCAAAGCGTGTCCGTGGTGGACGCGCAGGCGCTGGGCGAGGTCGCCCGCATCCCCACGTCGAAGAAGCTGCCGCACGGGGTGGCCTACGCGCCGGATGGCCGTTGGGCCTTCATCTCGGTGGAAAGCATCGGGACCGACCCCGGAGCGGTGGACGTGATTGATCTCGTGACCCGCGCGCGCGTCGCGAGCGTCGCCGTGCCGCTGCAGCCGACCGGCATCACCATGGTGCGTGAGCGGTGACGCACACGACGACCGTCGCCCTGCAACCGGCCGCCGTGCTCGAGCGCGCGAAGGCGTTCTTCGCCGAGCGCGTCCCGAACGCCGCGGCCTTCGTCGAGCGGGAAGGGCCTCGCTTCGTCGTGCTGCGGGGCCAAGGCGGCGAGGAAGTCGTGTTCAGCGCCTGGGAAGACGGGGGCGTGACCCGGGTCCGCGCCTCGACGCTGTTCTTCGATCAGGCCGTGGACCGGTTTTTTTCGACGCTCCCGCTTGCGTCGACGGTAGAGGTCGTATGACGGCCGTCGCCCCCCCCCTCCCCCAGCGGTTCGCGGTGCGCGTGATGGTCACCGACGTGTGGGACCAGGTGTTCCTGCCGGTCGAGCCGCGGACGACCGTCGCGCAGTTGAAGCGCGACGCCCTTCAGGCGGCGCTGAAGCGGTCGCGGATCGATCCCGACGCGTACGTCGTGAAGTTCCGCGGCGCGGAAGTGTTCGATGAGACGGCCACGCTTGGCTCCCTGGGCGCCGTGCCGAACGCCCCGTTCATCGTGCTTCCGGCGCGGCGCCAGCCGGTGCGGTGAAGTTCCTCACCATCGTAACCGTCGGGTTCCTCCTGCTGAACGCCACCCTGCTTGCGTGGGTCGGCGTCGGCATGAGCCGGCCGTGGCTGCTCGTCTTAGCCGGGGCGTTCGTCGCGGTGAGCGTCCTTGTCGTCCTCGCCTTGCGGCGCTACCGACGCCTTGTCGCCGAGCTGCAGGACGACCGGCGCGAGATGAGACGGGAAGTGGAGTCGCTGCGCGATCTGCTCAACCGCACGCAGCGGTGAGCACAGCCGTTCTTTGGCACCCCGCGTCCCGGCTGCACTACGCCGGCGCGGGCCACCCCGAACGGCCGCAGCGCATCGAAGTGGTCCTCGAGGCGCTGCGCGCGCCGGAACTGGCTCCCGTCGCGCAGCTGGTCGAGGCGCGGCCCGCCGAGCGCGCGGCGCTCGAGCGCGTGCATCCGCCGGCGTACCTCGACCACCTCGCGGCGCTCGCCGCTCGGGGCGGCGGGATGCTCGACGCCGACACCTTCCTCGGATCCCGCAGCTGGGAGAGCGTGCTCGCATCGGCGGGCGTGGCGCTGGCAGCGGTGGAGCGGGGGCTCGCGAACGGCACCGCGTTTGGCGCCACACGCCCGCCGGGGCACCATGCTCTCGCCACCCAGGCGATGGGGTTCTGTTTCCTCAATAACATCGTGATCGCCGCGCGCCACGCGCAGGCGCTCGGGTGTGCGCGGGTGCTGATCGTGGATTGGGACGTGCACCACGGCAATGGTACGCAGGCGCTCGTCGAGACCGACCCGACAATCCGCTTCGTGTCGATGCACCAGCATCCCTGGTATCCGGGCACCGGGGCGGCCAACGAGCGCGGCGTGGGCAACGTCTTCAACGTGCCCCGTCCGGGCGGGTTGCCGCGCGCGACGTACGTGCGCGATTTGTTGGCCGCGGTGGACAACGCCCTGACCGGCTGGAGCCCGGATCTGTTGCTCGTTTCGGCGGGGTTCGACTCGCTCGCCGGTGACCCGCTCGGCGAGTTCACGCTCGAGCCCGACGACATCGCGGAGTGGACGGCGGCCCTGCGCGAGCGAATGAGGACGCGTCCGGTCGTCGGCGTACTGGAGGGCGGGTATCGGCTGGATCGGCTCGCGGCGGGGGTGTGCGCGCACGTGCGCGCGCTTGCCTGACCCGCCCACCGTCCTATACTTCAGGCGTGACCGCCACCGCCACGCCCCCGCAGGCATCCAAGCACTGGCCGACGAGTATCTACCGCCGTCCCGACGGCACGCTGGAGCAGGACATTCCGCCCGCGCGCATTCGGGAGGTGGTGCAGAGCGGCGAAGGCGAGCTGTGGGTGGACATCGACAGCACGAGCATGCACCAGCATGCGCTGCTGGAGAAAGTGTTCGAGTTCCACCCCCTCTCCGTCGAGGACACCCTCTCCCCCGACACCCGTGTGAAGTTCGAAGAGTACCCGCGCTACGTCTTCGTGGTGATGGCGGGGGTGCGCTTCGACGAAGGGACGCCCGACCCCTTCGATCTCGAGACCGTCAACCTGTACTTCTTCCTCGGGAAGAATTTTTTGGTCACGGTGCACGCCGTCCCCCAGAAGAGTTGCGGGTCGGTGCGCGAGCGCCTCTTGCGCAATCCCGACCTGCTGGCGCGCGGGGCCGAGATGACCATGCACAACATCATCGACCAGGCGGTGGATGCCTACTTCCCCCTGGTCGAGCAGCTGAATACGCTCGTCGACAGTCTGGAGGAGCGGCTGTTCGAGCAGTTCGACGAGAAGTTGATCCACGAGATCTTCAAGGCCAAGCGCGCCGCCTTCTCGTTCCGGCGCCATGTGGGCCCGCTGCGGGAAGTGCTCAACATCCTCACCAACCGCCCCTGCGGCTTCATCCGCCCCGAGACGCAGCTCTACTACCGCGACGTCTACGATCACACGATCCGGATCATGGAGTCGCTCGATACGGTGCGCGACCTCCTCGCCGGCGTGCTGGAGACGTACCTGTCGCAGACGTCCAACCGGATGAACCGCGTGATGAAACAGCTCTCCCTCGTTTCGACGATCGCCCTGCCGCTGATCGTCATCGGTGGGATCTACGGGATGAATTTCCAACACCTCCCGCTCACCGACCATCCGCTCGGGTTTTATTGGGCGTTGGGGAGCATGTTCGCGGTCTCCCTGGTCATGGTGTGGTGGCTCAAGAAGACGCAATGGCTTTGAAGCTGGTCGTCGAGCAGTGCGCCATCACGACCCGACATCCCTTCGTCATCGCCCGCGGCTCGACGAACGGCTACAAACGCGCCTGGGTGCGGATCGTCGCTGACGACGGCGTAGAGGGATGGGGCGAAGCCGATCCGTCGTCCTATTACGGTGAGACCTACGACACCGTCGTCGCCACGCTCACCAAGCTCGCCGGGCACCTGCCGCGCGACCCGTTCGACCTCGAGGGCGCGGAAGCGCGCTTCGCGCAGCTCGCGCCGAAGCACGGCGCCGCCCGCTCGGCCCTCTCCGCCGCCCTGCACGACCTGGTCGGGAAGCGGGTCGGCCAACCGCTGTGGCGCCTCTGGGGACTGGACCCGCGGAAGGCGCCGCTCTCGTCGTTCACCATCGGACTCGACACGGTCGAGAAGATGCGTGAAAAAGTGCGTGAAGCGAAGGCGTATCCCATCCTGAAGATCAAATTGGGGACGGATCGGGACGAAGAGATCCTGCGGACCGTGCGCGAGGCCACCGACAAGCCGATCCGCGTCGATGCCAACGCCGCGTGGACCGTCGAGCGCGCGAAGCACATGGTCCCGGTGCTGAAGGAGCACGGCGTGGAGTTCCTCGAACAGCCGTTGCCTCCGGGGGACCTGGAGGGGCTCGCCGACGTCCATCGGCACGCGCGCAAGCATGACCTGCCCATCGTGGTGGACGAGAGCTGCATCGTGGCGGCGGACATCCCCCGCCTCGCGGGCAAAGTGGACGGAATCAACATCAAGCTGGCCAAGTGCGGCTCCCTGCGGGAAGCGCTGCGGATGATTGCGACCGCGCGCGCGCACGGCATGCTGGTCATGGTCGGGTGCATGATCGAGACGTCGCTGGGGATTACGGCGGCCGCGCACTTCACGCCCCTCGTTGACGCCGCCGACCTGGACGGCGCCGCCCTCACCGTCGACGATCCCTTTCTGGGAGCCACGGTCGACGGCGGCGAGATCCGCCTGCCGACCGAGCCGGGGCTCGGCGTCCGGCGGCGATGACCGGGGAGGGCTCGGCGCGCTACGCCGAGGTCGTCCTGCCCGTACCGGTCTCACGCGCCTACACCTACCAAATCCCCGACGCCCTGACCGACCGCGTGGTCCCCGGCGCGCGTGTCGTGGTGCCTGTGCGGCGCCGGGCGGCGATCGGCATCGTGACAGCCGTGGACGTGGCCGCGCCGGACGTCCAGGCCAAGACCCTCACGGGGGCGCCCGACGTCGAGCCGGCGTTGTCGGGCCCGCTGCTCCGCCTCGGGCACTGGATCTCCGACTATTACGGCGCGCCGCTGGGCCTCGCGTTGCGGGCGATCCTGCCGGGTCCCCTATGGCGCGTCGCCCGGCCCGAAGGTCCCGCCGAGGCGGCCGAGCGCGTGCTGGTGCTCACTGAGCGGGTGGAGTCGCTGCTCGAGCGCGAGCGGGTGTTCAAACGGGCGCCCAAGCGGCGCGCGGCGTATGAAGCGCTGGAGGCACTGGGCGGGTCCGCGCCGCTGTCGCACCTCGTGGAGCGGATGCAACTCTCGGCCAGCGCGCTCCACGGGCTCGTGCGGCAGGGCCTCGCCCGCGTGGACCGGGTGCTCGAGACGCGCGACCCTTTTTCCGGCCTCTCCTCCGCCCCGCCGCCGGTCCTGACGGCGGACCAGCAGCGCGTCGTCGCCGCGGTCGCGGGCACGCGGGTGGACACGCCTGTGTTGATTCACGGCGTCACCGGCTCGGGCAAGACCCTCGTGTACCTCGACGTGCTGCGTGGCGTCGTGGCGTCTGGTCACGGTGCCATTCTCCTCGTCCCGGAGATCGCCCTCACGCCACAGACGGTCGCCCGCGTCCGCGGGGTCTTCGGCGATCAGGTGGCGGTGCTCCATTCGGGGCTGTCGGACGGCGAGCGCGTGGACGCCTGGCGCGCGCTGCGCCGCGGGGAGAAGCGCGTCGCAGTGGGCCCTCGCTCCGCCGTCTTCGCCCCCGTCCAGCGACTCGGCGCGATCGTGGTGGATGAGGAGCACGAGCCCACGTACAAGCAGGGTTCGGCGCCCCGCTACAACGCGCGCGACGCGGCGATCGAGCGGGCGCACTTGGAGGGAGGGGCCCGGGTAATTCTAGGGAGCGCCACGCCGGCGCTCGAGACGCTCGACCTCGCCGCCCGCGGTCGCATCGTGACGTTCGCGCTGCCCGAGCGCATCGGCGCGCGGCCTCTGCCGCCTGTCGACGTGATCGACCTCAAAGTTGCTCCCAGGGTTCCCGAGGCTGGTGTCATTCCCTGGACAGAGGCGTTGGACGGCGCGGTCGGTGGCGCGCTGGCGCGCGGTGAGCAATCGATCCTGCTCCTCAACCGCCGCGGCTTCGCCACGTTCGTGCAGTGTCCCGCCTGCGGCGACGTACGCGCCTGCCCGCATTGCGCCATCGCGCTCACGGTGCACCAGACGCCCGCCACACTGCGGTGCCATTACTGCGGACACGAGGCGCCGATCCCGGACACCTGCCGCGTCTGCGGCCACGCCACGCAGCGGCTGCGCGGCCTCGGCACGCAGCAGCTCGAGCACTTTGTGGGGCTCCGCTTTCCCCAAGCGCGCATTGCCCGGATGGACCTCGACACGACCAGCACGAAGTGGGCGCACCACCACATCCTCGAGCGTGTCGCGCGGGGAGAGGTCGACATCCTGCTTGGTACGCAGATGATCGCCAAGGGGCTCGACTTCCCGAACGTGACGGTCGTGGGAGTCGTTGATGCCGATACCGGCCTGCATTTCCCCGATTTCCGGGCCGCGGAGCGGACGTTCCAGCTCGTGGCGCAGGTGGCGGGGCGGGCGGGGCGGGGCCCGCGTGGGGGCCGGGTGTACGTGCAGACGCGGTCGCCCGACCATCACGCCATCCGGGCGGCGGCGGCGCACGCGGTCCAAGCTTTCGCCGAGGCGGAGCTGCCGCTGCGGACGCCGCCCAACCCCGCCTATCCGCCGCGGGTCGGGCTCGTGCGCTTCGTGGCGTCGGGTCTCGACCAGGCACGCACCGCGGCCCTGGCCGAGCGGGTGGCCGCCTGGCTGCGCCGCGCAGGCGCGGAGCGCCTGGAAGGCGCGCTGACCGTCCTGGGCCCCGCCCCGTGCCCGATCACCCGCCTCCGGGGCTTGTGGCGCTGGCACGTGTTGGTGAAGGCGGCGGAGCCGCGGGTGCTGGGACGGGTGGTGCGGGCGTGGCGGGCGAAGTCGCACCGCGCGGTGACGGTGGATCGCGATCCGGTGTCGCTGTTGTGAGCGTGTCCGACCATTCCCCATTCCCGGCTCCCCGCTTAATTTCCCCGGCCTGTGGGTCGCCCCCGGTTTCAGTACCGACCACCCGACTTCGATGCGCCGCCGCTCTCGGGCGCGCCCGAAGCGCGGTTCGAGCCCGCACCGGCCGACGGGGTTCTCCCCGACGGTTTTTTTTCGACCACGAATCTGCCGACGTACCTGAAGGTGGGCGGCGCCTGGCGCCGGCCGCGCCTGCCGCGGATGGACTGCGTGATCGTGCACCACGCGCCCGACGACCTCGTCGTGACGGAGCCGCGCAAGGTGCGGCGGACCCAGCGCGTGGCGGTCGGGGAGAACGAGGATGGCAGCGAGGGCATCTACGTCCACGCCGAGGGATTCCTCGGCGGCCGCCACAGTGCCAACGAGTTCGGCTTCATGCAAACCGAGGTGTCGCGCGAGCGCCCGGTGGACTACGCCGTGCTCGCCGAGCTGCTCGGGGACGAGAAGCAGCGCGGCGGCAAGATCCTCTGGGTGATCGGCCCCGCCTTGGTGCACGCCCGCGCGCGCGAGGACATGATCTGGTTCATCCAGAACGGCTACGTGGGCGCGCTGCTCGGCGGGAACGCCGTGGCCGTGCACGACCTCGAGGCGGCGATCTTCGGCACCACGCTCGGGATGTCGAGCTCGGGGGAAGGGGTCGAGGGCGGCCACGCGCTGCACATGCGCGCGATCAACGCCATCCGCCGCGCCGGGTCGATCGCCGCCGCGGTGCGGCAGGGACTGGTGACGGGCGGCATCATGCACGCGCTCACCACGCAAGGCGTGGCGTACGTGCTGGCGGGATCGATCCGGGACGACGGGCCCTTGCCCGAAGTCATTGCCGACACGCTGGCCGCCCAGGATGCGATGCGTACGTTCACCGTCCAGGCGACGTTCGCGGTGTTCGTCGCCACGGCCCTGCACGCGATCGCAGTGGGGAACATGCTTCCCGCGTTCGTGGATTCCCCCAGCCCCGACCAGGTCCGCCCGCTCACGACGATCTGTGTGGACCAGACGGAGTTTGTGGTGAACAAGCTGCGCGACCGCGGCACGCATCAGGCGTACGGGGTCGTCACCAACGCCCAGGACTTCATGCACGTCCTGCGATTCTACGTGGAGCGATGGGAGCAGGCCCGGACCCCCGCGCCCCTTTCCCGCTAGCGCCGGGGCAGGGCCCGGGGTGGGCGAAGGTGGCCGCGGCCGTGGAGGCGGAGATGCCGCCCGCGGAGATCGACACCATCTACTTGTTTCGGCCGATCAAGCGCGAAGGGCGGGAGTGGGGGACGGCGGTGGTGACCCGGAAGAGTGACGAAGGCCGGTTGCGGGTTTACACGGCGAAATACATGCTCATCGTGCGCGGCAAGGACCGCGGACAGGCCAGAGTCGAGGTCGCGGAGGTGGGGCTCAGCCCCGCCGAGGTCCTTGCCCAGGTGATGCAGGCGACGGCGGACCGTACGGCGGACCCGGAACCGCCGGTTGAGGTTGGCCCGGGGGCGTGGTATGCAGGTTGACGGCCAGGCGCTGCTCGGGGTCTTCCGGCGCTACCTCCACGAGCACAGCCTCCCGGTGACGCACCAGCGGCTCGCGGTCGCGGAGGCGATCTTTTCTTCCGGCGCCCACCTCTCCGTCGAGGAGATCGCCGGCCGGGTGGCGCAGCAAGGCGGCCCCGTCGGGACCGCAACGGTGTACCGGACCGTCGAGCTGCTGGTCGAAAGCGGGCTCGTGAAGGAGAACGACTTCGGCGAAGGCTTCAAGCGCTACGAGCCGGGATCGGGCGAAGGAGGGCGCGGGCAGCCGCACGAGCACTGCATCTGCTCTTCGTGCGGGGCGGTGACGGAGTTCTCCAACGACCGGCTGGAGCGCATGATCGCCCTGCTCGCGGAGGAGGTGGAATTCCGACCCCACCACCACCGCCTGGAGATCTACGGACTGTGCCGGCGGTGTCAGCAGTCGAACCCTTTAGCGCGCGCGAGGTAGTGGGTTGATCGACTCACGAATGTTCATCCCGACCAAGGCCTTCCTCACCAAGGGCGTCGGTCGGCACCGGGAAAAACTGACGAGCTTCGAGATGGCGTTGCGAGACGCACACCTCGCCAACTTCAACCTGGTGCGGGTGAGCTCGATCTTCCCACCGCACTGCGAGCTGGTGGACCGCGAGGAGGGTCTGAGCATGCTCAAGCCCGGCCAGGTGCTGTTCACGGTCGTGGCGGAATCGGCCACCAACGAGCCGAGCCGGTTGGTGGCGGCGTCCATCGGCCTGGCGCTGCCGGCCGACCCCTCGCACCACGGCTACATCTCGGAGCATCACAGCTACGGCCAGAACGAGGTCGCCGCAGGGGAATACGCCGAGGACCTCGCGGCCTCGATGCTGGGCACGGTGCTCGGGGTGCCGTTCGACCCCGACAAGGCCTGGGACGAGCGGCGCGAGCAATGGTTGCTCTCGGGCGAGATCGTCCGCACGATGAACGTCACCTCGACCGCGGAGTGCGGGGAGGACGGCCGCTGGACCACCGTCGTCTCCGCCGTCGCGTTCTGCGGGTAGCGGGACGCCGTGGAGGTCTCCTTCGCGGTGGCCTTCACCGCGGGTGTGCTGAGCTTCTTCTCCCCCTGCGTGCTGCCGCTGATCCCCAGCTACGTCGGCTTTCTGACCGGCATGTCGCTCGACGAGCTCGAGGCGCGGCGCGGCACGGCGCTGCTCCACGGACTCTGGTTCGTGGCGGGCTTCGCCTTGGTGTTCGTGCTGCTCGGCGCCGCGGCCTCCGCGGTGGGGAACCTCCTGCGTGCCCAGCAGGTATGGCTGGGGCGGGTCGGGGGGGTGCTCGTCATCCTCTTTGGCCTGTACCTCATCGGCGTGCTGCGCCCGGCGTTCCTGATGCGCGAGCGGCGCATCCAGCTGTCCCGCAAACCGCTCGGCTACCTGGGCTCAGCCGTCGTGGGGGTCACCTTCGGCGCCGCCTGGACACCCTGCATCGGCCCGATCCTCGGAGCCATTTTCACGCTGGCGGCCACGCGGTCGGAGCTCGGGGCCGGGATGGCGCTGCTCGGCGTGTACGCGCTCGGCCTCGCCGTCCCGTTCCTCGTGACGGCGTTGGCGCTCGATCGATTTCTCGGCTGGTTCCAGCGGTTCCGCCCCTACCTCGTGTGGGTGGACCGCGTCGCGGGGGCGTTGTTGATCGTGCTCGGGATCCTGCTCGTCACCGACCGGTTCACGCTGCTCGCGGGGTACCTACAAGGCCTGACGCCGGAATTCCTGCGGAGCAGGCTATGAACGGAGGAACACCATGACGAATCCACGCCGCATCACCGCGCTGTTCGTGAGCGTGGCGCTGCTCGGCGCGTGCGCCCAGGGCGACAACGCGAGCAACGCGTCCGCCGACTCGACCGCCCGCAACCTGACGTTGGCTCCCGCCGAGTCGTCGGCCGCGATGCGGGACGTCGCCGTCACGCCGCCGCCGGCGGCGGTGACCCCGCCACCCGTCGCACCCCCGCCGCGTCCCAAGCCCGCCGCGCCGGCCCGCCCGGCGACCCTGACGCTGGCCGCGGGGACGCACTTCGACATGGCGGCCGCCGACACGATCACCTCGCGCACCGCCAAGCCGGGGGATCCGTTCACGGCGCGCGTGGTGGAGGATGTGCGCAACGCCGCCGGCAAGGTCGTCATTCCGGCGGGCTCGCAGGTCAACGGTACGATCAGCGACGTGAAACCGGCGCCGGGCCCCAACACGCCGGGCACGCTGACGCTGGCGGTCTCGAGCGTCACGATCCGGGGCACGAACTATCCGCTCGAGGCGTCGATCGACTCCCTGGAGACCGTGCATAAAGGGCGCGCCATCAACACGCGGGATGCGGCGAAGGTCGGCGCCGGCGCCGCGGCGGGCGCGATCCTGGGCCGGGTGCTCGGCGGCAACAAGAAGGGGACGGTCATCGGCGGCGTTGTGGGCGGCGCCGTGGGCGCCGGGGTGGCCGCGAGCAGCAAGGACTCGGACATCGTGCTCCCGGCCGGCGCGCACATCATCGTTACGGTGACCAAGCCACTGACGGTGCGGGCGACCTGAACCGACGGTGACCGTCCGGCTCAGACTCTCGGTGATGATGTTCCTCCAGTATTTCATCTGGGGGGCATGGTTTGTGACGATGGGGACCTACCTCGGCAGCACGCTGCACTTCAGCGGGCGCGAGGTGGGTCTCGCCTACGGGGCGACGGCTATCGCGGCTCTGGTCTCGCCGTTTTTCATGGGCATCGTGGCGGATCGGTTCTTCGCGAGCGAAAAACTGCTCGCGATCCTGCATTTCGCGGGCGCGGCGGTCATGTGGTACGTCTCGACGCTGACGACGTTCGGCGTGTTCTATCCCGCGCTCATTGTGTACGCCCTCTGCTATATGCCGACGCTGTCGCTCACGAATGCCGTGGCGTTTCACCACGTCCAGGATCCCGCCCGGGATTTCCCGCTGATCCGCGTCCTGGGTACGATCGGGTGGATCGTGGCAGGGATCATCGTCGGCAAGGTGCTGCACGCCGATGCGCTCGCCCTGCCGATGCGGCTCGCGGCGGTCGGCTCGGTGGCGCTTGGCGTGTTTTCGCTCGCGCTTCCTCACACGCCGCCCAAAGCCGCCGGCGCGCCCTTCAGCGCGCGCGATGCCCTCGGCCTCGACGCGCTCCAGCTGCTGCGGGAACCGGCGTTCCTCGTGTTCGTGGCGGGATCGTTCCTGCTCTGCATCCCGCTGCAGTTCTATTACACGTTCACCAACCTGTTCTTGAACGAGATCGGCGCGCCCGAGCCGGCCTTCATCCAGACGTTCGGCCAAATGTCGGAGATCGTCTTCATGATCCTGCTGCCGATCGCCCTGCGCCGGTTCGGGATCAAGGTGATCATGCTCGTGGGCATGCTCGCGTGGGGGCTGCGCTACCTGGCGTTCGGCTATGGGAACGTCGGCGCCGGGATGTGGCTCATTTACGCCGGGATCCTGCTGCACGGCGTGTGCTACGACTTCTTCTTCGTGAGCGGCCAGATTTACACCGACGAGCAGGCGGGGCCGAGGGTCCGGGCGGCCGCCCAAGGGTTCATCAACTTCGTCACCAATGGCCTGGGCTATTTCGTCGGGGCGTTCGTCTCCGGCGCCGTGGTCGACAAGTTCACGGCCCAGGGCGCGCACGATTGGCACGCCATCTGGTTGTATCCGGCCATCGGCGCGCTCGCGGTATTCGTGGTGTTCGCCCTGCTGTTCCGGCCGCGGAGGGCGCCCGTCCCCGGCTGACGCTCAGGGACTCCCGGTCTCGGGCAGCTCTCGCACCCAGATGTTCCGGAAGTGCACCGGGTAGCTGTGGTCCTGCAGGGACAGCGGGAGGCGATCGGGGTGCTGTTGGTATGTCGCCCGCCGCCCAAACACCGTGCGACCCACGAGTTCAACCGCGTCCTGGATGAGCACGCCGTTCTGGAAGGCGGTGATACGCGCCGGCCGGAGCACCGCGCCGTCGGGCCCGAAGCGTGGGCGCCGGAACACGATGTCGTAGGTCTGCCACGCGCCCGGCGGCCGGCACGCGTTGACGAGCGGCGGCCGCTGCCCGAACAACGCGCCTGCCTGCCCGTCGGGATAGGTGTCGTTCTGATAGGAATCGAGCACCTGCACTTCGTAGAGCCCCATCAAGAACACGCCGCTGTTGCCGCGCTCTTGCCCCTCGCCCTTGGGGGGGGTCGGGGTGGCCCACTCGATGTGGAGCTGCACGTCGCCGAAGCCGCGCGCTGTCTGGATCGATCCGGTCCCCGCCACGACCTCCATGTAGCCGTCCTTCACCAACCACCTGGCGGGTTGGCCGTCGCCGCCGCGCCACTCAGCGAGGCTCGTCCCGTCGAACAGCACAACCGCGTCGGACGGTGGGGCAGCGGGGGGCGCCTCGGGCCCCGGCTGGACGACCGGAGGGCGCGGCCGATCCATGGAATGCACGGGCCATTGCCCCTGAGCGGGGTTCTGCACGAGAGCGAGCATCGCGAGCGCTGCATTCATGGCTTCCATGTTCCCTTCGCGACCGCCGGCACGAACGTGTCGAGTCCGGGTGGAGGAAAATCGAGCGTCTTCCCCTGCTCGGCACTCTGGTAGGCGGTCATCAGGATCTTCACGATCTCGAGCCCGTCGTCGAAGGTGAGCGCCGGCGCTTCGTGGCCCAGAAAGGCGCGCACGAAGTGACGGTTCTCCGCCTCGTACCCGTACGCGGCGGCTTCGCTCGCGACGACTGGCATCTGGCCGATCTCCGCGTTCTGTTTCTCTACCAGGTCCTCACCTGCCTTGCCGCGCACCTCGCGGCTGAAAAAGAGCTTGAGGCCGCTGTCGAGCGTGTTCCAGGACATCGAGTACTCGGGGCCGAGCAGCTCGGCCGACAGGCGCAACCCTGGGCCCACGAAGCTCCAGGAGGTCGTTGCCTCGCCGAGCACCCGGGAGCCGTCGTCGGTAGCGAACTCGATCATGACGCTGGCGAAGTCTTCGGCGGGGGCCTTCGTGTAGTCCACCTCGGGGCCCATCATCCCCGCGAGCTTCTTGGCGTACTCGGGGCGGGTCCATTTGAGGCTGGCGATGTGGCCGGTGACCCGGGCGGGCCGCAGCGACGAGGTCGGCTTCGTCGGGTCCGTGAGGAGGTGGCGCACCAGGAGCGCCGAGTGGCACATCATGTCGTTCAGCACGCCGCCGCCCTGCAGCTTCCCCTGCCAGAACCACGGCATGTGGGGGCCGCTGTGCTCCTCGGCGGCCCGGGCCAGGTAGGGCCGGCCGGTGAGCTTGGCCCCGCGGGCCCAGAGCAGCGCCCGCCCTGTTTCCACCGCGGGCGCGAACCGCTGGTTCTCGAGGTACCCGTGCCTTAGCCCGGCGCGGGTGGTTAGCTCGAGCACGCGCTTCGCTTCCGCCACGTTGCGTGCCAGCGGCTTCTCGCAGGCGATGCCGGTCAGCTTCGCCTTGCCGCTCGTCACCGCGCCGGCGATCTCCTCCACATTGGCGATGCGCGCGTGATTCGGGCCGCACAGCCAGACGGCATCGATGCCGGAGTCGGCGACCATGGCCGTGATGGACGGGAACGCCTTCGCCTCGCCGACGCCGAGCCGGCGCGCGAGAGCGGCGGCGTCCTCGGCGCGCTCGCGGTTTGGGCTCCAGACGCCGAGCACGTCGGCGTCCCGCACGCCGACAAACCCCTGGAGGTGGAACCGCGCATTGAAGCCGCTGCCGACGATGCCGATCCCGAGCCGCTTCATGGATAGCGCACGCCGAGCTTCGCGAGAGCCTCGGGCGGGCAGCCTTTCCACTCGGGCACGGCCGTGTTGCCCTGATACTGCAAGTCCTCGACACCCATCCGGCTCGAGAAGAAGCCGGCGGCGGTGAGATCGCGGAAACTCGTGAAGAAGGCGACGCCCTGGCTCATGTCGGGCGTGGCGCGGGCGGGCCACGCGATGGCGTCCAGTACCGTCGCACGTTCCTGTTCTACGCATTCTTTAAACGCCCTGTTGAAACGTCTTCTTGTTTGAATGTCGAGCCAGGCGAGCCCGCCCCGCATCGCGACGCGCTGAGTGTCGGACCCGTCGGACATCAAGAAGTCCATGTACTCCGGCACGCCCGCATCGGTCGCGCTGCCGGAGCGCTCGTCCTTTGGAATGACGACGTCCACGAGGGTTCGCACCGTCTCGTACTCGTGCGCCGTGAAGAACTGGGGCGCGAACGGCGCGGCGCTCCCCCGCGCGGTCCGCGTACGCTCGGCCGCTCGGCCCGCCTGAGTCGGAGTCCAATCGAATCCGGCAGCCAAGGAGGCCAATCCGATCGCGTGTAGCGCTTCGCGGCGCGACAACCCGTCCGTCATAACGCCCCAGCCTTCATCTGCGTCGCGATGTAGTCGCCCGTGCGCCACGCCAGGGCCAGAATCGTCCACGTCGGGTTCTTGTCGGCCTGGGAGGGAAACGGCGCGCCGTCCGCCACGAACAGATTCCTGACGTCGTGCGCCTGGCAATACGCGTTGAGCACCGACGTCTTGGCGTCGCTCCCCATGCGGGCGCCGCCCAGTTCGTGAATGATGCGTCCCCCGGCGGCGATGCCGTATCCCGCGTCGGCGGTGGGCATCGGGGAAAATACTTGGCCGCCCATCTCCGCGACCAGCGCGCGGAACGTCTCCTGCATGTGCTTCACCTGCTTGTGCTCGTAGTCGCTCCACTTCCAATGGAAGCGCAGCACGGGGATCCCCCAGCGGTCCACCGTATTGGGATCGACCTCGCAGTAGCATTCCTCGTTGGCGATGTGCTCGCCGCGTCCCGAAAACCCGATCGTGGCCCCGTAGTAGCGGCGGTAGTTGTCCTTGAGGGCCTTTCCGTATCCGCCGCCCGAGGGGTAGCGGTGGATGCCGCCCATGAATCCGGCGCCCGGGACGCGCAGGCCGCCCCACACCTCGATGTGGTAGCCGCGCGGAAAGTCGAGCGTCTTGTTGTCCAACCACCACGGCATGTAGAGGTGCATCCCGCCGACGCCGTCTTCGTTGTGGGGCACGTGGTCCATCATCTTCGGGATGAACCCGGCCACGTCGCTCCCGGTCGTATCCGTGATGTACTTGCCGACTGTGCCACTCGAGTTGGCGAGCCCCTGCGGGAACGTGGGCGACTTGGAGTTGAGGAGCAGGCGCGCCGACTCGAGCGCGCTCGCCGCCAGCACGACCACGCGCGCCGCCACGTGCTTCTCCGACCCGTCGGTTTTGTCGATGTAGGTCACGCCGGTCGCCCGGCCGCTCGCGTCCACCGTCACCTCCCGCGCCATCGCGTTGGTGACCAGCGTCAGCTTGCCCGTCGCCAGCGCGGGAGCGATCAGGACGTTGGTGGACGAGAAGTTCGAGTTCGTCTTGCAGCCGCGGTTGCACTGGCCGCAATAGTGGCAGGCGGGCCGGCCGTTCAGGGGGCGCGTAAGAATCGAGAGGCGGGCGGGGATGCAGGTGATCTTGAGCTTGTCGGACGCCTGCTTCACCAGCAGCTCGTAGCAGCGCGGCTTGGGCGGCGGCAGGAAGACGCCGTCCGGCTCGTTGTGCAGCCCTTCCCGGCTGCCGTAGATCCCCACCAACCGGTCGACCTTGTCGTAGTACGGCTTTACATCGTCGTAGGTGATCGGCCAGTCGTCCCCGAGTCCGTCGAGGCTCTTGCGGCGGAAGTCGTCGGGGCCGAAGCGCAGCGAGATGCGGCCCCAGTGGTTGGTCCGGCCGCCCACCATGCGCGCCCGCCACCAATCGAACTGGGTCCCGGGGGCGCGGGTGTAAGGCTCGCCGTCGATGTTCCAGCCGCCGATGCACGCGTCGAACTCGCCGAAGGGGCGCTCGCGTGTCGCGGCGCCCCGCCGCTGCGTCTCGTAGGGCCAGGTGAACATGGCCGAGTCGCCCTTCGAGTTGTCCCAGGGGCCGCCGGCCTCGAGCACGGTCACCGTCGCGCCCGCCCGGGTGAGCGCGTACGCGGCCATCCCGCCCCCGGCGCCCGACCCGACGATGCACACGTCCACTGGCTTCACCATCCGACGGCACCCCCGGCGTACCGTGGGTCGGCCACGCCGACCCAGCCGCCGGCAGTACGCTGGATGGCTGCGACGATGCCGCTCGTGCCGCGGCGCATGTCGATCGCATGGCCCATCCCCCGCAGTGCGGCGACGGCGTCGTCGCTGAGACCGCCGCGTTCGTAGCGGATCACGTCGGGGAGCGCCTGATGGTGGATCCGGGGCGCGGCCACGGCGTCCGCCAGCGTCATCCGCTGGTCCAGGACGTCGAGGATGACCTGCGCTACGGTCGTGATGATCGTCGGTCCTCCGGGCGTCCCCACCACCATCAGGAGGCCGCCGTCCCGGTCGAGGACGATGGACGGTGTCATCGCCGATAGCATCCGCTTGCGTGGCGCGATCGAGTTGGCTTCGCCTTGCACCAGACCGTACATGTTCGGCTTGCCGGGTGCAGAGGTGAAATCGTCCATCTCGTTGTTCAGGAGGAACCCCGCGCCCGTCACCGTCACCGCGCTGCCGAAGCCGCCGTTCAGCGTCGTCGTCACCGACGCGGCGTTGCCGCTCGCGTCCACGATCGAATAGTGGGTTGTCTGCATCCCTTCGCTGCCGCTCGCCGTCTGCGGAGGCGTCGGCGTCGCGCGGCGCGGATCGATCTGCGCCCGGAGCTCGGCGGCGTATGACTTGGAGAGCAGGCGCTCGAGGGGCATGGTGACGAAGTCCGGATCGCCCAGCCAGTGGTTGCGGTCGATGAACGCGCGGCGCATCGCTTCCGCCAGGAGGTGGGTGTAGGCGGCCGTACCGAACGCGGGGAGAGTGTCGTAGCCCTCCATGATGTTGAGGATCTCGCCCATCGTCACGCCGCCCGAGCTGGCCGGCGGCATCGAGTAGATCGTGTAGCCGCGATAGCCGAGCTGGATCGGCGTGCGCCACTTGGGCCGGTAGCGCCGCAGGTCGTCTTTCGTGATGAGCCCGCCACCGCGCTCCATTTCGGCGACGATCAGGTCGGCGATCTGGCCCCGGTAGAACACGGAGGGTCCCGAGTCGCTGATCAGCTGGAGCGTGCGGGCGAGGTCGGGCTGCTTCCACAGCGTTCCGGGCGGCGGCGCGTGGCCGCCGGGCAGGAATTGCTGCCGCGAGGCGGGGAAGCGCGTCAGGCGGTCCGCCTCGGAGGCGATGTCGCCGCTCCGTTCGGCGTCCATGCGGTGACCGTCGCGTGCCAGCCGGATCGCCGGCGCGAGCAGCGTGGCCCACGGCTGGGCGCCGTGCCGCTTCCACGCCTCGTACAACCCGGCGACGCTTCCCGGGACACCGGCGGCGAGATGGCCCGTCACGCTCTGGTCGGTGACGTTGCCCGCCGAGTCGATGTACATGTCGTGGCTCGCGCGGCCGGGAGCGGTCTCGCGGTAGTCGATCGCCTGCACGTCGCCGGCCGCGCTGCGGTGCACGATGAAGCCGCCGCCGCCGATGTTGCCGGCATCGGGGAGGACGACGGCAAGCGCGAAACCGACGGCGACGGCGGCGTCGATCGCGTTGCCCCCCAGCCTGATGACCTCGATTCCCGCGGCGCTCGCGAGCGGATGCGCCGAGACGACCATCGCCTTTGCGGCGGTCACGGGAGCGGCCTGGAGGGTCCAGGTCGCGGGGATGGCTGGGGTGCCGCGGATGACGGCGGCGCGGGCCGCGCCGGCGGCGGGCGCAGCAGCGGTGGCAGGGCCGCGCGTGCCGCAGGCGGCCACGAGCGCGAGGGCGAGAATGGGAGGCTGGCGCATGCGTCAAGAATGAAGTTGACCCAAGCCGCGGTCAACGCCTAATTTGACGCCACCAGAACCCACCCAATGACCACTTCCGATTTCCGCGACCCCCGCCTCACCGAGCAGCGCAATCCGCGCACTGAGCGCATCGACGTCGCTTCGACCCTCGAGATCGTGGACTTGATGAATGCCGAGGATGCGACCGTCGCCGCAGCGGTGCACCGCGAGCGGGAGCGCATCGCGGAGGCGATCGACCTGGTCGTGGCGGCGTTGCAACACGGTGGCCGCCTCATCTACGTAGGCGCGGGGACGTCGGGACGCCTCGGCGTGCTCGATGCGGCCGAGTGCCCGCCCACCTTCGGCACGCCGCCGTCGACGGTCGTCGGCGTGATCGCGGGGGGCGCCGCCGCGCTCGTGAAGAGCGTCGAGGGTGCCGAGGACGATGTGAACGCGGGAGCGGCCGCGATGGATACAGCGGCGGTCACCGCGCAAGACGTCGTGGTGGGCACCGCGGCGAGCGGCACGACCCCCTACGTGCGCGCCGCCCTGTCGCGGGCGCAGACGCTCGGCGCCGGCACGGTATTGGTCACCTTCTCAACCCCTCCCAAGGTCCTTGCCGAGACCTGCGACGTCGTGATCCAGCCTATCGTCGGTCCGGAGGCGCTGACCGGCTCGACGCGGCTCAAGGCCGGCACCGCGACCAAGTTCGTGCTGAACACGATCAGCACCGGCGCCATGATCCGCCTCGGCAAGGTGTATGGCAACCTGATGGTGGATCTCATGGCGCTGAGCGACAAGCTGCGGGATCGCGGCGAGCGCATCGTGATGGAGTGTGGCGGCGTGGACCGGAACAAGGCGCGCGCGGCGATCGAGCAGGCCGGGGGGAGCGTGAAGCTTGCGATCGTGATGGCGAAGAAAGGCATACGGCGGGAAGAGGCGCAGCGGGTGCTGGACGATGCGGGTGGCTTTGTCCGGCGGGCCGTGGGCGATCCGCCACCCGTCACGCCTCCGTGACCGACGTCCTCGCCGTCGGCCTGATGTCGGGCACGTCGCTCGACGGGGTCTCGACGGCGCTGGTGCGGCTGACCGCGGATCCACCGGGGGCGACGCTCGTCGCGTTCCGCCAGGAGCCCTACGGGGCGGCCGAACGGGGTGCGCTGATCGACGCCATGGCGCGCGGCACGGCCCGTGATCTCGCGTTCCTGCATGTGGCGCTGGGGGAGCGGTTCGCGGGCGCCGTGCTCGCGCTGCTCGCCGGGGCCCGGGTCGCGCCGCGCGACCTCGCGTTCGTCGCCTCGCACGGACAGACGGTGTGGCATGAGCCGGGCCGCGCCACGCTGCAGCTCGGCGACGCCGCGGTGCTGGCCGAGCGCTTGGGCGTCCAGGTGGTGAGCGACTTCCGCGCTCGCGACGTGGCGGCGGGGGGGCAGGGCGCTCCGCTCGTCCCGCTCGCCGACGTGATGCTGTTCGGACACGAGCAGCGCGGCCGCTTGCTCCTCAACATCGGTGGGATGGCGAACTTTACGTGGGTGCCGCGGCGCGGCGTGACGGAGGGCGCGCTCGCGTTCGACACCGGGCCGGGCGTCGCTGTGATCGACGCGGTCACCCGCCGAGTGGACCCGGACGCCGCCTACGACCAGGGGGGCGAGCGGGCGCGGCGCGGGCGGCCCGCCCAGAAGCTGCTCGAGGAGCTGTTGACCGATCCGTATTTCGATCAGACGCCGCCCAAGAGCACGGGCCGCGAGCGGTTCGGCATCGAGTACGCCGATCGATTGTTGGCGCGGGTGCGTGCCGCCGGCGGCTCGGAGAACGACGCCGTCGCGACCGCCACCGCGCTCACCGCAGAGTCGATCGCGCGCGCGATCGCCCGCTGGCCCGGGAAGGAGAAGGAAGGCGAGCTGGTGATCTCAGGGGGCGGCGCGAAGAACCCCGCGCTTGTCGAGCGACTCGCTACGCGCGTGCAGCCGCGCCCCGTCGTCCTGTTCGACCAGTTGTTCTTCGACGGCGAAGCCAAGGAAGCGGTAGCGTTCGCGTTCCTCGGCCATCAGACGATCCTCGGCAGGGCGGGGAATCTGCCGGCGGCGACGGGAGCGCGCGCCTCGCGGATCCTCGGCCACATCACACCGGCATGACGCGGGCGCGGCTCGTGCTGCCGGCGTTGCGGGCGCGGCAGGGAGGCTTCGCGCACGAGCGCGCCAAGATCACTGCCGCGCTCGCCGCCGGGGTGGGCGGGTTCATCTTGTTTGGCGGAACGCGCAGCGCCGTGACGGCGCTGACGCGCGCGCTGCGCCGCCAGGCGGACCGGCCGCTGCTGCTCGGCTCGGACCTGGAGCGGGGGCCTGGGCAGCAGTTCCGCGGGCTCACGGAGCTGCCGCCCCCCGGCGCGCTCGGCTTCCTGAATGATCTCGATGCGACGTACGCCGCGGGGATGATCACGGGGACCGAAGCCCGGGCTGTGGGGCTCGATTGGGCGTTTGCGCCGGTGTGCGATCTCGATGTCGAGCCGCGGAACCCCATCGTCCAAACCCGCTCGTTCGGGCCCGATCCCGCGCGCGTCGGCGCCCACGCCGCGCGCTGGATCGCAGGGTGCCAGGAGCACGGCGTGATGGCGTGCGCCAAGCATTATCCGGGGCATGGGCGCACGACGACGGATTCGCACGAGGGGTTGCCCGTCGTGCAGGGAGCGGCGGCGGAGCTGCAGAGCGCCGACGTCGCGCCGTTCGCCGCGGCGGTGCAGGCGGGGGTGGGCAGCGTCATGTCGGCGTTCGTTGCCTACCCCGGGTGGGACGACAGCGGTGCGGCGGCTGCCTTTTCGCGTCCCATTCTTGGGTTTCTGCGTGATCCGCTCGGTTTCAAGGGGCTGGTCGTGACGGACGCGTTTATCATGGCGGGGGCGACGGCGGCGCAGGCGGAGGGGCCCGCCGGCGCCGCGGCGATCGCGGCGGGGTGCGACGCGCTGCTGTATCCGACGGACTGGGAGGCGGTGATCCGTGCGCTCGACGCCGTGCCCGTGGAGCGGGCGGAGGAGGCGCTAGCGCGCTGCGAGGAGGCGGTCAACACCTGGGGGCGCGCGGAAGGTGGCGAAGTCGACCCGCAGATGTTCATCGACCATCAGCAATTCGCCGACGGGCTGGCAGACCGGGCGGTACATCTGGTGCGCGGCGAAGCGCCGCGGCTCGCTGGACCGTTTTCGATCGAGATCGTGGACGATGATGTGGGGGGACCGTATGGGATCCCGCCTCGTGATGTGTTCGCGAAGACCCTAGGGGTCACCCCGGCGCCGCGCCCCGGGGTCAGCCGAGTGATCCTCGTCTACGCGGAGCCGCGGTCGTGGAAGGGAAGGGGCGATCTCGGCGCCCGCTCCCTCGCGCAGCTGGCTCGGGTCGCGCCGAGTGCGGCGTTGGTCGTGCTGTGCGGGCATCCGCGGCTGGCGGCTCAGATCCCCGGCGAGGCGCCGATCCTGTGTGCGTGGCACGGGCAGGCGCTGATGCAGCGTGCGGCGGCGCGGCGGGTGGGGCAAAGGGTTTAGACTGGTCTTCCTAAACCGCAGTCTCGTGGTCCGAAACCGCGATTGGGTAGCGAGACGCGACGCCCGTTTGTAGGTTAGGCAGGTCAGTCTAATTCCTAGTTAGGCGGCCACACTCGTGTTCCCTGGCATGGATCCCCTTGGTATTGTGGTCTACTCCGTCGTGGCGCTCGCTAGCCTGCCTGTGCTAGCGCTCGCATTGGTGCGCATTTCTGCCTCGAAGG
>Ga0184618_10000035_pt1 | contig 33073 bp, 25 predicted proteins | sample PLM0_30_b1_FD_133159 | JGI IMG/M metagenome (GOLD analysis project Ga0184618, IMG submission 133159) | Groundwater sediment microbial communities from an aquifer in East River, Colorado, USA - PLM0_30_b1 | ecosystem: Environmental > Terrestrial > Soil > Riparian zone | place: USA: East River...
GATCGGCGTCGCCGTGGTGGACATCGATGGCGATGGGCTGAGGAACGACTGGGCTGTCGGTGATCGCGTGGCTCAGGGGTTGCGCCGCTGGGCCCGTCTCTCGGATGCGGTGGGGCGGATCGGCACCGGACAGTTCGGGGTTGTTGCACCGCGGACCGGCCGGTCGGGGTGCGCCCGGCTCGGGGAGCGCCTGCTCAACGGCATCGAGTTGACATTCGGTGCGACCTGTTCCTGGTTGCGGGTCGGCTACGTCGCGTTCGAAGATGCGTCCGCCGCCCCGGCCGCCGCCGAGCTGCTGGAGTGCGCCGCGCTCGCGGTGCTCGAAGGCGCTCCGAGTGCCAAAGACCTCCGCGTGCGATGTCGCAGGTAACGTGCGGAGTTGTACCTCAGCCGCGGCAGCCGCTCCGTCCGGAGACGGGCGGGGCGTCTCGTAACTCGTTATCGGATAAGCAGTAGGGGCGTCCAGCGTCGAGAGCATAAGTCCTGCTTCTAGGCAGCGCGTGACCCTGCCCTGGACCGTACCCGCCCGCCTGCTCTCGTATCGGCGCGTGCTGATCGTCGCCGTGCACCTCGTCCTGATCCCCCTGGCGTACTTCGGCGCGTTCGGCGCTCGCTTCGACTTCCATATCCCGCCGGCCGAGCTACGCACCTTCGCCAGAACGCTGCCCTACCTGCTGGTGATCCGCCTGCTCATCTTCGCGCACTACGGCCTGTTCCGGGGCTACTGGCGCCACGTGGGGCTGCGCGACCTCGTGGACCTGGGCGTCGCGACGACCCTTGGGACCGCGCTATTCGCCGGGGCACTGATCGCGACCGGCTGGCCGCCCGCCCTCCCCCGCTCGGTCTTCCTGCTCGACTGGCTGGGCATCGTATTCCTGTCCGGCGGCCTGCGGTTCGCGGCGCGGGCGTTTCGCGAGGGCCAGCTGCCCATGCAGTTGTCGCGGGGCCGGCGCACCTTTCTCATCGGCGCAGGCGAGGCGGCCGAGATGCTGCTGCGTCAGGCGCGGCACGACAGCCGCTTCGCGATCAGCGTGGTGGGCCTGATCGACGACAACCCCGAGACGCACGGCCGGTCGCTGCACGGTGTGCCGGTCTTGGGCGGGACCGCCGACCTGGAACGGCTGGTTCACGAGCACCGCATCCAGCTCCTCGTGATCGCGATCCGCTCGGCCACGGCCGACCAGATGCGCCGCATCGTGGAGCGCTGCACGGCGACCGGCACCGAGTTCAGGATCATTCCGTCGCTCCAGGACCTGCTCGACGGGCGCGCCGGTATCGGCCAGTTGCGGGAGGTCGAAATCGAGGATCTCCTGGGGCGGGAGCCGGTGCACCTCGACCTGGAGCAGGTCCGCGGCGACCTGGAGGGAAAAACCGTTCTCATCACTGGAGCGGGCGGCTCCATCGGATCGGAGCTAGCACGGCAGATCGCTCGATTCCGCCCCGCCCGCCTCGTGCTGCTCGAGCGAGCCGAGAGTCCCCTGTACTTCGTGCACCTCGAGGTGTCGCAGTCGTCCCCCAACGTCGAAGTCGTGCCGGTGATCGCGAACATCACGAACGCCGAGCGGCTCGATGAGGTGTTCGGCACCTATCGGCCGGAGTACGTGTTTCACGCCGCGGCCTACAAGCACGTGCCGCTGATGGAAGAAAGCGTCTTCGAGGCCGTGTGGAACAACGTCGTGGGCACGCTGCGGGTGGCGCAGCGCGCGGTCCAGCACCGGGTCCGCAAGTTCGTGTTGATTTCGACGGACAAAGCGGTCAACCCGACGAGCATGATGGGGGTCACTAAACGGATCGCCGAGCGGATCGTGCTTGAGCTGCCGGCGCTGCGCGTGCGGACCGACTTCCGCGTAGTGCGATTCGGCAACGTCCTGGGCTCGGATGGCAGCGTCGTCCCGCTGTTCAAGCGCCAGTTAGCCGTGGGCGGACCCATCACCGTGACGCATCCCGACGTGCAGCGCTATTTCATGACCATTCCCGAGGCGGTTGAGCTCGTGCTCACGGCCGCCGCGCTGCCGGCGGCGGCAGGCCGCATTGCGATTCTCGAGATGGGTAGCCCGGTCCGGATCGTCGATCTCGCGGAACAGCTAATTCGGCTCTCGGGCTTCGAGCCATACAAGGACGTGCAGATCGTGTTCACGGGACTCCGGCCGGGCGAAAAGCTGAACGAGGAGCTCGTCGGCTGCGGCGAACAGACCATCCCGACCAGCGCCGAGAAGATTCGTCTCGTCGAACGAAACGGGGGTAGCGCGGCCAATGTGGCCATCGCCCTCCAGCACCTGATCGACGCCTTGACGGCCGGACGCACGGCGGACCTGATGCGCGCTGTAGCGGCTCTGGCGCCCGAGTACGTCGCGGCACCGGCGCCCCCCCCGCGCCGCTCGTCGGCCGCGGACGTGCGGCAGCCGACACTGGTCCATCCTCCCACACCCCACGCCCCTGTCCCGGCACCGGCGCGCCGCGGATCGCTACGGGCGCGGCCGACCCTGCTCCGAGAGTCGCCCTAGCTCCTGACGCTCGTCTTCCCACTGGCGCAGACTCTCCATCTGGCGTCGCGTGGGATCGGCGATCGGCCGCTGGCGTCGCAGGGCGGCAAGCGCCGCTTGGAGCGGCTCGCCGGTCGTCGCGATGCGCCACGCCAGGTACAGCGTAGTCGCCCGGCCGATCCCCGCGCCACACGAGATCAGCGTTCCGGGGCCGCCGTTCCGGCCGGCGTCGATGAAGGCACACCCGATGCGGAGCTGGTCGATGGTCGGAGGGTGGTTGTCGCGCACCGGCAGCCACAGGAGGGATTCCGCCGAAGCGAGCCAGGGCGCCGGCGCCGCTTCCCCGAGCAACGTGACGACGCGGCCGACGCCGGCCACCTGCAGCTCGCGCCAGCGGCGAGGAAGCGGGACGCCACCCACCCACAGCCCATTTCCCACCTCACTCGGTTGCCGGAGCGGCGACTCGTTGGCCAGGCCGAGCCAATAGACCCACCAGGTGCGCAGGGGCCAGTACCGCTTCAGGAACCTCACGCCTCAGCCTTCTTCTTGAGCGACGCCCACCACTCGATGCGGCGCTTGACGTCCTTTTCGAAGCCGAACTCCGTTGGCTCGTACCACCGGGCGCCCGCCAACACCTTGGGCAGGTATTCCTGCGGCGCGTACCCATCCTCGTATGAGTGGCTGTACTTGTAGCCAGCCCCGTAGCCCAACTCCTCCATCAGTTTCGTGGGAGCGTTGCGGATGTGCAGGGGCACAGGCTCGGCTGGGTTTTCCTTAGCCGCTGCGACCGCCTGGGCGAACGCCGCGTAGACGCGGTTCGACTTGGGCGCCGTGGCGAGATATACGACCGCTTCGGCGAGGGCCAGCTCGCCTTCCGGCGAGCCGAGAAAGTGATACGCGTCCTTGGCAGCCAACGCCACGGAGAGCGCGCGCGGGTCGGCGAGACCGATGTCTTCAGCCGCGATCCGTACGATCCGCCGCGCGAGGTACAGCGGGTCTTCCCCCCCGGCGAGCATGCGGGCGAGCCAGTACAGTGAGCCCTCGACGTCGCTGCCGCGCACCGCTTTGTGCAGGGCGGAGATCAGGTCGTAGTGCTGGTCGCCGGACTTGTCGTACTTGGCGAAGCGTTTCTGCAAGGCGTCGGCAATCAATGCGACGGTCAGCGCGGGCGGTCCACCCGTCCCGACCAGGTACTCGGCGGCGGCGGCGACCGCTTGCAGCGCGCGTCGGGCGTCGCCGTCCGATTCGCGCGCGAGCATGGCGAGAGCGTCCTCGTCGATGTGGAGTCCCACGTTCCCCAGGCCGTGCTCCCGGTCCTCGAGGGCGCGGCGCACGAGCGTCATGATGTGCTCGGGTTGGAGCGGCTCGAGCACGAAGACGCGACACCGCGACAGCAGTGCCCCGGTCAGCTCGAAGCTGGGGTTCTCCGTCGTGGCACCGATCAGCGTGACGACCCCGTTCTCGACCCAGGGGAGAAACGCGTCCTGCTGCGCCCGGTTGAAGCGGTGGATCTCGTCGCAAAACAGGATCGTGCCGCGGCCCTCGTATTGCAGCCGCTGCTCGGCCTGTGCGATGATCTCCCGCACCCGACCCACGCCCTCGGTCGCCGCCGAGAAAGGCTCGAAATGGCGTTTGGTGTAGTTGGCGATGAGACGCGCGAGGGTCGTCTTGCCCGAGCCCGGCGGCCCCCAGAAAAGACACGACCCCACGTCGCCACGGCGAATCAGCTCGCCGAGCGCTTTGCCGGGCCCGAGGATGTGCTCTTGGCCGAGGAAGTCGTCGAGCGTGCGCGGCCGCATCCGCGCGGCCAGGGGCTCAGCGGAGCGCTGAAACAACGTAGGGTCGGTCATCCGCGTGCAGGAGAAGTTAGCGGTCAGCGGTCATTCGGGGAGGCCGGTGGGCGACACGGGCGTGAACGAGACGCGCCGCCGGAACAGCCGGAACCGCTCATGGCGGCGCAGGTAGGGCACGAAACCCGCGCGGGCGCAGCCCTTCAACGACGCCGCGTTGCCCTCATCTACGAAGGTGACCACCCAGCGTGCGCCGAACTGGTCGGCGCGCTCGGCGATCTGCGCCATCGCGGCGGACATGATCCCCTGCCCCCGGCTGGCCTCCGGCGTGTACGCCCCCTCGAGCAACGCCTCGTCGGGGGCGAGGCGCGGGTACAGGTTGCCGAAAAACTCGCGCACCTGATCGTTCTGGTTCGAGAGGATGAGCCATTGCATGTAGCACGCCGTACCGTCGGGCTCGACGGCGAGGTGACAGGTCCGGATGCCGGACCGGAGCAGGCGGGTCTGGCTCAGGCGCGCGTACACCTGCTCGTCCGACAAGCCCGGCTCGCGCACGTCGAGCCACGCGAGCTCGTCGTCAGGCGTGAGCGGCCGCACCTGGAACGGCCGCTTCGCGGCGGGGGCAAAACACGGCGCCTGCAGGTCGCGGCGCAGTCCGACCGAGTCTGAATCGGAGTAGAGCAGGTAGGTCACGGCTCGCCACATCCTGCCCGCGCGCCCGGTGAACACCAGTCGCAGAAGGTCTCGGGCTCTCGCTAGGCCGCCGGTCATGGCGTCAGTCGAACCGCGCGCCGTCGCACAACACGGCCGCGATCCGCTCCCCCGTTCGCCCGTCCCAACGATCGATCACCGGCGGCGTCGCCGGCCGCTGCGCCACCGCTTCCCGCGCGGCGTCTTGGATCGCGTCTCGCCGCGGGGCGACGAGCCGGTTGGTCCCCACCGCACACGTGATGGGGCGCTCGGTGTTGGGCCGCACGGTAACGCACGGGATGCCGAGCCAGGACGTCTCTTCCTGAAGGCCGCCCGAGTCGGTGATGACGAGCCCGGCTTCGCTGACGAGCCCCAGCATCTCCAGGTACGGCAGGGGCTCGAGCACGCGGACGCCGTTCATGGCGGCCACATCCGCGCCCAGCGTTTTCATGCGCGCCCGCGTGCGCGGGTGCACGGGAAAGAGCATGGGACCGCCCTTGCTGACTTGCCCCAGCGCACCGAGCAGCTCGCACAGCGTCGCCGGATCGTCCACGTTCGCCGGCCGGTGCAGCGTGACGACGGTGTACCGCCCTTTCGCGACGCCGTGCCGGCGCGGCGCCTCCAGCGCGCGGGCGGCCGGCAGCGCCACCACGAGCGAGTCGATCATCACGTTGCCGACGAAGTGGACCTGTGGGCCCGACACGCCTTCGGCACGCAGATTCTCCACCGCGTCCGGAGAGGGCGCGAACAGGAGGTCCGCCAGGTGGTCGGTCACGAGCCGGTTCAGCTCCTCGGGCATCGTGCGATCCCGGCTGCGCAGCCCCGCTTCCACGTGGCCGACCGTGACGCCCAGTTTCGCCGCTACCAGTGCGGCCGCCACGGTGGAGTTGACGTCCCCGTACACCAGGACGACATCGGGCGCGAGCGTTTGGCACAGCGGTTCGAACCGCTCCATGATGGCCGCCGTCTGGTGGGCGTGCGAGCCCGACCCCACCTCGAGCGCATGGTCCGCACGGGGCAAGCCCAGGTCCCGGAAGAACGCCTCCGACATCTCCGGATCGTAGTGCTGACCGGTGTGCACGACCGTGTGCCGCGCGCCGCGCGCGGACAGGGCCCGCGCGACCGGCGCGAGCTTCATGAAGTTCGGCCGCGCGCCGACGACCGAGAGGACGGAGAGGCTCAACGGATCCTGGTCAGCGTGTAGATCGTGACCGGGATGGTCACCAGCAGCCCCACGAACCGCAGCACTTCGCCGGCGGACTTCGCGCCGCGCCGCGGCACGATGACCTGGTCGCCCGCGACGAGGCCCGCACCGTCGAGCGTGCGGCCCTCGGCGATCGCCTGCTGCAGAGCCTTGCCCTCCCAGATCGGCTTGCCGTCGCGCTCGATGCGCAGCCGGGCGAGGTTGGCTTCCTGCATCGTACCGCCGGCGGCCATGAGCGCGTCGGACAGCAGCGCGTCGGCTGGCACGCCGTAATAGCCCGGGTGGATGACGGCGCCCTGGACCGAGAGACGCACGAACGCTCGTGTCCGCACCTCGGGGTCGCGCAGGTTCTGCGCGAGACGGCGGGTGAGGTAGTCTTGCAGCTCGGACCGCAACACCCCCTCGAGCGGCACGTTGCCGATCACCGGCAGGGTCAGCTGCCCGCCCAGCCCGACGCTGAAGGTATCGGACAACGTCGGTTCGCCTTCCACGGCCAACACGATGCGATCTCCAACTCTGAAGTCGCCGCGGGTGAGCCGCGTCCGAATGGCGGCGGCCTCGCGGACGGCGTCGGCCGACTGCGCGGCCTGCTCGAGACGCGCAGCGCGCGCCTCGAGTACCTGACGCGTCGCGCCGAGTCCCAACGCGTTCGAGCCGTCCCGCTCTTGTCCCGCCGCAGGACGGGGGGCGGCGAGCAGCGCGACGAGGGCGGCGATGATCACGCGAGTGATGCTCATAATGCAGGCCTCATTTCTTGTCTGGGCATCGGAGCATCGGGCTCGGATCGAAAAACACGGGACTTGACCCGCCACAGCACGCTTCGGACCAATGGCATCGGGTCGTCCCAGGCCACGACCCGCTTCGCCTCGCAGCTGAGCGCCCAGGGGAGCCATCTCAGGAACGGGACGCCGGCGGCGCGGGCGGCCGCCACGTCCCCCCACGGCTTGCACCACCGGACACCCGCCCGCGCCTTCTGGACGCGGGGGCGGGGCAGCCCGGCAAGGTCCGCGTACACCAGCGCCGGGATGTTCACGCCGGCGCGCGCGCCAAGATGGTGCCACAGCGTGAAGCGCGGATTGACCTCGAGCAAGTACAACCGGCCGTCGGGCGCGCGCTTGAAATCGAACTTGGCGACGCCTCTCAGGCCGAGCCGACGGACCAGGTCGCGCCCCAGGGTCGTGACCTCCGGCGAGTCGGTGATCACGAGCGCCGTGCTATCGCCATAGGCGGGAGGCCACGTGCGGATCTTCCGCCCCGTGAACTCACCGACCGTTTCGCCGTGCTCGTCGACGTACACGTGATAGCTCTCGATACACGTCTCCGGACCCGGAATCAGCTGCTGCAGCAAGACCGGAATCCCCGCCGCGGTCAGGCGCGGCCAGTAGGACACCAGCGAAAGGGGGGTGTCGAGACGCAGCGCCTTGGCCGCTCCGCCGATCGGCGTCCACTGGTCGCCCCGTCGCACGATGGGCTTCAGCGCCACCGGAAATTGGAGGTCGAGAGGCACCGGATCCACGGACGGGTCCAGCACCCGCGCCGCGGGAACGGGCAGGTCGAGTCGCTGTGCCAGCGCTTGAAAGCGGCCCTTGTCGACCAAATCCTCTACCAAGACGGGGTCGGGCGCCACGAAGCGGAAGTGTCGACTCAGGCGCTCCCGGTACCGAGAGATGAGAAGCAGTTCCCGGTCCTCTTGGTAGAACAGCACGGGGAGCACGGCTTGCGCGGCGGCGAAGCGCTCGAGCAGCTCCAGCAGCTCCTCCGGCTGCTCCCAGGCATCCGCCCAGTCGAGCACCGCTCGGGCGAAGCGCGAATAGCGCGCCGGGTCGCCCGGCGCCGCCACGACGACACAGGGGACGCCCGCGAGACTGAGGGCACGCAGCAGGTCGGAGTCGCCGAGGACACACGCGAGGGAGGCACCGTTCCGGATCGCCCGCACCGTTAGGAGCGCCCCGGCAGCAGAGTCCCGGCCCGCCCGTGGGGGTCCTCCTGACGTGCCGAGTATCCCTCGAGCGAATACGCGTAGTAGCTGTATGCCGCCCCGGGGCGCACGTCGTTCAGCACCACGCCGAGCACGCGGATGGGGAGGCCACGCAGCAGCTCCACCTTCGCCTCGGCGATCATGCGGTCCGTGACCCCCGTGCGCAACACAAGCAGCAGGCTCCCCGTGACGGTGGCCAACGCGCACGGATCCACGCCGGCGGCGAGCGGTGGGCTGTCCACGAGGATCGCGTCGTAGTGCGGTCGCATCGCGGTGATCAAGTGGGGCAAGGCGTCGGAGCACAGTAGCTCGGGGCCGCGATGCAGGCGCGAGCCCGCGCCGATGAAGGAGAGCTGCGGGTAGGGGGTGCGCTGCACGATCTGGTCTGGAGTCACCTGATTCGCCAGCACATCGGTGAGCCCCGGGCGGCGGACGCCCTTCACGAAGCGGTGCAGCGCGCCGCAGCGGACGTCGCCGTCGATCAGCAGCGTGCGGTATCCCACCTGCGCGAAGGCCATAGCCAGATTGGACGTGACGAAGGACTTGCCATCGCCGCGCCCCGGGCTGGTAACTGTGACGAGCACTGGCCCGGCAGCGCCGTAGGCGTGCTGCACGTTCAGGCGGATGCCCCGCAGCGCCTCGACCGCTCCGGTGTCGTCGTCTTCCGTCCGCGCGCGCCCGTTCCCGTTTCCCCGGTGCACGTGCGGCACGGCGCCGAGGATCGAGAGCCCCATCGCCCGGGTGACCTGCTGCGGATCACGGATCTTCGGATCGGCGCGATCGAGCAGCACCGAGCCGCCGACGCCCGCGCCCAGGCTCGCAACCAAGGCGAGCAGCAACACCAGGGGCGTCGCGTTGACGACGGGGCGCGTCGGCCGGATCGCGTGCTCGAGGATGCGGACGTCGGGCAGCGTGCTGACCTCGGCGAGACGCGCTGCGTTGTAGCGCTGCTCGAGGTTGGAGAACAGCTCCGTAGCGTTGGCCTGGTCGCGCGCCAGTCGGACCTCCTCCAGAGCCACCGCGGGCGCGCCGCGCAGGGCGCCCGCGATCGAGTCGATGCGCTGCTGCAGCTCGTGCTCCCGGGCGGCCAAGCCGGCGACCAGCGCGCCGCCTAGCTCCGGAATCACGTACCGCGCGAGAGTGTCCACCTGCTGCGCCAAGCGGCGCACCGGCGGGTGCGTGTCGGCGTAACGGAAGCGGAGCACGCGCAGCTCCGCCTGCCGGTCGGTGAGGTCCTTCAGCGCGCCCGCCAGCGCCGAGGAGCGCTGCACCGCGCCGATCATGGTGAGCTCATCCACTGGGACGTGCCCCTCCCTCGCCCGCGCCACCACCTGGGTGATCGCTTCGCGGTCGCGGGCCAGCGCGGCAATGGCCACCTCGAGGTCCAGGTAACTCGCGAACGTGGGGTCGGCCGTGATGCGGCGACCGTCGGGGCCTTGCACCGGGCCCTCCGACGCGCGCACGGCATTGCGCACCCGGAACTGCGCCAGGGCGGCCTCCGCGCTGTGCAGGTTGGCCTTGGCGCGGTCGCGCTGTTCGCGCAGGATCGACGACAGCTCGGTGAGCCGCTCGCGCTTCAGGTCCGCGGCCACGGCCACGAGCCGGTCCGCGACCGCATTCACGGTCGCGGTGATGAGGACAGGATCGCGACCGCGCCGCTCCAAGCGAACGAAATAGCCGTCCGCCGTGGCCCGGATCCGCAAGGCCTCGGAGAGCTCCATCGCCACGTCGCTCAACGCGGTCACCGTGAAACGAATCATGGCCCCGGGTCGCAGCGTGCCCGCGGGCGGCACCCACGCCAGGCCCAGCAACCCGCCGACCGAGTCGCCGACGCTGCCTTGTTGCAGCACGGCGTCTTCCTCAACGTCCCGCAGCGTGAACTGCAGCCCCGTCTGATCCACCTCGAGCCGATAGGTGCCGGGTCGGACCTCCCCGGGCACGGTGAGCGTCGACAGCACCGCCGAGTCGCCCAGCGACTTCGCCGCGAGGTACAGCCGCGCCTGGCGAACGACGTCGTTCAGCACGACATGGGATCTGATCAGATCGAGCCAGCCGCCCGAGGTGCCAAGGAGCTGGGCGCTTTGGATCGGCCCCTGATCACCACGTCCCCGGTCGCGATCCTGGTCCGCCGACTGGATCCAGATCGTGGCCTGCGCCCGATAGACAGGCTTGACAACCTTCCCAATGACCAGGCCGGCCAAGGTGCCGACGACGGTGACGCTGGCGACCAACACCTTATAGCGGCGGGCAGCCGCGAAGACCCGAGTCCATTCGCTCACCGGGAGTCCCGTTTGGAACGGCACGAGGGCTGCTTCGTTGGGAGGTGGGGTCGTGTTACTTGCCATGTCGTTGGGTCCGGCTCTCGAGGGTTAGGTGTTGCCTTCAGTCGTCCCAACACTTGCAAGCCGGGTACCGCGGGGGACCTCCAGCATCTGGCGACGCAACGCGTGCCGCCACGGGCAGATACGGACACGGCGTTGCGACGCGGGCACGGCCCGCTTTCTGATCGTCGCAACCCTCACGCACATCTGTAACGTCGACGTGGCAGCAGGGGACGCGCGTACCCCGGCACTCGGAGCTTAAGTGCTTCTGCCACAAGCGGTCAACAAACCGGAGCCTCTGCGCACGTGACCTGCGTTTGTAGCGCCTCGCGGGCGACGCCGCATGACATATCCGACATCGGGCCCAGGGCCCGGGGAGCAGCACCATCACGGCCGGCTCGGCACCACCCAAGCGCAGCGACTTCCTCTCCTTCTCCCCGCCGACGATCGGTGAGGAGGAGATTCAGGAAGTTGTGGACACCCTCCGCTCTCACTGGATCTCGACGGGACCGAAGACAAAGCGGTTCGAGGGTGAATTCGCGGACTTTCTGCGGGCCCCAGGGGCGCTAGCGCTCAATTCCTGCACGGCCGCCTTGCACACCGCGCTGAAGACGCTGGGCCTCGGCCCGGGGGACGAGGTCATCACCACGCCGATGACATTCACGGCGTCCGTGAACGTCATCGAGCACGTGGGTGCGCGACCCGTACTGGTGGACGTCGAACCGGATACACTCAACATCGACCCGCGCAAGGTCGAGGCGGCGATCACCCCGCGCACCCGCGCGGTCTTACCCGTGCATTACGCCGGTCACCCGGCCGACCTCGACGCACTGCGCGCGTTGGCCGAGGCGCATGGCTTTAGCATGGTCGAGGACGCCGCTCACGCGTTGCCCGCCTGCTACAAGGGGCGACCCATCGGCAGCGAGGGGAATCCCGTCGCCTTCAGCTTCTATGCCACCAAGAATCTCACGACTGGCGAAGGCGGGATGCTCACGGCCGACCCGGAGTTCCTGGCCCGGGCGCGGGTGATCAGTCTGCACGGCATGAGCCGCGACGCCTGGAAGCGCTACGACAAGGGCGGCAGCTGGTTCTACGAGGTCCTGGTCCCCGGCTTCAAGTACAACATGACCGACATCCAGGCGGCGCTCGGGCTGTGGCAGCTGCGCAAGCTCGGGCAGTTTCAGGCGCGGCGCCGCGCGGTCGTGAGCGAGTACGACCGTGCCTTCGCGGACGAGCCAGCCCTCGAGCGTCCCGTGACGCGCCCGGACGTCGAGCACGCCTGGCATCTCTACGTGCTACGCCTGCGCGACGACGCGCTGACGATTGGGCGTGACCGCTTCATCCAGGAGCTCGCCGACCGGAACATCGGCACGTCAGTGCATTTCATCCCGATTCACATCCATCCGTACTACCGAGACAAGTACGGCTATACACCAGGTGACTTTCCAGTCGCTTACGACAACTACCGGCGCATGTTGAGCCTGCCACTCAACCCCGGGCTCACCGACGCCGACGTGAGCGACGTGATCGAGGCCGTGCTCGACGTCGTGCGGAGCTACCGGGCGTGACCGTCAAGCGCGTCCTCGATGTGATCCTCGCGGGGGTGGCGCTCGTCGCCGCGGCGCCCGTGCTCGCCGTCGCCGCCGTCGGGATCCGGCTCTCGGGGCCCGGCCCCATTCTCTACCGCGCGCAGCGCGTCGGTCTGCGCACCCACGTGTTCACGATGTATAAACTCCGCACGATGCGAGCGGGGCAGGCCTATCCCAGCGCCATCACCGCGAAAAATGACCCCAGAGTCTTCCCGTTCGGCGCCCTGCTGCGCCGCACGAAGGTCGACGAGCTGCCGCAGTTGTACAACGTCCTGCGCGGCGACATGGCCATCGTCGGCCCGCGGCCCGAGGACCCCCGGATGGTGGAGCGGTTCTACGCGCCGGTCCACCACGAGACGCTCCGCGTACTGCCGGGGCTCACGAGTCCGGGCAGCATCTACGCGTACACGCACGGCGAGGCGGAGCTCGACGCGCGCGACTCGGAGCGTTGCTACGCCGAGCGGTTGTTGCCGCTGAAACTGGCGATGGACATCGTGTACGTGCGCCGGGCGTCGCTCGCGTACGACCTCGCGCTCATCGCTCGAACCGCTTGGATGCTCGGCACGGCGCTGCTCGGCCGCCGCGCGTTCCGGCTGCCGCCGGAGCTGGAGGGCGCGCGGCGCATCATGAACGAACGCGGCGCGCTCGGATGACGACATGACGCTCCAGATGCACGATCCCCAACGGGCTACGGCGGCGCCGTCGCTGCTCGATCGCCTCGGGGAGTCGCTCGACGCCGCCGGAGTCGTCTACTGCCAGTGGAAGGGGCACTGGAAGCGGACCCGGTGGGAAAGCGGCGCCGGAGACGTCGACCTGCTCGTCGATCCCGCCTGGGCGGAGCGACTGCACACGGTGCTGGCCCGTCTGGGCTTCAGGCTCGCCGTCGCGCCGCCGGAAGCCCAGTTCCCCGGCACGGCGAGCTGGATCGGCTACGATGCCCGCAACGGCTCCCTCGTCCATGTGCACCTCCACCGCCGCCTGATCGTCGGAGGGTACTGGACCACCGTCTACCGGCTCGCGATGGAGCGCGCCGTCCTCGAGACGGCCGTCCCCCGCCAGCCGTTCCCGGTTCCGGCGCCCGAGCTCGAGTTCATCATCTTCGTGCTGCGCACGGTGCAGCGCTACAGTCCCCGTGATCTGCTCGCGCGGCACCACCCCAAATGGCTCGCGGATGCGCAGCCGGAGCTCGCATACCTGCTCCGCCAGGTCGATCGAGAGCTGCTCGTAGCACGGCTGGCGGATCTCCTGCCGACCGTGGATGTGGCGTTCTTCGACGCGTGCACCCGATCGCTGCTCCCGGGGGCCTCGCGCTGGACGCGCCTCTGGTTGCGCCGCGGCCTGGAGCGGCGTCTCCAGTCCCACGCTTCCCGCCCGCCCTTCGGGCTGCTCGTCCGTCGGATCGGGCGCAGCCTCGGGCTCTTGCCGCGGCGGCGCGGACTGCGCCCCACCCGGGGCGGCCGGGTGCTGGCGCTGCTCGGCGGCGATGGCGCCGGCAAATCCACCTGCGTCGCGGAACTGTCGCGCTGGCTCGGCGTGCCCTTCGACATCACCACCGCCCACCTCGGCCGCCCGCCCCGGTCGCTCACGACCCTCCTGGTCGGTGGCCTGCTGAAAGCGCGTCGCGCGCTCGGTCGCACCGACGGGACCAGCGTTCTCGAGCTGCTGCGTCACGTGTGCACCGCGCGGGATCGCTATCGCCTGTTCGCACGCGCTCGGCGCTTCGCCGACGCCGGGGGGATCGCGCTGTGTGAGCGCTACCCGGTGGCGCAAAACCGCCTGCTCGTCGGACCCGAAATTCCGCAACTCTACAAACGCGGGCGCCACAGGCGCCGCGCCTCCTCTCTGGCACGCCGCCTGATACGCGCGGAGCAGCGGTACTACGACCAGATCACGCGACCCGACGTGATCATCGTGTTGATGGTGGAGCCGGAGATCGCGGTGCGGCGCAAGACCGACGAGCCGGCGGCATACGTGCGGGCCCGGTCCCGCATCATCTGGGAAACGGACTGGACCGGAACCGGCGCCCACCTCGTGGATGCCGGACGGTCGCTGCCGGAGGTGCTCACCGACTTGCGAGCGCTCCTGTGGGCAGAGGTGTAAGGGGTGGCGCGATTCGTGGTCGAGGTGGCGGGGCCCGCCGGCGCGGGCAAGACGACCGTGGCACGCCACCTCACCGCGCGGCCGCAATTCGTCGGAGCGAGCGTCTGGAACTTGCCCCGCCCGCTCTATGCCGCGAGCGCGGTGCGCACAACACCCGCGATCGCCGCCCTCATCGGAGCGACCCGCTGGCTCCCGTGGGAGGAGACGGAGCAGCTCATCCGCCTTGACGCCTTGGATCAGTTTCTTCGCCGCCTTCCCGAGGGCGACCGCAGCGTCGTCGTGCTGGACGAGGGCCCGGTGTTTGCGTTCGCGTGGTTTCGTGTATTGGGGCATCCCTGCTTCCGAGACGGTCGGCGGGATGCCTGGTGGCGCGGGGTGCTGGCACACTGGGCGGCGCGTCTCGACGTGATCGTGCTGCTCGACGGGGCCGATCCCCTGCTGGTCGATCGACTCCGCTCACGCACGAAGGACCATCCGCTCAAGTGCAGCTCCGACCAGGAGCTGTACGAGTTCGCCGCCGCCTACCGGCGCGAGTTCGAATGGGTCATCTCCGGTCTGACGGCCGGGGGGGGGGGGCCCGGCCCGAAGGTCATCTCCCTGGAAAGCAACGGCGCGCCTCCCGAGGAGCTCGCGGCGCAGGTCCTCGCAGCCTGCCAGGAGACCGCCCATGCAGGCTGACGTGGTCGCGGCCCCCGTGCCGGTGGCGCTGACCCGGCGCGCCTCGCTCAACGCCGTGCAGTCGCTGCTCGACTACGCCGCGCGGCTCGGGGTGGGACTCATCGTCACGCCCCTGCTCGTGAGCGGCCTCGGTCGCGAGTTGTTCGGCGTGTGGGAGATGCTCAACCGCCTGATCGGCTACATGTCCGCGGCCGACGGGCGCCCGACCGAGGCGCTGCGTCTCGTCATCGCGACGAAGCAGGCGGCGGCCGATCCGATGGAGCATCGGCGCGCCGTCGGCAGCGCCCTCGTCGTGTGGCTGCTGTTCTCTCCGCTCCTCGCGGGGGTCGGCAGCGTCCTGGTGTGGCTCTCGCCGGTCGTGACCAAGGTGCCCCCAGCGTTGCACACAACCGTCCGGGTGGCGAGCGCGGCGCTCCTGATCAGCCTGTTGCTGGGCGGGCTCGCCTCAGTGCCCGAGTCCGTGCTGCGCGGCATGAACCTCGGCTACAAACGCATGGGCTTCCAGGCGGGGCTCAACGTGATCGGTGGCCTGCTCACCGCCGGCGCCATCTATGCCGGGCTCGGGCTCGTGGGCATCGCCGGCGCCCAGGTGGCCCTGATCGCCATCACCGGCGTCTGCTTCTGGATTCTCGTCAAACACTACGTCGCGTCGTTCGGGGTGGCGCGACCCGCGGCGCACGAGGTGCGCTCGCTGCTCGGGATGAGCGCCTGGATCGCGATCGGCGAAGTCGTTGCGAAGGTGGCCCTCGCCAGCGACGTCATCATCCTGGGGATGGTCGTGTCGCCGGCACTGGTGACGACGTACGTCCTCACCGGCTACGCCGGCCGGATCGCCCTCGGGCTCCACGTCTTCACGACCGGCGCCGCGATGCCGGGGCTGGGAGGCGTGATCGGACGCGGCGAGTACGAGTGGGCGGCGCGCCTGCGGGCCGAGATCATGAACCTGACGTGGCTCTTCGTCACCGCCGTCGGGGCCACCATCCTCCTGTGGAACCGGTCCTTCCTGACGCTCTGGGTCGGCCCGGAGAACTACGCCGGGTTTTGGACCAATCTGCTCGTCGTAATCGCCACCGCGCAGACTGCCTTGGTGCGCACCGACGCCTACGTCCTCGATGCCTCGCTGCAGCCCCGCCCGCGCGTCTGGGTCGCCGCCGTCGCCGGTATCGCCATCGTCGCCGTCTCCATCGCCCTCGCGCCCTCGCTCGGCATTGTCGGCGTGTGCCTCGGCGTGCTGGCCGGCCGGCTGGTGCAGACGATCGCGTACCCGCTGCTCGTGGACCGGTGCCTGCACCGCCCGGCCCGCCTCCCGGTCCGGTCGATCGCCCGTCCGTTGACCGTCATGCTGCTGATGTTCGGCGCCACCGCCGCCTTGGGCGAACGAGTGCTGGCGCATCATTGGCTGGGATGGGCCGTCGGCGTGGCCCTGAGTCTCGCGCTCATGATGGCCGTGGCGTTCGTGGCGGGGCTTCCCGCCGAGGCACGCCGCACGGTTGTCGGGCGGTGGCGCACGATGGTGGAGACGGCCCGTGGCTAGCGCGGTTGGGACCTTTCCCTGGACCGCGCCGGCGGGTGCCGTCCCCGGCAGTCAGGTCAATCGCGTGGTGCTGGCCGCGTTCTATCTCATGGTGGCGTCGTTCAACTTCGAGATGCCCGACCGGGGCGGGTGGGAGATCCCCGCGATGACGGCCGCGCTGTTCCTCGCCTCGACGCCACTGGCGCTGCGCGCGTGTTACGGACGCATTCCTCCCGCACTGTTCTGGTTCGCGGGATTTCTGTGGGTCTTCGCGGCGTCGAGCCTGCTCCACGGGTGGGTCAACTTCGGCGACGTCCGCCACTACTTCATCGTGCTGGTCGAGGCCGTCCTCGTGTGCTGGGCCAGTCTCAACCTCTTCAGCCGCGTCGCGGTCGGCATCGCGGCGCTGTGGTGCTACGTGATCTCGTCGCTGGCACGATCGGTGTTGCCCATGATCGGCGTTGGGCGCACCTCCTACGTCGTGTGGACCGGCGGAGAGCGCGTCACCGCCTTCGGACAGAACGCGAACTTCAGCGCGATCCTGCTGGCGGCGGGCCTCGTGACCCTGATCGGCCTCACGTACGGCCGGCGCGGCACGTCGCGCGCCGTACGCCTGGCGGCCCTGCCGATCGCCCTGTTGATCGGCGCCGCCATCATCGAAACGGGGTCCCGCGGTGGGCTGCTCGCACTCGGCGGGGGGCTCGTCGCGCTGATCTTCACCGCGGGCGGCAATCTCACGGCGCGGCTGCGCAATGGTGCGGTCACCCTGCTCGCGCTCGGCCTGGTGACGTACTCCGCATTCACCGCGACAGTCATGAAGAACCGCCTGGAGGCGACGGCCGAAACGGGGACGTTGGCGGGCCGAGAGCAGCTGTGGCCGTCGCTCGTGGACATGTTCCTGGAGAAGCCCCTGTTGGGATGGGGGCCGATCAACAACCAGTACGAGGTCGCCGCGCGCACCACCGACATGGCGCGAGAGCATCGCGACGCGCACAACCTGCTCCTCGAGCTATTGACGGCGGAAGGGCTGGCGGGCGCGGTGCCGTTCCTGATCGGCGTCGGGCTCTGCGCCCTCGCGGCGTGGCGGGGGCGCACCAGCCCCTTCGGCATTGTGCCCTTCGCGCTGATCGCGCTGTTTCTCCTCGCGAACGTCAGCACCAACTTGATCGCCTACAAGCCCTTCTGGTGGGTCCTGGCCCTCGCCTTCGCGAGCGGGCAGCTCCCCACTCGGGATGGAGCAACGCGTCCATGTGCGGCCTAGCGGGGCGCTTCCACCCCGAGCTGTTGCCGCCGGCGCCCGAATGGTGTGGCCGAGCCGACGCCTTGCTCGCACACCGCGGTCCCGATGGGCGAGGCGCGTATCGCGACGCGCAGTGCGAGCTGGTGCACCGCCGCCTCGCCCTCATCGATCTGTCGCCGACGGGGCACCAGCCGATGGCGAACGAGGATGCGAGCGTCTACGTGGTGTTCAACGGCGAGATCTATAACCACCGCGCGCTGCGGGCGGAGCTCGAGGGCCACGGTCACGTCTTCCGAGGCACGTCGGACACCGAAGTTCTCGTGCATCTCTACGAAGACCTGGGCGAGCAGATGGTGGAGCGGCTGCGTGGGATTTTCGCGTTCGCCGTCTATGACCGCACCCGGCGACGCGTCCTCCTCGCCCGGGATCGGTTCGGCGTCAAACCCCTGTTCTACGCCGAGGTCGGTGGCCAATGGGTGTTCGCGAGTGAGATCAAGGCGATCGCCGCCCTCCCGGGCTTCCAGCCCGAGCTCGACCGCCAGGCGTGTTACGATTTCCTCGGCCTCGGGTACGTGCCGGAGCCGGCCACAGGATTCGCGAACGTCGCGGCGCTCGCGCCGGGAACGATCATGGTGATCGACCGGGGCGCCCGCGGCAGCTCGTTCCACACGGTTCAGGCGCGGCCAGACGCGCGGTGGACGCTCGATGCCTGTGTCGACGAGGTCTCCACGGCGCTGCTCGACGCGGTGGGCTCCCAGTCGGTCGCGGACGTGCCGGTCGCGGCGTTGCTGAGCGGCGGCATCGACTCCTCGCTCGTCGTCGCCGCGCGCCAGCGCGCCACCGGAGACGCCACGACCACGTTCAACGTGCGGTTCCCGGACGCGCGCCACGACGAGACGCCCCGCGCACACGCGGTCGCCGCACACTACGGGACGCGCCACGTCACCGTCGACCTGCCGGAGGGCGCGCTGCGCGCCGACGCGATCCTCGACCTGCTGCGGCACTTCGACCAGCCGTTCGCGGACACCAGCCTGATCCCGACCTACTGGATCGCCCGCGCCGTCCGCGAGCAGGGCATCATCTGCACGTTGTCGGGCGACGGCGGAGACGAGGGCTTCGGCGGCTACCCCCTCTTCTGGCGCGCCAATACATTGACGCGTCTGACGCAACTGCCGGCCTGGACCACGCGCGTCGCAGTGGCGGTCGGCGACAGCCTCGCGCCCTGGACGCAGAATTGGGGCCGGCAGGTGTCCAAGGCAGCCGCACTCGCCGAGGCCAGCCGCAGCGACGCCGCCATCCTGATGGCCGGCCTCTCCAACTATCTCTCGGAGTCGCAGAAGGCGGCGTTGGTCCCCGCCGCGGCCCGAGCGGGGTTGGCACCCGTGTATCGCCTCTACGCCGACCCGCACCCCAACGGGAACGGCGATCTCGAGCGGCTGTCGCGGCGCCTGACCGACAGCCAGTTCGCCGTGAGCCTGCCGTCACAAATGTTGCGCAAGGTGGACATGATGAGCATGCGCGCCGGCATCGAGGTGCGCGTGCCGCTGTTGGACGAGCGCGTCGTGGACGTGGGGCTCTCCCTCCCCCACTCGCTCAAGACCGACGGCCGGAAGGGGAAGCGTGTGCTGCGGGCCCTCGCGGCCCGCTGGCTGCCGACCCATGTCGCTCGGTCCGGCAAGCGGGGGTTCAGTATTCCCCTCGACGTCATGGCCCCGCCCGAGCTGCACACAGCGCTGGCGGATCTGCTGCTCGGCCCCGACGCACGGACGACGGCCTGCACCGACCCCGCCGTAGTACGCGGCTGGCTGGACGGGTTCCGGCGAGCCGGCGGGGGCGACCACACGGGGACCCTCAGTCGCGAGGGACTGTACCGGCGGCTCGTGTCGGTGCTCGCTCTGGAACTGTGGCTCCGGGACTACCGGCTCGTATGGTGAACTCGAACGGACGTCCGCGCGTGTCAATCGTGATGCCGTGCCGGAACGAGGCGGCGTACATCGGCCCCTGCCTGGACTCGGTCCTCGCGACGCATTACCCGCTGGACCGCATGGAAGTGCTTGTCGCCGACGGCCGCAGCGACGACGGGACCCGCGAGATCGTCGAGCGCTGTGCCGCGCTGCATCGCTGCGTCCGGCTGCTCGACAATCCCGCCCGCATCACGCCGGCCGGCCTGAACGCGGCGATTCGCGTCGCGACCGGCGACGTGATCATCCGCATGGACGCCCACGGCGTCTACCCGCGGGACTACGTGCCCCGGCTCGTGAGGGCGTTGGAAGAGACGGGGGCCGACAACGTCGGCGGAGTCGTCATCACGCTTCCCGCCGACGACACGCCCACCGCGCGCGCCATCGCGCTGGCGTTCTCGCACCCCCTCGGCGTAGGGAACGCCTATTTCCGTATCGGCGTCGCGGGCCCCCGCTGGGTGGACACGGTGCCGTACGGCTGCTTCCGGCGGGAGTTGTTCGACCGCGTCGGGATGTTCGACGAAGAAATGGTCCGCAACCAGGACGACGAGTTCAACCTTCGCGTGATCAGGCTCGGCGGGCGCATTCTACTGCTGCCCGACATCGTGTCTCGCTATTACGCGCGCCGCTCGCTCGGCGCCGTCGGGCGGATGTTCTATCAGTACGGGTACTTCAAGCCGCTGGTCGTCCGCAAGGCCGAGCGGATTATGACGCGCCAGCTCGTGCCGCCGCTGTTCGTCTCGAGCCTCGTCGTCACCGCCGTGCTCGGGATATGGATGCCAGCGGCGCGGGAGGCCTGCGCGGGAATTGCGGGGGCGTACGCTGTCCTCGTGCTGACGGGAGCGGCGCTGGCCGCCCGCAAGCACGGAGTGCGCTGCGCCGCAGCGCTCGCCGCCGTGTTCTCCGTCATGCATGTCAGTTACGGCGTCGGCTACTTGCGCGGCATCCTCGACCACTGGCTTCCGTTCCGCCGCCGCGCGCGCCGGACCACGCCCATGCCGCTCACGCGATGAGCCCCTCGATCGCCGGCTTCGGCTACCACGAGATCACCGACGAGCCGTCCACATCCGGCTTCCAGCGCCCGGGTGCCCGGCCCTACACGCTCACGCCGCGGGCGTTCGCCGACCACTTGGACCAGATGGCCGCGAGCGAGGCCCGCCCGATGCGCGTGACCGACATCGATTTCACGCGGCCCGGCCGCTTCCTCGTCCTCACCTTCGATGACGGCGGGAAGAGCGCGGTGTACGCGGGCGACGTCCTCAGCCGGCGCGGGTGGACCGGACACTTTTTCATCGTCTCGAGTCTGATCGGCCAGCGCACCTTCGCGACGGCGAGCGATATCCGCTATCTCGCGAGCTGCGGGCACGTCGTGGGGACGCATTCCCACACGCACCCGGACATCTTCCCCGACTTGACGCCCGAGCGCATGCTCGAGGAGTGGCGCACGAGCGGCGACGCGATCAGCGCGATCGTAGGCGCCCCCTGCCTCACGGCGTCGGTCCCAGGCGGCGACATCTCGCAGCAGGTCCTCGAATCGGCGGCTCGCGCCGGCGTGCAGTATCTCTTCACCTCGGAGCCTTGGCTCTCACCCCGGGCGATCGACGGATGTCGCGTGCTCGGGCGCTTCTGCCCCAAGGTGGGGACCTCCCCCGACCGGATCCGCGAGCTCGCGCAGTTCCGCGGCTGGACCAGCGCACTCGTCGTGCGTCGCCTCAAGGGGCTGGCCCGCGCGGGCTTGCCGCTGCTGTACCGGCACTACGTGCGCCGCACCACCCGCGCGCGGCCGGGAGCGGATTAGATGACCGCGCCGATCCGCGTGCTCATGATCACGAGCGACTGGCCCGACCACGCCAGCTGGGGCGGGACCGCCACGTTCATCCCCCGGCAGGTCGACTTCCTGCGGGCTGCCGGGGTCGAGGTGGACGTGTTTCGGTTCCGCGGCGGCGGGAAGCCAGTCCGCTACGCGGCGGCATGGTTCGACGTGCAGCGCCGCCTGCGCCGCGAGCGCTACGACTTGGTTCACGCCCAGTTTGGTCAAAGCGGGCTCTTGGCCCTGCCGAAGCGCTTGCCTCTGGTCGTCACCTTCCGGGGGGACGACCTCGAAGGCGTCTTGAACGAAGCGACCGGGCAGCTCACGGCGCGGGGGCGTATGCTGCCACTGCTCTCGCGTGCCGTGGCGCGGCGGGCTGATGCGACGATCGTCGTCGCGGCGCACCTGAAGAACTTCCTGCACCGCCAGGCGCAGCCCCATGTGATTCCCTCGGGCCTCGACTTCGAGCGCTTCCGGCTCATCCCACAGGCCGAAGCACGTCGCCACCTCGGGCTTCCACCCGAAGGGCGTCTGGCACTCTTCGTGGGCAGTCCAACGTCGTCGCGCAAGCGGTACGACCTCGCGCGCCGGGCCGTGGACATCGTCAAGCGATCCCGCCCGGTTGAACTCGTGCTCGGCTGGGCGATGCCGCATGAGCAGATCCCGTACTTCATGAATGCCTGCGACGCGCTGGTGTTCACGTCGCGCCAGGAGGGATCGCCCAACGTGGTCAAGGAGGCGCTGGCCTGCAATCTCCCCGTCGTGTCCGTGGCGGTCGGCGACGTGCCGGAACGGCTGCGTGACCTCGCGGGCTGCGAGGTCTGCGCCGACGACGAGCCGGAGACAATCGCGGCCGCCCTGATTCGCGTGCTCGATCGCGGCGCACGGACCGCCAGCCGAGAGCGGATGCGCGAGCTCGACGAGCACATCATCACCGAGCGGGTCATCGGCGTCTACCGTTCCGTCCTGCCGCAGGCGAACGAGCGAGGCACGGCGCCGTGAGGGTCACCATCCTGACGCAGTACTATCCGCCCGAGATCGGGGCGCCGCAGGCGCGGCTCTCCGAGCTCGCGAGCGCGCTGGTGCGGCGGGGCCACGACGTGACCGTGCTCACCGCGATGCCGAGCTACCCCGTCGGGAAGATCTATCCGGGGTACGGTGGGTTCCTGAGCCGGGAGCGCCGCGACGGCGCACTCGTCATCCGCACGCCGATATTCCCCACGCAGCGTGCCGATTTCCTCGGCCGGCTCGCGAACTATTTCTCGTTCGCCTGCTCCGCCGGAATTCTCGGCACCTTCCTGCTGCGGCGCTGCGAGTATCTCATCGTGGAGAGCCCGCCCCTGTTCCTCGGGTTCACCGGGCTCTGGCTCAGCTGGCGGACGCGCGCGGCGATGGTCTTCAACGTGTCCGATCTCTGGCCCGAAACCGCGGTGCGGCTCGGGGTGGTGCGGGCGGGCAGCCTCGGGCATCGCGTCGCCGCGTGGCTGGAGGGCCTCTGCTACCGCCACGCGGCGGTCGTGAGCGGTCAGACGAAGACGATCGTGGAGAGCGTCGTGCAGCGGTTTCCCGGGTGCCGCACCTACCACTTCTCCAACGGCGTGAACACGCGCGTTTTTCATCCCGACCGGTGCACCGCGGCGGCGCGCGTGACCCTCGGGGTGGATGCCCCTGACGCCTGCGTTGCCCTGTACGCCGGTCTGCACGGGCTGGCCCAAGGGCTCGATCGGGTGCTCGATGCGGCGGAGACGCTCCGCGCCAACACGAAGTTGCGCCTGGTGCTGGTGGGCGACGGTCCTGCGAAGGAAAAACTGATGCAGCATGCGCGGGAGCGGGACTTAAGCAACGTGCGCTTCCTCGACCCCCTGCCGAGCGATCAGGTCCCGCCGCTCGTCGCCGCGGCCGACATCCTGGTCGTGCCACTCGCCACGCACATTCCCGGAGCCACGCCGTCCAAACTGTACGAGGCCATGGCCAGCGGTCGGCCGGTCGTGCTGGTCGCCGGGGGCGAGCCGGCTGCGTTCGTGCGCGAGCACCGCGTGGGGATCGTGGTCGCCCCGGGCGACGCCCGCGGCCTGGTGGAGGCGCTCCGAACGCTCTCCGCCGACGCCGCGCTGCGACAGGAGTTGGGGGCCAATGGGCGCCGGACCGCGGAGCAGCTGTTCGACAAAGTCGACATCGACAACGCCTTCATCGAGTATCTGGAGCACAACCAACGGGCCGCGCCGGTCGGCGGCCGCGTGCCGCGCCCCGCGCCGAGCGGGCCCGCGTGAGCGCCGCGCCCTTGCGGGTCCTGATGATCACCAGCGAGTGGGCCAGCGACCCAGGTCACACCGCGCATTTCATCGCGCGCCAGGTTCGCTTCCTCCGGGCGGCGGGCGTGGACATCGACGTCTTCTCTTTCCGAGGGGGGAGGCGCCCGCTCCGCTACCTCGCCGCCTGGGCGCGCCTGCAACTTCGGCTGGTACGGCAGCGCTACGACATCATTCACGCCCAGTTCGGCCAGAGCGGCCTGCTCGCCCTCCCGAAGCGCCTTCCGCTCGTCGTGACGTTCCGGGGCGACGACCTGTTCGGGATCCTCGGCAAGGGCGGCCGCCCGACGCCGGCCGGGCGGCTGTTGCAGTGGCTGTCGCGACGGGTCGCGCGCCACGCCGACGCGGCTATCCTGGTCTCCGCGCACCTGCAGCGCTACCTCACCGCCTCCGTCGCGACGCACATCGTGCCGTCGGGCCTCGATCTCGACCTGTTCCGCTGCATCCCGCGGGACGAAGCCCGCCAGCACCTCGGGCTGCCTCGCGACGGACGTCGCATCCTCTTCGTGGGCGACCCGGCGGACCCGCGCAAGCGCTACGACCTCGCGCGCGAGGCTGTGGAGCGGCTGAACCGCACGGTGGCGGCGGAGCTCGTGATCGGTTGGAGAGTGCCGCACGACGAAATGCCGTTTTACATGAACGCCTGCGACGCGCTCGTGTTTACGTCGCGGGAAGAGGGCTCCCCCAACGCCGTCAAGGAAGCCCTGGCATGCGATCTCCCGGTGGTGTCGGTGGCGGTGGCCGACGTGCCGCTGCGCCTCGCGGGCATCCCCGGGTGCGAGGTGTGTGCCGACGACTCCCCGCAGACGATTGCCGCTGCGCTCGAGCGGACGCTGCGGCGCGACGAGCGGTCCGGCGGGCGGGGACGCGAGGCCGCGCGCCAGCTGGACGAGCGGATCCTCACCGGCCGCGTGGTCGACATCTACCGATCGGTCCTCGCGGGCACGAACGGACATCACACTGCGGAACTCGCACATGTGTAATGCGCGTGCGACACGCGGCGCGCGCCTGCGCGCGCACCCGGGGCGTAACCATCACGCGCGGTATGGGTTAGGGGATCGACCCTCGGCGTACGGGTTCTGCGATGGAGGTCGGTCGTGCATGTGAGACCCAGCTCCTTCGGTCGTCAAGCGGCCGCTGCGGCCATGGTCGGGTTCGTTTCACCCCGCACCGGAGCACCGCTCTGGCCGGAGGGCGACGCGCTCGTGTCCGTCGCGGGCGAGCGCGTGCCAGTGGTCCGCGGGATTCCGCGGTTCGTCCTGTCCGACAATTACGCCGAGGCGTTCGGCCTGCAATGGAACCTACATTCCCGCACGCAGCTCGACAGCCACACGGGCGCACGTCTGTCGGAGGAACGCCTCGTGCGGTGCGCGAGGACGCCGCTCGCACAGTTCGCGGGTCTGCGGGTCCTCGAAGCCGGATGCGGCGCCGGTCGCTTCACCGAGCTGCTGGTGGGTGCAGGCGCCCTGGTCCATGCCATCGACCTGAGCGATGCGGTCGACGCCAACCGGCGCAACATCGGCGAGCGGGCCAACTACACCGTGGCGCAAGCGGACATCCGTGCCCTGCCCTTCCCCCCTGGATCGTTTGACGTCGTCCTGTGCCTCGGCGTCCTGCAGCACACACCGTCCCCGGAGGAGAGTCTCGCCGCGCTGTGGCGCATGGTGGCGCCCGGAGGGCGGCTCGTGGTCGACCACTACACGTGGACGCTGTCCCGCATGACGAAGCTCACGCCCTTCTACCGGATGGTCCTGAAGCGGCTGCCGCCGACGCGCGCCCGGCGCATCACCGATGCCTGCGTGAGGGCGTTCTTCCCCCTGCACTGGGCGGTGCGGCGCGTGCGGCCGCTGCAGACCCTCTTGAGCCGCGTCTCTCCCTGCCTGGCGTACTGTCACATCTATCCCGGGCTGACGCGGGCGCAGCACCAGGATTGGTGCCGGCTCGACACGTACGACGAGCTCACGGATCGCTTCAAACGGATGCGGACCGCCGGCCAGATTCGGCGCGCGCTCGCGGCGCTCGGTGCCACGGAGATCCGGTCCGCGCGGCGCGAGCACCTGGTGGAGGCAACCTGCCGCAAACCGTCATGGTGACCGTCCGCCCGGCGACGGCGTCCGAACGAGCTGAGTGGGACCAGCTGGTCGCCCGCTTCCCCAACTGCCGCATCGTCCATAAGCGAGCCTGGATCGAGTGGCTGGAGTCGTGCGGCCACGGCACTCCGTTGTATCTCGTATTCGAGCGAGCCGGCGAGGTCGTCGGCGCGATCCCCGGCTTGCTCGTTCGGCTCGGCCTGCTCCGGCTGTACGGCTCGCCCTTGCCCGGCTGGCAGACCCCCGCGATGGGGCCGGTCTTCGATCCCGCGCGGGTGTCGACCGCCGACGTGGTCGGCGCCCTGGTGCCGTACCTCGAGCGCCGCCACCGCGTCCATCATGTCGAGCTGCTGAGCGGTGCTCTCGACGCCCCGGCGATGCAGGCCCTCGGGTTTCGCGGCGAAGCGGTGCCCACTTACCGCGCCCGGCTCTACCCCGGCGACGAAGCGCGGATGATGAAGACGCTCAAGGAGAGCGCGCGGCGCAACATTCGTCGCGCCGCCAAGCTCGGGCTCGTGGCCCGCATCGAGGACGACGAAGCGATTGTCGCCGAGCACTACGCGCAGCTCCGTGAAGTGTTCGTACGCGGCGGGAACACCGTGTCGTTCGGGCCGGAGCGCGCGCGCGAGTTCTTCCGCCACATGCGCGCGGCCGGCAAACTGCTGGCGGTTTCCGTCTACATGCCTGAGAACGTGAACATCGCCACGGGGTTGTTCACGCTCGACGGCCGCGAGCTGCTGCTCTGGTCGTGGGCCCACCGGACGGCGCACCGCTGGTTCCGGCCGACCGAGCTGCTTACGTGGACGGTCATGACGCGGGCGATGGCCGCGGGATGCGAGACCTTCGACTTCATGGGGCTCGGGGACTTCAAGGTCAAGTTCGGGGCCGAGCTCGACGTCACGAAGTACCGCTGGGTACGCAGCCGCTACCGCTGGCTCGCCCGGGTCCGCGATCTTGCAGAGCGCGGCTATCGCTGGCAGCAATCGCTGCGCGGCCGCATCGCGCGCGTGCTCATGTTCGGGTGGGCGGCGATCGGGGCGGTAGACTAAGATGTCCGGACGGCGCGGGGAGCCCGCTTGACCACTCCGAGCGGCGCGCGGCTGGTTTCTGTTGAAGAGACACGGATCCGGGAAGCGTACACGCGGCGGCGGCAGCAGCTGTGCGACCGGGTGTCGTCCTGGTCTCACCCCTCATACGCATACGCGATGCAGGACCGGGAGCGACAGGTGCTGACGTCGCTCCAGCGACTCGGAGTGCGCCTTGCCGAGACCCGTGTGCTCGAGGTCGGCTGCGGGACCGGCGCCTGGATCCGAGATCTCATCAAATGGGGAGTGCCGCCGGAGAACATCTGGGCGGTGGACCTCCAGCCCGAAACCGTGGATGAAGCGCGCCACCGCAGCGCGGCCGGCGTGCATCTCGAGTGCTGCAGCGCGACGAGCCTTCCGTTCGCCGCCGCCAGTTTCGATCTCGTCCTCCAGGCCACGATGTTCAGCTCCATCCTCGAGCCGGCGGTCCGCCGCATCGTCGCCGCGGAGATGCTGCGCGTGGCGCGTCGGGACGGCTCGATTCTGTGGTACGACTTGCGCATGAACAATCCGTGGAACTCGGACGTGCGTGGCGTCGGTCGGGCCGAGGTCGCGGAGCTGTTCCCCGGGTGCCAGATCGACCTGCGACGGATCTGGCTGGCTCCTCCACTGGCCCGCTGGATCGCACCACGGTCGCACGTGCTGTGGTTGCTCCTGGCGAGCGTCCCTTGGCTCTGTACGCATTATCTCGGTGTCATCCGGAAGTCGGGAGCAAACTAGCATGTGCGGCATCACCGGCCTTCTCAGCCTCCACGGTACTCCCGTCGATCCCGCGGTCCTGCAGCGCATGACCGACCGTCAGGCCCACCGCGGGCCGGATGGCGAGGGCTTCCTGCTCGGCTGGGAGAGCGAGGGCGGGTTCGCGCACAAGCTGGTGCCGCATACCCGGCAGTGGGACGGTTGCGCCCCCGTGCGCCTGGCGCTCGGCCACCGCCGCCTCGCGATCCTCGATCTCTCAGACCGCGGTCTGCAGCCGATGCCGACCGGCGACGGGAAATGCTGGATCGTGTTCAACGGCGAGATCTACAATCACCGCGAGCTGCGCACCGAGCTGGAGGGACGCGGCTACGCGTTTCGGACGCGCACCGACACCGAAGTGCTGCTCCAGGCCTACCGGGAGTGGGGCGAGGACTGCCTCGCGCGGCTCCAGGGGATGTTTGCCTTCGCCATCTGGGACGGCACCCGCGGCCGGCTGTTCGCCGCGCGCGACCGCCTGGGCATCAAGCCGTTCTACTACGCGACGCCGGGAGGGACCTTCGCGTTCGCGTCCGAGATGAAGGCCCTGCTCGCGTGCCCGGGCCTCGACGCTGCACCCGACGACGACGCCGTCGTGGGCTTCCTCATCCACGCGAACTGCGACTACGGCGAGCGGACCCTGCTCCGGGCGGTGAAAGCCCTTCCCCCCGGGCATTGCCTCACCGTGCACGCCGCGACCGGCCAGGTCGACGTGCGCGGCTACTGGCAGCTCACTCCCGAACACGCCAACGGCGTCCGCGACAGCGTGCGTCTCGACGGGCTGCGGACGCTGCTGACGAGAACGATGCAGTCCCACCTCGTCAGCGACGTCCGGGCGGGCAGCTGTCTCAGCGGCGGCATCGACTCCTCGACGGTCGTATCCCTGATCGGCAAGATCTGGCGCGAGCAGCCCGATCAGGCCACGGCGCTGGGGGACCGCTTCCTCACCTTCACGTCGTGCTGGAAGTACCCGGAGCTCGACGAGCGGACGTACGCCGACGCCGTGGCGCGCTCGGCCGGCGCCGAATCCCACCTCGTGTTTCCTTCGGCCGAGGACTTCTGGGAGACGTTCCCGCGGATGGCGTGGCACCAGGACATGCCGTTCCCCTCGATCAGCTACTACGCGCAGTGGTCCGTCATGCGCGCCGCGCGCGACGCCGGCGTCAAAGTCTTGTTGGATGGTCAGGGGGGCGACGAAGTCTTCGGCGGCTACGCGAAGTTTCGCTATGCCTACCTCGCCTCGTTGCTGCGGTCCGGTCGACTGCTGTCGTTCGCGCGCGAGGCCGGGGCGATGCTGAGTCAGGGTGATCTCTATTACGTGCTCAATCTGCGGCGCGGGTATCGCTACCTGCCGCCACGGCTGCGCCGCCTGCTCGGCGTCGATTCGCTGCTCGAGGGCGTGCTCCGGACGGACTGGGACCGCGCGCTAGGCGGCGAGAGCACGCCCGCGACGCGGTGGTGGCGGTACGCCAGGGCCGGCGGGTCGGGCCACACGGGAATCAGCGTGATGCAGCGCATCCAAGTGGACGACATCATGATGGACACGCTGCCGTTGCTGCTCCGCATGGAGGATCGCTCGTCCATGGCGTTCTCGCTCGAGGCGCGCGTTCCCCTGCTCGATCACCGACTCGTCGAGTATGGAATCTCGCTGCCCGACCACCTGAAGGTGCACCGCGGCTGGAGCAAATTCGCCATTCGCGAGGCGATGCAGGGGGTGCTCCCCGACGTCGTGCGGCAACGGACGAGCAAACTCGGCTTCGCCGCGCCCGACCGGCGCTGGCTGGCGGAGGATCTGCGCCCGCAGGTGACGGCGCTGATCGAGGACTCCATGCGCTGCGAACGGTACGTCGATGTTGCGGCGCTGCGCCGCTGGTATCGCTCGCCCCAGGCCGCGCAGGCGTCTGAGGAGGCCTATCTCGGCCTGTTTCGGATCCTGGCCCTGGAGATGTGGATGCGCGCGTTCGACGTGCGGTGATACCGCCGCGTTAGGGAATTTCTGCACAAGATACGTGACGGTGGGGGTGGGGGCGCCGTCGCGTGTCGCGCCTAAGCCCCCACCCCCACCGTCAGAAGACTTGTGCAGAGGTTCTCTAGTGGAACGCCCCGGCGCTGCAGGCGGAGCGCGTGGCGCCGTCGTAATCGATGGGCGGGCACCACGTCGCCACGCCCGCGCTGCGCGCCGGACTCCCCCCTGCCAGGTGGAAGTCTTGCGTGCCGGCGTTCACGAACAGCGGATCGGTGTTCTGCAGGTTGCCGCTCGTGACGAGGCCCGAGCCGCCGATCTCCAAGCCCCCCGTGGCCACGTTCCCCGTCAGCGTCGCGCCGTTCCCGGCTCCGTCGAACCACACCCCCGCCGTCTTCGGCTGGTAAAAGATGTTGTTCGCGATCACGAGGTGGTCGGTCGCGGTCGCGATGATGATTTGCGCGTCGCGGTTCGGATTGGCCCCGACGAACGTGTTGTTCATGATGTACAGACCGTGGACCACCGCGCCCTGACCGTCGTAGCGCTGAATCGCCCAGCCGTGCGCGAGGTTGGAGAACACGTTGTTCACGATCACGACGTTCGTCCCGATGCCGTTGTAGATCCCGTGGTCGTGATTCTGCCAGTTGTTGTTGGGTTGGCTACACCCGTTCTCGCCGGGCGCGAAGCGCCCCACGTCGTGGATCCAGTTCCCCGCGATCACCAGGCCCGACGCGTAGGCATCGATGCCGACGATCCCTCCGGTGCCGCTGGTGCAGGCGCGGCCAATGTCGTGCACGTGGTTGCCGATGACCACCTGGTCGTGCCCGACGTCCGTGTCGATTCCGTACCGGCCCATATTCTGGACCTCGAACCCCTCGACCCACACGAACCCTCCCGGGATCGCGATGCCTGTGGTCGAGGCGTTGCTCTGGCCGTCGATGATCGCCCCCCAGCGGTTCGCGGCGCGGAACACGATCCGGTTCGCCGCGGTCCCGCTGCGGCTGATCGTCACGACGTTCGTGCCGCCGGCCGTGTACACGCCGTCGCCCACCAGGACCCCGTCCCCGGGGTTCACGATGTCGGCGGCATGCTGAATGGTGCGGAAGGGTTGGGCGGCGGTCCCCGGATTCCCGTCGTTCCCGGTCGTGGCGACGTGGTAACAGACGCCGGCGCCGGTATTCCCGCACCCAGGCGGTGGCGGCAGCGGTAGCGGCGGTGGACCGAAGGCTTCGGCGCCCTGTCCACAGCCGCAGGTAACCAACAGGCCACCGAGCAGCAGCGTCGACAGGAACGGAGGGAGTTGCACGAAACCGAAATGACGCTGCACCGGGCGCGCTGTCAATGGGACATGCCGCCTAAAACGCCGCCATCCCGGCCGGACATGGCGCCCGGCCGGGATGGAGGTTGCGTGGGCCGTCAGTTCTGGTACGCCCCCGCGCTGCAGGCACCCGACCGCGCCACGCCATCGAAGTCGACGGACGGGCACCACGCGGCCACGCCCAGGCCGCGGGCGGGACTGCCGGCCGTGAGGTGGAAGTTGAACGCGGTGGCGTTCATGAACAGCGGATCGGTGTTCGGCATGTTGCCACTCATGGTCAGGCCCGAGCCGCCGGTCTGCACTGCGTTCGTGGAGACGTTCCCCACTAGCGTTCCCCCGTTGGACCCGTCGAACCACACCCCGGCCGTCGTGGGCTGGTAGAAGAGGTTGTTGGCGATCACCACGTTGTTCGTCGGGGTCGCGATGATGATCTGCGCATCGCGCCACGGGTTCGGGAAGCCGAACGTGTTATTTACGATCGTCAGCCCGGTCGTGACGGAGCCGGCGCCGTTGTAGCGCTGGATCGCCCAGCCGTGGGTGAAGTTGTAGAAGACGTTGTTACGAATCACGACGTTGTTGCCCACGCCGTTGTACACGCCGTGATCGTGGTTCTGCCAGTTCGCGTTGGGCTCGACGCAACCCTGCTCACCGGGCCCGAGCCGCCCGATATCGTGAATCACGTTGCGCTCGATGGTCAGGTTGTCGGAGTAGGCGGACACGCCCACGATCCCACCGGTGGTCCCGGTGCAGATGTGGCCGACGTCGTGGAGATGATTCTGCACCAGGATGACGTCGTGGTTCCCGGCGATGTCCTCTCGGCCGCCATACGTTTCCATCGCGTAGCGGCTCGTGTTGCGCACCTCAAAGCCCTCCACGCGGATGTAGTTCCCGTTGATCTCGAACCCGGTGGTCGAGCTGTTGTTTTGCCCGTCGATGATCGCGCCCCAGCGATTGGCGGCGCGGAACACCAGCCAGGCTGCAGCGGTGCCGCTGCGCGTGATGAGCACGACGTTGGCACCGCCCGTATAGACGCCGTCATTCACGATCACAGTGTCGCCGGGGTTCGCCACGTCAGCGGCATGCTGAATTGTGCGCCACGGCGCGGTCTTCGTCCCAGCGTTGGCATCGTTGCCGTTCACTGCCACGTAGCGGCACGCGGCGGCGCAGCCCAGTCCGGCTGCCCCAACAGTGATGGCGCTGCTGCCGCTCCGCCCCTCGCTCGTCGCGGTGATCGTGGCCGTGCCTACCACCAGTCCGCTGACCAGACCGCCCGCCGACACGGTGGCCACCGCCGCGTTACTCGTGGTCCACGTCACCACGCGTCCCGTCAGCGGATTACCATTCGCGTCCTTCGGAGTCGCCGTCAGCTGCACGGTCTGCCCCACGGTCACGCTCGCCGTGGCAGGGCTCACGGTAACCGACGCGACCGGTGCGAGCGTGACTGTGATCGCCGCGGTCCCGCTCTTCCCTTCGCTCGTGGCCGTGATCGTGGCCGACCCCGCCGCTCGCGCCGTGACCAGTCCGCTAGCGCTCACGCTGGCAACGGTCGTGCTGCTGCTGGCCCACGTGATCGTCCGCCCGGTCAGCACGTTGCCGGCGGAGTCCTTGGTCACGACCGACAGCTGCGCGGTCTGGCCGAGGACCAAGCCGGTCGATGCCGGGGTCACGGTGACCAATGCCACCGGGACACCGGTGGTCGTAACCGTCGCCGTCCCGCTCTTCCCCTCGCTCGTTGCGGTCAGCGTCGCCGTGCCTGCCGCGACGGCCGTCACCAATCCACTCGCCGACACGCTCGCGACGCCGGGCACGCTGCTCGCCCAAGTCACGACGCGCCCGATCAGCGCGGAGCCATTCGCGTCCTTCGGCGTCGCGGTCAGCTGGATGGTCTGCCCGACCAACACCGTGGCCGAGGTCGGGCTCACCGACACCGACGCCACGGGCGGCACCGTCACCGTGATTGCCGCGGTGCCACTCTGTCCTTCGCTACTCGCCGTGATCGTGGCCGTTCCGGCGACCGCACCCGACACCAGCCCGCTCCCGCTCACTGTGGCCACGGTCGCGTTGCTCGTCGCCCACGTCACCGTCCGGCCCGACAGCGGATTGCCATTCGCGTCCTTCGGGGTCGCCGCGAGCTGCACCGTCTGTCCCACCGTTATGGAGGCCGAGGCGGGGCTCACTGCCACCGACGCCACGGGCACGACAGTCACCGTGATCGC
>Ga0184618_10000039_pt1 | contig 30276 bp, 16 predicted proteins | sample PLM0_30_b1_FD_133159 | JGI IMG/M metagenome (GOLD analysis project Ga0184618, IMG submission 133159) | Groundwater sediment microbial communities from an aquifer in East River, Colorado, USA - PLM0_30_b1 | ecosystem: Environmental > Terrestrial > Soil > Riparian zone | place: USA: East River...
ATCACAGATGACGAGCACGCCTCGGTCGGTTTCGTCGCGGATCAGTCTGCCCGCCCCCTGCTTCAGGGAAATGACCGCCTGAGGCAATTGGTAGCCAAGGAAGGGATTGCCGCCTTCGCGGGCGAGCGAGTCGAGCCGTGCCGCGAGTACCGGGTCGTCGGGCGGCGCAAACGGCAGCTTGTCGATGACCACCAGCGACAGTGCGTCCCCGCGCACGTCCACGCCTTCCCAGAAGCTGGCGCTTCCGAGGAGGACCGCGTTGCCCAGCCGGCGGAAACGCTCGAGCAGCTCGCTGCGAGAGCCTTCACCTTGGACCATAAGGGGAAATCCCAGCGCGTGCCGCCGGAATTCTTCTCGCAACAGCTCGTGAGCAAGGCGCATCGCGCGCAGAGTCGTGAACAGGAGAAAGGCGCTTCCACCGCTCGCCCGGATCACGGGCAGGGATGCGGCGACGACCGCGCGCGTATGCTCGTCGCTGTTCGGATCCGGGAGCTTCCTCGGAACGTAGAGCAGAGCCTGGGCGGGGTAGTCGAAAGGGCTGTCCCAGCACGCGGTGCGGGCGTTGTCCAGGCCCATCTCGCTGCGGTAGTGGCTGAAGTCGCCGGCTACCGCGAGCGTCGCGGAGGTGAAAATCCAGGCGCGCGGGTGGCCGTCGAGCTGCCTGCGGAAAATCCCCGCGATGGAGAGCGGCGTCGCATTCAGCCGAAGCGAGTGACTGAATACCTCGATCCAGCGGACCAGATCGGCGCGGCTGTCGTCGCGCCAGCGTTCGAGCAGGGCCTGCGCCGTTCGGGCGCGCTCGGCGCAGCGCGCGAGCCCCTCGCTGCGTTCGCAGAGCACGTCGAGGGCTGCGCACACCGAGCGCAGCGCGGAATCGAGCGCGGCGAGCGCATCCGAAACCTCGCGCTTTCGCTTGACCGATGCTGCAGTGAAGCGCGCTCCTTCGTTGGGCAAGGCCAGGCGCAGATCCCGGGCCGCTTTGTCCAGCGCGGCAGTGAACCGCAACGGATCGGGCATATCCTTCGCTCCGGAGAGCGCTTCCGCGCGTACATCCCGTGCGAGCTCGACGACCTGCCCCGTGGACAGAGATTCGCCGAAAAAGAGCGTCGCCGTTTCCGGGAGCTGGTGCGCCTCGTCGAAGATCACGGTATTGCAGGCGGGCAAGAGCTCCGCCATCCCCTCGTCCTTGAGCATCACATCGGCGAAGAAAAGGTGATGGTTGACGACGACGACATCAGCGGCGAGCGCCTCGCGCCGTGCAGTCATCACGAAACAGTCGCGAAATCGCGGACACGACTGCCCCAGGCAGTTTTCGCGGGTCGAGGTCGCGAGGTTCCAGGCAGGAGCCTCCTCCGGGACATCGGCAAGCTCGCTCTTGTCCCCGGTGCGGGTAACGCGCGCGAAGCTCACGATGCGCTGCAAGTCCCCGACGACCTCGCGACTGGATGACCCGGCCTCCGCCAGGTTGCGCTCCAAGTGATAGTGGCACACGTAGTTGGCCCGGCCTTTCAGCAGCGCCGTGGTCACCGGTACATTGAGGGCCGTGCGCACCGTCGGAAGATCGCGGTGGTAGAGCTGATCCTGGAGCGTCTTGGTGCCCGTCGACAGGATGACTTTGCCGGCGGAGAGCAACGCCGGGACGAGATAGGCAAAGGTCTTGCCGGTGCCGGTCCCCGCTTCGCAGACCAGCACGGCATTGTCCCGGATCGCCCCCGCGACACGATTCGCCATTTCCACCTGCTGCGATCGCTCGCGGTATTGCGGGATTTTTGCCGCAAGCGGCCCGTGCCGGTCAAAGACCGCCTGGAGCCTTTGCACGATCCCCTCGCCGGCGTTAGCGGCCTTCTTCAACCTTGACCCGGATTTTCATGACCCAAGCACTATAACGTCGAAGCCCCGATCCGGGCTTGGCTTCGGGCAAGTCTCAAAAGCCGGCCCTGCCCTTCTTTACAGCGGGGTCCCCATGGTCTAAGGTGACTTTCATCATGCGTTGCAACTATCTGTTTTTGGCCGTTTTGATTCTCTCCGGCTGCGCCGCGCCTCCCCAGTCGCAGCGCCCTGCCCGCAGCCAGGAGATGGTCTTTCAGGCGCTGGCCAGCGCGGGCGTGGCGTATCGAAGGGGTGGAGATTCGCCCGAGAATGGCTTCGACTGCAGCGGCTTGGTCGCGCATGTCTATAGGGAAGCTTTCGGCATCGAGCTGCCGCACAACGCCCTGGCGCAAAGCCGGATGGGCAGGCACGTGATCCTGTCCCAACTCGAAGCGGGCGACCTGGTGTTCTACAACACCGAGCGGCGACCCTACTCCCACGTGGGAATTTTCCTCGGCGACAATCGCTTCATCCATGCACCTCGGCCCGGTGCATCAGTGCGCGTCGAAAACATGCGCGGAGCCTATTGGGTCAGGCGCTTCGACGGGGCGCGGCGTATTTCACTTCCGCAGTAGCCGGCCGAGCCCGCGTATTACACGCAGATTTCCGATAAAAGCTCGATACCACTCCGGATGGCACAGGAGGTGGATGCGAGAGATTTCATCGTCTTAGCTAAGACTAGGTAGCCCATAAGGCACATGCGGGGGTTGACCCAATCCCGTACCTAAAATGGGTGTTAATTTCGGAGGCATACCCGCCGGGGAGACGAACATGGCATGCAAAAACCCGTCCCAGAGGCTCCAGGGGTTGGCGGAACCCTCCGCATGACGGACCTTACGTCGACATTGGCGGAGCCTGGTCCGAAGCCGCACGCAATCGCAGAAAATGCGTGGCTCGCCCCCGCTGACCCGCATGAGATCGTGGTGTTCCGGCTGGACACGGGATCCGCAGCTGTTCGTGCATCGGCAGCCTTGCTCTCGGACGCGGAGCGACAAAGAGCGGGTCGTTTTGCCTTCGATCACGACCGCCGCCGATTCATCGTCGCGCGCGCGCAACTGTGTCGTCTCCTCGCAGCGCGGCTGGGGGTACGGCCTGAATCGGTCGAACTGGTTTATGGGCCGCGCGGCAAGCCTGCGCTGTCCCGACGTTTCGCGGACTCCAATCTGCGTTTCAACGTATCGCACTCCGAGGATGTTGCGGTGTACGCATTTGCGCTCGGACGCGAGATCGGGATCGATGTCGAGGCCATTCGGGTGATCCGCGACGCCGACGACATCGCAGCACGTTTTTTTTCTCGATGCGAGTACGAGGCGTATTGTGCCCTCGACCGAAGCGACAGGCCGCTGGGTTTTTTCAATTGCTGGACGCGCAAGGAAGCCTTCATCAAGGCGCTTGGTCACGGCATTTATTATCCATTGGATCGCTTCGATGTTTCGCTCGAACCCGGCGAGCCTGCGAATATTCTCCGCGTCGAGAGCACGCCCGGAGAAGACTGCGATTGGACGCTGCATGCCTTCGTCCCCCAGCCCGGATTCATCGGTGCCGTCGTTGTGCAGAAGTTTGCCCACGAATTGGCCTCGACGGCGGGTCCGGAACGAATCTCAGTGCGCTCGCTGCCCTACCGTTAAACCACAGGAACAACCCTTGAGCACAATGAGCAGTGTGTCAAACGACGTGCCTGGCACGAACGATCGGCCTCGGGAGGCCTCCGCGGAATTCAGGATCGGCGTTCGCTCCGTACCGTATTTGGCCGATCATGGTTTTCAGGACATGGTTGTGCTGCCGGGGTCGTTCTACATTGAAACGGCTCTGAGTATGGATCGTGAACTTTCCAAGCGCGTTCCGGGCCTCCTACGGAACGTAAGGTTTGACAATCCCATTATTCTTTCGCCGGAAGATACCGTCTTGAAGGTCGAAGTGAGGGACCGCGGCGACGGGCGCATTGAATTCACGTTCTATGAAGCAGGTGCCGAGGATGGCAACACCCGGCTCAACGGCCGGCCGTATGCTGCCAAGCTCGAAGTCGACCGGAGCCAATCAACCCTTCCAAGAGCGGACACCGGCGAGTTTTCGATCGAAGCCTTCCAAGCGCGGGCTCACGCCGCGATCGACTCGGAACAGTTTTACAAAAGACTGCGTGAAAACGGCAACCAGTACGGGCCCTGCTTTCAAAACGTTTCCTCGATTTGGCGGGCGAGCGATCAGTCCCTGGGAAGGCTTTCCCTAGCGCGCGAGCACAGGGAGAGCGGGCCACATTGCCTGCACCCGAGCCTGCTGGATTCCGTGACGCAGGTACTCGCGCCCTTCACTATGGAGAAGGGCAAGACCTTTATTTTGCGGTCGATTGAGAAAGTTGAGCTAACGGACGTCAATTTCCCCGACACGCTGTGGGTTCACGCCACGCTGCTGCCGGAGGATGACGGTGACGCAAAGGGCATTCTCGGCAACGTTCGGGTGTTCGACCAGTCGGGTAAACCGTACTTGGAACTCTCCGGGGTCGCCCTCACCCTTCTGGACCGCGTTGACGCTGCCGATGAAAAGGCGGCAGCGAACCTCGTCATCGCCTCCAACTTTACCGCGGAGCCGCTGGAGGATTCCCTGAAATTCTGGGGCGACCATTTCAGCGCTCCGATCCGCATCGAATTTGCGCCGTACAACCAGGTCTTTCAGCAGTTGCTACACACCGAAAGTGCCTTTCGCAGGAACCGCGACGGGGTCAACGTCATCCTGCTGGGGCTGGAGGAGTGGGCCGCGGGGGTTCGACGTGCACCCATGACTCTCACGAAGGAAAGGGCGGAGCAATGCTTCGGGGCCCGGGCGAGACGCGTTCTGCCGAACGGCCTGGAAATCGTTCACTTGAATCAGTATGAGACGGACTATGTCTACAAGGAAATTTTCGAGGATCAATGCTATCTGAGGCACGGCATCCGCTTGCAGGACGGGGCTACGGTGGTGGATATCGGAGCCAATATCGGGCTCTTTTCCCTGTTTGTGATGAGCCGCTGCAAGAACTCTAGGATTTATGCCTGCGAACCGGCTCCGGTCGTGTATGACCTCTTAAAGGCAAACTGTGATGCTTACGGATCGAATGTCCGGGCTCTGAACGTCGGCGTGTCGGACAAGCGCAAAACCGCGACGTTTACCTTTTACGAGAAATCCTCGGTCTTCTCCGGTTTTCATTCGGATGAAACCGAGGACCGCGAGGCCATTCAGGCGATCGTGCGTAACATGCTTAACGGCGAATCGGTCGTTGGCGAATCCGTCGAGGAATACGTCAACGAGCTCACCGCCGACAGGCTCCGTCGCAGGACCCACGAGTGCCCATTGATATCCGTGTCGGACATTATCCGGGAGAACGGGATCGACAAGATCGATCTCCTCAAGATCGATGCCGAGAAGAGCGAGCTGGACATCATCAAGGGCATCGAAGAGCGCGACTGGCCGAAAATCGATCAGATCGTAGTGGAAATCCACGACCCCACGCGCGAAGCGATCAAGGGAATCGAAAATCTGCTGATCGAAAAGGGCTACCGTTGCGCGGTCGAACAGGAAACACTGCTCGAGCATGCCGGGTTGTTCAATCTGTATGCAACACGAATCAGAGCGGCTGACGAAACTCGTTCCGATCCGGGAAACGTCCCGGCTGTCCGCTCCGGCTCTGGGGACGCACGCGAGGCGGCCGGCAGCCTGCAGCGAAATGTCCAGGATTTTTGCGTTGCGCTGCGGTCGTTCATGGACCAATCTAAAGTGCCACTCGTACTGTGTTTCTGTCCAAGGATTCCGGCTGCGGTTGCCGACGCGGAACTGTATGCGTTGTTGAACGATGCCGAAGCAACCGTATCGTCAGAGGCCGGCAAAACAGCGAATGTCCACACCATCGGGTCGGAATTGCTGCTGCGACGCTATCCAGTCAAGGACTATTACGACCCCGATAGCCATCACGTCGCTCATATACCGTATACGCCGGCTTGCTACGCGGCGATCGGGACCGCGCTGGTCCGCACGATCTACAACCTGAAGAGAGGCCCGTTCAAGGTCATCGTGCTGGATTGCGACAACACGCTCTGGAAAGGAGTATGCGGTGAGGATGGTCCCCTGGGCGTCGAGGTGACCGCGCCCCACCGGGCGCTGCAGGATTTCATGATCGGTCAAATGAAGGCCGGCATGCTGCTTTGTCTGTGCAGCAAGAACAATGAAAAGGACGCGCTGGAGGTTTTCGATCAGCGAAGCGATATGCCCCTGAAACGCAATCATCTGGTTTCGTGGCGCATCAATTGGAACAGCAAATCGGAAAACATCAGGTCGCTCGCGACAGAGCTCAATCTCGGGTTGGACAGTTTTATTTTCATCGACGACAACCCGGTCGAATGCGCGGACGTCAGGATCAACTGCCCCAGCGTGTTGACGCTCCAATTGCCGCGGAACACTGAATCATTCGCTTCGTTCCTTGATCATGTTTGGGCGTTCGATCACACGGGTTCGACGGAGGAAGATCAAAACCGCACCAGGATGTATCGAGAAAGCACCGCCAGACAGCAGTACCGTGGGCAATCGCTCTCGTTGAAGGATTTTGTCAAAGGGCTTCAACTTCGCGTCGAGATTGCAGAAGCGACGGAAGATCACCTCGACCGTGTCTCGCAACTGACGTTCAGGACCAATCAATTCAACTTTACAACCATAAGGCGCTCGAAGAGCGAGATCAAGAACCTTCTGAAGCGCGAGGGGGTCAACTGCGTGGTGGTCAGCGTGGTCGACCGGTTTGGAGATTATGGGCTTGTCGGTGTCCTGATCTATGAGATCGGGGCCGACCGCTTCAGGGTGGACACCTTGTTGTTGAGCTGCCGGGTTTTGGGCCGCGGAGTCGAACATTCGCTTGTTGCGCGGCTCGGCCAGTTGGCCATCAAGGATGGAAGGGAATTCGTCGAGTTTACCTATTCGCCGACGGAAAAGAATCAGCTCGCGCTCGAGTTCATTACGAGCATCGGCGAGCAGTATCGGAACGAAACCAATACGTCATGGACCTTTCCAGCGGAACGCCTGGCAAACGTGGAATACGATCCAGACGAAAAGGCGCCGGTCGAAGACGAGGTACCGGCAACCGTCAACCCGGAAAAACTCACGCCACGCCCGGGATTTGCATTCGGTGTCGCTGACCGGTCCGAGCACCTGCAGAAGATCGGGGAGAACCTGTACGAAGTAGACCGGCTTTCAAAAGCCATCGACGATTACCGGCACAGGAGCCAACCGTCCCATGCCGCGGCAGATGTAACCCCGGGCAGCACGCTGGAAACGGCGCTTGCGAACATATGGAGAAAGGTTTTGGGCAGACCGCGAATCGGGATGAACGATAACTTCTTTGAAGTGGGCGGAACGTCACTCAGAGCCGTCCAGGTGATTGCCATGATCAAGAAAGAGCTGAACCAGACCCTGTCAATCGTAAGTCTGTTCGAGTGCCCGACGGTGACACTTCTCGCCGCCAAATTGAGTGCGGGGTCTCGAGAGGCGCAGGGCGAAACCACGACTGCGGTGGCCGCTCAACGGGGTCAGCAGAGACGATATAACACAATGAGACGAAAAGCTTCGTAAGATGGAATTCGGGAAAATAGGCGTTCTTGGCGCGGGAAATATCGGCATTGGCGTCGTCACCGACTTGGTCCTTCATGGGATATCCGCAGTGGTGGTCGATGTTTCAGAAGAGATATTGCAGCGGGCCCAAGCCGAGGTATTGAAAAACATACGAGTCGTTCCCTTGTTGTCGAAAACCCTGCCGCGGGTAACGAAGGAGGAGGCGCTAACGCGAATGGCCCTGACGACCGATCTGAGGGACGCTGCCTCGTGCGATTTCGTCATCGAGAACGTTACCGAGAACTGGGAAATCAAGAAGGGGATCTATGAGAATCTGGAGCGGGTGATGCCCCCCGAAGTCTGTTTCGGGGCTAATACCTCGTGTATTTCCATCACGCAAATAGGCGGCGCTACGAAACGTCCGGCGAATGTCGTGGGCATCCACCTGATGAACCCGGTCCATCTAAAGCCGACCGTCGAAGTGATCCGCGGATTCCACACCTCCGACCGGGCGCTCGACATCTTGCTGCAGCTGTTTTCACGGCTCAGCAAGGAGGCGATTGTCGTCGAGGACATGCCTGGTTTTGTTTCAAATCGAATTTCCCACTTGTTCATGAACGAGGCGGCGTTCGTCTTGCAGGACCATGTGGCGACGGAGGAGAAGATCGACGCGATTTTCAAGAAATGCTTCGGGCACAAAATGGGGCCGTTGGAGACCGCTGACTTGATCGGGTTGGATACCGTGATGCGTTCTCTCGATGTTCTTTATGAAAGCTTTCAGGATCCGAAGTACCGGTGTTGCCCCTTGTTAAGAAAGTTGGTGCATGCGGGGCATCTGGGACGAAAGACCGGGAAAGGATTCTATGTTTATCCGGAGGCCTAAATCATGACGTCACTGAATACGGGACAAGAAAACGGAGTCAAGGAAAGTGTCAAGCGCTTCATATTGAGCTCGATCAACATCGCGCATTTGGGCGATGACGACAATCTGTTCGAATCAGGCATCGTCAACTCCCTGTTTGCCGTCCAATTGATGACGTTCATCGAAAAGACCTTTGCCATCGAGGTGGGAATGGACGATTTGGACATCGAGAATTTCAAATCCCTTAACGCGGCTACGGCGTTTGTCGTGAGAAAGAACGGGCGGGGTGGTTGAGAGAACGCGGTTTTTATGCAACATCTGCTAACTGACGAACAAAAAGCCAAGCACACGGAGTTCAAGAACTTTGTGTCCTTGAACGTCGAACCGTTTGCCAACGAATGGGATCGAGAGGAAAGAATTCCGGATCCCGTGATATCCATGCTGGCGAAGTCCGGTTGCCTGGGCTGCAGTCTGCCGAAGAAATACGGGGGGCAAGGATGGGACGTCGTCACGTTCGGTTTGCTGAATGAAGCTTTGGGAAAAGGGTCGTCCTCCTTGACGGGCGTGCTGACGGTCCAGGCCATGGTTTCCATGGCGCTCCTGAAGTGGGGCACGGAGGCGCAAAAAGAAAGATGGCTTCCTCCCCTGGCGAAAGGGGAAATGATCGGGGCCTTTGCTTTGACGGAACCCGGTGGTGGAAGTGCCATTCAGTCCCTGGTGACCGAGTTCACTCGCAGTTCCAAGAGTGATTCTCTTATTCTGAACGGTAACAAGAAATGGATAAGCTGCGCGCAGCTCGCGGGGGTATTTCTGGTATTTGGGAAGCTGGAGCAAAGTCCCGTGGCTTGTCTTGTTCCCAGGGAAGCTCCTGGCCTTGAAATTGGGCCCATCCATGATTTGATGGGATTCCGATCAGCCGGCCTGGCGCAGCTGACTTTCAACGACGTGGAAGTGCCGTCAGCCAACATCGTCGGCAAACCTGGTTTTGCCCTATCGCATGTCGCACCGGTTGGATTGCAATACGGAAGAATCAGCACCGCCTGCTCGGGATTGGGGCTGTTGAGAGGATGCTTTGAAGAAAGCATCGCCTACGCGGCTGTACGAAAGATTGCGGAAAACACTGTCGGGGAAATTGGCATGATCCGATCGTTGATTGCAAGGATGGGCTCCGATCTGGAGGCCGGAGGTTTCCTATGTCACAACGCGTGCCGGTCGGAACAGGATCGTGTTCCGGAGGCCTTTGAAAAGACCTTGACAGCCAAATATTTTACTTCGCGAGCCGCCGTGAGAGCTGCTTCTGATGCCGTTCAGATCAGGGGAGCCTCGGGCTGCCACGAATCATCCCCGGTTTCCCGGTATTACCGTGACTCCAAGATCATGGAGATTATTGAAGGCACCACCCAGATACATGAAGAGCTTCTAGGGAAGATCTTTGTCGGTCAAGCCGGCAAGTCCCGCAAGCGATCCGATCCAGTCAACTGCCTATGACCGCTCACTCTCCACTCACTGTTAAGGAAGGCGATCTCGCGAGGATCGCTCAGTTCAACCGCACGGAGAGGGCGTTTCCGGACAACGTCACTCTTCAAGAATTGATGCAAGCGCAGATTGACAAGCATGCATCCGACACGGCGGTGATCTGTGATCACGACAAAGTGTTCGGCGTGCCGTCGCTCACGTACGCGCAGCTCAATGACAAGGTCAATCAACTGGCGCACCTATTGAGGGCCGAGGGTGTCCGGCCGGGACACATCGTCGCTTTGATGGTGGAACGATCCTTCGCCATGATCATCGGCATCCTGGGTATCGTAAAGGCGGGAGGGGCTTATTTGCCTGTGTCACTGGATAATCCGCCGGATCGCATCGACTACATGCTGAAGGATGGCGGGGTCAAAGTACTGTTGGTACAGAACAAGACAACCAGCCGGATCGTTTTTGAAGGACTGATCATCAACCTTGACGATCCGGATGTTTACCGCGGGTCGACAGCGAACCCCGCCATCCTCAACAAGCCGCAGGATCTGGCGTACGTGATTTATACGTCCGGATCGACCGGCAAACCCAAGGGAGTGATGATCGAGCACCGCTCCCTCGTCAACCGGTTGCACTGGATGCAGCACGCCTACCCGATCGATCGAGGCGACGTCATTCTGCAGAAGACGCCCTACTCCTTTGATGTTTCGGTGTGGGAACTTTTCTGGTGGGCGCTGCAGGGTGCCACGCTGTGCTTCTTGATGCCGGGCGGTGAACGGAACCCGCTGGCCATCGTTGAAGCCATCAGGAAGCATCACGTCAGCGTCATGCACTTCGTTCCATCCATGCTGAACGTGTTTCTGGAGTACTTGGACGGCAAGGCTGCCGCCGTGTTGAGAAGCCTGGCTTCGGTTCGACAGGTATTTGCGAGCGGTGAAGCGTTGGCACCCAGTCATGTCAGAAAGTTCAATGACATTCTGGGCACCAAGACCGGGGCTCGATTGACCAACCTCTACGGCCCGACCGAGGCCACGGTCGACGTCAGCTACTTCGATTGCCCTGCGCACAACGATTTCGAAATCATTCCGATCGGGCGACCGATCCATAACATCCGGTTTTACATCATCAGAGACGGGCAACAGGTGGCTATCGGTGAGACCGGAGAGTTGTGCATTGCCGGCGTGGGTCTGGGCAGAGGCTACCTGAATAATACGACCCTGACCGACGAAAAGTTCGCCGACAATCCCGTCAACCCCGGTGAAAGAATCTATCGAACCGGAGACGTCGCCCGCTGGCTGCCCGACGGGAATATCGAGTATCTAGGCCGGGAAGATCACCAGGTGAAGATACGGGGATTGCGAATCGAGCTGGGTGAGATTGAAAACACGATCCGGGGGTACCCCGGTATCACCGACTGCGTTGCCCGGGTCAAGAAGTACTCGGAGAGCATCATCCTCATTGTCGCTTACTTGGTCTGCAAATCTGACCTGGAGGTTGAGGGTCTGAAGCATTACCTGAAAAAACACCTTCCCGCCTACATGATCCCCAATCATTTCGAGAAAATCGATGAAATACCTCTGACCCCGAGCGGGAAAGCGGATCGCAAGGCCCTGCCGGAACCGGTCATTGAGGCGAGGTCCTCGTAACGCCGATGAATAGCGAGTTCGATATCGCAATCGTCGGCATGTCCGGCCGCTTCCCCGGCGCCCGCAACGTCGAGGAGTTCTGGCATAACCTGGCCGAAGGCATCGAGTCGATTACCCGGTTTTCAGATCAGGAACTCCTGAAATACGGCGTGCCTGCGTCTTGCCTGAGCAACCCGAGCTATGTGAAGGCTGCGCCAATTCTCGATGAGCCAGGTCATTTTGACGCCGGGTTTTTCGGCTTCTCACCGATGGAAGCCAGGACCATGGATCCACAGCACCGCATTTTGCTGGAGCTGGCTTATGAGGCGCTCGAGAACGCGGGTTATGACCCGGGTCGTTATCAGGGACGCATCGGCGTGTTCACCGGATCCGCCATGAACACCTATTTCACCAACGTCGGGCTGAACAGCCGACTCGCCGAGGAGTACATTCCCACTCTCATCGGCAACGACAAGGATTTTCTGAGCACCCGGATTTCCTACAAACTCGATCTGAAGGGGCCCAGTATCACCGTTCAGACCGCATGCTCCACCTCTCTCGTCGCCATCCACCTGGCCCGCCAGAGCCTACTGAGTGAAGAGACGGATATGGCGATGGCGGGGGCCATTTCCGTCCGGGTCCCGCACCGAGCCGGTTACTTTTACGACGGTGGCGGGGTGGTATCTGCGGACGGGCACGTCAGGGCTTTTGACGCCAAGGCCAATGGCACCGTGTTCGGCAGCGGGGGCGGCATCCTGGTACTCAAGCGCTTGGCGGACGCCCTTTCGGACGGCGACACCATTCATGCTGTTATCAGGGGCTCGGCCGTCAACAATGATGGTTCGGAAAAAGCCGGTTACACGGCGCCCAGCGTCAACAGCCAGACCGATGCCGTGGTGGAGGCGCTCGCCAACGCCGGCGTCACGGCCGATAGCATCAGCTACATCGAGGCCCACGGTTCGGGAACACCCGTCGGGGATCCCATCGAGATCATGGCGCTGACCAAGGCGTTCCGCACTTCTACGCAGCGTTCGGCTTACTGCGCCATCGGTTCGGCAAAAACCAATGTTGGACATCTCGACGCCGCAGCGGGAGTCGCCGGCGTGATCAAGACGGTTCTCGCGCTCAAGCATCGGCAGCTTCCGCCGAGCCTTCACTTTCACGAAGCCAATCCAGAAATCGACTTCCCCGCAACCCCGTTCTACGTCAACACGCACTTGCGGGATTGGACCAGCGACGGTCCCAGACGTGCGGGGGTGATGGCCACCGGGATGGGCGGAACCAACGCCCATGTCGTCCTCGAGGAAGCGCCCGAACCGGGAGAATCGACTCATGCCAGGCCTCCCCACTTGCTGATTCTGTCGGCCAAGACGGAAACGGCTCTTGACGAAGCCACGCGTCGCTTACGGGAGTTCTTGAACCGCAACGACTCCGTGAACATGAGCGACGTGGCTTACACCTTGCAGATCGGACGCAAGGCGTTTCCGCACAGACGGTATCTGGTCTGTGTGGACCGGGAGGACGCCGTAAGCGCCCTGGGTCAGGAAGGCTCGAAGCGGGTCCTTTCGAGCCTGACGGACGAATCGCGGCGTCCGGTGATCTTTTTATTGCCCGGGATCGGCGATCACTACGTGGGCATGGCCCACGATCTCTATGAGACGTGGGACGTTTTCAGACAGGAAGTCGATCGCTGCGCGGACATTCTGAAGCCACATCTGGGAATCGATATCCGGACCATCATCTATCCCAACAGTCAGGGCTGGAAGAAGAAGGGCAAGAGCAAGGGGATCGACCTGAAGAAGATGCTTGGCGGGCGAGCCGATGCGCCGGAAGACCCGGATGCCAGGAACCTCAACAGGACGCTGCTTGCCCAGCCGGCCTTGTTCACGATCGAATATGCGATCACTCGCGTCTGGCAATCGTGGGGGATCACCCCTGACGCCATCGTCGGTCACAGCATGGGTGAGTACGTGGCCGCGTGCCTCGCCGGAGTCTTGTCGCTGGAGGACGCGTTGCGGCTGATTGCGGTGCGGGCAAAACTGGTCGATGAATTGCCCCAGGGCGCCATGCTTGCGGTCACGCTGCCGGAACCTGAACTGCGGCCATTGCTGGACGAGCATCTGTCCATTTCCCTGATCAACGGTCCGAACCTATGCGTGGTGGCCGGCCCGGTTGCTGCCATGGCCGAGTTCGAAAAGATGCTGATTGCGCGGAGCGTCATCTGCCGGCATGTTCAGAATGCCCACGCCTTCCACTCGAGAATGCTCGATCCGATCGTGAAGGCGTTTCAGGCGGAGGTGAGCAAGGTCCGATTGAACGAGCCGAGAATTCCTTACATATCCAATGTCTCCGGGAAGTGGATCACAGGACGCGAAGCCACCGACCCTGCCTATTGGGCCATGCACGCCAATCACACAGCCAGATTCAGCGATGCCTTGCATGAACTGTGGCAGTTCAAGAATCCCATACTCCTGGAGGCCGGGCCCGGCCGCACGCTGGGGGTGCTCGCCATGCAGCACCCCGACCAGCGGGACTCCGGACACCCGGTGACGGTTTCCTCAATCAGGCACCATTATGAAAACCAGTCGGATGTTGAATTTCTATTGAGCGGCATCGGCAAGCTGTGGCTGTCGGGAGCCGAGATCCAGTGGGACAACGCTTACCGCGGTGAGCGGCGGCGGAGGGTGTCGCTGCCCACTTATCCGTTTGAAGGACAGCAGCACTGGCTGGAGCCGCTTCGTGCTCCCGATGCAGCTCCGCCGACACAGGGGTTGGTTCACAAGAACCCGAATCCTTCTGAATGGCTATACGTCCCATCCTGGAAACGTCTCTTGCCGAGGGCCATCGGCCTCCATGAGGCGCCTTTGCCGGCAGAGATATCCGGAACGTGGCTTGTCTTTGCAGACGACTTTGGTTTCGGCTCGGTCTTGATTCGAAGGTTGAAGGCCGCCGGTCAGAACGTGGTTTCTGTGAGGGCCGGCAGAAGCTTTCAACGACTGGACTCCCACGCGTTCTTAATAGAACCAGGGAACTCCCAACACTACGATACCTTGATCAGCGCCTTGAAGGCGAACCAGTCGCTGCCGGATCGGATCGTCCATGCGTGGAGTGTCACCGAGAATCATTCGGCTCCACGGGAAGGCGATGGTTTCGCACAGGCGCAGGCATTCGGCTTCTACAGCCTGCTCTTTCTTGCCAAAGCACTCGCCACGCACAACGTTGGACACCAGATAGACTTGCTCGCGCTGTCCAATAACGTCCAAGAGGTTTACGGCACGGAAACCTTACGGCCCGAGAAATCGACGCTGTTGGGGCCGTGCATGGTGATCCATCAGGAATATCCGAACATCCGTACGAAAAGTATCGATTTGGATTTGTCCGGAAATGCCGGCGAGCATGAATCAGCTGCGGATCTCGTTCTCGGGGAGTGTCTTGATTCCGGCTCGAGCATGTTCGTCGCGTATAGAAACGCGCAGCGCTGGGTCCAGACTTATGAACCAGTCGCATTAGACGCACCCGGTCAGGGTCGCTCGTCGTTCCGGGAGGGCGGCGTCTATCTCATCACCGGCGGAGTTGGCAATATTGGCATCGCGATTTCAGAGTACCTGGCCCGGAATTATAAAGCCAAGCTCGTGCTGGTCGGGCGTTCCAGTGCGCGAGGCAGAGACGCGATCGAGAGAATCCAGACACTGGGCGCCGAAGTCGCGTATGTGAGCGCGAACGTCGCGGATGCAAACGGGATGCGCGGGGCAATCGAGCAGGCATACCGGCGCTTTGGCGCTCTCCATGGCGTCATCCATGCGGCAGGCATCGTTAGCGACAACGGCTTGCAGGAGATCAACGACTGCCATTACGACAATTGCGAGAGGCACTTCCAGGCCAAGGCGCACGGCTTGCTGGTGTTGGGAGAAGTGCTTGACGGCAAGACCTTGGATTTCTGCCTGCTCGTGTCATCTTTGACCTCCGTTCTGGGAGGAATCGGGCACGCGGCCTACGCATCGTCCAACGTTTATATGGACTCGTTTGCGCGCAGGCAGAACCGGTCACACCGTGTGCCCTGGCTCAGCGTGAACTTTGACCTGTGGCGGTCTCACAATCGCACCGCGATGGCCTCTGGCGTCGGGAGAACGGTCGAGGAACTTGGCCATACCTCGGAAGAAGCCACGGAAGCGATGGAAACTGTCCTCACCGCCAGGAACGCCAGCCAACTCCTCGTGTCGACAGGGGATCTGGCTGCAAGAATCAACCAGTGGATCAAGCTGGAATCGCTGAATGCCGGGAAACCGGCGGCCGTGGCAAGTTCGACCCAGTCGACGCTTTCCCGGCGCTCCGGTGTGCAAACGAACCTTGACGCTCCGCGTGATGAAACCGAGCAGCGCATCGCTCGAATATGGCAGGATGCGCTTGGGATTGATGAAGTAGGAATCAATGACAATTTTTCGCAACTGGGAGGGCACTCTCTTTTGGCCATTAGGATCGTAGCCGAGTTGCGCAAGGCCTTTCAGTTTGACCTGTCGATAAAAGCGCTGTTTGACGCACCCACGGTCGCCGAACTTTCGACCTATATCAAAGAGCGCATGATCGCCGAAATTGAGGCGCTCACTGATGAGGAAGCTCGGCGGCTTGTTTCGAGCGAGTGACCTTGGTGGGAGCATCCCGCCAGAGCGCGACCTAACTATGGATAAATCATCCACGCTTTCACCAGTGAAGCAAGCGTTGCTGGAGCAGCGCTTGAAGAGGGCTTCCCACGGGTCAGTCGGACGTCCTGAAATACCCATACGGCCCGATCGTGACTCCGCCCCCCTGTCGTTTAGCCAGCACCAGATGTGGGTGATCGATCAGATGACACCGGGGAACCCAGCCTACAATCAGCCGTTCGGATATCGTCTCAGGGGACCCCTGGATTCGACGGCTCTGGAAGACAGTTTCAATGAAGTCATCAAGCGGCATGAGGGACTGAGAACCACGTTCGCCATCAAGGACGGCGAACCCCTGCAACTCATCCATCCCGAACTCAAGATCACGATCAAAGTCACGGCACTGGATCACCTCGCCCACGAAGAACGCGAAAACAGACTGCAAGCCCTGGCCTCTGAAGAATCTGGCAAATCGTTCGACCTGTCTCGCCTTCCGCTGATCCGTGTCTCCCTGTTCAAGCTCGGTGAAGGCGAACACGCCTTAATCATCAACCTCCATCACATCGTGGCGGATGGATTGTCCATCGGGCCGCTGTTGAACGAGTTGGACACGTTTTATCGGGCCTTCACCGCGGGAGGTGAACCGCGTCCGCCCGAGTTGGGCGTGCAGTATGGCGACTTTGCCCTGTGGCAACGACAAACCAACGCCAATGAAGCCGCGTATGCCAAGCAGATCGAGTTCTGGCGGAAGCAGTTGGGCGGCACGCTTCCCGTGTTGGAGTTGCCCCGTGACAGACCCAGGCCGGCGTTCCAGTCCTTCAACGGCTCGAATGTCTTTTTCAACATCCCCACCGGATTGGCGCAAGACTTGAGGTCCCTGGGTGCGCGCGAAGGCTGTACGTTTTTCATGACCGTGCTGGCGGCTTTTCAAGTGCTGCTCAAGCGGTATTCCGGTGCGGAGGATATTGTAATCGGTACGCCCATCGCCGCTAGACCCGTTGAGCTCGAGCCGTTAATCGGGAATTTTCTCAAAATGGCCGCTTTGCGGTGCGAGCTTTCGGGCAATCCTACCTTCATCGAATTGCTGCGAATGAGCCGGGACACGACCCTCGATGCTTTTTCCAACAGCGACCTGCCTTTCGAAGCCATGGTCAAACACCTGAAGGTTGAAAGGGACCCGAGCCGGAATCCTATCTTTCAGGTCATATTGCAGCTGTTGTCCACAACTGCCCCGAGAATTGGAGACTTGGAAATCTCCAGCTTTCATTTTGATCTGAAGATCGCCCAGTTTGATTTGAGTCTTCATCTCTACGAGGAAGTCGAAGGATTCCTGGGACGGTTCGAGTACTGCACGGATTTGTTCCACGCGGAGACCGTGGAGAGACTGTCGTCGAATTTCGGGCAGTTGCTACACGCCATCGTCGGGAATCCTCAGCAAAGGATATCGGAGATTCCGATTTTGGCGGCGGGGGAAAGAAATCAGATCCTCAACGAGTGGAATGACACGGAAGCCGTGTTTCCTGTCGACTTGCTGCTCCACGAATCGTTTGAGGCACAGGTGGAGCGCACGCCTGAGCGCACTGCCCTTACGGTCGGTGCGACGGCGCTCTCCTATTCCGAGCTTGACACGCGCGCCAACCGCCTGGCGCAGGCACTGCGTTCGCGCGGCGTCGGCCGCGGCCAACGCGTCGGTCTGTGCGTCGAACGGGGCATCGACATGCTCGCCGCCGTGCTCGGCATTCTCAAGGCCGGCGCCGCCTACGTGCCGCTCGATCCTTCGTTCCCGGAGGAGCGCCTGCGCTTCATGGCGGACGACGCACAACTCGCCCTGCTCGTTGCCACTGCTGACCTGGCTGGCTCCTTCGGTCTACCCCGTGAGCGTCAACTGCTGCTCGATGCCGATGCCAACAGCATCGCTTCGGCGCCGGATACCCGCATGCCGGTCGATGCACACACCGCGCAGCGCGAGGACCCGGCCTATGTCATCTACACGTCCGGTTCCACCGGCAAGCCCAAGGGCGTCGTCGTCCCACACCGTGCAGTCGTCAACTTCCTCGCCAGCATGGCCCGCGAGCCCGGCCTTACGGCCGATGACGTGCTCGTGGCCGTCACCACGCTGTCCTTCGATATCGCCGTGCTAGAGCTGCAGTTGCCGCTCACGCTCGGCGCCATGGTCGTTATCGCGACCCGTACTGAAGCCAGCGATGGCCCGGCCCTCAGCGCCCTCCTTGAAAAACACCGTGCCACCGTGATGCAGGCCACCCCGGTTACCTGGCGCCTGCTCTTGGAGGCGAGCTGGAGCGGAAGGACCCCGTTCAAGGCCTTGGTCGGTGGCGAAGCCCTGCCCAAGGATCTTGCCGACCAGCTGATTGCGTGCGGTGTTGAGCTGTGGAACATGTACGGACCCACCGAGACCACGGTGTGGTCCACCTGCGCCCGCATTACCGACACCTCCAACGGGATCACCATTGGCAAGCCGATTGGCAACACCGCTGCCTGGATCCTCGATGCGCAAAGGAACCTCTGCCCCATCGGCGTGCCAGGCGAACTGTGCATCGGGGGCGATGGAGTCACTCTGGGTTACTGGAACCGGCCCGAGCTCAGCGCGCAGCGCTTCATCCCGGACCCCTTCAGCGCCACCCCGGGGGGCACGCTCTACCGCACCGGTGACCGCGCCCGCTGGCGCAATGACGGCACGCTCGAGCACCTCGGGCGACTCGACGATCAGGTCAAGGTGCGTGGTTTTCGCGTCGAGCTGGGCGAGATCGAGGCGGCCCTCGCCGAGCACCCTGACGTGCGCCAGGCGGCCGTGTACCTATGGACCTTGAAGGCGGACGACGTACGCGTGGTCGCGTGCTGCGTGCCGGCGAAGGCGGGGGTCCTGGCTCTGATCAGGCTACGCAAGCATCTGCGTGCCCGCCTGCCCGAGTACATGATTCCGCAGTATTTCCTGCCGGTGGAAGAGATTCCATTGACGCCAAACGGCAAGGTGGATCGGCGCCGACTGCCGACACCCGTCGTCACGGAGAGCGGTATCGGCCAACATGAGGCTCCAGCCGACCCGGTCGAGGCGACGATCGCCGAGATCTGGACCAATTTGATCGGTCCTACTCGACCGATCGGCCGCGCAGACAAGTTCTTCGAGATGGGCGGACACTCCTTATTGGCTCTGCGGGCATCGCGACAAATGGAGCAGCAGTTGGGTGTCAAGCTCGATATACGCGTGCTCTTCCAGGAGAGCCTGGCCGATATCGCAACGCGATGCCGGTCGCAACGGATTCCCCAGGGCGGTGTTGAGGCTGGCGCGGCACGGCCCGTGGCCCTGAAGGCAGATACTGAAAACTGGAGGATCGCGTGATCTGAGCGTCACGCGTTTGTGGCCTTGAAGGATGAGTCTACTTCGTGCATGAAGCGTTTTACTTCGGACCGGGCAACCGGCGGATCTTCGCCAATTACCACCCGGCCGCAGGAGGCGGCGGCCAGGTGCTCACAGTCATCTGCCCGCCGCTGTTCTCGGATTACATGCGCACGCAGCTTGCGCTTCGCGAATTGGCTATTTCTCTCGCTGAGAGAGGCCAGCACGTTCTCCGATTCGACTACGGTGGCACTGGCGATTCATTCGGTGAGATCGGCGAGGTTGCGGTCTCCGATTGGCTCGAGGACATCGCGCTCGCCGTGCGCGAAGGGCGCGAGATATCCGGAAGCAGCGTGGTGCGTCTGCTGGGGGTACGCGCCGGAGCCCTGCTGGCCTGCAGGTCGATAGGGGCTTCCAGTGATGTCCAGCGCTTGGTTCTGTGGGATCCGGTCCCCGACGGGGCCAGTTATCTTCAAGAACTGCGTCGCATTCAGGTGGCTTTGTCCAAGCGGAATCTTTACCTGAGTCGTGCCGAGCGCCGTGAGGTAATGCGCGAGTATGCCGGATACACTCTCTCCGAGCGCATGCTGGAAGATTTACGTTCGATCGATGCGAGCGCCTATTCGAGCGTTCCCAAGGGCGTGTTGCACGTAGTCAGCACCTCGTCGGCAGCCGGTTTTCCTGTCCGGGGCGTTCCCCGGGATGTGGCGCCATTTGCGTGCAACTGGGACACGCCCGCGAGCGAAGTGTTCGTGCCCCGGCCAGTCCTGGAGCGTCTTATCGCATGTCTGACCCGGTCCTGATAGAAGAACCCCTGCAATTCGGCGAAGGCGGACGGCTATTCGGGATCTTGACCCTGCCGAGCGTCCCCCTTCACAATCCGCAGGAGCTGCCGGTATTTGTCTTTTTCAACGCGGGTTTGCTGCACCGGGTCGGTCCACATAGGTTGTACGTCCATCTCGCCCGGGATCTCTCGAGAATGGGCTTTAGTTCGCTGAGAGTCGACCTGGCCGGAAAGGGTGATAGTCCATCGCGCCCGGGCTTGGTGCACCAGCAATCCGCCGCCGCAGACTACGAGGAAATCCTGCGCGTCCTGGAGTCGCGCCTGGCTCCCGGGCCCCTCGTCCTGGCTGGTCTCTGCTCCGGCGCAGATGACGCGATCAGGCTGTCGCCCAGGGACTCGCGAGTTGTGGGTTTGCTGTTACTTGATCCGGTCTGCTCTCCGGATAATGGATTTGGCACAAGGGCCTTCGTTTTGCGGTACACGAACACTGCTCGATATGTCGCGTGGTTGAAGCGTAGATTCGAAGCGCCGAGTACTGAGTCCCGAGGGGACAAGGAAGAAGTCGATCCGCTGAGCATCAGAGATGTACCGACTCAGGAGCAATTACGAACCGCGTTTGAGTCCATCCGCGAGCGGGAGGGACGGGTGTTGTCCGTGTTCACGCAATATGCACTTGGGTACTACAATCAGGCGGGGCAACTGGGTCGAGTTTTGGGCGTGGACGGCTATCAGCAGTTTTGCACCGAGCTGTTCTGGCCGCACGCGGAGCATACCTATACGCTGGACCTGCATAGGCGTCGTCTCATGGAGGTCATCAGGACCTGGGCCGGCGGTTTCATTCGCTCGCGGATCGGCACCAACGATTAGCGTCTCTCCTGGCCGGGCGTGTCGCAACGCATCTACATTCACGCAGATTTCCGATAAAAGGCTTGATACCACTCCGCAAATCGCCTGACGCCGACTTCGATCGGAGTCTGTGGCTTATATCCGACCGATTTGTGCAACTCGCCCACATCAGCAGAGGTCGCCGGCACATCTCCAGCCTGCATCGGAAGAAGGTCGAGCTGCGCCTTTTTTCCGAGACACTGCTCGAGTACCTCGATATAGCGCATGAGCTTGACCGGGTGGTTGTTGCCGATGTTGAAGATACGCCAGGGAGCATAACTCGTCGCGGGATCCGGGTGATCACCGCTCCAGCCGGCCGTGGGAGCAGCAGGCTTCCCCATGACCCGGATAACCCCCTCGACGATGTCGTCGACGTAGGTGAAATCGCGCACCATTTCGCCGCGGTTGAACACCGGGATCGGACGTCCGGCGAGGATTCCCTCTGTGAACTTGAACAGCGCCATGTCTGGGCGACCCCAGGGGCCATAGACGGTGAAGAACCGCAGGCCCGTGCACGGCAGCCCGTAAAGGTGAGCGTAGCTGTGCGCCATCAATTCGTTTGCCTTCTTGGTCGCCGCATATAACGAGACCGGATGGTCGACATTGTCGTGCTCGGAAAACGGCAAGCGGGTGTTTGCGCCGTAGACGGAGCTGCTCGACGCGAACACCAGATGCCCGACCTTCGTGTGGCGGCACCCCTCGAGCACGTGCATGAAGCCGACGAGGTTGGCATCGACGTAGGCCGAGGGGTTTTCGATCGAATAGCGCACCCCGGCTTGGGCGGCCAGATGCACGACTGAGTCGAATTTGCCGGCCGCGAAGAGCTCGGCCATCGGCTTGCGCTCGACGATGTCGAGCTTCTGAAAGATGAACCCGGAACGCGCGCTCAGGCGCTCGAGCCGGGCCTGCTTGAGCCGGACGTCGTAGTAGGCGTTCAGATTGTCGATGCCAACGACTTCATCGCCGCGATCGAGCAGCTGGTGCGCCAGCGTCGAACCGATGAATCCTGCAGCTCCGGTGACAAGAACCTTCATTTTCTATTCACTATCTCAAATTTGGCAACCGCACCCCGTGCTTTCCGCTCATGACGCGCGCACATCCGATTGCGCGCCTTCCTCTCGGTATCCCCGCGGGTTCATGTTTTGCCAACGCCATGCATCGCGGCACATATCCTCGAGCGAGTGAGCCGCCTTCCATCCCAGTGTCTCCTGCGCGAGCGTGGGGTCCGCATAACATTCGGCCACATCGCCAGCGCGCCGGGCGACACGCTCGATCGGAATCGGCCGGCCGCTCGCGCGCTCGAAAGCGCGCACCGCCTCGAGCACCGAGATTCCGCGCCCCGTCCCGAGATTCACCGTGAACCCCCGCCGCTCGCGTTGCATGGTTTCCAGCGCCGCAAGATGGCCGCGCGCGAGATCGACCACGTGGACGTAGTCGCGTACGCCGGTGCCGTCGCGCGTCGGGTAGTCGCTGCCGAACACCCGAAGAGTGTCGCGAGCGCCCACGGCGACCTGAGCGATGTTGGGCATGAGGTTGTTCGGAATGCCTTGCGGGTCCTCACCGATCAATCCGCTCGCGTGCGCCCCCACGGGGTTGAAGTATCGCAGCGAAGCGATGCGCCACGCGGCGGGTTCCGAAGTCGCGAGGTCCCCCAGGATCCGCTCGACCATCAATTTCGAATGGCCGTAGGGGTTGGTGGGCCCGAGTGGAGCATCTTCGCGAATCGGTACCGAAGAGGCGCTGCCGTAGACCGTAGCCGAGGAGGAGAACACCAGCATCCCGACTTCCGCCTCCGCCATCGCGCGGCACAGCGTCAACGCGCCCTGCACGTTGTTGTCGTAGTATTCGATCGGTTTTTCAACCGATTCGCCCACCGCCTTGAGTCCGGCGAAGTGAATCACAGCGTCGAAGCGGTGTCGGGCGAAGACCTCCCGCACTGCCGCCGGATCGCGAACGTCCGCGTTCGCGAACTCGGGCGTCCTGCCGACGATTCGCGCGATGCGTCCGAGGACCGCGCGATGGCTGTTGCAGAAGTTGTCGAAAATGACCGCTTCGTGCCCCGCCTGAAGGAGCTCGACACAGGTGTGGGATCCGATGTAGCCGGCCCCGCCAGTCACCAGGACTTTCATGGCGATACGCTCGCGTTCACACTTTGGATGGGCAGCAGGATCCTGAACGAGCCCGGCAACCGGAATCTATTCCACGAGGGATCTCGTGCGCCCTGCGGAGTCTAGCTGATTTTCGGAGTCGCCGTCCTCGTCGCCTTTGGGCGGCACGAAGAATCGAAACCCACGCCGACGCACGCCCGGAGTGCGGAACGCGACGAAAAGCGGTCCGCGCTTGAGATAGACTGCGAAGCCGATACGGTGATAGCCCAGTGCAAGGAGGGCATGGATGGAGGGGCGGTTGTCGACTTTGACGAACCCTATCGCGTGCGTGCAGCCACGGGCAATGCAGTAGCCGTCCCCGAGGGGCTTGAATACGCGGTAAAGATGACGGCCGCGAAACTCTGGCAGAGTGAACGCTTTGTAGACATACCGGTCCTTTTCGCCAAAACCAGCGTAGACACCGTTGGTGTCATGGGTCGGCGTGAACGCCGACCAGGTGTAAGAGACGAGCTCGTCGTTGCAGAGGATCGCATGGCACGCGTCTCCTTTATCAAGCGCGTCTCGCACGAATGTCTCGGACAGTTCCAGCTCGGGACGTTTGGCGCAAGCGATCAACGCTTCGGCTTCGCTCTGTTCGAACACGCGAAAGGAGAAGCCGGGCACAGCGGGACGCGAACCCTTCGGGGGTATGAGTGGTCTGGCGTAAATCGCGTAAACCCGGAGCCCCGGCCATCGACGCAGGCAATGAAAAAACACAGCGTGCGCCGCCGCCACGAGCCCCCATCTTTCGCGATAGAGACCCCATCTTTCGCGATAGCTAAGTCCTTTGCGGTCGTCCAGAAGGGCCCCACCTGGTCAAGAAGGTTCGGATCGTAGCCTGTTTTGAACTACATTTGTGGCCGCCCTTCGTCGCCTAGGTATCATGACCAAGCTGCCGAAAGCTATGGGTGCCGAGGCCGACCGCAGGGAAAGCGTGAGTGGAGACTATCCGATGGGCGACAAGCTATATGAGAAGCTGTTGTCAAGACTGGCCCATAATTTTGCAACCCTTCCCGACAAACCGGAGGAGACTGCGGAGAGCACGCTGCACGCCCTCCGCTACGCCGCGTCGGGACAACCGATGTCGGTCGTTCTGGCGAGCACCCTTCCACTTGCTGAGTTGGATGAAGCAGGCGAGAAAAGACTGCAGGAAATGGTCAGTCAGCGTCTGGCAGGCACTCCACTGTCACACATTACGGGCCGGCAACATTTCATGGGGTTGGAACTCCTTGCCGGCCCTGAGGCTCTGGTGCCGCGCAAAGAGACTGAGATCCTGGGTAAAGCAGCCTTGAGGCTGTTGCGCGATCTCGTGCGCTCCCGCGGCCAAGCGACGGTCGTTGATGTTTGTACCGGGTCCGGCAATCTCGCTTTGTCCCTCGCCAGCCATGAACCAGCGGCGCGCGTTTATGCTGCGGATATCAGCGACAAAGCAGTCGGTCTCGCGCAGAAAAACGCCGCCTTCCTGAATTTGGCCGGGCGCGTCACCGTGCGGCAAGGAGACTTGCTCGGTCCATTTGATACCGCGGACTTTCATGGCCAGGTCGACTTGTTGACCTGCAACCCACCGTATATTTCAAGCGCCAAGGTAGATTCCATGCACGATGAGATTCGCGCGCATGAGCCACGCGAAGCATTCGACGGCGGCCCGTTCGGGATCCGAATTCTCCAGCGTTTGGTCCAAGACGCCGTGCGCTTTCTGCGTCCCGGCGGCTGGCTCGCCTTTGAGCTTGGGCTGGGCCAAGGCGTGCCGTTCATGCGGCGGATGCAAAAAGATGCGCGCTATCGCGAAGTGAGGGCTGAGTACGACGAGCAGGGACAAGTCCGTGTAATCGTGGCAAGCGTCTAGGGGAGTTGCCGGAAAGCGCCGAGAAGCGCCGCAAGATGCTTATCGTATTTCCATGTCTGCCTGCAAAATCATGTCGACGACAGCATTTCGCTGCTGCTCCAGAGCCGATGCCTCTGCCTCCGAGCAGGAAGTAGTGTTGCAGCAGGTCCCCATGTCCATGTCTTTCATGCGGAGAAGAAAGTCATCGTAGCGCTTGGTATCCTTCCCGTTCAATTTCATTCTGGTCACGCGTTTCACAAGTTGGTGGATTAGCTTGCGATCATCGATCCCCGCTCTGACCGCCTCCCATTTGATCGTGGCAAGCGGGCCGAGCGGTGCCGGATAGGCGAGATACACGTCGAGACCGGAGGCATTCACCTCGCCGGGCATGCCGCCGGCGTTTTGGGTGTTCTGGAAGGTCCACGATGACATCCCGTCAATGTTGTTCTTCCACGCATAGTAACCATACTGATATCTCGCGTAGGCCGGGCTGGCGCACTCCGTCGTCACTCGATTTTCATACCGCCAGTATCGGGCACCTCCATCGTGCGCGGCCTGCAGTTCCTCGGTTCTCAGCAGGGCTGCCGCCAGGTAATCCGGCCGGCCGGACTGGGCATATCGTTCGGCGGTGATCATGCTCTTCGCGCCGGCCTCCTTGATCGTATTCACCAACAGCAGCGCCAGCGAAGCGCGCCTGCTATTGAGGTCCTGATAGGAATCATCGGGTTCGTCGATCGGCAGAAACACGACTTCCGGGAAGCCATTTTCCCGCGCGTACTTCGATACGATGGCTACAAGATATCTCAGGCGCGCGATTTGAGCGCTCTCTTCGAAATTGCGGATGTTTCCCGGGTGTTTGGGTTTTGCCGTCTGAATGAGGTGCCCCATGTACCATACGATAGGTCTGGTGAAACCGGCGTCTCGGGCGGCACGCAGCGCGGCAAATATGTCGTCCAGGACGGGCATGCCATCCTTTCCCGTCATGAGAACGAAGGGCGAATGAAGACACAAAGTAGTCATGCCGTGCTGCCGATAGTCTCTCAGCACTCTCGTAGCTGCAACGTAAATTTTTCTCTTCTCCTCCCTGCTCCAAGGCATGGTCAGTTCCACGAACTCGTAGGTCATGAGCATGCAGTAATCCACTCCGGGAACATCCTCGACCGAAATGGGCGCGACCGTCAGTCTTATTGGCAGTCGCGTGGGCTCCGCGTGCTCGGGTGAAATGGTGACCGCACCGGAATATTTCCCTGGGACGGCATCCTTTGGGACCCTGATCGTGATCCAAACTCGCCGGCATTCCCGCGCGGCCCCTTCAGCAGCGCTCAGCGGTCTTAGCAGCGTCGGCATGGATCGGAGCTGCCCCTTGGGCATCCCCGTCGTATCCGGGACAGACTCGACGCAGGCCAAGCGAATATGGTCCTTCGGCAGGACTGCCCCGTCTTTACGCAGGTCGCTCGTGCTGATTCTTACTTTTCCAAGCTCGCGCAAAGGATAGAGAGCGAAGTTCAGCACCGCCGAAGCGTTCCTGACGGCGTGCCCGGCGAGATGATCGATGACTTCGTGCCGCTTCGGGCTGCTTTCGTGGAATATGTAAGTCAGCGGCGACCGTGCGAATACGACATATCCGCGGGACTTGAACGCATCGGCCAGCCACGGATCTTCGAATTCCTTCGCATGCGGCATTTCTAGCGGCGGCACTGCGGCCGCATCCCGCGAATCGAAGACATAGCTCTTCAGGTCCGATCGATCCAGGGTTCGTGATCCCGACGCAACTTCGTTTCCCCGATCATCGTACGCGCCGATCGAAATCGCGTACGTGCCGCGGGACATCTCGTAAGGAAGGTCGAACACCAGATTGCCCGTGCGTTCCCGAAGTGCCACCAGCGAAGCCTCGGACAGCAGAGCGCCGTTGCTGGCAAGCCGTCCTCGAATGTGAAGTCGTCTGCGTGTATTCCCTTCGGAAGCCAGGGAAAAGGCGACGTAAAGGGCCTTTTTCATCACTACGCTATCCAACACGACGACCCGATTCCTGAGTATCGCCGAATCTATATTGACCAGCTCATTCCCGAAGGATCGTCCGGCAGGGCCCAGCAAACAGACCACCACAAGAAGGAACAGAAATGATCTGGCATTGCGCATCGCAGTCTAAAAGGCCTATGTTAATATCAAGCGTTCCATGTTTCTCCTCCGTGAAAGCACGCATCGAATGTTCATCCGGTACGACCCGGATGTCGGACACGTATTTGTGCCCAATTTGCGCGCGCGCATTCCGGGAGAGGACGGCGGCCATCTTATGGTGACGAACTCGACCGGCTTCCGGTCGGATTTCGAGTACGCAAAGCCCAAGCCCTCACACTTCCGCATATTGATGTTCGGAGATTCTTACACGGCGGGCGACAATGTTGCCAACGAAAATCGTTACTCGGACCAGCTCGGGAAGATGCTGGGCGCCGAAGTGCAGAACTACGGAGTTTCCGGCTCCGGTACGGACCAGCACCTGCTGATCTTCCGGAAGTTCGCAAAAGACGTCGAGGCAGATCTCGTCGTGCTCTGCGTCCAGATCGACAGCTTCAATCGAATTCAGGTGTCTCACCGTCCGGTCATCGACCGGGTAACGCGAAAGCGCCTTCTCGTACCAAAGCCGTATTTCCGGCTCGTTGACGGTCGTCTCGAGCTCCATCAGGTGCCTGTTCCGATGGAACGGCCGGTAGATCGGGACGCCTCTGCCGGAAAGAACCAAGCCGACTGGTTGGGACGGGCGCGCGATTGGTATCTCAAGTTCCCCGGACTCAAGGGACTCCGCGACTCGCCCTTGATTCGAGAACTCGGGACCCGGGCCATACAGGAGGTCAAGAGGAGGACGGCGAATCCCTACCCGGACATCGAGTCCCCGGACACGCCCGGATGGCGCCTCATGGAGGCGATCCTCCGCCAGTTTGTCGCGGAGATCCATCCGCGTCCGGTCGTCATTGTCCCCATTCCGACGCAGGAATTCTTTCAGGATGGACGGAAACCGATCTATCAGGTGCTGTTCGAGCGTCTGGACGCTCCTTCGAAAGGCGTGCACGTTTGCGACGTCAGCACGCCCATGGTGCGGCTCCCCTGGGCCGTTCGGCAGACGCTGGGTTACGAAATCGGCGGGCATTTCACGCCCATAGGGAACCGCGTGGTCGCCGAGCACATGGCCTCGTTCATCAAATCCCGCGGATTGTTTCCAGATCGCGACTCCTCGAACCGGGTGCGGGGATTGGACGCTTCCGTGAGGTCCCCGATTCGCCGGCCGGACAGCAAGTATGTGCTCGGCATCTCGTGTTTCTATCACAACTCGGCGGCCTCGCTGATTCGCGATGGCGAAATTGTGGCGGCCAGCGAAGAGGAACGCTTTTCACGGGTGAAAAATGATCGCCGCTTTCCCCACAATGCGATCAACTACTGCCTCGAGGAAGCAGGTATATCGCAGAAAGACCTAGCGGCCGTGGCTTTCTACGACAACACGGCGCTGACCTTCGAGCGAATATGTCACGGGCTGATGGCGGTGGACCGCCAGTCCGCAGAGAAAATGTGGCTGAAGATCATGCCTGCCTGGCTGCGGATGAAACTGCATTTCCCCAAGCTCATCCGGAAGTTCCTTCACTACGAAGGTCTCGTATTACAGGGTGCTCACCATCGCTCGCATGCCGCCAGTTGCTTTTATCCGTCTCCCTTCGAGAGCGCAGCGATATTGACCGTCGATGGCGTGGGAGAGTGGGCAACCGCCACGATCGGATCGGGCAAAGGCGGTTCCGTGCGGTTGATGAAGGAAATGCGGTTCGCTCATTCGCTCGGCCTCTTGTATTCGGCATTCACGCATTTCACGGGCTTCAAGGTGAACTCCGGCGAGTACAAGATGATGGGGCTCGCTCCCTATGGCAAACCGATCTATGCAGAGCGCATCCTCGAAAAGCTGGTGGACCTGAAGCAGGACGGTTCGGTGGAACTGAACATGAACTATTTTGGTTTCTTGCGCGACGTCCAGATGACCAATCAAGCCTTTGCCGAACTGTTCGATGGACCTCGACGGACTCCCGAGAGTCGGATTACACGCCGCGAGATCGACTTGGCGCGATCCATTCAAGCCGTAACGGAAGAAGTCATGCTGCGCATGGCTCGCACAGCTCGTGAACTCACGGGGGAGAAGAATCTCTGCATGGCGGGTGGCGTGGCCCTGAACTGTGTTGCCAATGGACGTCTGCTGCGGGAAGGGCCTTTCGAGCAGATCTGGATCCAGCCGGCGGCCGGCGACGCAGGTTGTGCGCTGGGCGTGGCGCTGGATGTGTACCACAGCTATTTCGGCCAGCCCCGCAAGATGCGGGGCGACGGACGGCCCGCCCAAGGCGGTTCTTATCTGGGGCCGGAATTCAGCGACGATGAGATTCGCGGCTACCTCGAGACCCAAGGTTTGCCTTTCCGGAAGCTGAGCGGCGAGAGCCGCAATCGCGTGTTGGCAGACTATCTCGAGCGGGGCAAAGTGGTGGGGCATTTTGCAGGTCGGCTCGAGTTCGGTCCGCGCTCCTTGGGAGCACGGTCAATCCTGGGGGATCCTCGAAATCCCGACATGCAGGCAGAACTCAACCTCCGGATCAAGTACCGCGAATCCTTCCGACCGTTCGCACCGGCGGTTCTCGCCGAAAGAGTGTCCGAGTATTTTGATTTCAAGGGTGAAAGCCCGTACATGCTCATGGTTGCGCCGGTCAAGGAGTCGCGAAGGCTGCCGTTGGACGACGGGATTGGCGCCGATGACGACCTGCTTCCGGTGGTGCGCCGCTTGCGCAGCGACATCCCGGCGATCACGCATGTCGACTATTCGGCGAGACTTCAGACCGTGCGTCGAGAAGACCACCCCGTTTTTTACGATCTCATCGCAGAATTTCATCGCAAAACAGGTTGCGGTGTGGTGGTGAATACATCCTTCAACGTGCGCGGCGAGCCCATCGTCTGCACCCCCCAGGACGCATATCGGTGCTTCATGCGAACCGAGATGGATGTGCTCGCTCTGGGCGACTACATCCTTGTCAAACCCGAGCAGCCTCCTTGGCCCGAGGGAAAGGGCGAGGGTCTGGAAAACGAGGATATCGCCGTGGTCGCAGCGGAATCCCACCCGCCCAAGCTGATGGCGAAGCTCGAGCGCTTGTTCGCCCGGGAATTCTGGCCGGTGGCCAAGAGGCTCTCTGCCGAGGGCGGTCTGTTGGTCAGCGAGAAATTCGGCAATAAGG
>Ga0184618_10000040_pt1 | contig 30009 bp, 22 predicted proteins | sample PLM0_30_b1_FD_133159 | JGI IMG/M metagenome (GOLD analysis project Ga0184618, IMG submission 133159) | Groundwater sediment microbial communities from an aquifer in East River, Colorado, USA - PLM0_30_b1 | ecosystem: Environmental > Terrestrial > Soil > Riparian zone | place: USA: East River...
CATGTGGGTGCCAGCGCCGATCTCAAGGCCGTGGCGGCCGAGATCAAAGAGCAGGTACGCGTGCTCGATGGGCTCGTGCGGTTCCGGTTTGGAGAGAACGCGGAGCTGATGGCGGCGTGGGCCAGTGCCCGCAACGTGCTTGGACCGTTCAAGACCAAGGCCGACTTGAGGGCGGCGTGCGCTCCAGAGCAAGTTGCTGCTCTATCTGCGGGCGGTGGGCGCGTTGGCGGAGAATGCGGAGCTGGCGGTGCAGTTCCAGGTGCCGCCCTCGAACGCCAGCCACGAGGCGTTGCTCACGATGGCGCGGGGGATGTTGGAGAAGGCCACCCTGCACAAGGACGTGCTCGTGAAGCGCGGCATGTCGGAGCAGCTGCTGGGCGATCTTGCCGGGGCGTTGGGCGAGTTCGAGCAGACCATCGAAGCGACGCGGGCGGGCCGGCGCGAGCACCCTTCGCTACGCTCAGGGCAGGCTCCTTCGCTACGCTCAGGGCAGGTCGTGGGTGCAAGCGCCGATCTCAAGGCCGTGGCGGCCGAGATCAAAGAGGTACGCGTGCTCGATGGGCTCGTGCGGTTCCGGTTTGGGGATGACGCGGAGCGGATGGGGGCGTGGGCCAGCGCCCGGAATGTGCTAGGGCCGTTCAAGCCCAAGGCTGAACCGGGCGCGGGCGGTAGTCAGACGCCGAAGGCGGCCTGATGGCGCCTGAGGTGTCAGGGGAGGCGGCGAGGCGCGGTGGCGTGGTTGGCTGCCGCGCCTTGTTGCTGCAAGGTTGCCGAACCGTCTGCCAATTTCGCTAGCGTTCTTCCGCCTTCCAGACAACGTCACGATGTCCAGTGGGGAGTCGAGAGTGCATGCTGAGTGTTTTTCCGTCAGGACTGATCGTCAATTTCGTGTCTTTCCACTCCCACCCTTCACCGATGAACGTCAAGGTGAGTGTGTTCCCGTCGATCAAGAACGTTCCCTCTAGACTCTCGGGCTGCATGACGAAGTCTGTGTCCGTCGAGGTCTTCGGTAAAATCTTCTGTGGGTCGTGAGGGTCGCGGCGCGTCTGGGTGGAGACATTAGAAAACGTGCCCTTGCGCCCGGTCCCATTCAGCGTAAAGGCTCCGGTTCTAGGGTTATTCAGTGTGAGGCAGTACTCCCCACCAGGAAGGAAGGCGAGGAACCTATGGTTGGCCCACGGGAGGCGTATCTGCTCTGTGAATTCTGCCAGGCAGTACTTTCGCATAGCGGCCTGCTGGGGAGACCATGTTAGGAGAACGAGAATGAGACCGAGACTATTCACGATGGGCTCCTCCCAAGATTTGCGAACCTAACGGTACGGCTCTCGTGACGGGTGACCCGACGTAGAAGAGCGTTGGGATGACACTCTATGGATGGAGGACCTTTGCTTTCGTCTCTTGTAAGATTCGAAGAAGAACCCCGAGCTGTTCGAAAAGACTGCCCTTCACCACCTTGAGAGTGTCGATCCAAATCACACCGTACTCCGTTGGCGATGTCGGCTTAGGCATGTCGAGACCGGTTACCGCAATACCGATCACATGGCCTTGCGCATTCAGCAGTGGCCCCCCGCTGTTTCCCTGAATAATTGGTGCGTTGATGGTGAATCGTCGGGTCCCGAAGCGCGTCACGGTTCCCGAGATGCTTGCCGGGTAAACGTAGATACTCTGACCCGGGTTGTAGTTCGGAAAACCCAAGAGTGTCGCAAGATCCCCTATTTCAACTTTCTGGGGATCGGCAGACTGAAGGGCATGACTTTGGTGCTTGTCGAATGCAAGAATCGCGACGTCTAGGTAGTCATTTCGGTAAAGCACCCTTATGGGAAGACTCTTGGTGAATGCGTTCGCACTAAATGCCGAAGTCTTGGGACCCAATACGTGAGCACAAGTAATGAGTCCATAGCCACGAAGAAAGAACGCCGTCCCTTGGATGCCGGTTTGGGCACACTCAAGAACATATACGGCATCGTGAGGGCTACGACCACAAAGCGCCAAGTAACGTGCATATAGGCGTTGATAGGCGAGGCTCTGGGAGCCTCGGATCATGCGAATGAATTCCAGTTTACCAGCGACTACCTTTCGAAACGAAGGTGCCCTTCCGTCCGGTTTTCGGTGTTGCCGGTGGTAGCGGCTCCAGAATTCTCGTTCCGCTTCTGGATACCCATAAGTCTCCCAAGCGTGCAACATTGACCGAACCTGGCTGTAAACTCTCCTCCTAGGATTGGGGAACCGATTGACGGTGAGTCCCGTGACCTCCTGTCTGCGGTGCTGACTTTGCAATCGCACCTTTGCGGTGTTGACGGCGAATCCATTCTCCTCAATCACTCGGACGAGTAGCGATCCGAGCTCGACGGTAATACCTGTTGGAGTTCTTCGCGCCCGAGCGAGCCTGCCCGGAAAGCGTGCCGCGGAAGTTGAGATGCTTATGTCATCCGCATAGCGAGTGTAGGTGCAGCGAAATCTCTCCGCCAGTCGTTGAAGACGACTATCCAGTTTCGCGCAGATCATATTGGCGATTATCGGCGATGTTGGAGCTCCCTGCGGGAGTTCATTCTTAAAGCAACACAGTTGAGCGAGAACGGTCGCCACACGAGGATTCCTTTCGTATGGGATTGCCATGAAGAGACCGCGTACCCGGCCAAAATTGACATGCGGAAAGAAGCTTTCCAGATCGAGATTAAGGACCCATCGTCTTCCACGGTGTTGCCGAGCGTTGGTGAGGATGCTTCTACCTCGCACGAACCCATGGGTAGATGCCTTAGGGCGATAAACCGCGTTCAGCACCTCGTTGAGTTTTGATTGGAGTATTCGGAGTGTCGTCGCAGGCGATCGGATGGTTCTTACGCCACCCGATCGCTTCGGTATTTCGAACTCCAAATACCTTTCGTCCTCTTTTGTCCTGTAGATATGGTAAGTCAATGTCGGATAATCAATCTCGAGAAGACCTGCGACATCTCGTGCCGTTTGAAGCGCAAAGAAGGTTTTGGCAAGACCGGAGGGGCTGGCTTGAAGATGAAGCTGCATTCGTCAATCGAGACAAGCTGGGATGGGGAGCGATTCGACCTTATCGCCCAAGGACCAATGACATATGACCTTGGTCAAGGCTTCAGTAACGTGTGCCAACTGCCAAGTACGCGTAACACTAACCTTGGCTAAGCTGCCACCGGAACGATGGCAAGAAGCAATTGATCTCCCCACCCCAACCGCCAGGCGCACAAAAAATGTGCGGAAACTCCACGAATTCAAGGGTTGGCAATCGACATCGAATACATGGTCTCTAGATGCCGTAGGCATGGCCTCTATCTCTCCTCCTGACGGAACAACGCAATCACGCACGATGGGTAAGTAGGTGGTCTCTTGGCTCAAGGATTAGGGCGTTCTTGCGGCACCGTAGGGTGTTTTTGCGGCAGGGGGTTCTTGCGGTTGATTGTGCTAAGGTGAGGGAGGGGACTTGTCTAGCTCGTCGCGAGTATCCGTGCGCTGAGCGGCAGTGGCGATCTCGAGCACCGCGCGCGGCACTCAAGCCCCTAATTGGACAGGTGACCGGCGTACGTTTCGCAAAACCACTTGTAATCTTCTTGCCAGTCGTTGACGGCCTCTCTAGGCTGCTCGCGTCGAGCCATACCATTCTGCGCAAACGTCCACAGACAGCTTGTAATTTTATTGACGCGCTTTGCCGACCTAGACTCTCCCCACTCGGCGCGGTATGCAGCGTCGCCAACTCTTGGTAATGCATTCAGCGGCTGCTCGAACACCCAGCGGAGCACTTCGCGTCTTTGCGCTTTGCCGAGTCCGGTAGTCCCCACATGATAGCCAGCAGCTGCGAGCACGCCGTCCGTTCGGTCGAAGAAGTCTGCCTTCTTTGCAAAGCGCCGCTTGGGTGCAGCGGGTGCTGACATGAGTTTTTCAAATTGTTCTGTTGACAGCGCGTGGTTTCGTCCGTCCTCTCCTCGAACAGTGACTCCCGCTGTACTCATCGTTATCACCTTGTACAGTCCTTCACCAAAACTCAGCGTTGCCCCAAGGCGGACCCAGTCTCCAGCGCTCATCTCGGCACCTCCAGCGTTTCGATTGTTGTCGAAATAAACGCGAGGCCCAGCGGGAAAGGCAGTGGTTGCTCGCGGAATCCTGTTCCAAGGATGTTCATAGCGATTCAATGGGATACTCAAGGGGAATACTCGATGGGAATACTCAATCGGGATACCCATAGGGGATACTCAATAGAGATGCTCAGTGCGGGGAGCCATGCTCGGGCGGCGCACGATTCGTCAGCACGCGCTTGCGCGGCCCGCCGAGCTGCGCACGGGCGGTAGGTGCGTTATCTTCTTGTCAGGCCTCGGCCTAGCTGCCCTTCGCCGTTGCCCTCATCACATGACCACCAGGGGGACCCACCGCATCATGGGAGCACGGCGCCCACTCGTTGCAGATCACCAGTTCATCCTCGCCACCCGGGACACCGGATATCGGGGCGTCGCCAACGCGGTGGCCGAACTCATCGACAATTCGATTCAGGCTGGGGCTAGTGACGTCCGTGTGTTCGTACGGGAAGGCCCGGGCAAGAACGCGCGCGTTGCCGCTGAGTCGGACGTTGCGATCGCGGTCCTCGACAATGGCGAGGGTATGAATCGTGACACGCTGTGGACCGCGTTGCAGTTCGGTGGCACAGAGCGCTTCGGGAATCGGCAAGGCTTGGGTCGATTCGGGATGGGCCTCCCGAACAGTTCGGTAAGCCAATCGCGGCGAGTCGAGCTGTACACCTGGCGTAATCGCGGGTCCGTCCTCTTCACCTATCTCGATGTCGATGAGGTTGCTCGGCGGGAACTTCGCCACGTCCCGCGGCCTGTGCACCGCCGCCTACCCGCATGGGCGGATTCGTTGGCGAGCGAAACAGGTACACTCGTGTTGTGGAGCCGCTGCGATCGGCTAGCCTTTCGAAGAACAACGACGGTTGCCCAGCGGATGCGGCGTCCGCTCGGTCGTATGTATCGCCATTTGATCTGGCGCGGCGTGAGAATCTCCGTGAACGATGAAGCTGTGGCCCCCGTTGACCCGCTTTTCTGCCGCCCTGACACGGGAGAAGGCGGGGCGGTGTCGTTCGGGTCAGTACTGGCCTATGAGGTTGCGTCGCCCGCAGGTCGCGGGACCGCAAAGATCTCGGTGCGGTTCACCGAACTACCGGTGGCGCTATGGCAGGACCTGAGCGTTGAGGAAAAGCGGGACCGTGGAATTGTCGGGGGTGCTGGTGCCTCATTCGTTCGGGCGGGCCGAGAGGTCGACTATGGGTGGCAGCTGATGGGCTCCAAGCGGAAGGAGAACTACGACGATTGGTGGCGGTGCGAAGTGTGCTTCGATCCTGAGCTTGACGAGTTCTTCGGCGTGACTCACAGCAAGCAGGGAGTGGCACCGACACCGCAGTTGCAGGCGATGCTGTCGCCCGATCTAGAGAGTGCTGCCCGTACTCTCAACAGCCGAGTTCGCGCTGCATTCGAGTCCCTAAAGCGTTCAGCCCCAAGTCGTGCGACGCAAGTAGCAACGCGCCAAGATGTTTTGCTGCCGCCCGCTCGTCCGCAAGAGTGTTGGCCTCGTTCCCTGCCCAGGCGCTCGTATGTCATCCTGACGGCAAAGTTGCGCGGCCGGGCGTTCTTCGACGTGGCCGAGGTTGATGGGAAGTTGTCGGTCACGATCAATATGAATCACCCGTTCTTTGAACGGATCTATTCGCCTGCACTTGAAGGTCACAACGAACAGGTTCGCTACGCTTTGGAGTGTCTTATCCTCGCCGCTGCCCGTGCTGAGCTTGGTGCAGAGCGTCCGGCGGAGCAGGCATGTCTCGAGCGGCATAGATCGAACTGGGGAGATTCGCTCGCAGCCTTTCTGGAACGGAAGATGTGATGAACGCAGCCGACGGTTGGTCCGCTGTTCGTCCCAGCGTCCTTGCCCATGCTGGGGCTCGACGACTTCTCCGGGATTGCGTCCGGCGTCTCGCGAGCCTAAGTGTGGACAGCGCCAGCGCTCAGGCTATCACGCGAATTCGCAGCGCTGCTAGTGATCTGGCTGAGCGGCTGCCCGCGACTGTAAGCCTCCACACTACCCTATGTGCCTCGATCCTGTGCGATCTACGTGCGCAGGGCTGGCGGCTTCGACTCTCACCGAAGTGGATCGTGGTCGCGCCGCCCCTGGACGACGAAGGCTCGGTCGAGGCGCGGAAGGCTCAGATCAGAGCCGCCCACCTCATCGAGCGCGATGCACAGCTGTGTCAGCCATCGGTGCGCCGCTTCGTTCGTGAGATGGAGCGAAGGCGGCTCCACAAAGGAGAATGGCGGTCCATCTTCACGCTGATGCGCGACGGGCGGGAGCTCGGAGACGCGCTACGCAAGGCCGCGACGCTGCCTCCTGGCCCTGCTCGCCTCGCTGCTCTTCGGAAGAGCATCGATCCCTACCTCGAGGTCGTCGCCCCGCACGCTGTCTGCCAGTTCACTGGGCTGCGGCTGCTCGATGTTTGGCGGTACTTCCGGCACACCTGGAACACGACCTACCTGAGCACGCCCGGGCGAAAAGTGTGGTTCCTGGTGCGGGACCGCGCAGCTCCGAACCATCCTGTACTTGGCATAGGGGCCCTGGGGAGCTCCATTGTGCAGCTTGCACCTCGAGATCGCTGGATTGGGTGGCGTACTGAAGAGTTCCTCGCAGCTCTGCGGGCGAAGCCGACCGTCGGCTGGGCGCGCTGGCTTAGGTCTTCCCTCACAAAGTTGATCGCCGACATCTACGTGGTCGATTTCCGCTCTGAGGGTGTTGTAGGCAGTGGCGACCTGGCACGTCCGAGTAAGGACGTCGTTCTCCGTTTGAGAAGCCTGGCAGTTGACGAATGGCGCGTGCATCGGCTCTATCCGGCTCGCCAGGCGCACAAGGCAGCCGTTCAGAGAGGGCGGCATACGGACTGGAAGGCTGAGGCGCGGGCCCACCTTTTCCGAGCGAAGCGGGCCGAGCACCTCGCGGAGCTCCTCGAAGCGCGTCGGTCCCTCCTGGCCGCGGGTTTCCGACAGCCTACGGCGCTGGCCCTCGAGCGGGCGCTGGCTCAGCGGGCGGCGGCGCAAGCGATCGCGACCGTGTTACGGTATGTGAAGGCAGCGCACGTGGGGGTCGACATGATGGATATCACGATCTGCGGCGCGGTCGCGCCATACAACGCGGTGCTCGGCGGGAAGCTCGTTGGACTGCTCATGGCTAGCCCCGAGGTCGCGGCTGCCTACAACAACCGGTACAAGGGAGTCGCGAGTATCATCGCCTCTTCCATGGCTGGCCGGCCGATCCGTCGGCGGCCAAACTTGGCCTTTCTCGGCACGACATCTCTGTACGGCGTGGCCTCGAGCCAGTACAACCGCCTGCGGATGTCTGCAGAACGCGCCGGTGGCCGAGCGGGCGAAGTACTCGCCTTCACGCCGGTCGGTAGGACCGTTGGCTTCGGGTCCTTCCATTTCTCGCGGGACACGATGAAAGTGCTGGAGATCGCTTTGGCGAGGCAGGTACCGGGTCGTCCGGTGAACAGCATCTTCGGGGAGGGTGTGAACCCCAAGTTGCGAAAGGTGCGGAGCGCGCTCGACCTGCTCGGCCTTCCTTCGGATGTGCTACTAAAACACGGCAGTCCGCGGATCATTTATGGTGTGCCCATCGCCCGGAACTTCCGTGACGTCCTGGTGGGGCGGGCTGCGCGGGCGATGCCGCTCATTCCCCTCCGGCCGAACACCAGCGCTCGGATCGCCGAGTTCTGGCTCGAACGGTGGCTGGCGAGACGGATCGACAACCCCGCGGTGCAGGCTGCGGTGGTGGCGCATAGCTTGGCATACCCGGTGCGGCACGGCGCGCGGGTCGCTCTCCCGCCGGTAGCAGGGGAAGACGGTCCTCTGTTCACCGAACTGGTCTCGCCGGCGGTAAGCGAGACCAGCTCGATACGGGTCAGGCGACGCGCAAACGCCGGCCAAGCCGCGCAAGCCGCCGCAGCAGTGTCGCCCGGGTGAGGCCCACCATGAGCGCCGCCTCCTCGAACGTGACGCTCCAGTGGCGGATCAAATCGATGGCCAGCGCCACGTCAGGCGCCGCCAGGGCTTGCGCCCGGTCAACGTCGATGCCGCGGTCGGTTTGTTTCCACTGGCTCAGCGCTTCGGGCTGCTCCAACTCCGGCAGCTGATCGAGGCTGAGGACGATCGGCGGCCCATCCCCTCTGGGCGAACGCGGGCGTTTCCGTCCGCGACGTGCATCGCGGGCGCGGCTACGCTCTCCCGGCGCGCGGTAGGCAGCTCGTACTCGATCGACCGAGTCCTTGACGAATGACGAGACGTGATCGCGGGCTGGGGTTGTGCGGGGATCAAACGCAGCTGCACCACGCAGGAACGCCGCGGTCCAGATCTCGATGATGATCTCGCCCCGCAGGTCGTGTGGCAGATCCCAGGCGCGGCGCCGAACAATTGTGTCGAGGTAGGGCCGGAACCGCTCAACCAGCGGCGTCCACGCCGCTGAATCGCCGGTGAGTGCTGCAGTGAGCAACTGCTCGTCGGTAGCGCCATCAAAAAGCAAAAACGGTACAGTGGTAGCCATGTGAGCCTTGACCTCTCTGTGTGTGCAAACGACCTGTTCGTGCGCCATGACGGCGCGTTGCGAAGGTCGAATGCAGTACACAGGGGTCGTGGCGGCTCATAGGCCGCACTGCACCGCCTTCAATTGTAAGCTACAGCGTAGACCCGGCCAACGCGGAAGTCAAGCTTGGCCGGCCTCACGTCGAAGGGTGGCGGGCCGACTCAAATGAGAATCAGCCCACCACCCGTAGTGAGCACTGCCTTAGGCGGCCACTTCACCTTCCGCTTCCGATTCCGACTGTGGGAACTCCTGGCCGAGGGTTCGGAGGGCGCTCGCCAAAAAAGGTGACCACCGCTCAACCCGCTGGGCTCGGTAGAACTCGCGGGTCTCGGGGTTCGTCGTCTTCAACTCCTCCCGTGCGAGCGCGATAAGGAGCACATCAACCGCCTCTTTTGCCACCTTTCCACCTTCGATCTGTAGCAGAGTGCCGTATACCAGTTCGAAGAACGGGTGGCGCTTGTTGATGAGCACCACCACCTGAGTGCCTTCCCACCTCGGCGTATAGAATGGCCCGTTCACGTCATCCACGTAGTCGACCTTGTAACGCTGAATCTTCTGCTGAGCTACATATGCGGTCCGCGCCTCCTCGACGGACTTCCTGGTGGAAGCCGCGAGCTCCTGGACTTTGCGCTCGAGGTACAGGTTGGCTTCCTTCTTGTCCGGTTCGGGAACCGCGGGCAATTCGCCGATGGAGACGTCAGCGGCTTGCGCGGCCCGTTCAGCCGGAGATGGCTGGTCGTCAAGGGGCTTGAGACTGGCGCGGAGCCTCTCCTCGCGTGCCTTGGTGCGCTCCTCGCTGTGCTTGTTTTGCTCTCGGTGGAGGAGTGCGTCGAGCCCTTCCGAGGCGAGCACGCGCCAGAGGTCCTCGATTGGGCGCACGATCTGTTTGTCATTCGTGATCCCAAAGACCTCGTCTAGAGCTGGCTGAAAGCGGACCTCGATGCCCCAGTGGTACGCGTAGCTCTGGAGGAGCGGCCAGTCGCCGAGGCCGCTAGCAACATCGCTAGGACGACGGGGAAAGACGTCAACAGTCTCGATCTCGCGGCCGGCTCGGACGAACGCCATGCCCCGACGCGACTTGCGGATCTCGAAGCGCGCTTTCGAGAACTCGTCAACGGAGGGGACGTTGTCCTTCCCTTCCTTCCCCACTGCAAGGCCGAGCGGGAACCGCGCCACGCGGACATGAATCGCACCGGCTGCGAGCAGGTTGGGATCATCGAGCTGATCAGGTGACGTGACCTTCCCGAATCGCTTCTCCCCGGTCTCCGGGTCGCGGAAGTACCGCACCGACCAGGGGCCCTCGTCATACGCGAGGATCGCGCCTCCATCTTCGGGCTTCCTATAGTAGCGGCCCGTCGGCTCCAAGAAGAGCGGATCAACCATTTGGACGCGCACGCCCTCAACCACTAGCTCGAAATTCTTGAGCAAGTAACGGTAGGTCGCACCAAAGTCGTCGACCAGGTGCTCCTTGAGCGATGCACCGCTGTTGTAGGAGAGGCGATCCGGTTCCACCCAGACGACGACCGTGCCGTGCTCCATTGGCAACTTGTTGCGATCGAGGTAGCTGCTCACGAACTGCGGCAGCTCCGCCGGTTGGGGTGGAGGCACCGACTGACTTGAGCTCTCGCCCGTGTAGTCGCTGATGTCGAGCCACGCTTTCATGAACGGTTCTGAGCCGCTCGTGCGTGTGTAAACCTCGACTCGGCGGGTTTGGTTGATGGATGCGTTCGGTAAGCCGAAGCCGAACTTGCCGATGAACTCAGGGTCATCGAAATGCGTGCCGCCGCCCCATGACAATGCAAACCGAGCCATCTTGGCGAGCATGCCCGAACCGTTGTCGATGAACGCGACGGACGTCACAGCGTCCTTGCGCTGGTGCTGCTTCCTGTCACTCTGCTGAGGTCGCTCGAAGATGACATGCACCTTCGTTGCGCCGGCTTCGATCGCATTGTCCACGATTTCCCGGGCTGCGGAGGCGCTGTTGCGGTAACCGCTCCGGCGCTGTGATTCGAGGGCGCGCTGGGAATTGAACAAGGGGTACTGGAAGTCGTCACCGAGCTTGTCGATGTACTTCTTCTGACGCTCGAGTTCGGTCAGCAGGCGGGTGTCCTGGGACATACAACCTCCTTTGTCGTTGGCGGCACGTAGGCCGCAGTTGGCGGTGCGTGGAGCGTGTTGCCCCACAATCTACCTATGGGCGAGAATGCGTCACTTTGTCCAGCGAGTTGGAGAACGGTCCATAACGTCCGTGCTTGGTGGGTGGTTGCGACAGCGGACGGCAGGGGGGGCACAGGCAAACCTGCGCCCCGCCCATGCGTCGCGGCAGCGGGGACGGAACTAGTCGGCTACCTCACTCGACTGTGTGGGGGGCGATTCTGTACGCGTAGACGGACTTCGTGCTGGCGTCTCCACCACCCGGTCCCCCTCGAGTCCCTTGGGCAATGAAGTGCTGCTCAACCTCACGAGCCTCCTTCGAGGACGAGCACGTATCGTAGATCCACGCGTCCGTCCGTTCGTTGACCGCATGATCGTTGAAAAGCCGTTCTCGCGCATCGGCAGCGACACCCACATACCACGCGTTGTAGCTAGTCCCTCGCAGGGCAATGTATGCTTTGAAGGCGTTGATGATCTCTAGTTGTTTGGCAGTCATGGGATCCTCCTTGGTCATAGGCGGCGCATAGGCCGCGCAGGGTCGCTGCTTGTGGGGCGGTCGCGCCCACACTGGTACCTATGGGCGAGGATTCGGAGTTTTGTCCGCGCCCATCCCATGAGAATGCCTTTAGCGCGACCCCTGAGATGTCATCGCTCCTCCACTACATCGGTGCGGCATTCGAGAAGCGCTGAAGGCACTTCAATAGCGCTTTCGAGATTCGCTCGCCATGATTTGAAGAGCATGCCTCCGCGCCTATCCAAGTCGCGCTTCGTCGCCGGCACCCAATGCCACAAGCTCCTCTGGTGGAAAGTCCACGAGCCTAACGCCGTCGAACTCCAGCCGGACAAAGTCCTCCAGGACCGGTTTGACCAAGGCGCACACGTCGGCACGTTGGCACGAGGCAGGTTCCCTGGCGGTGTACTCATCGATCTGCCACACAAAGCGGTCGCCGAGCGTGTCACGCTCACCCGCAAGCTCATCGACGACGGCGCGCCGGCCATCTTCGAAGCGAGCTTCCTCGCCGACAACACATTCGTCGCGGTCGACGTCCTCACACCACAGGAGGGCGGCTTCCAGCTCACCGAGGTCAAGTCGTCGTCCTCCCAGAAAGAGGAGCACCTCCCCGACGCCGCCGTGCAGGTCCACGTCCTCTCGCGATCCGGCATTCACATCACCGGCGTGGACATCATGCACCTGAACAAGGAATGCCATTTCCCGGATCTGTCGAACCTCTTTGAGCGCACCGATGTGACCGCGGCGGTGCAGCCGCTCCTCGGCAAGATCGGCTGGGAAATCGACGCGCAGCTCGCGATGCTCGACGGCGCGTTGCCCGATGTGCCGATCGGATCGCACTGCCACGAGCCGTACAAATGTCCGTTCATGGAGCGCTGCTGGCCCAAAGATCCCGATCACATCATGCGGCTCTACAACATCGGGCCGAAGAAGGGCTGCGACTTCCTGCTGACCGGCGTGAACCGGATCTCCGACCTCCCCGCCACCCAGAAGCTCAACGTCACGCAGAAGCGCCAGATCCGTTCAATGAAAGAGGACCGGCTCGTCGTTGAAGCCACACTTGGACAGGCTCTTGAACCGTTCGATTGCAAGCTGGGGTTTCTCGACTTCGAGACAATCATGCGCGCGGTGCCGGTGTGGCCGGGCATGGCGCCGTGGGAGCAGGCGCCGGCGCAGTTCAGCTATCACGAAGCGAACGGCGACGGGACATACACGCACGCCGAGTACCTGGCAGAGGGCCCGAAGGACTGCCGGCCGGAGCTGGCGCGCGCCATGGTCCTTGCCACGAAGAACGCCGAGAAGGTCGCTACGTACTCGTCCTTCGAGAAGACGCGCATCCGGCGACTGCAGGAAGCGGTGCCGGAATTGCGCGCTGAGCTGGAGGCGCTCGAGGGGAAGTTGGTGGATCTATTGCCGGTGGTTCGAGAGAATGTGTACCATCCGGAGTTCCTCGGCAGCTTCAGTCTCAAATACGTGCTGCACCCGCTGGTCCCGGAGCTGACCTACGACGATCTCGTGATCGTCGACGGGCTCGTGGCGAGCGTCGAGATCGCCCGGCTCCTCTTTGTGGCGGGCAAGATTTCGCCGGAAGAGCAGACCCGAGTGCGGCAGGATCTGCTCAATTACTGCGAGCGGGATACGTGGGCGATGGTAAAGGTGCTGGAGAGACTGAGAGAGCTGGCTGTTAACCCGCCCTGAGAGGGCGGGCTCGACCTTGTGTGCGCCCTCTAAGGGCGCACTCGCGCCGAGCGCGGGCTCTTAGCCCGCGTTAAACAAGAAAGCCGGAGAGCTGTTGCTCCCCGGCTTTCTTTGCGTAGCGGAACTGGATACGCGGTGACCTGTCACGTATGTAAAACATCGGCGACCAGTTTCGCCGAGTCAATAGGGAGCGAGGTTGCTGGTGGTGGGATTCGAACCCACAAGGGCTTTCGCCCAGTGACGTGACAGGTCACCGCGTTTACCAGTTTCGCCACACCAGCACCATGGCTGCGAACTCCGGCAATCCCGAAGGCCGAGACGCGAGATCCCGCACGATTGGATGAGAATCGATTCGTGATGTATCAGACAAACGCGGGAGGGGCCACTACAACGCATGCGGGATTAGCGTAGCAAAACTGGTGCGGCCGCGAATAACGAAGGACGCTTCGCCGCGTTACTCACACGCCGGATCACGTGACTGCTGCGTGACCGGCGTCACTCATCTTCTCCCCGCACACCATGAACTCCGGCCAGGAGCGGGGAATGAGCGACAACGAGACCGTGGGCTATCAACCCGAGACACCCTTTGTGTTGGACGGCGTCAGCAAAACGGGCGCGCCGGCGATCGATCCGACGTCGCCGATTCGGGCGTTCAAGCCCAGCTACGAGATGGAGTCGCCCTTCGCCTCTGAGTACGCGGGCGAGACGGACGGTCCCGGCCCGAAGGCGGAGTTGTACGCCGAGGTCGTGTCCGAGCTCGAGACGGAGGAGTTCGAGGAGGCAGTCACCGATCTCGTGCATGAAGCGGCCGCGCTCGCCGAGGACCGCTTCAGCTACGAAGCAGGAAATGCGACACAGGAACGGGTGGAGGCGGAGCGCGGCCTGCGCGACTACCTCGAGCCGCTCGCGCGCGAAATGGAAGCCATCGTCGACCGCGTCGCGGAAAGCGTGCGGGGGACGGACCTATCGACGATGTCCGAGGATGAGTTCGAAGGCTTCATGGAGGCCTTCACTCCCGGCGACACGGGCCTTCCTGCCACACAGGAAACCGTGCTGCAGGAGTTTTTCCTGGGGAAGATCAAGGGCGCGCTCGACAAGGTGCGCAAAGTCGCTCAAAAGCTCAGCCCTGTTCACATCATCCTCGAAAAGCTCAAAGCCATGGCGCGGCCACTGCTCGAGCGTGTGTTGCGCCAGGCGATCGACAAGTTGCCGGTCGCGGTTCGACCGATCGCGAAGCAGCTCGCCTCCAAATTCCTGGGCGTCAATGCACAGGAGGCCGAGCTCGAGAGCGAGGAAGTGGGCGAGGCGGCGGCTGCCGATCCCGCCACGATCGCGCACGAGTTCGACGCGCAGCTCGCCGGTTACATGGTGGACGGCGAGGAATTCGAGCGGCACGTTGCGGTCGAGCAGTTCGCGGCCGAGCAAGGCGCCGCCGCGGCGGAGACGATGCAGGAGTTGCAGGAGCGGCGCGCGGAATTCGCGCGGGACATCACGCAACTGGCGTCGGGTGAGGAAGCGGGCCCGGTGGTCGAGCGATTCGTCCCCGCGATTCTGGCGGCGCTCAAGCTCGGTATCAAAATCATCGGCCGCCCGAAAGTCGTGAATTTCCTCGCCGGCCTCGTTGCGAAACTCATCGCGAAATACGTCGGCCCGGAGCAGAGCGTCGCGCTGTCCAGATCCCTGGTCGATACAGGGCTCGGGTTTATCGGTCTCGAGGCACCGGGCGAAACGGGCCAGGAGGCGGGGTACGCCCTCGCTTCCACGCTCGAGGACACGATCGCGCGCGTGACGCAGGAAGCGCCCGCCAGCGCGTGGGAAGACGAAGAGGTACTCGAAGGCTACGTCCGCGAGGCATTCGGCAAAGCGGCATCGGCGCACTTTCCCGATAGCGAGATTCGCCCGGACCTGCACGAGGCGTCGAAAGTGAGCGGTGCATGGGTTCCGCTCCCGGTCGAGAACCGGCGCAAACACTACAAGAAATACTCGCGGGTGCTCGATGTCTCACTCTCGGCCCAGATGGCTGCCGCGCTGAAGAGCTTTGGCGGCGTCCCGGTTCAGGGCGTGTTACGCGATCAGCTTGGACTCGCGCCGAACGGGCCGATTGCTGTGCGCGTCCATCTGTACGAAGCGGTGCCCGGCGCCAGTCTGCCCGACATCGCGATGCACGAGAAAAACGTGCGTGGCCTGGGCTCGAGTCGCCGGGAAGCGTGGTCACTCATACATCCCCTGACACCGGAAGCCGCCGGCATCCTGCTCAACGAGCCGGGCCTGGGCCGGCAGGTGGATGCCCGATTCCTCGCCGACCGCAACGTCGTCACGGTGGGGCAGCGCTTCTATTACATCGAGACACAGACGGCTCGGCCCCGCACGATTGTCGGTGTGCGAGGGGGAGGGGGCAGTCGCAGTCCGCGCATCGCCAAGACGAAGGTCGCGTTCGATTTCCCGAAGGGCGAGCTGCGGGTGATCCTGTTCTACAGCGAGGCGCAGGCGCAGGCGATTGCGACGCAGCTGCGGGGGCGAGCTCCCGCGAGCATCGCGATCGCGGCCCTGAAGTCGGGGCTCGACTCGAACCTTGCAACCTTGTTCTCGGGTGCACCGACCCGCGGGCTGAGAGTCATCCACGAAACGGCGCCGATCGAGAACTTCCAGTCGCCGGCGATCGGCGGCGCCCTGAAGGTCGTCGGGCGTTCACTGGCGGGGCTGACGCTCCGCTGGGTCCTCCAGGCGTTCAAGCGCGAGCTGGAGCAGCGGCGCGATCAGTTCGCGGCGCAGTTCACCCGTGCAGCCGCCTCGGAAGCGGATGGCGTATCCGTCGTCATCATCTTCCAGCGGCCCTCGTTTTTCCAACAGTTGCGGGCCGTGTTTTCCGGCAAATGGGCACTGCCCGCCGCGGCCTGGGGTGCGGCGCTGATGCGCCAAGCGATCGGCGAGTACACACTCGCGATCCATCCCGGCTACCCGCGGCGGGCCCAAATCAGGCGGCCAGTGTCGACCGCCAAATCTGCTCCGACAGCTACCACGAGTGTGCCTCGGCCCGCTCCGGCTCCGACGTCCAGCGCGGGCGCCACCAAACCAGCCCGTGCGGGGCGGTGAGGGACTGACCTGTGGCCGCGACCTTCGAGGATCTGAAACGCGAGTATGGCCGCCAGCTCGAACACTGGCGGCTGGCGGCGGTGCGTCTCGGTGATCTCGACGCCGTTGCACCGGCACATGCCTGGCAAGGCCTCGAGCACTACCTGGGCGTCGCACTTCGAAAGACGCTCACCGACATGGTGCGCCGCGTGATTCGCTCGGCCGAGACGCTGGCACGCGAGCTTGGCGCGACCCGGACGAGCGAGGATCTCACGCGGATTCGCCGCGGGCTGCTCGACCTGCGGCGGGCATACACGCAGGCCGAGACCGGTGTCGAGTTCTATACCGACGCGCTTGCGACGCGCGCGGCGCCGCAGATGTCCGCGTTGCTGCGCGCCTGTGATTACATCGCCACGCGCAGCATGGCGGAAGCGTTGACGCCGCTGGGCCGGCACGTGCCGGCCGCGTTGACCTATCTCGACGGCGGGATGGGGGCGTCGATTCTCAAGGCGGGGTTGCGGCTGTGGGACGGATCGGCCGAGAGCCCGATATGCACGATCAAGGTCGTCAGGCACAATCTGTTTCGACCGACCGCCGTGCTTCACGAAGCGGGCCACCAGGTGGCGTATTCACTGGGTTGGACGGATGAGTTAGCGGCCAGCCTCAATGGCATCGCTCCCGGCGCTCGGCAGCTCGGCGAATTCTGGGCGTCCTGGGCGTCCGAGATCGCCGCGGACGCGCTCGCTTTTGCGCATAGCGGCTACGCGAGTGTTGCGGCGCTGCACGATGTGATCGACGGCAGCGACGCGGCAGTCTTTCAACTCCTGCCCGGCGACCCACACCCGATTGCTTTTCTCCGACTGTTGCTCGGCGTCGAGTCGTCGCGACTCGCGTACGGCGCGGGGCCGTGGGACGGGCTCGGGGCGACCTGGCACGCGAATCATCCGTTGCGCCGCGCGCCGGCGAGCGTGCGCGGGTTTCTGCAGGACTCCGTGGCGCTGTTGCCGCGCATCGCGGCGGTCGTGTTCACGCGCCCGTATCGCGCCTTCGGCGGCGTGCCGCTCACGGCAGTGGTGAATCCGCAGCGGGTCTCGCCAGCTGCGTTGGACCGGCTCGAGCGAGCTGCGGGGGCGGCGGCGTTCACGTCGCCGTACTGGTTGTGGAACGAGTCGATTCGGTTGTTGGCACTCACCGGTTACCGGGCCGCCGCGGGCGCGCCCGCGCTTCGGGAGGCCGCCGCGCAGCAGGAGCGGTGGATGCTGAAGCTCGGCGCGTTGCGGATGGCGGCTTGAGAGGAGGACACATGACGCGCACGTCAGATGGAGCGGTCGCGCACGATATGGGAGGCGAGCCCGAGCCCATCACGCTCGGTCAGCGGATCATGGCATTCCTGGAACGTCGCGTTCTCGCGAGTGAACGCCGCAGGGAGAAGCACGATTTCAAGACCGAACGGCGGGAGAAGAAAGAGGATCGCCGCCGCGGTGGTGAGCGTCGGATGTCGCTGTTCATTACCGGCGAGCCAACCGGGGAGGCAGAGAGTGACCTCAGGGTCATCCAGCGGCAACGAACGCTTCCCGACGAACCGGTGGTGCCGATGCTTCCCGAGCAGCGAATCCAGGCCGATTTCCTGTCGTGGGACGTCGGGAAGACAGACCCGGGCAAGACCGCTCGACCCTTGGCGCAGGCGATCCGTGAGCAGGCGGCTGGCGCCCGGCAGATCGTCATCGTCGGCGGCACCGGCCACTTCGCTGGCGTTCGGAAAACCGTGGACGTCAAGGTTCGAGTCATCAATGGCCTCGGTGCAGGGGTCAGCGGTGCTACCATCAAATTCTCTGATACGGGTGGTGAGGTTGTGACGGGCGATGGTGGGACGGTCAGCTATTCGTGGACTATTCCGCACGTCGGAATCAACAAGTTAAAAGCCACATTGCTCGGTCCCAAGGTGCCGGAGTCTGTCGAATTCACCGCGTTTGGCGTGATGCCCAACATCGTGACGCGAGGCGACCATGTTCGTTGAACTTGCAGAGCTACGGGCTCCCGACGTTGCAGGAGCCGACATCATCTTGAGTCAGTATCGTCCCCTCCAGATTCTGGAGCTCTTGGAAGCCTGCTGGCAAACTGGCGTTCCTGCGCTGCCGGCTGGCGAAGCGCGCACGACGCCGACGCTCGACGTCCCCGCGATCGCGCCTCCAGGGGCCCCGTTTGCCCTGCATCACATTGTCTACGCCTACATGCTCGAAAACACCCGGCTCGTCGATATCATGCAGCGGGTCGTGTGGGAATATCGGCATGGGGAGAGGCTGCCCGCCCCGAATGCGGCAACCGAGCATTGGCTCAATACCACCGAGCAGCTTTTCTATGCACTCCCGTTGCACAATTCGGTTCGGGCAGTCACGAGTCTGCTACGGCCCGATCCTGACGCCGTGCGGCGCAACGCCTATTACCGTCTCCTCGGAATGGACTTGAACCATGGAACCGAGGACGGTCGTCCCTATCCGTACGTCAAACCCGAAGCGGCAAATCGAGACTTCGCAATGGTATTCGAAGCACTCCTGGCGGAAGTATGGAAGGCCTATGCGAATCGGACGAATGTCGCCAGCGAGAATACGACCGATGATAACGCCATTATCGAATTGGTCCGGCGAGTCCGGGAGATGCTGAGGACGCGGCGGAACAACGCGCCAGCGGGCGTGCCGGCCGCCCTTGCGCGGGAGGAATTCGACGCCGTTGCGATCACATCGTGGTTCTACGTTACGGTGGCCTACGACACCTTGGTCGTTCAGTCGCTTGCCGCCACCGGTGCGGCGAGTATCGCGGATCGGCTTGGGCGGATCGGGGCTCGCGTTGGGTTAGCGCCGCACGCCCGATCAGACGCCTACTTCCGGCTCGCGATGCCGATGTCGATCATGCTGCGGGCGTTCGAAGCGCCGAACTTTATCGTAAACCCTCCGGATGCGCAGCTGCTATACGCCGGCGGCGTTCTCACAAACCAGATGCTCCAGATCATTACGCACTGGTCCATCGCCACCGGTCGCAACCTGAAGGATCCCACGATGCGCCAGCCGCTGGGTGTGTTGGCTGCGACATCGAGGGGCAGTGTGCCAGCCGTGGTCGGGGGCAACGGGGTCCCGGTAAACCGTCTCGCCGGCGTGCTGCGGTAACGGCGCCAGGAGGATGATATGAACCAGTCTGACGAGTTCTCGGAGGCCTTCGAGAACCTGGCGTCGCCGTTCGTCAAATCCCCGGCCGTGCGGCGTTGCAGATGCCAGCCGCGCGGGAAACGGGGGGTGGAATCAGCCAACGTACGGGGCGCGGAAGGATCTGAGGAAACCACGTGGTCCGGTGAGGATGAGATGTATCTGGAATCGGAACCCCAACCCGAAGTCGAGCTGGATGCCGAAGATGAACAGTACGAGGCTGAAAGTTCGGGTGTGGGTGAATTCGAGGATGCGGAGACGACGTACGAGGACGAAGAGGTCGAAGCAGAGGCTCTTCCCGCCGACTTCCAGGCCCGGATCGCAGCCGTGGCGGCGCAAGAGTGGCAGCGGTGGGGCCAGGGCTCAAACGTGGAAACCGATCAGGGCATGGAGCCGCCGCTCCGCGCCTACTGGGCGGCCGCCGGGTTTGGCAGGAAGGACATCGATACGGCGATCAAGGAGAGGTGGTACTGGAGCGCAGCATTCGTTTCATACCTGATGCACGCCGCCGGTGCCGGCAAAGCGTTCAAGGGTCAATCAGCACACCGGCTGTACATCAAAGCCGCGAAGGCCGCGCGAGCAGCCGGCGACGGCTCAAAGTTCCAGGCGTACCGCATCAACGAGATCGCACCACAGGTGGGTGACATCGTGTGCCGCGATCGGTCAGCGAACAAGCGCTGTGCCGGCACAAACTATGACAATGTCGATGATGGCACAGAGCGCGCTGCACATTGCGACGTGGTGATCGCGGTCGGCCAAAACACGATCACCACCATCGGTGGCAACGTCAGCGGCCCAAAGTGTCGCAGCAGTGGCTGCACGGTCAATGAGCGGTCCGTGAGCATCGACAAGCAGGGACGGGTCGTTTCTCGACCGGGGTCCTGTCAGCTCTTTGCGATTCTCAAAGCTCCGGGTCGCGCTGCCCCGATCGTCAAAGCTCGGCCGGTCGCCGCGCCCGCGTCTGTCCCGACGCCGGCTGTCCTCAAGGCGTCCTTCGCGCTGCCATCACCCCGCGGGTATCGCACGAGTGGCGGTAAGCGCAGGGGCAAGGTTCGTGCTGTTGTTGTGCACACGACTGGCTCGGGGTTGGCGGCCAAGGCCGAGAAGAATCGGCGAGGCCGCGGTCGCGGTTGCACGACGGCACTCGATTGCGGCTTGGAGACCTATGCTCGTCCGGGAGACGGGGGATTTCCGCATTACCTCATCGCCTACGATGGGACGATCTACTGCACCTGCCCCGAAGATCACGTGGCGTGGCATGCCGGTTGGACAAAGGCGACGGGTGGGAAAGCGGCTTTCAGCCCCGACCGCTGGTCGGCTCCCGGGTGGTGGGCGCGCGTGTGGAGTCCAGCCAAATCGCCGCTTGAGCTCGTCCCCCCGAGCGCGAGCGGCCCCAATTCGCACAGCGTCGGGATTGAGCTGCTGGGCGCGCCCCGGCCCGACGCCGGTTACACGGAGGAGCAGTATCGTGCCCTAGCTCGGCTGGTTATCGATCTCGATCGTCGCCATGGCATTGGAATCGCTCGGGCGCCCAGCGTCAAACTGCTCGGCCACGAAGATCTGAACCCGCTGACAGGGGAGGGCGGCCGCGCGGACTCGCAGGGTGGGTGGGACCCTGGTGCGCACCGTCCCAAGGCCAGATTCTCGTGGCCCAAGCTGTGGGCGCTCGTCGAGCAGGGACGTACGGTCCATGAGCTGGGGGGCGAGGACGAAAATGGACCTGGCGATGCTGAGAGTGAGTTCGTCGGTGAGTCGTTGGAAAGCGAGGCTCCCGAAAGCGAATGGGAGTGGGAGGTGGCCAATGAATGAGACTGACGTAGCAACGGGGTTCGTCACGAAGCGACTGGGCGTGGAAGTGGACGCCGTCGCCCCTGACGGATATGACGTCCGCCTGCTGGTCAATGCCCAGTGCGGCAGTTGTGCAGAGTTCGAGCTGGCGCCTGGTCAAACCGGGCGGGCGGGAGCGCATCGGACGGTCACGGAGATCTGGTTCGTCATGGGCGGCCGGGGCCGGATGTGGCGGCGGGCAAACGGTCACGAGGAAATCGTGGATCTCGAGCCCGGAGTATCCGTTTCCATTCCGGTCGGGACGCAGTTCCAATCTCAGGCGATTGGCTACGAACCACTCGCCGCGGTCGGCGTGACGATCCCCGCGTGGCCAGGCGGCGACGAATGGTACGAGGTGGATGGGAAGTGGAAACCCACAGTCCAGCCACAGCCCCAGGCTGCGGGTACCTGCCGGGAGTGGACCGCCCGCTTTGTGCGGAAACCGCTGGCCAACAGCGTCGGCAAGCTGTACGTCAGGGGCGAGTGCACGTTCCCGACGCCGGGCTACGCGGTGGAGCTCAGGCGCCGTGCGCCACAGGGGAGCAATCGGAAGTACTTGATCCTCGACAAGGTCGTACGCCCACCGACCGGCATCGTCACACAGGTGCAGACCGTCGTCCCGGCGGAATACTCCGAAACCACGGACTTCCACTACGATTTCGTGACGATCTTGCCGAACAACGAAACGATCCAGGTCGTAGCGCTGCGGGAGTAGGAGCGCCGGCCACCTCAAGAGGAGGAGCACAATGCGCGGGCTGATCGAAAGGCATGTTGCTGATCAGGTCGTCAAGCACTCGGATTTTGGCGAGGTCCGCGAAATCCTGCGGTCCGGAGAGTATGGTGCGCTCGACCTCGCGGTGCTCGAAGATATCCACAGGACCGTCGGGCACTTTCACCGCGGGTTCGACGAGATCTACTTCCAGCTCGACGGCAAGCTGATCATCGCGGTGTTCGATCCGAGCAACGGCGAGCTGCGAACCTTGGAGCTCGAGCGAAACGAGGTCTGCGTGATTCCCCGTGGAGTGCATCACAAGGTGATCGGCGGGTCGACCCGGAATCGCCTGTGCTGTATCTGCGTTCCCGGGTTCGATCCGAGCGATGACAATCGATCCGATCGATTCGAGAAGGAAGCAGTGGGTCAGGCCGCGCAGTAGCTAGGACCGGTGGGCCCGCAAACGGGCGATCGCCGTCGCATCGAGCTGTGCGTTCTGCTGAATCCGCTCGGCAATGGCCAGCGACCATTCGTACATGCGTCGTGCGCCCGTTTGCCACGCCTCCTCCGCGACACCGATGGCGAGATCGAGGGCGGCCTGGTTCGGCGAAACTCGCGACCAGAGATCGGCGCGGAGGGTGCGGCTCTCGAGATCTTCGCGACCAGCCAGCGCATCGATGGCTCGCCGCTCGAGTGTGCGCCGCTCGCCCTTGGTCATGCACTCCGCACGGATGACCTCTGCAATCAACGAGGCGGCAAACGTGTAACGCCGGCCATCGAACAGGATAAGATAACGGCGCTCGCAGGCGGGGAGCGCCTGTTCGACTTTCGCGCGTGGCAAGTCGGCGACCTGGGCAATCAGCTCGAGATCGAGTCCCTCACCGCATAGGCTGGCCACGCTCAGCACGCGCACCTCGGTGGGACTCAGCTCGCCGATGCGGACTGCGACTGCGTGCCGCGCGATCGCGGGGACGGAGAACGGCAGCGGCGCGTCAATCGTGCCGCCCGGAGGCGGCCACGCGACCATGTCCTTCTGAAAATTGCTGGGCCTCGCTAAGGCGCCGAGGAGCGTCACTGCCAGAAAGGGACTCCCACCAGTCTCGTGCGTGAGACGACGCGTGAGGCGCTCTCGCTCCATGTCATCACGACACCATGGCGCGAGCGCCGCGACCAGCTTCGCCACGTCTTCCTGCTGAAGGGTGCCAAGTCGCACGACAAGGCCGGGAATCTCCCGACCGACCTCGCTCTCCAACTGAACCAGCTCTGGGGGAGCGTCGTCGATGCCCTGCACGACAGTCAGCAGGAGCGTAACAGGACTCCCTTTCAATTGGCCGAGCGCGGATCCGAGTGCGGCGAGCGACATCCCGTCGGCCCAATGCGCGTCGTCGATTGCAATGGCAAGCGGCTGCTCCTCCGCCGCTGCGCCAAACGCACTTGTAAGGGCGGTCGCCATATCCGCCACGTCCCGCACCTCTCGAGGCGCAAAGCGGTCGGCGAGCTCAGGCGCGAGACCAGCCAGAACGCTGAGGGCGTCGGCGCGCGCGGCCACCAGTCCCGGCAGTGTTCCAACGCCCGCCCGAATCAGGAGGCGCAGCGCGCTCCAGCGCGCGTCATGGTCGTTCTTCACCGGGCGGATCTGCAACAGCTGTGCGCCTTCGAGCGCCATTCGTCCCGCGCATTCAGCGAGGAGACGTGAGCGCCCCATTCCCGGTGGGCCCACGATGATCAGCGCGCGAGCTCCGGCGCCTGCCGTCGATCCCTGGGCGATGAACTCGAGCACGCTGCGATGGAGCTGTTCACGTCCCACGAGCGGAGTGAGGAGCGTGGTCGTGCTGCCCGCGGGCCGCCATGTCTGGGTGCGAATTCGCTCCGCTAGGGCGGAGAGAGCACGGCCCGGCTGTTCATCGACCTCACTCTTGAGGCGTTGTGCGAATGTCTGGTAGGCGCCGACGGCGGTTGCGGAGTCGCCGCCAAGCGCCGCCGCGCGCATGAGCAAGCGGACAGCAGGCTCGCTGCGTGGCGCCATCGTCAGGGCGCGTCGGGCGAGGTCCGCCGCGGCCCCGAAATCGGTCGCCAGACGCTGCTCGCCGGCCGCCACGAGTGTCGCTGCCGCGAGCGCTCGGTAGCGCTCTCGCTCCCGGGTCATCCAGTCCTCGAACTCCGGCGCGTCCTCGAGATGAAAGCCCTCGAGAAAGTCGCCGCGCAGGAGTGGCAATGCCGCTTCGGGCGCGGTCTCGGCATTCGAGAGGAAACGCAAGGCATCGACGTCGAGTCCCTCGTCGCTCAAAGCGAGGGTGTCGCTTTCGGAGCGCAGGCGTTCGTCTCCCAGCGCGACCCGCAGCCGGTTGATCGCCGTGTTGAGCGCCTTGCGGGCGCCGCGTTCCGGCTGCTCGGCCCAGAGCAGGCCGAGCAGGTGATCGCGTGAGCGGCTACGAGTTGGCGAGAGCGCGAGATAGACGAGCAACGCGACATGCTTGTGCCAGCGAAGCTCGCGCGGCGTTTCGCGACCGGCGAGGCGGGCAGAGGGCGGTCCGAAGCAGAGCAGCTCGAGCGGAGTCAACGCCATACGCCTTCGACATCCTTTGGAACCAGCCAAGATAACACGGCGATTCTACTTCGCTTGCCGTGTCCCGGTCGTGGGTGTAGCGTAGCGGCACCCCGCAAAGGCCGTAGATCGTGGCGCAGGCTGTGCAGTTCCCGCACGACGACTTCGGCGATCGCTACGCGATCGAGCGCGAGCTCGGCCACGGTGCCACCGCCACGGTGTATCTCGCCCGCGATCTCAAGTTCGAAGACAAACTGGTGGCGATCAAGGTTTTGTCGGCCGATTTCGCGCTTCCGGTCCCCAGCGAACGATTCCTGCGTGAAATCGAGACGACCGCAAAACTGAATCACCCGCATATCGTCACCCTCATCGAGTCCGGTCGGACGCGGGGCGCGCCGCGGCGTCCGTTCTATGTCATGCGGTATATCGACGGCGAAACACTGCGGGACATTCTCGCCCGTGGGCCGCTCGCGGTCGACGAAGCGTTGCGCATTTCGCGCCAGGTGGCGAGTGCGCTCGGCCACGCGCATCGACACGGTGTGATTCATCGTGACATCAAGCCCGGCAACATCATGATCGAGGACGGTCACACCTGGGTGACCGACTTTGGCATCGCGCGCGCGATGGCCGCGAAGGACGGGCAGACCGTCACCAGCACGGGCGTTACGATCGGCACGCCGGCGTACATGAGTCCAGAGCAAGCGATGGGACGCGGCGATCTCGATGCGCGCAGTGATATCTACAGTCTGGGCTGCGTGCTCTATGAGATGCTGGCTGGGAAGATGCCGTTCGAGGGACCCGACATTCAGGTCGTACTGCACAAGCATCTCGTCGAGCCATTGCCCCCGATTCGGGAACTTCGCGCCGATGTGCCCGAGCGTGTGGAGCAGCTGCTCGACATCGCGCTCGCCAAAAAGCGGGAGGACCGCTTCGCGACAGCGGTCGAGTTTGCCGAGGCGTTGTCGCTCGAGGGGGCGGGAGCGCTGACGCCGACGCGCACGCAGCCGGTGTCGCCAAAGACTGGTGGAGCCTCGAGGCCATCGTGGTGGCAATCACCGTTCGCAGTCGCGCTGGGCGTCATCCTCCTCAGTGGTGCCGCAGTGGCGGGCGCCCGTGTACTGAGCAAGAAGTCGGTCGATTCGCGTCGCTATCTCGTGCTTCCCTTCAAGCGCGACGGTCCCGTGGTCGGGCTCGATGCCAGCAGACTGCTGCAGGACGCGCTGAACGAGTGGCGTGGGATCACCGTTGCCGGTCGGCTTGAGCTCCCAGTGACCGAGCCGGCGCCCGACGGCGCCCGGGCGCTCCAGCTCGCGTTCGAGAATCACGCCGGGTTCTACATCCGTGGCGAAGTGGCACAGGTTGGCGATTCGACTCGCATTCGTGCGGCGCTCTACGCGACCCAAGATGGAGCTCTGGTCCGAGAGCGTGTTGTCACGCTTGCCAAGACTGCATCCGGAGGCGATTCGGCCTTCGCTCTGCTCGCCGACAGGCTACTGTTTGACGATACCGTTTGGAGCGCCAACGGGGGACGTGCAGGGACTCGGTCCCTGGACGCGCGGCATGCCTTTGACGATGGACTGACTGCTGTCCATAATTGGCAGCTCCCGGACGCCGACTCAGCATTTCGCCGCGCCGCTGCGGCCGACGAGCACTTCTTCCAAGCTCACCTGTGGCTGGCGCAGGTCAGGTTCTGGCAGAATCAATCCGCCGCGACGTGGCGCTCGAGCGCGGAAAGAGCCGCCAATGGGTTGGCTGCCATGTCGGTTCGTGACACGCTCCTGGACGGCGCACTTCGGCTATTTGAACGGGACGAGATTCCGGCGGCCTGCGCGACGTGGAACGCGCTCACGCGGCGGCGGCCATCGGACTTCGTGGGTTGGTACGGGCTGGGCAATTGTCTGAGTCACGATGACATCGTTATTCGCGATCCCCAAAGCCGCTCGGGATGGAGCTTTCGAAGCAGTTACCATCACGCGATTAATGCCTTTCAGCGCGCCTTCGATCTGCTGCCTTCCATCCACACGGCGCTCGGCGCGGAGTCCTATGCGGCGGTTCGCGACCTTCTGAAAACCAACGCCGACGATAATCGAAGTGGGCGAGCGCTGGCGCCTGACACCACGACGTTTATCGCGCATATGTCGTGGATCGCGGACACCCTCGGATTCGTGCCCTATCGCACGCAAGACATTGGAGGCGGAGTGAACACGGGGCTCGCGGTGCACCGGCAGCGCGAGCTATTCCACGAGATCGCGACAGCGTGGGTGAGTGCGGCACCCAACAGTCCGGAAGCGCACGAGGCGCTCGCCGTCGCGCTCGAGCTTCTTCAGGACCCGTCGGCGCTCGGTGAGATAGAGCGGGCGCGCGCGCTGAGCTCTGACGCCGCCCAGCTGATTCGTCTCACCGTGTCTGAAGTGTGGCTGCGCGTCAAATTTGCCATCCCGCGAGATACCGCCGGATTACGGATTGCCCGCGACCTCGCGGACTCGCTCGTCAGCGCAAACGGATCGCACGCGGATGTGGAGTCACTCGGTCTCGCCGGCGTGGCGCTACTCGTCGGGCATGCGAGCATCGCCGCGAGCCTCACCAGGAACCGCATAGCCAATGAGCACGAAGGCGTACCACCGCAGTTGCACGCCGTGGCACTCCCCCTGCTCGCGTTCGCCGCGCTTGGGGGCCCAGTTGATTCGATCCGCGAATTGGAGCGTGAGGTCAGCGGCGCGATCGAAAGCCGCTTCCCACCCCCACTGCGGAATGATGCCCGTGGATCTTGGTTGGTCCGTCCCGCCCGGCTGGCTTTTCCGTCGTTCCAGTTCGCCGAGATGCCCGAATTGGGTCACCTGGACTTTTTCGTCGGTGCACAGATGTCCGCGCTCCGCGGTGACACGGTCGCCGTGCGCCGTGTGTTCGCCGATCTGAAGAGAACTCGTCGTTCTAACGCGCCGTCGGACATCCCCCCTGAGGGCGTCTATGCCGAAGCCCAACTTCTGCGTTTCGTAGGCGACGCGCCCGCCGCCGTTGGGTGGCTGGAGCCCTGGTTGGCGACGCTCGCGGGGACGGCACCCGGGACCTTGGCGAGCCCCGCCAATGCCGGCACACTCGTGCGGGCGATTGCGTTACGCGCCGATCTCGCCGATCAAACGAGAGATACGGAAACCGCTAGGAAATGGGCTTCGGTAGTCGCGATACTGTGGAAAAACGCCGATGACTTTCTGCAGCCGACGGTCAGGAGCATGAGAAGGATGCGCGAATCGTAGGAGCAAGTCACCCTAGCGGTTCTTGCACGAGAGGAGTGGTTATGCTAGCAACCCGGCCGCCTCGTAACCTCACTTTGTGGAGTCTGCTCGCTGTGTGCCTCGCGACGGCAGCGTCCACTGGGGGAGTCAGGACAGAGTCGTCCATGTCCGATCTTGTGGCCCGCCCCAAGGGCCGCCCCGAATGTCCGGGGGAAGATGCTCGGGGCGTCCGGTTCGTGGTCGACTCGGGAACGAAGTCGATTACCGTCACACACGTCCCCCTGTCGGAGCCGATATCGGACATTCCGGAGTATCACGACTGCCAGAATTTCATAACGCAGGACCTGCGATATGACTCTCTGTACGCAATCTTTGCCGCGTTCAGGCTTCATAAGAGGCTCGCGCCGGACACAATCGTGGTCTCCCCGGATTCCGCCCCGCTTCCCGGAGGGAGAGTTCCCGCGATAGCAGCCGCGACCATATTTAGTGCCTCGCGGCAGACATATGAGCCGCTGGGAATTCATCGGGGCTTTAACTGCTTGTTTGTGTTCCATCCCTCGGCCGCGGATACGAGCGCATGGAACGCCACGATGGTCCCTCTCACCCCGCCCGATTCCGACTGTACTCGCCCAGGAATCGATCTGACAACAGGCAAGGTGCTCCTGGTGAGGCCGAGCCACATGCCGGGTGCCGGATTGAAAGACTATCCGGAAGCCGCACGCTGGGATTGGGACGCAAGTAGTCGCACCCAATACATCGGGATCGCGTGCCGGGAGAATTGGTGCGAGATAGGGAACCCTGCCGGTTTCACTTCCTCGCCAGCGATTACGGCGGTGACGTTCGACGCTATCCCCGGAGTTTCCTTTACGGGGGTGGAGCCGCATCGAGTATTCGATATTAAGGGCTGGTACGACAGGCAAATACTCGCCAGGCGGACGCCATTAGGGCTTGTCCCGAGTGGCGTGTTGGGAATCGTGATACCCAATCCGGGCCTCGCGCACATTCTGAAGCCGTGGACAATTGCAACGGGAGGAGCGCCGGTAGCTCCATCCTCCATGAAGCCATACGAAGACAGCTGGATCAACGTCGGCGCCACGATTGTCAGCGCACCCTACAAAGGGCTTCGTCCGGGCGCGCCGAACATGCTCTACTTCTGCTACGGTTCCGAAATCAGTTGCAAGATTCCTCCTGTGCACCGAACACCCCCCCAATGGACTCCGACTACATACTGCAAGACGACCACCTCGGTAAAGAAGAGATGGTTTGGGATGCTGGTCTTCCAGCATGAGACGGTTGGGTACGGGTGCGTGTTCGTCACGGATCACTGGCTAGATCTCCAGAACTGGAAAGCGCAGCACTCTTCTGATTGGACGATCGAACTTCCCGCGACGGCGCGGTGGCACTGGTTGATCACCGATGATCTGGCAGGGTGGCACGGTTGTTATCAGACAAGCTGCTGCAAGAATTGACGCGCGTGGCGGCGAGCGAACAGCTACTGCCAGAATAGAATGCCAAAGCCGGAGAGCTGTCGCTCCCCGGCTTTCTTGGCGTAGCGAAACTGGCTACGCGGAGACCTCACACGTGCCTATGATTGATCGATCATGAAGCGTATCGCGCTCTTGTGCCTCGCCCTCGCCGTCGCATTGACGGCGCGGCCGATCGCCGCCCAGCAACTCGAAATCCACTTCCTTAACGTCGGCCAAGGCGACGCCGCCATCGTCCAGGAAGGTGGCCACACGGCGATCATCGACGCCGGCCCGTCCGGGATCAGTGCATTCCTCACGACTTTTCACATCGACACCATCGATCTCGTTGTCGCCAGCCATCCGCACGCCGACCACATCGGCGGGATGCCGGAATTGCTCCAGTCCCACGTTGTGCGGTTCTACCTCGATAACGGCATCCCACACACGACGGGCATCTACCGGCGGACCCTCGCACTCCACTCCAAGATTGGACGAATGCCGCACAGTCTCTCCAAGTCGCGCTACACTGCGGGCGTTCAATGAGAACGAAAACGGGGGGGAGTGGTCTTTGCCGTGACCGTGTCCTGAAGGACCGGCTCTTTAAGAGCACGGACAACGACACCGGCGCCGGGATCCCTTCACCCCGGCGCGCCGCCCCGGGGTCAGCCGAGCCCATTGACTCGGCCGGGCCGCCGAGCGTATCCTCGCTCGAAGCGCCCTCCACCGTCCATACATAGGAGGCGAGCTATGAACCGCCCCACTGATATTGCGACCGTTCTGCTGCTCGGCGTGACCGCCGCAGCCTGTGACTCACCAGGACCTGCTGCGCCCACGCTCAACAGACCGCTGTTCGCGGCGGCAACAATCACGGCCATCACGGCAACCGGGCCGTTGACCATTGCGGATTCGGGAAGCACCAGCCTGTCCGGTGGCACCCTCCACGTCCGTGACCTGGTCCTCGAGGGA
>Ga0184618_10000043_pt1 | contig 29021 bp, 18 predicted proteins | sample PLM0_30_b1_FD_133159 | JGI IMG/M metagenome (GOLD analysis project Ga0184618, IMG submission 133159) | Groundwater sediment microbial communities from an aquifer in East River, Colorado, USA - PLM0_30_b1 | ecosystem: Environmental > Terrestrial > Soil > Riparian zone | place: USA: East River...
GAGGGCATCGAGCTGCCCGAAATCCTCGGCATCTCGGTGGTCGCCGGCGATCCGATCGAGCTGTCCAGCCTGCGCGGCGATTCGTCCGGCGCGGGGAGCGGCTCGGGCGGCCAGAAGCGGCTGCCGGTTCCGGTCGTGGCGGAGACCTGCTGATGCGCCCCGACGATACCCGCTTCCACCTCTTGCTCGGCCCCGACGATTGGGGTCGCTGCCGCATGCGCAAGGACGAGGCGGAATTCGCGCTGGCCGAACTGTGGGCGCAGGATTTCGGCAGCCGGCCCGTCGAGCCTCCCGATTGGGACGCGGAGCGCACCGTCATCACCCTGCCGCAGCTGGGCGGCATGGCCTCCGTCAAACACGGCGACGATCCGCTCGTCTTCACCAACCGCCGGGCGGCGGCGGCCGACGCCAACGGCAACATCTACTGGATCGGCGACGACAACCGCCAGCTCTTCGTGCGTTCGGCGGGGACCGGGCGGGCAGGCCCGTTCTGGCCCGATCCCAGGGGCGACAAGCCGAAGCACGACATCTTCCTTCCCGTCGCGCCGCGGGTGCGGGGCGAGCGGCATTATACCGCGCTCGCCGTGACCGACGAGGGATGGCTGATCGCCGCGTTCGAGGAAGCCGGCTCGAGCGGCCTGTCGCAATTCGACCTGATCGGCGGCGGCGCGCCCGAGGACAGATATTGGCCGGCCGGCGATCCGCTCCGCGCCCGCGACTTGGCGGCGGGATGCTGCGGCGGCCTGTGGCTGCTCGACGACCGGCAGCGCTTGTTCGAGCTCGACCGTTCGCTCGGCGTCGTCGGCCTCGACGCCGGCACGCCCGCCGCCGATTTGTTCCAGCCGATCGGCGAGGAGCCGCGCAGCCGCGCCGCACCGCGGCCGGCGCGCGGACGCGACCTCACCGAGCTCGACCCCGCCATCGACGCCATCGCCATCGAGGTTCTGCCGGACGGCGCCATCGCCTTGCTGTCGCGCGGAGCGACGGACGGGCGGCTGTTCCTGCTGCCCGCGGGCGGCGGCGCCCCGCCGGCGCCGCTGGCGATCGGCTTCGTCCCGCACGACATGGCGCTTGGCACGGTGACGCTCCGCGACCATGCCACCGCCCTGCGGCTGGCGGTCAGCGGCGGCTCCGGCAACCAGGCGATCGCCTTCCGGATGGAGGGCGAAGGCGCGGCGCTGCGGCTGCATCCGACGCCCGAGGCGTTCCCGCTCCGCCGTTATGGCGGGCGGGCCCTGGTCTCGGTCCGGGGGGCGCTGCATTACGACAGCGGCGACCATCCCAACTGGGCGACCCTGGTCGAGCGGCCGCGGCTGCGCTTCGCCACCGCCGTCACGTTCGTCACGCCGGTGTTCGATGCGGGAACGCCCCAGACGGTCTGGGACCGGGTGCGCTTCGACGGCTGCATTGCGCCCGGAACGATGGTGACGGTCGAGGCGTGCAGCGCCGACGAGGAGGAGCCCGCCGGCGGCCTCAGGGCCGAATGGTTCGCGCAGCCGCGGCCGATCCTCAACCCGGCCGGAAGCGAGTTCGCCGGCTATGGTCCCGCCGCCATGCCGGCGACCGACATCGCCAACGGCAAGGGGACCTGGGAGCTGCTGCTTCAGCGGATGCGCGGCCGCTTCGTCCAGCTCAGGATCACTTTTTCCGGCGACGGCGGCGCCAGCCCGCATCTGCGTGCGCTGCGCGCCTGGTACCCGCGGCAGAGCTGGTCCGAACGCTATCTTCCGGCCGTCTACCGCGGCGATCCGGAGCCCGCCGATTTCCTCGAGCGCTACCTCGCCAACATGGAAGGGACGGTCGGCGTGATCGAGCGGCGCATCGCCGATGCCCAGGCCTTGTTCGATCCGCGCACCGCCCCCGCCGAGACCTTGGACTGGCTCGCATCCTGGTTCGACGTCGCCCTCGATCCGGCCTGGGACGAACGCCGGCGCCGGCTGTTCATCGCTTATGCGGTGCGTTTCTTCGCCCTGCGGGGGACAGTGCGCGGAGTCGAGACGGCGCTGGCGCTGGCGTTCGACAAATGCGTCGACGAGCGCCTCTTCACCGGCGATCAGGCCAAGAGTTCCGGCATCCGCATCGTCGAGAGCTTCCTGACCCGCAGGCTGGGCGCGCTCGCGGTCCAGAGCGGCGGCGCGCGATACTGGACTCCGGCGGAAGGCAATGCCGGCCTCGCCGACCGCGTCGCCCGCGCTTCGGGCCTGGCCAGCGCCACCGCCGACCAGCGCGCCCAGCCGGTGCCTTTGTTCCCGCCCGACGGCGCGGACCCGGCCGCGTGGGGGACGGCGATGATAACCGCGCTGGGCTTCGTCCCGGAAGCGGGCGCCGCCGAGCGCCAGCGGTGGCGGCAATATCAGGCGAGCCTCGGCCGCGGCGCGCCGATGGCGGACCTCCCGCGCGACAGCGTTCCGGCCGCTTTCCGCGACGATTGGACCAGCTTCACCTCACTCGCGTCGCGGCCGCGCAAATTGTGGCAGGATTTCCTCCGCGGACGCTACAGCAGGATCGCGGCGCTGAACCTGGCCCATGGCGCCGGCTGGCTGAACTTCGCCGAACTCTCCCTGCCCGATCATTTGCCGGCGGCCCGCGCCGGTCAGGAGGACTGGCGCGCCTTCGAGGCCGACATAATGCCCACCGACGCCGCCGCGCACCGCTTCACCGTCCTGCTGCCGGTCGCGACGGTGGTGACCGATGCCGCCGCTCTGGCCGAGCAGTCGGCCCTCGCCCGCCGCATCGTCGAGCTGGAGAAGCCCGCTCACACCGTCTTTGACATACGCTTCTTCTTCGCGATGAACAGGATCGGCGAAGCGCGGCTCGGCCTCGACACCACCTTGGGGCAGGGAAGCCGCGCGCCCGAGCTGCTGCCGCCGGCGATCCTCGGCAATGCCTATCTCGGCGAAAGCTTCATCGGCCCGGACGGCCCACCCGACAGTGACGGACGCAGGAGGGTGGCATGCTGATCCAGGCCGGGCACACAAGTCCGATCGACAAGGAGCCGCACCATGGGATGCTGTAATCAGGTTTCGACCGGCCTCATCGCCGGCGCCCCCGATCCGGCGCTGCACGTCAATTACGTCAAGGGCATGGTGCTCGGCGTCGACGATTACCGGCAGGAATTCGCCTATCTGTCGAACGGCTACCGCTGGGCGATCCGCGAGCTGATCGGTTACGGCACCGCCAGCGGCCTGGCGGTGAGCGTCGAGGATGACGGCGCCAACGGGCCGCGGGTGCGGGTCACACCCGGCGCGGCCGCGCCGCCGTCGGGCAAGATGATCTGCGTCGGCGCGCCCCAGTGCGGCTCGATCAACGCCTGGCTGGCCAAGCCCGAGATCGCAGCCGAGGTGACGCGCCGCCTCTCGGCGAATTCGCCGCCCGACGTCGGCGACATCCCCATTCATCTCATCCTGTGCTTCCGCGACTGCGAGACGCTGCCGGTGCCGGTGCCGGCGACGCCCTGCCGCACCGACGACGAGCTGATGGTGCCCTCGCGAATCGCCGACGATTATGCCCTGTCCCTGAGCTTCGATCCGCCCGCCCAGGCCGAAGCGGATGCGATCGCGATGCTGGCGGCGTGGATCGACAGCGTCGAGCTCTCCGATCCGGCCTCGCCGGCCGACGACGAGGAAGCCGCCTGGCCCGAAGCGATCCGCGCCGCGCTGCGCCTCATCGACGAGGCCTTCCGGTCGGACGCCAGCCCTCCGGAGCAAAGCCCGCCGGACGGCAGCCATCGCCATGCCGAGCCGCCGCTCGGCAGCCCGCCCTGGGGCTTGGCGCCGCTCATCGTTTCCGAGGAGAGATATGACGATTTCGTCCGGCTCGTCTTCCGCATCTGGGTGACGGAATTCAGGCCCAGGGTCATGGCCCGGCGGTGCGGCACGCCGGCGGAGGACGTAGACGATTGCCTGCTCCTCGCCTCCCTCAACGTGCCCGTGCTTCGCCAGGGAAGCGCGGCGGACCGCGGCTGGCAGGTCGACGGCGCCGCCGCCGACATCGCGGTCGACGAGCGCCACCGGCCGCTGATCGCGCCGCTCCATCTCGTCCAGACCGCGCTCGGCATCGCGGTCGACGCCGATGCCGATCCGCTCCTGCTGTCGCCGCCGCCGGGGCCCGCGGGACCCGCCGGTCCGAGCGGTCCCATCGGTCCAGCGGGTCCTGCAGGCCCGACCGGCCCCGCCGGTTCGAACGGCACCAATGGCCCCGCCGGTCCCGCCGGTCCGGCGGGTCCCGCGGGCCCTGCCGGCCCGAGAGGCCCGGCCGGTCCGTCCGGTTCCGGCTCGACCGGTCCTGCCGGACCGGCTGGTCCCGGCGGCCCAGTGGGTCCCGCCGGGCCCGGAGGACCTGCTGGCCCGATCGGGCCGGCCGGGCCGGTGGGCGGGGCCGGGCCCGCCGGCGCGACCGGACCGGCCGGACCAGCCGGACCAGCCGGGCCGGCCGGCACGGCGGGACCGCTCACGCTGCACCCGATCGTCACCAATGCCGATCTGGTCATTCCGGCCACCGCCACCTTCGACGTCGTCATCGCCGATCAGGGCACGACCTTGATCACCTTGCCCTCCGCCCTCGCCGCCAAGGTTGGCCGGGTCTTCGCGATCCGGGCGCTGACCTCGATCCGGGTGCAGGCGGCCGGCGGCAGCGTCGTGGAAGGCGGGACGACGATATCGATACCCCCCGGCGCTGCCGAAATGCTGATGTCCGACGGCGGCAAGCGCTGGATCAGCATCGCCGACCGGCGGCCACAAGGCTGAGGAGGCCGATCATGCCGACCGAATTCCCCGCGCTCGACCAGCCGCTTTCCGACGGCGGCATCCGCACCGTCAACTTCTTCAACGGGCGGCTGCTGACCGGCAGCGACATGGGGCGGGAGCAGGCCGCCCGCCGCGAGGCGGACGCGCGGATCGGGCTCGCCATGGGGGACGGCGTCGCCCAGGGTCTGGCAGTCTCCTTCGCCGGCCGGATCGCGCCCAACAACCGGCCGGCCGCGACGATCACCGCCGGGGTCGCCGTGAACCGCGAGGGGCGCACCTTGCGGCTGTGCCGGGACGTGACCATCGAGGTGTCGCGCAGAGCCGCGAGCGGGCCCGAAGCGGTCGCCTGCCTGTTCGAGGATTGCATCGACCAGGGCCAGGGCGACTATGTCGCCGGCCAGGGCCTCTACCTCCTCACCATCGCCCCCGCCTTCGTCAGCGAGGGCCGGGCGAAGACCAACGGCTTCGACGACACCGCCGTCCGCTGCAACACCGACGCCACCGTCGAGGCGGTGCAGTTCCGCACCATCGAGATCGATCCCGCCTTGCTCGCCGGCGCTTCGTTCGCGGCGAATGATTTCCGCAACCGGATCGCCTATCGCGCCTTCGGCGAGGGCGTGACCCGCGCCTGGCCGGCCGACCTGCTCGGATCAGATCCGCGCGGCGACGATCTGCTCGACGCGCTGGGCAGCACGCTTCGCGCCGACGAGGTCCCGCTCGCCTTGCTCGCCTTCACCGGCAGCTTCGACCATCTGTTCACCGACAATTGGAGCGTGCGCCGGCCCGTCTGCCTGCGCGACGCCGCGGACGTCTTGGCCAATCTCGCCGAGCCCCGCCGCGGCGGCGTCGGCCGCGCCATGTTCCGCCAGTTCCAGGACCAGATCGCAGGGCTCGCGGGCGCCAATGGCGCGCTCGGCTCGGTCACTGCGCGCAGCCATTTCCGCTGGCTTCCCCCGGCCGGAATCCTTTCCTGGCTGACCGATTCCCAGGTAGCGGACTTCTTCGGCGGGATGACGGTGCGGGGTCCGGTGCATATCGACGCCGCCAGCGTCGAGCCGCTGATCCGCGAGAGCTTTGCCGCATCCGCCATCGAGACCGATTCCGACGAGGCGGTCTGGCTTTACCGAATCGCCGAGACCGCCTTTGCCGGAGCGGGAAGGGTGATGGTCTTCGCCAGCGGCCATTTGCCCTATCGCGGCGATGCCCGCTTCGACCTCAATTACTGGGATTTCGCCAATTACAGCCTGACAGGAGCGTGAAATGGCCCGCAGTTCCGAACTCATCACCTCGCTCGAGCCGGTCCGCCCGGGCGACCTCATCACCGCCGACTTCTTCAACGGCCTGATCGACGCCTTCTGGGAGTTGGAGGAAAGGGTCGTGGCCCTCGAAGCCGAAGGCTCGGTCGAGCCTCCCGCTCCCGGGGCCGGCAATGAAGCGCCGGCGAAGCTGGCGATCACATTTGTCGAAGCGACGGCGAATCGCGGCCTTGTCGACTTCGAGGTTCACGGCGCCAAGCTGGCTCCCGCCGGCCTGAAGACCTTCGCCATCAACCAGAAGCCCTTCCACCCCGGCAAGCTGGCGGGAGACGACGACCAGATCACCTTCACCGCCCCGGCCAGCGCGCTGGCGACCACGAATACGAGCGCGCGAGACCCCCTCGCGAGATCGCGCGCCGGCGGCGGCACGGGCATCATTCCCCCGAAAATCCTCATCCTCACCATCACCAACCTGAAGGGAGCCAGCGCGCAGAAGCGGTTCATCGTGGAGGAGGGAGGCAAGCCGTGACGTCAGGGCGGGCGGCCTTCGATCACGCTCGCGCGTCGCTGGAGATCGGGCTGGCCCGCCTTCACGGCGCGGTCCCCGCCGACCGCGACCGCCTTCGCCACCAGCTCGACGCGGTTCGGCCTGCCGCCATCGGCGTGCCGGACCGCGCGATCCTGTTCGTGCCCCGCCTCGTCGCCAGAAAACGGCTCCCCCTGCACGGAGACGGCGGCCTGTTCGCCGAGAATGTCGCCGAGGGGCTGCGCGGCGCGCTGCGGCGCGCGCGGCGGCCGGGCGAAGCGCATTCGCGGCACGACAGCCTGCTGTTCCTCGACGAGCCGGAAGCGGCCGCCTGCCTGATCGAGCAGTGGCTGGCCGGAGTCCCGCCCGCGGATCGGGCATGGTGGCCGCATTTCACCGCCGGCGCCGCCCCGCCGGTCTGGTGGCGGCGTCACATTCTGCCCGATCCGCGCCGCCTGCCCGCTTTGGTCGCCAGGCTCGCCCGGCGGGGACTTGCCGAGGCCTGGCTGGAGCGCCTCGCGCCGGACGACGTCCAGACCGCGTTGACCGCGCTTGCCGCGGCACAGGGCCTGCCGCTGCCGCAGCCGTCGTCGCAGCCGCAGCCGCAGCCGCGGCCGGCGCCGGCATCGCGCCGCGCGGGAGGCAAAGCGCAGGCCGCGACCCCCGATCTGGCCGAAGCGCTCGCCCTCGTCGAGGCCGTCGTGCCGGAAGCGCGGCGAACCGTGCTGCCACCGCCGGCCCGCCTGCTTCTCATCCTGGCTTTGCTCGCCGAACGCCGCCCCGCCTTGCTGAGCACGCGCGGCGTGAAAGCCTTCTTGGCGGCGGCGGCAGCCGGTCGCCTGCCTTCGCTGCCCGAGAAGCAGCGGCCAGTCCGCCATCGCCCGTCCCCCACCCCCCGACGGACGGGGCGCAAAGCAGCTGCCGAGCAATGGGCGGCTCCCTCCCCGGCGACCGAACCGCCGCTCCTTCCGGCGGCAATCGAGGAGGAAGTCGAAGCGCGCCCCATCGCGTCCGAACCGTGCTCGGCCCCGCCGCCCGGCGTCGAGGCGCCGCGCCCGGCCGCGGTTCGCCTCCGCCGCCCGGCCGCCGTCGAAGCCGCTCCGGCGGCGGCCGAGATCGCGACCGAATATGGCGGCCTGCTGTTTCTGCTCAACGCGCTGCTCGCGCTCGGAATATATGGCGATTTCAGCCAGCCGCACCGCTCCCTTCCCGGCCTTTCGCCGTTCGGCCTGCTGCGCCTGCTCGGCCGCGCCTGGTTCGGCGAGTCTTTCATCCGCGACCCGCTCCACGGCCTGCTCGTCTGTCTCGCCGGAGGCCCCAGGGCCGACGCCGCGCGCGACTTCGAGGCGCCGCCCTGGTCGGTGCCGCGCTCCTGGCTCGCGCCCTGGCCGGAGGGAGGGCGGCCGCTGGCCGGCGGCGACAAGCTGCGGCCGATGCTCTGGCATGCCGCCGGCTTCCCGCTCGCCGAGCTCGACCCGGCCGATCCCGGCGCCGGCGCCCGCGCCGCGCGCCGCCTCGGATTGCGGGCGGCGCCGCGGCCGGCCAGGCGTCCCCGCCTGCCGGCGCCGGCGCGGGCGCGCTGGATTTCCTGCCTGCGATTCTATCTGGAGGCCCGCATCGCGCGGGCGTTGGGCTGCGAGGACCGGTCCGAAGCGATGGCGATGCTCTGCCGCAGGCCCGCCCGCATCATTGTCGAGGGCGATGAGCTCGGCGCGCGGTTCGCGCTCGACGATCACCCGCTCGCCATCCGGCTGACCGGGCTCGACCGCGACCCGGGCTGGATCCCGGCGGCGCGGCGGAGCTTGCGGTATCGGTTCGAATGAATTGGGCGCGCGGCCTGGACCGGTTCGACCGCAGCGCGGGGAACGACCTGCGTCTGTCCCTGCTCGGCACCGTCCTGCAGATCGTCGGCATCGCCGAGAATCCCGAGACCTTGCTCGCCGAGCAGCCCTTCCTCGCCGAGCACCTCCGCGATTTCGCGCAGCTCGCCGAGGGAAAGCTGCCGACGGCCACGCAATGGGGCGACGCCTTGCGGACCTGGCGGACGGGCCACGACCATCTTCCGCTCGCCCGGCTGCAGGCGGCGGGCATCGGCGATCTCGCCATCGACCTCTTGCTGACGCTCGGTTTCGCCGAGGAGGATTCGCGGCTGGCCGGCCTGTTCGGCGCCGGCGCGAAGCGGCTGACGCTTGGCGCTCTCGACGCGATGTGGCGCGGCGCGGAAGACGAAGCGCAAGGCGAGACGGTGCGGGGAAATCTCGCCAGGCTGTGCGACGCCGGTCTCGCCTCGCTGCTCGATCAGGACAAGGTGCGGCTCGACTGGGAATATGCCGTCTCGCCCCCGCTGTGGGATGCGCTCTGCGGCATCGCGCGGCCTCCTCCGGGGATGATATCGGTTCCGGCCGATCTGCTCCCCGAGGCCGGCGCCTTCGTGGCGCCGCGGGGGGATTTTCCCGATCTCGCCGCTCTCGCGGCCATGCTCGGCGCTCCGGCGCGGCCGATAATCTGCCTGCGCGGACCGAGCCGGAACGGGCGGCACATGCTCGCCGGCTGCCTGCTCGGGATGCTGGGACGGCCGCTTTTGGCGGTCGAGGAAGGCCTGGCCGGCGATTCCGCCTCGTGGCGCATGGCGGGCGCGCTTGCCGCCGTGACCGGCGCCGGGCTTGCGGTCGAGCTGAGGCTCGGCGCGGGCGAGGACCGCATCCTCCCCGCCTTGCCGTTCGGGGACGTGCCGCTGGTCGTCATCGCCGGCGTCTCAGGGGGCATCCGAAGCGCCGACCGCCGGCCGATGGTGACGGTCGGCGTGCCGATGCCCTTATCCTCCGCCCGGGCCGCCCTCTGGCGCCGCACGGAGCTGGACGCCGACGAGGCCGGAATCGACATGCTCGCCGCGGATTTCCGTCTGACCAGCGGCACGATCGTGCGCGCGGCGGAAGCGGCCGTCGCGCAGGCGCGGCTTGCCGGCCGCGACCAGATCCGCCGCGAAGACGTGCAGATCGCGATCCGCACCCTTTACGACGCCCGCCTGGAATCGGTGGCGCGGCGGATCGACCCCGGCGAGGATCCGGCTCTCATCGCCCTCGATGAGATGGCGCATGACGAGCTGGCCGCGCTGGCCGCGCGCTGCCGCCATCGCGAGACCCTTGCCGGAAGCGCCGCCGGCGCCAATGCCGGGATGGGCGGCGTCCGCGCCTTGTTCGCGGGGCCGAGCGGGACCGGAAAGACGCTCGCCGCCCATTGGCTTGCGCGCCGGCTCGCCAAGGATCTGTTCCGCATCGACCTTGCCGCGTCGGTCAGCAAATATATCGGCGAGACGGAGAAGAATCTCGACCGCGCATTCGCCGCCGCGGAGGAGCTCGACTGCATCCTGCTGCTCGACGAAGGCGATGCGCTGATGACCCGCCGCACCGAGGTCGGCAGCGCCAACGACCGCTACGCCAATCTCGAGACCAATTTCCTCCTCCAGCGGATCGAGAGCTATGAAGGGATATTGCTGGTCACCAGCAACGCCCCCGACCGGATCGACGACGCCTTCGCCCGCCGCATGGATGTCGTCGTCCAGTTCCGCCTGCCCGACGAGACTCGCCGCTACGAGATATTCGACCGCCATCTCGGGGCGCACCAGGCATCGGACGCGCTGATCCAGGAGGTCGCCTGCCGCTGCCCGCTGAGCGGAGGGCAGCTCCGCAACGTCGCCCTGCATGCGCGGCTGCTGGCGCTCGACGCCGGCATTCCACTGGGCGACGAGCAGGTGCGCGCCGCCTTGCTCCGCGAATATCGCAAGATCGACTCGCATTGCCCGCTGAAGCCGCATCTCGCGGCAGCGATGTGACATGGCCGGCCCCGCGCCCGCCTCCCGCGCGCCCGCCGAGGCGATCGCCGCGCCGACCCCTTCGCGCCACCGCGAAAGCCGCCGCGTCCGCACCGCGCTGAAAGTCTCCTCGCCGGGCGACAGCGCGGAGCGCGAGGCCGAAGCCACCGCGCGCCGCGTCGTCGCCATGCCGGCGCCGAAGAGGCTGAGCCCGATCTCCAGCCGGATGTCGCTGATGCCGGCGCGCGCGCCGGTAGTGCCGGTGCCGCGTCCCCAGGCGCCGGCGGGGTCGGCGGCTCCCCCCGCCAAGGCGGCCCCGCCCGAGGAGACGAGCCCGGAGCTCGAGGCCGCGATCAAGAAGGAGCTCGGCGGCGGACGGGCGCTGCCGGCCGACGTGGCGGAATTCATGGCGCCGCGCTTCAAGGCGAATTTCGGCGGCGTGCGCATCCATACCGGCGCCAAGGCCGCGAACCTCGCGACTCGCCTCGGCGCCAACGCCTTCACTTTCGGCCGCGACATCTTCTTCAACGCCGGCGCGTTCCAGCCTCAGACCCCGGGCGGCATGGAGCTGATCGCCCACGAGCTGACCCACACCATCCAGCAGCGCGAGGTCGTCCAGCGCGAGGCGGCGGAGGCCGCCCCGGTCCAGGTCCGGGAGACGAGCGCGCCGAAGGTGCAGCGCGGCATCATCAGCAAGGCGCTCGACTGGATCGCCGACAAGGCCAATTACATACCGGGCTTCCGCCTGTTCACGATCATCATCGGCCTCAATCCGATCAACATGGCCACGGTCGAGCGCAGCGGGGCCAACATATTGCGCGCGCTGGTCGAGTTCCTGCCTGGCGGCGGCCTGATCGTCGAGGCCCTCGACGGCTACGGCATCTTCGAAAAAGCGGGCGGCTGGATCGAGCAGCAGTTCCGCTCATTGGGCATGGTCGGCAGCGCCTTCCGCGACGCGCTGATGGCATTCGTCGACTCCCTCGGCCCCTCCGACATCTTCAGCCCCGGCGCCGTGATCGACCGGGGCATAGCGATCTTCACCGCGCCGGTGGTGAAGCTGATCAACTTCGGCAAGAGCCTGGCCAGCGGCATCCTCAAGTTCATCCGCGAGGCGATCCTGAAGCCGCTCGCCGCGCTCGCCCAGGGCAAGCCGGGCTATACCCTGCTGAAGGCGGTGCTCGGCGAGGACCCGGTCACCGGCGAGGGGGTTACGCCGACCCCGGACATGGTGATCGGCGGGTTCATGGAGCTGATCGGCCAGACCGAGATCTGGGAGAATATCAAGAAGGCGAACGCGATCCCGCGCGCCTGGAGCTGGTTCAAGACCGCGATCAACGGCCTGATGACGCTGGTCCGATCGATCCCCAAGCGGTTCATGGACACGCTGAAGAGCCTCGAGATCATGGACCTGGTGCTGCCCTACAAAGCGTTCATCAAGGTCGGCGCCGCCTTCGCCAGCTTCTACGGCGACTTTTTCAGCTGGGCCCTGGGGACGATCCTCGCCCTCCTCCAGATCATCTTCGAGGTCGTCGCGCCGGCGGCGGTGCCCTACATCAAGAAAGCCGCCGGCGCATTCAACACCATCCTCAAGAACCCGATGGCGTTCGTGCGCACGCTCGTCGCCGCCGGCAAGCTCGGCTTCAGCCAGTTCGCCAAGAACTTCCTCAAGCACCTCCAGGCCTCGCTGGTCGCCTGGCTGACCGGGGCGATGTCGGGAGCGGGCGTCTATATCCCGGCCGGCTTCAGCCTCATCGAGATACTGAAGTTCGTCCTCTCGGTGCTCGGCCTGACCTGGGCCAACATCCGCGGCAAGCTGGTCAAGGCGACCAACGAGACCGTGGTCAAGGCGCTCGAGACCGGCTTCGAGATCGTCAAGACCCTGGTCACCCAGGGGCCGGCGGCGGCCTGGCAGCAGATCCTGGAGAGCCTCACCAACCTCAAGGAGATGGTGATCGAGCAGATCAAGGATTATGTGAAGAGCAAGGTCGTCGAGATCGCCGTCACCAAATTGCTGTCGATGCTGAGCCCGGCGGGCGCGTTCATCCAGGCGATCATCGCCATCTACAACACGATCATGTTCTTCATCGAGCGGATCCGCCAGATTGCCGCCGTCGCCGCCTCGTTCATCGATTCGATCGCGACCATCGCATCGGGCAACATCGGCCCCGCCGCCAACCGGGTCGAGAGCACGATGGCGGGCCTCCTCACCCTGGTGATCAGCTTCCTCGCCCGCTTCGCGGGCCTGGGCAAGGTTTCCGACGCGGTACTGAAGCTGATCGACAAGGTCCGCGCGCCGATCGACAAAGGGCTCGACAAGGTGGTCGCCTGGATCGTCGCCCAGGCGCGCAAGCTCGGCAAGTTCATCGCCCAGGCCGGCGTGCCGCACGATCCCAACGAGCGGCTCAAGCTCGCCGCGCGCGCAGCGGTGCCGGCCGCCAGGGCGCTCAAGGGCAAGGGCAAGATCAGCGCGGGAATGCTGCAGGGCGTGCTCAACTTCCTCCAGGTCCGCTACGGCCTCAGCCTGATCCAGCCCTTCGAAAGCAAGGGCCAATGGATGGTGCGGCTCAAGATCAATCCCGAGATCGTGACGGCAAGCGGCCTGATCGTGGTCGAATCCGACGGAAAGGGCGCGCGCGAGCAGGAAGGCCCCGCCATGGGGCCGATCGTGGAGAAGCTGCGGCAGGTCAACGAGATGTTCAAATTGTGGGCGAAGCGGGGAACGGCCCCGGTCGCGCAGCAGATGCTCCGGCTTGTCGGCAACACGATGGATATGGCGATCAGCCTCGCCGAGGATCAAAAGAAGGGCGTGGTCGGACTGAAGCCGCGCTTCACCGCTCTCGGCACCAGCCTGCGGTCGATTCAGGTCCTTGATCCGAAATACGAACTGGTCTCGATTGGGCAGATGACGATCACGCTCAACCAGGCGAAGCGGCAGATGCCGCCACTGACGCTCAGCTATACGATTCCCCCGAAATATCCGACCACGCACGTCCATTATGTGAAATATCTGGGCGAAGCCGGCCGCCAGCTGCGCGAGCAGGAGGCCGGGGTGAATGCGATGGTCGTCTCGGAATGGCTGTCGCGGCGGCCGGCGCCCGGCGTCGCCCTGGTGCGCCCGCCCCCCGAAGCCGCCGCGCGCAAGACATATGGCGCGCGCAGCGGCCTCAAGGGAACCGGCATGGCCGCGCCGCACAATCCCGATCAGGTGCTGGCGGGCTATATCGACCCGACCGGCGCGCCCGCCATCGGCGCGGTGAACAGCTTCATCGGCACCCAGAATCGCACCAACGCCCAGACCTTGGAGGCGGCGCTCAGGGCCACCAGTCCGGCCGCGCACTCGGTGACCCAGATCAACGTGCGGCTGGTGATATGAACGAAATCCGGATGTTCGGCGATCGGTACGGGCCGGCGGCGGCGGGGACCGGCTCGGCGCGGCTGGCCGAGAAATTGCGCGCGTTCGATTCGGGACGAAGGCTGGTCGAGGCGGCCGGCAACGGCGCTTTCGATTCGGGCTTTTTCTCGATCGCCTCGGTCCGCGAGGAAGTCGACGGCCTCGGCGGCTGGGAAAGATGGCTTCCCGACGGAGCCTTCTGGTACGCTTCGTCCGCATTGGGCGTGCTCTACGTCGCCGCGCCCGACGGCTGCATGTGGCTGGTCAACACCCAGGTCGGCTCGATCATGCAGACCGCATTCCCGCTCGACGAAGCGGTGGCGCTGGTGGCCAAGCCTTCGACCAGCGACGATTTGCTGATGCGGCCCCTGTTCCTGGCCTGGATCGGCGCGCATCATGTGCTGGCGCCCGATTGCCTCCTGGCAAGCTCGCCGCCGGTCATCGAAAGCGGCGCCTGGACGCCGGAGAGCCTGGTGCCGACGCCCAGCGCCGAATTCCTCGCAAGCACCGCCGCGCTGTTCGAGCCGGTGGGACCCACGCCGATCAGCATCATGGAGCCGGGGACATGATTGCGGTTTCGGCGATCATGCCGACCGCCGACCGGCGGCGCTTCGTGCCGGGCGCGATCGCCGCCTTCCTCGCCCAGGGCCGCGAGGACGCCGAGCTCGTCATCCTCGACGACGGCGACGATTGCGTCGCCGACCTCGTCCCGGACGACCCGCGCATCCGCTACGTGCGCGAGACGGCGCGGCGCGCGCTCGGCGACAAGCGCAACCGCCTGTGCGCGCTGGCCCGCGGCGCGATCATATTCCACTGGGACGATGACGACTGGCACGCCCCGGACCGAATCGACCGGCAGGCCGCCGCGATCGAGGCCAGCGGCGCGGACATATGCGGGATCGACCGCGTCATCTTCCTCTCCGACGACGGCGAGAAGGCCTGGGACTATGTCTATCGCGGCCGCGAGCGCTGGGTCTGCGGCGGCAGCCTCGCCTATCGCCGCGCCTTCTGGGAGGGCCACCTCTTCCCCGCGCTCCGCGTCGGCGAGGATACGCGCTGGGTGTTCAGCGCCGCCGGCGCCGCGGTCCACGCGATGGACGCGCCCGACATCTTCGTCGGCCGGGTCCATGCCGGCAACACCAGCCCCAAGCGGACCCAGGGAGGATTCTACCACCCCCGCGATCCCGGCCCGGTGCGGGCGATGGTCGCCGGTTTCGCCGGGCGCGCTTGCTCCCCGCCGGCGGCGGCCGCGCCGGTCGCCAACGTCAACGCCTGCCTGGTCCATGAGAAGCCGGAATGCGTGGTCGATCTGGTCCGCAACTTGCGCCACCTCGATCCGGCCTCGCCGATCCTCCTCTACGACGGCAGCGCTGGCGGCGACCTGATCGACCGGCGGCTGCCCTGGGCGCGCTGGGGGGTCGAGATCGTGCCCGGGCCGGCGCCGATGCGCTGGGGGACGCTGCACCGCTTCGCGCTCGACTGCATCCGCCACCTCGCGGGGCGCGGGCATGACGTGATGACGATCGTCGATTCCGACCAGCTGATGCTCCGCGCCGGCTATCCGCAGCACCTCGCCAGCCGCGCCGGCGGCGACATCAGGCGGCAATTGCTCTCCAGCGATCCGGCGCGCCAGGGCCCGGCGACCCGGCAGGGGCCGGCCCGCGCCGCCTTGGCGGAGATCGCGCTGTGGCGGCCCTGGCTCGCCCGCTTCCCGGACGGCGAGGCCAAGTTCGTCCACTGGACCTTCTGGCCCGCCACGGCGATCGGCGCGGACGCGGCCAGCGCGATCCTCCCTTTGTTCGACGATCCGGACCTCAAGGCGATCCTCGCCGTCTCCCGGCTGTGGGCGACCGAGGAGGTGCTGTTCCCGACCTTCGCCGCTTTGCTCGGCTTCGACGTGGTCCGCAATCCGTGCCGGACCGATTTCGTCCAGTACCGCACGCCGTGGCGCCCCGCCGACGTCGACCGCGCGCTCGCCGAGCCGGACGCCTTCTTCATCCACCCGGTGCCCCGCCAGCTCGACAATGTGCTGCGCGCGCGGATCCGCGAGCGTCACGGCGGCTATCGCGTCGCCCCGCCCGCGCCCGCGCCGCCTTCCTCCGCCGGGTCGCTCTGGCCGCTGATCGCGGCGATGCGCGAGATCGAAGGCTGGCTCGCCGACGAGGAGGGCGAGGCTTTGTTCCTCGCCGCCCGCGACGCGCTGGCCAGGCCCGGCGCCGCCGGCCGCATCGTCGAGGTCGGCAGCCATTGCGGCAAGGCGACCTATTTGCTGGCCCAGGCCGCGCGGGCCGCGCCGGTCGAAGCCGGGGTGACCGCGATCGACGCGTTCGACGGCCTGGCCGGCAGCCGCGACCGGAAGCTCGAACGCCTCGCCCCCAGCCGCGTCCGCTTCGACCATATGGTCGCGCGCCACGGGCTCGCCGACTGGATCGACGTGCGCACCGGCCAGGCGCCGGCGCTCGGCTGGTCGGGCGCGGTCGACCTTCTAGTCGTCGACGGCCTCCACGATTATGCGGCCGTCGCCGCCGATTTCTGCGCCTTCGAGGCCTGGCTGGGGCCCGATGCGCGGGTCGCCTTCCACGATTATGCGGATTATTTTCCGGGGGTCTGCGCCTTCGTTGACGAGCTGGCGGCGGACGGCGGCTGGCAGGTCGAGACCGCCGCGGCAACGCTTCGCATCCTCAAGCGCGTGGAGCCCGTCCGGGACGATGCCGCGGTCGCGGAAGCGGCGACCGCCTGACGGTTGATCGCTGAACATCGGCGCGGCGCGGCGGCTATCGCAATCCCGCGGCGGGGATTAAGGGCTTTGCGCGGCAACGAAGGACGAGCGGATGAGGATATTGGGCATCGCGGCGGCCGCGGCCTCGGCATTGGCATTGGGCGCGGCGGCACCCTCGCCGGTGTCGGGCGTCTCGGTGGTTCAGCGCATCCCCGGACCGGACGGAGGCTGGGACCTGTTGAGCGTCGATCCGGCCAATCGCCGTCTGCTGGTGGCGCGGTCCGACGGCGTGATGGCGGTCGACCTCTCGAACGGCCGCGTCACGCCGCGATTCGTGCCCGGCCCCCGCCTCCACGCGGTGTTGGCGATCCCCAACTCCCGGCTCGGCGTCGCGACGGCCGGGCCGGACAACGCCGCCATCCTGTTCGACACGGTCACCGGCGCGGTGCGGGGGCAGGTGGCGACGGGAGCCAATCCCGACGCGGCGATCTACGATCCCGCCGGCAGGAATGTGTGGGTGATGAACGCGGGCGACGGCACCGCGACAATCATCGATCCGGTCCGCGCGAGGGCGGTCGCGACGGTGGCGATCGGCGGCGCCCTCGAGCTTCCCGCGCTCGACGGCCGCGGCCATCTCTTCGTCAACGTCGAGGACAAAGCGGAGATCGCCAAGGTCAACCTCGCCCGCCGGACGGTGATCCGGCATATCCCGCTCGCCGGCTGCGAAGAGCCGACCGGCCTCGCCTACATCCCCTCCGGGGTGCTGATCTCGGCCTGCGCGAACGGCGTCGCCAAGCTCGTTCGCGCGTCGGACGGCCGGCTGCTCGGCGAAATAGCGATCGGCCCACGCCCGGACGGCGCTTTCTTCGACAAGGCCCGCCATCGCGCTTTCATTCCATCGGGAGGAGACGGCACCCTCACCGTGATCGACACCAGGGGGCGCCTGCCCCACGCCATCGCCAGGGTCGCGACCCAACCGAGCGCCCGCACCGGCGCGGTCGATGCCGGCACCGGCAGGGTCTATCTGCCGGCTGCCCGCTTCGCTCCGGCCGCCGCTCCCGGCCAGCGCCCGAAGATGGTCCCGGGCTCGTTCGAAATCCTCGTCGTCGGCTGAGCCGGCGGAAAGGCGCACCGATCCGTCATGGCCCGGACATTGTGAACGGCGGACTGAAGGCTTTGCTGCTGGCCAACCGGCCGGCTTTGCTGCGATTCCTGGCCGCGCGGCGGGTGGCGCCGGACGAGGCGGAGGATCTGCTCCAGGACCTGTTCGTCAAGCTGGAGAGCCAGGCGGTCGGCCCGGTCGCCGAGCCGCGCGCCTATCTCTACCGCATGCTGGACAACCTCCTCCTCGACCGGCGGCGCTCGGCCGGGCGGCGGGCGGGCCGCGAGGAAGCCTGGAGGGCGGCGCGCAGCGGCCTCGCGCTGGACATCGACGACCGCCCGTCGGCGGAGCGGCAGCTGATCGACCGCGAGCGGCTGGCAAGCGTCTCCTCGGCCCTGGCGGCTTTGCCGGAGCGGACCTTGCTCGTCTTCAGCCGGTTCCGCATCGACGGCGTGCCCCAGAAGGACATTGCCGCCGAGCTCGGCATCAGCGTCAGCGCGGTCGAGAAGCATTTGCAGCGGGCGTATCGCGCGGTCGTCGAAATCCAGAGGCGGCTCGATGAGGATGCGCCGCCGCCGCGGCGTCTATAGGGCACAGAGGGAAACATGGCGCAACAGGACGAGGACAGGCTGACCGAGGCGATCCACTGGCATGTCCGTCTCAGGGACGGCGGCGCACAGGATTGGGAGGCGTTCGTCGGCTGGCTGGAGCAGGATCCGGAGCGCTCCGCCGCCTATGAGGCGGTCGCGCTGGCCGACGCCGGGCTGCAGCCGGGCATGATCCCGTCCGCGCCCGCCGCGCTCGCCGCCAATGACGATGGGATTGCGGACGAGGCCGCGGAGCGGCCGGGCCTCCGCCGCGGCTGGGTGGCGGCGCTGGCCGCGGTCGCGGCCGTCTTCCTGTTCGCCTTCCTCGCCTTGCCCTGGCTGACCGCTGGCCCGAGCCGGTACGAGATCGCCACCGCGCCGGGCAAGCCGCGGACGGTGCCGATCGGCGAGGGCGGCGGATCGATCGCGCTGAACGGCGCGACCCGTCTTGTCCTCGACCGCGATGATTCGCGCTTTGCCGAGCTGGTTTCCGGGGAGGCGGCCTTCACCGTCCGCCACGATTCCACCCGCCCCTTCACCGTGGTCGCGGGCGGTCATCGGGTGCAGGATGCCGGCACGGTCTTCAACCTGGTGCGTGATGGCGGCCTCTTCTCGGTTGAAGTCGCCGAAGGCGCGATCCTCTACGATCCGGACGGCGCGGCGCTGTCGCTGGGTGCGGGCGAAACCCTGGCCGTGCAGGAAGCCGGCGGGCGCATCGTCCGCGACCGCAAGGATCCGGGTGCGATGGCCGGCTGGCGCCGGGGCCAACTCAGCTTTAAGCATGCTCCTCTCGCCGCTGTCGCGCGCGGCCTGTCGAGGAGCATCGGGATGGACATCAGGCTCGATCCGGCGATCGCGGACCGGCCCTTCACGGGCTCGATCCGGATCGACGGCGATCCATCGGAGACGATGACAAGGCTGGCTGCAACGCTCGACCTGGAGGCCCGCCGCGCCGGCGCCGGCTGGCTGATCGAGCCTTCCCAGCGTGCGCGCCGCTGACGCGATCGCCGCTTCGCTGCTTCTCTGCATGGTGTCGGCTCCGGCCGCCGCGGCGCAGGCGGCGGTGTTCGACATAAAGGCCGGGCGGCTGAGCGACGCCCTGGTCGCGCTCGGCGAGCAGGCGCGGATCACGATCGACGCAAGCGACCCGGCGCTGGCGGGAATCCGGTCGCGCGCCGTCAAGGGGCGGATGAATGTGCGCGGGGCGCTTGACCGGCTGCTGGCGGGCACCGGTTACGCCTATCGCTTCGTCGGGCCGGACGCGGTTCGCATCGTGCGCGCGGCCCTCCCGCGGACCCGCCCTTCGCCGCCTCCTCCGAAGGCGCCTCCGCCGCGCCCGGAGCCGTTGCCGCCCGCCGGCCCGGAGCCCGACATCATCGTCACCGCGAGCAAGCAGGGCACCGCGCTCGACCGTTTCGGCGGCACCGTCCACATGGTCCACGTCGCCATCGAGGATAGCGGCCGCTTCGGCGCACGCGGCAGCGAGGCGATCCTCGATCGCCTGCCGATGCTCGCCTCGACCAGCCTCGGCCCGGGACGCAACAAGCTCTACATAAGGGGCGTCGCCGACAGCAGCTTCAACGGCCCGAGCCAGTCGATCGTCGGCCAGTATCTCGGCGACGTCCGCTTGACGTTCAATGCGCCCGATCCGAACCTCCACCTCTACGACATCAAGAGAGTGGAATTGCTGGAAGGGCCCCAGGGCACGCTCTACGGCACCGGCTCCCTCGGCGGCATCCTTCGCCTGGTGCCGGCCGAGCCGGACTCCTCAGGCTTCGCCGCGGTGGCCTCGGCGGGCCTGCTCGCCATCGATCATGGCGGCTGGGGCGGCGACGGGTCGGCCATGCTCAACCTGCCGATCGTCACGGGCCGGCTCGCGCTCCGCCTCGTCGGCTACAAGTCGGTCGAGCCCGGCTATATCGACGATCTCGGGCGCGGCCTCGCCGACGTGAACCGCACCGGGGTCCATGGCGGCCGGGCCACCTTGCTGTACGAGCCCGGCGGCGGCTGGCGGCTGGAGCTGGGCGGCCTCGCCCAATATATCGCCGGCCGCGACGGCCAATATGCGATGCGCGGCCTTCCCCGCCTGACGCGCCGCTCCAGCCTCGCCCAGCCGTTCGACAACGATTATCTGCTCGGCCAGTTCACCCTCCGCAAGCGCTGGGACGATGTCGAGCTCGTCTCCGCGACAGGGATCGTGAAACATGTGCTCGAAACCCGGTTCGACGCTACCGGCTTTGCCGGCACGACCGGGCCGCAACTGTTCACCGAGGACGTCAACATCCTGCTCGTCTCCAACGAGACCCGAATCTCCGAACCCGACCGGCGCGGCGAGGGCTGGGTGGCGGGCTGGAGCCTGATCCACGACGTCAACCGCATCTCCCGCAGCCTCGGGCCGCCCGCCGCGCCTTTGCCGATCACCGGCGTGCGCAACCGGGTCAGCGAGGCGTCCCTGTTCGGCCAGTACAGCCAGAAGCTGGGACCGCGCCTCGTCGCCACCATCGGCGGCCGGGTCACTTATTCCGAGACGGTCGGACGGCCCACCGGCAGCGGCCCGGAAGTGGACGGGCCGAAGCGGACCGATGTGCGCGCCTCGCCGACCGTCGCCTTGACCTGGCAGGCGGGCGATCGGGCCCTCGTCTACGCCCGCTACCAGCAGGGCTTCCGCGCCGGCGGCCTCGCCATTGCCGCCACGGGCTCCGGCATGACGGCGGAGCGCTTCGACTCCGACAGCCTCGGCTCGCTGGAGGCGGGCCTGCGCCTGGGACGCCGCGGCATCGACAGGCTCTCGTTCGACGCAGCAATATCCTATGCGAAATGGGGCGACATCCAGGCCGACCTGATCGATACGAGGGGTCTCCCGTTCACCGCCAATATCGGCGACGGGCGGATCTACGGGTTCGAGGCCGAAGCGGGGTGGCGCGCCACCCATTCATTGAGCTTCGATGCAGCAATCTTCCTCAACGACAGCGCCCTCGTCTCGCCCCGGCCGCAATTCGCCGCCGCCGACGAACGCGATTTGCCCAACATCGCCGCGGCCGGAGCGCGCGCGGGGGCGCGCTTCGAGACCAGAATCTCCCCGTCGCTCGCCCTCATTCTGGAGAGCTCGCTGCGCTATGTCGGCAAGTCGCAGCTTGGCATCGGCCCGCCGATCGACATCGCCCAGGGCGGCTTCGTCGAGGCTGCGCTCGGCGCGCGGCTCGATTTCGGCCGGTTCGGCCTGTCGCTCGACCTCACCAATGCCGGGGACGTGCGCGGCAACCGCTTTTCGTTCGGCAACCCGTTCACCGTCGCCGATCGAATGCAGGTGACCCCGCTCCGCCCGCGCACGATCAGGATCGGCCTCGACGGGGAATTCTAGCGCGCCGCGGCTGACGGCGCCCGCCGCGGCGGGCGGCGGTGCGGATTCTCCCCGCCGGCAACGTCCCCGCAATGTGGAAGACGCCTCGCCCTCCCTCTCGGCCGGCTTCGGCCCGTCCGACAGCGCCGCTTCGGCACCGTTCCGCTCCCGCGAGGCCGACCCGCCGGCATTGGTCCGCGTGCCCGGCCCGGATCGCGGCGGCTGGGAGTTTTTCGGCCGGCTGCTCGTCTGGGCCACGCGAAACAACGCATAGCCGGCCCGCCGGCCCGGGATGCGGGTTTCCGCCGTCGCCGGCGTCCTAGGCGAGGGGCAGAAAAAGGAGCCGTGATGAAAATCCTATCCCTCGCCGCCGTCGCAGCATTGGCCGCCCTCGCCACCACCCCCGCTTTGGCCAAGCCCCAGCGGCCGCATATCTCGATGCAGAATGCGCGCGCCCGAGCCCTCGCCGTGGTTCCCCATGGCCGAATCAAATCCGGCGAGCTCGAGACCGAGCACGGCCAGCTGCTATACAGCTTCGACATCCAGGTCGCGAACCGGCCCGGCATCGAGGAGGTGCAGATCAGCGCCCTCGACGGCCGCCTTCTCTCGCGCACCCATGAAAGCGCGGCGGCCGAGCGGCGCGAGCAGCGCACCGAGGCGCGCGAGCATAAAGGTCATTGAAACGCCGGTGACCCCTCGCGTCCGGCGCGGAGGCCTGGCGGGTCGCGTTCGCCAGGCCTCCAACCCGGACGGGCTCGGAATCGCGTCGATCGCGGCGCGGCGCAGGTCGCTGCTTGGGGCAATTCTCGGCTCGCTCCTGTGCGCTTTCTCGGTGAGCAATAGTCCGCCGGTCGTCCCGCCGGCGGCGTCCCCGCCTTCGACGGGACGCTGACGGTCCTCACCTTCAACGTCAAAGGGCTTCCCTGGCCGATCGCCAGCGGCCGCCGCGACGCGTCGCGAAGGATTGCCGAGAGATTGCTCGACCTTCGCCCGGAAACGGCTGCGGCGATAGCGGGTGGACGGCGTCTAGGGACTATGCCCTCGCCGATTACGAAAGAATCATACGGGAGCCAGCGCGCCGTCAGAGCGTTCCGCTACGATGACCGCGGCGACAAGAGGAGGATGAGATGAAGAGCTTCCACGAAGGGTCGCGGCGGCGGTGGCTTCTCGCTTCGGCGGCGGCCTCGCTGCTTCTCGCGGGTGGCTGCGATCGCCAGCCGGCCGGCGCGCCGTCGGGCAACGGTTCGGCTTCCGGACCGGTGATGCAGACGGCGGCGCCGGCCAATCCGCGAAGCGCCATTCTCCACGCGTCCGCGGAGCCTTTCGAGGGTCTTACCGAGCAGGCCTTCACCGCGCCCTGGCCGCAGATCGACGGTCTGATCGCGGAGGGCCGAACCGCTGCGGCGAACGCGCGCAGGGTGCTGCCGGGCGCGCGAGCCGCGGCCCTCGACAGGCAAATCGCGACGATCGCCGCGGCGCGACAGGCCGGCGACCGGCCCGGATTGGCTCTGGCCTCGGTCGAGACCTTCCGCCAGCTGGTCGAGGGGCAGGATGCGGCGGCGGCGCAGGTGCCGATCCCGGTCAGCCTGCTCGATTATGCCGGCTTCCGCTACGATGCGCTTGCCCAGGCCCCAAAGATCGATTGGGCGGCGATGGAGCAGGCGGCGCGGTTCGCGGGCCGGCAATGGCAGGCGATTGCGCCGATGGTCACCTCGAAGGCGCTGCCCGGCGTCATGACCACGAGCCTTGGGGCCATGTCGCTGGCAGCGAAGCGGCACGATACCGCCTTCGCGCGAAGCGCCGCCGCGACCGAGCTGGCGCTGGTCGATCTGATCGAGGAGCAAGTGGCAAGCCAGCAAGCCGCGCCGACGCGGTGAGGCCGGGCGGCGGCCGGCCCCTGCCGATGATTGCGACGGCGGACCGATATCGTCAAAGGGGAGGCGAACGTGACGATTCGCATGATCCTCCGATCCGGCCGCTCCGCTCGAACGATGCGGCCGTTCGCGCTGTCCGCGGGCCTTTGCCTGCTTGCCGCCGGATGCGCGACCTATCGGCCCGAGCCGCTCGACGACAATCCCGCTGTCCTGTCGCCGCCGGTGCTGGCCGTGCTTGCGCAGGACGCGGCGGCGATCCGCCGGCCGTTCCTGCGCCCCGCCGCGATCGATCTGTCACAACCGCTCGATCCCAATGCGGTGGCGGCCCTGGCGGTGCTCTCGAATCCGGACCTCAAGGCGCAGCGGCTGCGCGCCGGCGTCGCCGACGCCCAGGCCTTCGCCGCCGGGCTGCTGCCCGATCCGAGCTTCAGCTTCGGCGTCGACACGGTGCTGTCGGGGCCCGACACCTTCCTCGGAATCGCCTCGAGCCTGGGCTTCGACCTCGCCGCCCTGCGCACCCGCGCGGCGGTCCGCGCTTTGGCCCGCGCGGAGGCGCGGCGGGTGCGGCTCGATCTCGCCTGGGCGGAATGGCAGGTTTCGGGCCAGGCGCGCATCCAGGCGGCGCGGATCGGCGCGCTCGAACGCTCGGAGGCGCTGGCGCGCGCCAGCCGCGACGCCGCCCAGTCGATCCTCGACAGGATGCTGCGCGCCGCCGGCCGCGGCGACATATTGCCCGATCAGGTCCAGGGCGCCCGGGTCGCCGCCTTCGACGCGGCCGAGCGCCTGCGCACCGCCGAGAAAGAGCTCGCCGCCGCCCGCTTCGAGCTGGCGCGGCTGATCGGACTGCCGCCCGGCTTCGCCCTGCGCCTGGCGCCCGCGCCCCTCGCCAAGCCGCCGTCCGACCCGGCCGCGCTCTACGCGGTCGCGCTTCGCGAGCGTACCGATCTGCAGGCGCTGCGGGCCGGCTATCAGGCGCAGGAGGCGGCGGTGCGCAAGGCGGTGCTCGATCAATTCCCCAAGCTCGACCTGTCGGTCAACGGCGCGCGCGACACTGCCGACAATTTGACCCTCGGCCCGTCCGTCGCGTTCACCCTGCCATTGTGGAACCGCAACCGCGGCGGCATCGCCGTCGAGCGGGCGACGCGGGCGGCGCTCAAGGCCGAATATGAGGCGCGGCTGTTCCAGACCCGGGCCGAGATCGCCGCGGCGGTGGATGCGCTTCGTGTGCTGAGGGGCCAGCGCGAGGCGATCCTTCGCGACCTGCCGGCGCTCGAACGCTTCGCCCGCGCCAACCGCCGCGCCGCGGACCGGGGCGACCTCGCGCTTGCCACCGCGATCACCGCCGAGCAGGCGCTGCGCGACAAGCAGATCCTGCTGGCCCAGGCCGAGAGGGACATGGCAGAGCAGATCATCGCCCTCGAACTGCTGACGGGGGTGCCGCGGGAGGCGTGGACGCAATGAGAAACATGCTGCTGGCATCGGCCCTGCTCCTGATCGGATGCTCCGGAGCGCCGGCGGAGAAGGCGCCGGATCCGGTCGCGCTCGTCGGCATCGGCCGCGTCGCGACCGCTCCCGTCGAAGAGAAAGTGCAGCTTTACGGAACCGCCGACGCCGGGCCGGCGGGCACCGCGATCCTCTCCGCCCCGGTGGAGGCGATCGTGTCGGCGGTCGATGCGACGGTCGGCAGCGCGGTCGGCAGGGGCCAAATGGTCGTCCGGCTGATGCCGAGCGCTGCGGCGCGGCTGGACCTCGCCCGGGCAGCAAGCGACGCGCGGGCGGCCCAGCTCGCTTACGCCCGCGCGCGCCGGCTGCGCTCCGACGGCCTGGTGAGCAACGCCGAAGTGGAGACGACGCGCGCCGCGGCGGAGTCGGCGAGCGCGACCCAGGCGAGCCTCGCCGCGCGGAGCGGGGCGCTGACGCTGCGTTCGCCGGTCGCCGGCTATGTCGAGGCGATCGCCGCCGGCCCGGGCAGCGTCGCCGCCGCCGGGGCGCCGATCGTCACCATCGCCAAGGCCGGCGACCTCAGGGCGCGCTTCGGCATCGACCCGGCGCTGGCCCGGCGCATTCCCGCCGGCGCCGTGGTGCGGGTCGTCCCCTCCGGCGGGGGAGCGGCCTTCACCGTGCCGGTCCTCTCCGTCGATCCGTTCGTCGATCCGCAGACCCGGCTCGCCTCGGTGTTCGTCCGCCTGCCCGCCGCGGCGGAGATCGGCAGCGGCGAGCCGCTTTCCGGCGAGCTCGTCCTCACCGGCGGCGGCAGCGCTCCTTCCATTCCCTATGCCGCCTTGCTGGACGATGCCGGGCAGCCTTATGTCTATGTCGTTATCGCCGGCCATGCCCACCGCCGCGACGTCACGCCCGGGCCGGTGACAGGGGACCGCGTCGCCATCCTGCGCGGCCTCAAGGCCGGCGAGCTGGTCGTCGTCCAGGGCGGAACCGCGCTGGAAGACGGAATGCAGGTCCGCACAAGGTGACCAGGCTGCTCACCGAACATGCCAGGGCGATCTGGCTGGCGGTGATCCTGCTCACCCTCGCCGGAGTCGGCGCGGCGATGAAGCTGCCGGTCAGCCTCTTCCCGCACATCAATTATCCGCGGGTGCTGGTGTCGATCGAGGCGGGCGACCGCGATCCTGCGCAAATGGCGGCCGAGATCACCCGGCCGGTCGAGATCGGGCTGCGCGAGATTCCCGGCGTCATCCGCGTCCGCTCGACGACCAGCCGCGGCGCCGCCGACGTCGGCATCAATTTCGCCTGGGGCGAGGACATGGTGGCGGCCAATCTCGCCACCCAGAGCGCGCTCGCCACCCTCCTCCCCGACCTGCCGCCGGGGACCCGCTTCAGCGTGCGCCGCTCCGACCCGGCCATCTTCCCGGTGCTCGGCATCGCGCTCACCTCGAAGAGCCTCGATCCGATCGCGCTTCGCCAGATCGCCGAGCTGCAGGTACGTCCGGCGCTGAACTCGGTGCCCGGCGTCGCCGGGGTCGACGTGCTCGGCGGCGCGCCGCGCGAGATAGCGGTCGACGTCGATCCGGGGCGGCTGCAGGCGCTCGGAGTCAGCCTGACCGACGTCGCCTCCGCGATCGGCAAGGCCAATATCGTCCGGGGCGCGGGCAAGGTCGAGGACCGGCACCGTCTCTATCTCGTCCTGGTCGAGGACAGGGCGACGTCGGTCGCGGAGATCGCCGCGCTGCCGGTCAAGGCGGCGAGCCAGGCGGCGCCGGCGGCGGGCGCCGCGGCCGGCCAGGCGGCGGCGCCGAGCGCCGGCGTGGTGACGCTCGGCCAAGTCGCCACCATCCATCCCGCGTCTGCGCCGGCCTTCACCAGGGTGACCTCCAACGGCCAGGATGCGGTGCTGGTCAACATCCGCCAGTCGCCGACCGGGGACAGCGTAAAGATCGTCAAGGCGGTGAACGCGCGCCTGGCCGAAATTCGCCTGCCGCCGAGCGTCACCGTCGCGGCCTTCTACGACCAGTCCGAGCTGGTCACCGGCGCGGCCAATGCGGTGCGCGACGCGATCCTGCTCGGCGCCTTCCTCGCCGGCCTGGTCCTGTTCCTGTTCCTTCGCTCCTTCCGGCTGATGGTGATCACCGGCCTGACCCTGCCCGCCGTGCTTGCCGCCACCTGCCTGTTCCTGCTGACGCTGGGCATGGGCTTCAACATGATGACGCTGGGCGGCATGGCCGCCGCGGTCGGCCTGGTCGTCGACGATGCCGTGGTGATGCTCGAGCATATGATGCGGCGCATGCAGGAAGGCGCGGCCATGGACCGCGACAGCCGCTTCGCCGCCGCCGCGGAAATGGCCAAGCCGCTCTATGGATCGAGCCTGGCGACGATGATCATCTTCCTGCCGCTGGCGTTCGTCAGCGGCGTCACCGGCGGCTTCTTCAAGGCGCTGGCGCTGACCATGGCGGTGGCGCTCGGCCTTTCGCTTCTCTACGCCCGCTTCGTCATTCCGCTGCTCGCCGCCAACTGGCTGCGCGACAAGGACGTCGAATCCGCGGAGAAAGCGAACAGGTTCATGGCGCGGATCGAGCGCGGCTACGAGCGCGCGGAGCGCGGCGCCTTCGCCCGCCCGACCCTCTTCGTGGTCGCGGTCGCCCTGGCGATGGGAGCGATCGGCTATGTCGCCTGGTCGCGCGTGCCATCCGGCTTCATGCCGAAGATGGACGAAGGCGGCTTCGTCCTCGATTATCGCGCGCAGCCGGGCGCCGCGCTCTCGGACACCGACCGGCTGCTCCGCCAGGTCGAGCAAATCGTCACCGCCACCCCGGAGGTCGCGAGCTACTCGCGGCGGACCGGCGTCCAGCTCGGCGGCGGCCTCACCGAGCCGGACGAGGGCGACTATTTCATTCGCCTGAAGCCCGGCCGGCGGCGCCCGATCGACGCGGTGATGACCGGCATCCGCACCCAGATCGAGGAGAAGGTGCCGGGCCTCCAGGTCGAGCTCATCCAGCTGATGGAGGATCTGATCGGCGATCTGACCGCCGTCCCGCAGCCGATCGAGGTGAAATTGTTCAGCGACGATCGTGCCGCGCTCGACCGGGCCGCGGCCACGGTCGGCGCCGCGATCGGCAAGATTTCCGGAATCGTGGAGGTGATCGACGGCCTGCGCGTCGCCGGCGACGCGATCAGCATCAAGATCCGGCCGGGCGCGCTTGCCCAGCAGGGGCTCGATGCGGACACCGTCGCCTCCCAGGTCGAGGCCCTGATCGGCGGCATGCCGGCGACGCGGATCCGCGCCGGCGAGCAATTGCTCGACGTGCGCGTCCGCGCGCCCGCCGGCATCCGCCAGCGCGCCGACCAGATCGCGCGCCTGCCGCTCACCGCTCCCGACGGGCATAGCGTCACCGTCGGCCAGGTCGCCGACATCGAGGTCCAGGCCGGCCAGCAGCAGCTCACCCGCGAGGACCTTGCGCCGTTCGTCGCGGTGACCGGCCGGCTGGAGGGGCGCGACCTCGGCTCGGCGATGAAGGAGGTTCGCACCGTCGTCGCCGGCCTCAAGCTGCCGCCGAGCATCCGCGTCGATTATGGCGGCCTCTACGCCGAGCAGCAGAAGAGCTTCACCGATCTCAGCATCGTCTTCGCCGCCGCCCTTTTGCTCATCGCCTTGCTGCTCACCATATTGTTCGAGCGGATCGCCTGGACGGTGGCGGCGATCCTCACCGTCCTGCTGGCGGCGGCGGCGGTGCTGGTCGGCCTGTGGGTGACCGGGCTCGAGCTCAACATCTCGGCCCTGATGGGGCTGACCATGGTCGCCGGCATGGCGACCGAGCTGGTCATCTTCTATCTGGCCGAGCTCGATCCCAAGCGGGAGACCGACGCCGAGGCGCTGCGCGAGGCGGGCCGCAAGCGGCTGCGCCCGATCATCATGTCGGCCTTGATCGCCATCCTCACCCTGGCGCCGCTCGCCTACGGCCTCAGCCGCGGCGCCGGCCTCCAGCAGCCGCTCGCCACCGCGATCATCTTCGGCCTCGCCGCCGCCGTCCCGCTGGTGCTTTTGTTCCTGCCGGGAGTGCTGCTGGTGATATCGCGAAGGGGACGGGAGGCGCGCTAGCCTCTTATGAACGCTTCGAGCGCCTCATAGGCTTCGTCGTCGGTGGTCTGCCTGGGGGGGTGCTTGCAGAAATAGGCGGCGGCGGGGTGGATCGGGCCGCCGAGGCCGCGGTCCCTGGC
>Ga0184618_10000051_pt1 | contig 27011 bp, 22 predicted proteins | sample PLM0_30_b1_FD_133159 | JGI IMG/M metagenome (GOLD analysis project Ga0184618, IMG submission 133159) | Groundwater sediment microbial communities from an aquifer in East River, Colorado, USA - PLM0_30_b1 | ecosystem: Environmental > Terrestrial > Soil > Riparian zone | place: USA: East River...
ACGGACTCCGATCGATGTGCGGGGGCGCCGGAATCGCCGGCGTGTCTCCGAAGAGCGACACCGCAGCGCATTAGGTAACAATCAGCCGGCGCGTTCGATAGCGGGGTACCGGTTCTCAGATCCACCTGATGTCTTGCGCGAAGCGCTATCCGCGGTGAATCCCGCCCCCGGGGCGCGCGCTGCGTGCGGTTTCTCGGACCCTGCATCCTACCCGGTGTCCCCGGTCGACGATTTGGCTTAGAATGTGAAATTCTGCCGCACAACGAATGCAGTGGGGTATGACGCATGCATAAAGCGTGCTCCAATTGCAGTTCGGGTGGAACGGGCACTAGATCGGGCACCAGCGGTTTTCGCAGAACCGATGGGACACCGACGCACGGAGGACGTGTGCATACCCCCCGCTGGGCGGATTTCAAGAGTCTCGCCCGACGCTGTTCAGGTGCCCTGCTCCTATTGGCAATCGCCAGCTTGTTGATTGCCTGTGGAGACCGCTCCACCGGTACCACGGGTGCGACGATGTCCAACACCGCTACGCTGACCTGGGATGCCGTAACCGCTGAAAATCTTAGCGGTTACAAAATTTATTTCGGTACCGCTTCTGGAGAGTATACCCAATCCGTTAGCGTAGGAAATGACACTAGCTATACGCTGGACGGACTAAGCAATCAGACCACGTACTACATGGCGGTGACCGCCTTTGATACGTCCGGCAGCGAAAGCGCTTACTCGAACGAAGTTTCAAAGACCATTCCCTGATCGAAACCAACATCTTCCTCTTGGCAACCCTCGGCCGTGGATAGCTCCTTATGACCAAGATGAAGAAATCATCCTGTTTCGTGGCTATAGTCGGGTTTCTCGTTCCGCTAGGAGCCGTTGCAGACACTTTGAGCCATTCTCCTGAATCAAGGATGGAGTCCTAAATGAACCAAAAGCCAACCTCGTATGTCCTCGCAGCACTTGGGTTTCTGCCAGCTTTTGCCTTTGCTGTCACGCCGATACTCACCGGCGTTTTGGGAACAGTGCAACAGGGACTAACCGTAACTATCACGGGAACGTCGATGGTCCAAGAGGACCAGTCTAGTTGGGTGTCGTTTTTTCAGAACCATCCGGTTGCCAGCGGATTTGAGGGGGCCGGTACTTTATCTTCAATGGGCTACGACACAGCCCATGATGCAGATTGGACCATCGACACGTCAGTAAAGTTGATGGGAACAAACTCCCGCAGGAATCACTCTAGCGGGCAAGCCATCCACGATAACGCCACCCTTGCTGAGCATGGCGCTCAATTCAGTATATTCGGCAACACGGATATGTCATCAGCGTCCGCTACTTCGGATGTATGGTTCAGGAACTACATTCGTGTGGATACTGGGGCCACAGGAGAATGGCCGCACAACTTTGGTGGAGGAAGTGCGGATTTCAAGATATTCGGCAAGTGGCCCGGAGGAGGAGGACCGTTAGGGTTCTGGGCTTCTTTTGCCGTTCCAAACGCTTCTCCGCCAGATACCCCAACCGGGATTAGACTGACGCCTACTATTTTAAACAATTTTTTTTCCAGCGGGCCGACAATAGTAAAAAACAGGTGGTACTGCGTTGAGATTAAAGCACCTGTCGATTCGAACAACCATGTTTGGCAGATATATGTAGACAATGCGCTTGTCTTTAGCCAGGACTTGGGCCAGGGAATAAATTTCGTCGGTGGCGATCAGTGGTATGGATTCTTCGTCAATTGGTATTCCACAACGTCCACATTCGACCAATTCATCTGGACCGACGGATTAGCGGTGAAGAACAATGGACGGGTTAGACCAGCCAGCGTAGTCGAAATCACCAACTCACCGAATTATGCAACCGCTACGAAGGTTTATCAGGCTCCAGAATTTCTATCTGATACATCGTTGCAGATCAAAGTCAATCTGACTGGATTGGGCGCCGGCCCGTATTTCCTGTGGGTGACCAATAACCGGGGAGAGCGGAGTCTTGCTTTGGGACTTAGCTCACCAACCACGGTTCCTGCTCCTGCGAATCTACGGCTGCCGTAAGGCTTCAGTTATCGAATCCGGCCACACCACTCATTAGGGATTTCCACCATGGATAGGACCGTTTCTCCGCGTCGACTTCTTCTAAGCCTTTCTTTGGTCACGGCAACGATCTTCGCGGCGCTTCCGACCATAGGCAGGGCCCAGACCACATTTTTCACGGAGAACTTTAATGATGCGAATTTTGCCGCGCGCGGCTGGTATGACGTTACTACAGGAACGATAGATACTAGTGTTTATAGTCCCGCTGGCGGAAATTCTTCACTTAACATTCACTGGTCAGCAGGGGCTGATGTACCTACAGCACCGAGGCGGCATTTATTTACAGCTTCGGACACTGTGTATTTGAGTGTTTGGATAAAGTTCGGAACTGCAAGCGTTACATGGGTTGGATCGGGTTTGCCGTATCATCCCCACATTTTCCAGTTGTTAACTGATGCGGATAGTGATTGGATCGGTCCGTCCATTACACACCTCTCTATGAGAGTAGAAACATCGTTGTTTACGCCGAACATCAATTTTCAGGACGCACTTAGACTCAATACGGCGCAGATAAATGTGAATTTGTTGGGAACTTCAACAACCCATGCAATTGCCGGGGGTAACGGTGTTCAGACTGGTTCGGGCGCGACGAGTTGGTTTGATGGTACCGATTGGTGGAACGATGCCAACTACAGAGCGGCATCCGCTGCGTTTACGAATAATACGTGGCACCACGTAGAATTTTATGTGGCGATGAACTCCATTTCCGGGGGAATTCCACAAGCTAATGGCATCTTGAAATATTGGATAGATGGCAATCTGGTAATTAATAGGACCAATATGTACTTGCGAACCGCGCAATATGCCACACAGAAATTTAATAAATTACTGCTCGTTCCCTATATTGGCCCTCCGGGTTCCCCCATCGCGCAGGATTTGTGGATTGATAACCTAATCGTGGCGGATCAACGAATCGCCAGTGTACCGGCGCCTGCGAATCTGAGAGTGCAATAGCAGCGCGCTTCCTGGCTCAGCGGGCTACGGAAGCATTGGCAAGGGAAAGGAACAGTTGCTCATATTCACGAACACACCGCTCAAGTGAGTACTTCTGCATTGCCTTTTTATGACCCGCGCGGCCAAGATTGTTTCTCCATCGTTCGTCCCCGATCAAACCAGTTAGCGCAATCTTCAATGCGGTAACGTCGCCGAGTTCCACCAAGATGCCGTCCATGTTCGGCGTTATCACGTCGCGGATGCCTTGGACATTCGTTCCAATCACTGGCAAACCTGCGGCCATCGCCTCCATGAGACCCAATGGCAGGCCTTCTCTCAGTGAAGTAAGGCAAAAGATATCCATCACCTGCAAAAGCTCAGAAATATCCGTTCGATAACCCAGGAATGACACTCTCTCGGCCAGCCGATGATTGTTGACGAATAGGCGAAGATCGTCCTCCGTATCGTCGGATTCCCCCATGGATCCCCGCCCCACGATTAGAAGCTTGACGTTCTCGAGTTCCTCAGCAACCTTGGCAAAGGCCTGTAGAAGAAGCAGATGGTTTTTCACCTTCTTCAAATTCCCCACAATCCCGATCACGATATCGCGGTCGGTCAGACCAAGGCTGCCCCTTAGGCCTTGGACGTCTTTCTCTCGCCCAAACAAATCAGTATCCACGCCATTTTCGATCGTCACAGTTTGGGATGCGTTGGTCTTGAATACGCTCAGGATGGCATTGGAAACGTCCGGTGACACCCCTACTGACGCATCTATGCGCCTGAGTAGATATCCTCCAGCCACCCGCCACTTCAAAGACGTATCTTCTATTTCCCATCTCGAATGGGCAGTGAAAACCAGCGCCGACTTGGCTCCTAACTTGCAACCGTAATAAGAGTAAATTGTAGGCATGAAATGCTGTGCATTGACGATATCTATACGCTCGCTATCAATGATTCTCGCGAGTCGCCGCATCGTGGAAAAATCAACTCGTTTAGTCTTGGGCACGTAATGTAGAGGCACCTGAAGATCCTCATACTCCTTTAGCGCTTCTGAACCAACAAGCCAGGCCACCGACGGACTGAATCGACTTCGATCCAGCCTGAGAGCGAGATTGTGTACGAGACGCTCCGATCCACCCATTCCCATCTGGGTAATGACAAACAGAATATTCACTTTTCTCATTATTTTTCTGGCTCATCCTGGAATTGCGTGGGTAACCGGAGAGAGCCGCAGCCCTGCGCAGTGAAAAAAGATGGTGGTCTGGAAGTTCTCGAAGCTGCGCAATCCGCAAGCTGCCTTCTTGACGGTCTGGATCTTCGAGTTGAGCTTCTCGGCAACGGCATTCATGATGCGGTGAACGAGAAATAGGTCAGCTCGTTATGCAGCTGCCGTCGAATATTCTTTGCGGTCTTGGTCACCGGTTTGGTGAGAAGATGATATCCGAAATGTCGGATGGAATGCATGAGATTAGCGACGGAATTCAAACTCGAGGACGTAAGCTTGACGATGGAAGCGGGGTCGTCCAAGGCGCGTGGGACCGGGTCTGGAAAATATGCTGGCACTTTGAGGCGATGGATTTGGTAGTTCGAGGGAGATCGGGAAAGAGCTTGCCGCGCTACGGCAGTTGGAATAGATTGCTCGGTGATCGCCCACTATTCCCAATCGAGACACGCTCGGATCGCGGTAACTTCCCGGGGGGAAGCGAACGTGAACATAAGGCCCGTGATGCGCAGTCCGGAACCTCCTCCATACCCGCCTCCCTGCGCTCGGCTCGGCGCGACGGGGGGTCGTGCACGAAGCGTTAGGAATTCCCCGCAAAGTCTATATGTAACTACGAGTCTCTCTTACCAGAAGGTGCTAAACCATTTACTGAAGCGGTATTTCCGGAATAGGCTTCTTCCCTTAGCCAAGAAGTGACTACCGAACATCGACAGTCAATTACGCCAATCAATACCATTGGCGGCCGCAAAGTACCTTCTGAGGTTGGGGTGTCTGGGCGGCTGAAGATATTATTTCTGACGAATCGAAGTCCGTATCCGATCAAGGACGGTCAGTCGCGGAGGACGTACAATATTGTGAAGGGACTTGCCTATCGGCATGACGTATATTTGCTGTCGCTTTATGAGTCGGCCGATGAAGTCATGCCGGAGAGCGTCAAGCACCTGAGGAGTTTCTGCAAGCAAGTCGAGATGCTTCCCGCGCCTCGAAAGACGCTGAGCTTTGGGATGGTCGCGCGTCTTTTGCGGAGTCTGTTCTCCAACGATCCTTATACGGTTTGGAGACACTACTCAGGTCCATATGTCCATCGGGTCAGAACGCGACTGGACACGATGCCATTCGATGTTGTTCATTGCGACATTCTGCCTTTAGCGTACTGCATTCGAGGGCTACACCGTCCATTCCGAACATTGACCGATCATGATGTGAGCTATCTGAAGGTGAAGAGGCTCGCTGCTCAGGCGCGGAATCCGGTCCTCAAGCTTTTCCTCCATTTTGAAGCGCTAAAACTGAAACGGTTGGAGAGCACGATTTTCTCGAAACTGGATTTGGGTATCGCCGTATCGGAACTGGACCGGCAACATCTGGAACGTCTCTGTCCCCGGGGCCGCTTCGTCGTGGTTGAGAATGGGGTTGATGTTCGAGCATTCATTCCGGACCCGGGCGCGGTCGAGCGGAATTCACTGGTCTGGGTGGGCGGGTTTCATCATCATCCAAATTGCGAAGCGGTTCGATTTTTTCTTAAGGAGATCTTTCCCCGGATTAAACAGGAAAAAGGCGAGACCAAGGTTTATGTCGTGGGGGGTGGCGTTCCGGACTGGTTGAGAAACCTTGCGACCACCGATCCGTCCATCGTCCTGACCGGATATGTGGATGATCCGCTCCCTTACATCCAGCGGGCGGCTGTGTTTGTCGCACCGATTTTGAGCGGGGGAGGGACAAAGCTCAAGGTTCTGGAAGCGATGGCAGTCGGGAAGGCTATTGTCGCAACCTCTATTGGTATTGAAGGGATTGAAGGAAAAGATCAGGAGCATTTTATGGTGGCGGACAATCCAGTGACCTTCTCGTCCATGGTGGTCTCCCTATTGAATGACCATGCCTTCCGAGAGCGCCTCGGCGCAAACGCCAGAAAGCGGGCGATGGCGAAATACGACTGGGAGGCGATCTGCGAAGCGATGAGTAGGATTTATGAAGGTAGGGGAGAAGTTCGTGATGCCCAGTAAGCAGGCTGCCCCGCCCCGCACGGTCCGCCGGCTAAATCAACCACCGCACACCAGATTTGACGAAAGCTCGCGGCACAGCCGCGTTTCACTATGGGGACTCGGCAAATATCTGCTGCGCCAGAGCGAGGTCCAGCGTGGCGAGTAGTGTGTCGTAGTGGGGCCTTACGCCTTGGTAGTGTTCATCCAGAAGGCGGACCACAGTTGCCGCGTCGAACAGATCGCTCTCTGTCACCAGGCGCGAACGAAGACTATCGTTCACGAACTCTCGCAGAGCGCTATCAAACCACTCCCGCCACGGCCTGATCTCGTGCACTCCGTCAACACCCAGAGCGCGAAGACCTTTCCGCATGTAACTCGACTGTGAGTGCCAGCGAGACGACGCCGCGTCGGCGAGGGCCAGTCCACCCCAGGCTAGTCCTCGAAGCGAGATTCCGCCTCCGGCACGCCACCCCCAATTGATCGGGTAATTGGCGACGACTCCGCCGGTTGCAGCGATAACCTTCCGCTGGAACGACCGTGCAAGTGGCTCTCCAAAAAATCGGTGATGGAGATCTCGAAGCCTGGCACGGTTCGGCGAAAAAGGGTCGCTCTCACCGCTGCTGAAAGTCGCTCCCAACGCGTTCTCGATCAATTGCCGGTTAGCGTAAGGGTGTTGCTGGGTCATGAAGTGATGGCCAATGCTGTAATTCCCGAGGAGCGAGAAGAGATTCTCACACTGGATCAGTGATCGGAGCAGGGTGTGCCCCGGACGCCGAGAAACCAAAGAAAGCCAGTGTTCGTCCCGTTCGATCCTTCCAGCTCGCCTGAGCGTGTGGGCCAGCACTGAAAGCTCCCCGTTTCTCGCAGATATTCCCTCCACTCCCCGTCGTCCAACCTGATTTCCAAGGATGCCTGATAAGCGCCTGGACCCGAGTCCTTTCAGTTGCCGGTAAAAATAGACCTCATGCGCTTGGCCTAGACTCGCGAGCCCACCCGAGAGCCGCGACGCCTCCACTACGTAGGTCGGCAGATCTCTCAGGAATTGCTCATCAAGAGAAACGACGACGTGCGGCAATCCATAGGCTCTGCACAGGTCCCGGGCTTGGCGCGCGTCCAGGCAGAGAGTTCGGCCACCGGTGATTGTGCAGGCGGTCAACTTGACACCCGCCCCTGAGAGAGCTGCAAGAATTGCTCGCGTATCAAGCCCGCCTGTCAGTGAAAAGAGGCTGCGCGATAATCGAAGCTTGCTCACCGCCTGCCGGAAGGCCTCAACTTGGGAATCGACGTATGAGGAACGGTCTGTCTCCGGTTGCGGTTCCGGGGGCTCCCAACATGGGGTCAGGTCGGCAAGCCCGAGACCGTTAGCCCGGAAGGAGTGGCCGCCAGGCATGAGCGTGATGTCCTCGAAGAGACTGCGGTGCTCAAGAGGATAGCCGACCGTGAACAGCTCCACGACTGCCTGCGGGTTCACGGCGACTCGCAACCCCACAAGGGCGCGGAAGAGGCGCAGTTCCGAAGCCACAGCAACCGCACCCGGTATGCGACGAATATAGATCGGCGGCAGGCCCACAATGCTGCCAAGGACGCGCACGGAGCTCCTCGCCGGATCCCATTCGACGCACGCCGCACCCGCCATACAGGACCGGCCTTGCGTCTCCTCCCATTCGGCATCGTCCCCCAATAAGAGAGTAAGTCCTCCTCCCGCAGGAACGGGTTCGCCCTCGGAAGACGTCTCAGCGTCAACAAACGCCAGCTCGGCCCTTCGGTCGGCGCTGATCAGATGGGTCGGCCGCCAGTCGGGCAAAGGCTGAAGTCTGGATCTTGCGGGGGGCGGGCAGCCGGGATCGGTCGAGAGGACCGCGATGAAAGAACGCACCAACTTAACTGTACCGTCGGGCAAGCTCATATCCCGATAGATCGCGGCGGCGGGGGCGCACAGTGCTTCGCGTCACCCCTTCGATCTTCTCCAAGATCGGAAGGCCCATCTGTTACTGGCCAACGGATGATAGGGAATCCTCCACTCGAAGCGGGCAGTGGCCCGCACAGTATCGAAGTGGCAAGATTGAGTTTTCGTTCATCAATCTGAAACGAGCGGTTCGTCCTGAACTGCCGAGGCAGGAAATTTTTCTGTATGATTGGCCAAAGCACTATCATTGGCCCGGTCGATATTATCCTGATTCTCTTGATCCACTTCACCTGGCCAGACCGGCAGATCATATTCCTTGGGTCGCAGTATACGAGTGAACCGAGTGCTGTCAACACAATTAACGTTGTCCAATTGTGTTTGAGTCTTAACGGGCAAATGAGATCGATCGTGATACGTGGCATGGTGATCGATATGAACGACGAGTGGAGGTAATCCCGTGTCAGCGTACGGCATGACTAAATCAATGGCTTACACCCTCGCCGGATTCGCCGGCGTGCCGCGCTTGCTCCAACGAATTTTTGTTAGAGATGGGATCTCCATTCTGATGTACCACTCGGTTACTAAAGAACCGCTCTCTGTTCCGGATTGGTGCTTCGTTCAAGAGAGATCTTTTCAAGAGCAAATGGTCTATCTTAAGAATCACTGCCGTGTCATTCCCCTAAAGGACGTGCCGTCTCTAACCAGGGAAAACAATGGACGCCCGAAAGTGGCCATCACTTTCGATGACGGGTTCCAAAGTAACTATGACATTGCCTGGCCGATTCTGAAGAAGTTGGGCCTCCCCGCCACTATTTTTCTGGCCACGGACTTTATCGGATCCGACAACACGGTCTGGTTTTGTCGCATTAACGAGGCTTTGAGCAAAACCTCGTTGACAAATCTCGAGTGGGATGGAATAACCTATGATTTGTCTACTCAACGCTGCCGAGCCCAAGCCCACGCCGCGATCCAGGAACGCTTGAAAACGCATCAACATTCCGACCTTCTAGCAAAAACTCGTCAGTTGATTCAGATCCTTGGTGATCGTCCTGAAAAGCCAATACGTCCGGGATCACCTTACAGAATGCTTGGTGCCACTGAAGTTCGGGAAATGGCAGCTTCCGGGCTTATCGATTTCGGTGCCCATACCTGTTCGCACGCGATCCTAAGCGGACTGTCGAAGTCTGAGCGCGAACGAGAAATTACAGAGTCACTTGCCGTCGTTGAACGTCTAACCGGTGTTCCCTGCACGCTTTTCGCGTTTCCCAACGGCCGTGCAAGCGACTTCGGATCCTGCGACGTTGAAGTGCTTGAGGGAAATAAGATAACCGTCGCAGTGACTACGGTCGACGGGCCTAACGATCGAGCTATTTCAGCTCTTGAGATGCGCCGTTACGGTATCGGATCCGATACTTCTATGGGGTTGTTTAAATTCCTGATCCACCACGCCTTGTGGATATTACGAAAATAATATGCGGATTCTTGTTACTGACGCGCAGGAACTGGCTGGCCTAGGAGCGATCCGATCATTGGGCAAAGCTGGGCACGATGTTACCGCTGGGTTTCCGAGCAATCTGAGACGACCGGCGAGCGTCTACTCGCGATATTGTTCAGGCCAGCGAGCCTATCCTGATCCGTGGGTTTCTCAGCCTCAGTTTCGCCAGTGGCTGATCCGACATAACTCAGAGTTTGATCTTGTCCTTCCGATATCAGAGGCGGCGCTCCTTGCCGCTTCGGGTTGCCAGTCCGAGATGTCCCCATCCACAAAGATTGCCGTCCCATCGGCACACTCGCTGAAGTTCACTCTGAGCAAACGCAAGGCGACTGAAAAGGCGATAGCCATTGGCATCCCGTGTGCTGCCGCCGCGTTCTCCATCAAAGATGTGCAACGGGTCAAATCACCCTACCTCGTAAGAACGGACAACCGACTGATGCCTGATGATTCTTATCAGAAAGGGAAAACGTGGTACGTAGAGGATCCACAGGAACTTAATGAGTTGCTGTTGGAACTCGATGAAAGTGGCGAAGAATGGGTCTTACAGGAATACATAGTGGGGAAAGGCGCGGGTGCGTTTCTTTTGCGATGGGATAATCAGATCCTCTTGAAATTTGCTCATGACCGCATCCACGAGATTCCATTTTACGGTGGCTTGTCTTCACTACGAAAAAGCGCGAATCACCCGGTATTGGTCGAGGCCGCATCGAAATTTCTGTCTGCCATCGATTACCAAGGCGTTGCAATGGTTGAGTTTCGACTATCCAACGATAATCGTGCGGCCTACTTCGTCGAGATTAATGGGCGTCTCTGGGGTTCGCTCGCGCTCGCTTTGCACGCGGGCGTCGATTTCCCAAAAGCAATGGTCGAATGTTATGCGGGCACTCCGCCACAGTCCGTATCATCGGACTACCCGTTGGGTATTGTCTGCCGCAACGTTTACCCTGGAGAAATGGGTTATTTGCTCTCCATTTTTCGGGCCGAAGGTAAAATCCGTGGCGTATATCCGCCCGGTAAAATCCGAGCCGTCTTTGAATTTCTCGGGTGGTTTTTCTTTCCCCGTGTGCGGTACGATTTCTTCTGGCCTCGTGATCCGATGCCCTGGGTTTGGCAAACTATTCACGCTTGCGTCGACGAGTTCAAATCCCAATGGCAGAAATTGATCATCAAGGCACGTCGACGACGACTGGTGAGGGAATTCGATCGAAAGCATCAGACTACGGAGCCGGACCTTCGCAAGGTCCTTTTCCTCTGCTACGGGAACATCTGTCGAAGTGCTTTTGCTGAGGCCCTTTGGAATACCAGCATGAGAAACGTCCGTTCCGCTCGGTCCGGCGGCTTCCACCCCGGTATGAATCGTCGAACCCCGGCTCGAATTCGTCTGCTGGCGAAACGTTTTGGCGCTACGTTGGAACATCACCGTTCAAAAACGATCGACAGGGCTGCCATAGAGGAAGCTACCGCTATATTTGTTATGGATGGCCAGAATATTGAAGATCTAATGAGGACGTTTCCTCAAGCACGATCCAAGACCTGGTTGCTGGGTTCATTCGTGGGAGTGCAAGAAATACCCGATCCGTACCTATTGCCAGATATCGAAGCCGCGCGTTCGCTGCAGCAGATCGTGGAAAGTGTTAGAAATTTGTTGGCCCTTCAAGTGAATGGACCCCTTGCGATGGAGGAAAGACGTAGCGTGAATACTCGAGCATCCAGTTGACTTGAGAAGTGTCGCTAATCGGTGTTACCTGCTCGGCCCTGTCCTCCGATCAATTGTTCAGCGCCTTGCTCGAACCTGACGCGCGAGCGCCACCCAATCGCGTTCTGGATCTTGGATGCACTATATCTAACGCGTTTCTGCGATGACACCAGCCTGTATACGGTGAGCGAAGGCCGTTTGCCAAAGATTGCGATCAGTTTTTCCTGTATCCATGTCAACGTAAGGAGTAAGGACATCGGGCAGTAAATCACTGTCGCTTTCGGACACAACGGCTTAACGACCCGTTCCATGTACATCCTTTTCGTGACCGGATCGTGATCCACCACATTAAACACCTGATTGTCCGCCGCGCTATTGCTTATGCATTCGACGATTGCATCCACGGCATTATCCACATGGACAAGGGGCAATTCACTTTCCCCATCGCCGAAGACAACGAAGATCCGTCCGGCGAAGGAGACGCCCATCATCCTGGTATAGACCTCGGCTCCAAGTCCATATAGCGTCCCAGGCCTTAGTACAACTATAGGATAGCCTTCATGATTCATGGCCTCAGTCACCAGGCTTTCCGCCAGTAGTTTGGCGGCGGAATAATGTCCACGGAGCAGAGGTAATCGCTCGAGTTGTGCCTCCTCGGTCACAACCTGATTCTCGATGTACCCCGCGACTTCATATACATTGCATGAGCTGATATACACGAGCTTCTTGACACGGCTCGTTCTACAGGCCTGAAGAACGTTCCGCGTGCCTTGAATGGTTCCGGTATCGGAATCCTTCTCCGTGCCGCTCGTTCCGGCCGCGGCGTGCACTACAACATCTACGCCCTTCATTGCCGCCGCAATCGATGACTCGTCGCCCATATCGCCAAATACGATCTCCACCCCCAACTTCTTCAGCACACCCACGTTAGACAGCTTGCGTGCCAGAGCCCGCACGGGATACCCCTCGGCGGCCAAGCGCTTTACAAGCCTTGTTCCGAGGAAGCCTGTCGCGCCGGTTACAAGTACTTTGGTCTGTTTCGTTACCACGTATGGGTACAGTTTCCGAAGTACCGGAGCGAGATCTGGAAGCGGCGTCTTCATGTAGTGGACCTAGCCGTGGGACACCGTGTCGCAGCACTTCAGTGCAAGTGCTGCAATGCTTAGGCCCGTGTTCGCGTGGCCTGAATAGGCTAATGTGGAACCGTCAACTACAAACAGGTTATCGGTCCCAAATACCCTCAGGTCAGCATCCACAACGCCCTCTGAGGCATTCATTGCCATCCGACACGCACCCGAGTGATGCCCCGCGCTGTCCAATCTCGTACTCATGTCTGGAAAGATCTTGAAACTCTCGAACTGCTCCGAATAGTTCTCTAAAAAAATAGCAAGAAACTTCTCTAGTGAACGACAATCCTTATCCGAGACGCTCCATTTGATGCTGAACTTCCCGTTGTCAAGTTGACGTATCCGGGCATTTTCGTCCGGCAATTGCTCGGCAAACACCAGGCCCGATACGTAGCTTGTCGAATAAGACAACCCGTATTTGAAGTTGATCGCGTCAAAGAGCAGGTCTGCGTGCCGCACGAGATAAACCATATCAAGGGGGCTGAGCGATCTCCCCCTGTAGGTGACAAGCTTTCTCTTCAGGAAGTCGTATGTGCCGGGGTCCTTCATTGAGATTGCCGGGCGCAAATAGAGGATGTGGTTACGGTAGTCCGCGCCGCTCAAACGGTCTGCATTGAGTGCAAAACCGTAGCGCAGCTTGTGGCCTCGGCGAACTACGCCGAACAGCGGCCTCAGATCCATGCGCCGCCGCAGTTTCGCCTTGAATACGAACCCGGTCGGATGGTCTATGATGAATTTTCCGATCGGCAGCTGCCCCAGCGCAGGGCACCCTTCGGTGGAGTGAAGAAGTATCTTTGGAGATCCTAACCCTCCCGCACTCAGGACAAAAATGTCCGCAGGAAACTTCTTCAAAGCTCCGCTCCTGAGATCGACACCTTCAGCATACTTGACACCCCGGGGTCCGGAGTTCACCAGCCGCCTTATTTCGATGTTGGGGATTACCTGCAGCCCGTGTAACTCCTGCGCGCGCCGAATCAGCGGTCGGCTGGAAAATGGCTTGTCTGGGTACAGAAGCGCTTTTAGCCTGAACGTAGCTCCTGTGTTGCCGAAACCGCCTACGGGTACGTCCAGCGGGGCTTCAACGTCGTCCAGTGAATATGACCTCTCGCTGCTGACGAGAGCCACAGCTTGAGCGCAATAATCGCGAAGCTGGCTGTATGTGATCGGAGCACGTGCACGCCCATCATGGTCGGATGTTCCCTCGAGGTCCGTTCTGTCGAGAATTGTCAGTCCGCCGTGCCAGAAGTTGGAGGTTCCACCAATGCCGCTGCCCCTGGTGAAGGGCGCCTTTACTTCTGCCGGCTCCCAGACTTCATTGCTGGGAAGCAAAGGGGCAGGGGCATCGCCAAGTTCCACAAGGGTTACGGAGTGTCCTCTTGCAGCCAGCATCGATGCTGCTATGCCCCCCGCAAGACCAGCGCCTATGACACAGACTGTTTTGTGCATCTCCGTTAGTTTGGGCCGGTCGGACCCATCTGTGGCATGAATCGGATCTTCAAGGTGGTCATCACGCCAGCATCGCCTTCAGTTCGTTCGTCACGTCGTCGGGTGCGCGGCCGTCCAGGTACAGGCGCGACCAGATCTCCAGGTTGAGCAGCGTCAGCAGCCGGTCGGTCCCATCGATGCGATTGGCCTCGTGCGACGCGATCAGCTCCTGCACCATCGGAAAATGGAACAGCCCGCGGCCCTTGACCACCGAATCTGACAGCAGGCTCCGGACAAGCGGCGCGAGGTCCTCCTTGAGCCAGGCGCCCATCGGCGTGCCGAAACCGCGCTTCTTGCGCTCCAAAATGTCGCGAGGCAGCAGGTCGGAGACGGCTTCCTTCATGGCGTGCTTCAGCCTGCCGCCGCGGACCTTCACCTCCTCCGGCATGCGGGCAGCCAGCTCCACCAGCTCTTGGTCGAGCAACGGCACGCGGCATTCGAGCGAGGTCGCCATGCTCATCTTGTCCGTGAGCATCAGCAGATCGTCGGGCAACATCGTCTCCGCGTCCACGGCCAGCATGCGGTTGAGGGAATCCCCGCCACTGGCGTGACGGAACGCAGCCTCGATCATGTCCGGCTGCGCCGCGCCATCGAGGCGAAGCAGCTGCTGAACCTCCCGCAGAGGAAACACCTGCACGTAGGCACGGTAGCGTTCTTCGAACGGCAATCCCGCGCTCTCCAGGAACCCTTTCGCCAGCCGCGAGAGGTTCAGCAGGGGCGAATGCCGGTCGCTCGGCAGGCGCTCCCCGATCGCTGAGGCCGCTCGCCGCGCCCACCCGGGCAGGCGGTCGAAGTAGGCCTGGTAGTGATTCCCCAGGTAACGCCGGTAGCCACCGAACAATTCGTCACCGCCAACGCCCGACAGGATCACGGTCACGTCGCGGCGGGCAAACTGCGATACGAGATAGGTCGTGATAAACGCTGTATCCGACATCGGCTCGTCCATGTGCCACAGCAGGCGCGGCAGGAGCGAGACGACGTCCGGCCGTACCATGATCTCCTGGTGCTGTGTGTGGAATAGTTCCGCCACCCGGCGCGCATACGGCAGCTCGTTGTAGTAGTCGTCCGCGGCCGTTCCCTTGAACCCGATGGCGTAGGTCCGTATCGGCTGGTCGCTATGCGCCGCCATCAAGCCGACCACCGTGCTGGAATCGATGCCGCCGGACAGGAACGCGCCGATCGGGACATCGCTCACCATCTGCATGTGCACCGATTCGTCGAGGCGTGCGCGTATTCGTTCTGCCCACTCGTCCTCCGCGATCCCCCGATCCATCTCCGCGGAAACGCGCCAGTAGCGGCGCTCCTCGACGCGCCCGCCTTCGACGCTGAGCATGCTTGCCGGCGGCAGCTTACTAATACCGCGGAACATCGACAGCGGCGCCGCCACGTAACCGAGATTAAGGTAGGAATGCAGCGCCGAGGAATCGATTTCCGCCGAGATTCCCGGCAGCGTGAGTAGCGCCTTTGCCTCGGAGGCGAATGCGAGGCGGCGCGCGTCGCGGTAAAGGTAGATCGGCTTGATGCCCAGGCGGTCGCGCCCGACGATCAGCCGCCGGCGGCGTGCGTCCCACAGCGCGAACCCGAACATGCCGTTCAGCCGGTGGATGAACTCGTCGCCGTACTGCGCGTAGCTGTGGAGGATGACCTCGCTGTCCGACGCGGTCTTGAACCGATGGCCGAGCGCTTCCAGGTCGCGGCGCAGCTCACGAAAGTTGTAGATCTCGCCGTTGCACACGAGCCACAGCGTGCCGTCGCCGTTCGACAGGGGTTGATGCCCGCCGGCAAGATCGATGATCGAGAGGCGCCGCATGCCGATGGCGCACGGGCCATCCACGTGATGACCCTCGTCGTCGGGCCCGCGGTGCGCAATGACGCGGCCCATGACGGGCATCAGTGCCGGGTCGGCGGGGACGCCGTCAAGCTGGAAGATGCCGTAGATGCCGCACACTGTTAGATTCTATGAGCCGCGTCAGCGATCAAGATGGAATCATGTTTGTCCGGGCTGATCGTCTTGCGATACTCTGATATTCCATTTCTATCCGACCAATCCATTGTTCGGTGCTGTAGCGTGTTTTTACAAGCAAGAGTGCATTTTGAGCGAGCTTCCGTCTTGCCGCTGGATCCTTGAACAACGCTAGTACGGCATTACTGATTTCTTCCGCCTTGCCAGGTGAAACAAGGATTCCGGATTCACCGTGTTTGATCACCTGCGGGACGCCACCCACCGCAGATGCGATCACAGGGACGCCATAGGCCATCGCCTCTAGTAATGAAATTGGGGTCCCTTCCGTAAGTGAAGGAAGAACGAAAACGTCCATGCACAGAATCCACTCGGCGATATCCTCCCGGAACCCGGCAAATACGACTCGATCACCGAGACCAAGTTCCAGCGACAATTGTTCCAGCTTCTTCCTTTGCGGACCGTCACCAACAATTAGAACTTTTAAAGGCACACCGTCCCGCAAAAGTTGAGCGCACGCTGCCAAAAGATGGATCAACCCCTTTTCTACGCTCACGCGTCCCACGTAACCGACACTAAAGTCGTCCCCGGTTACGCCATGACTTGCTCTCCTGGCATCGCGAATTGGATGAGCCGATCCGTTACTCTCCGGGAATTCCACCGCATTCACGATAACTCGCACCCGGCTCGGATTTAACCCGGAATCCACGAGGTGCTGCTTTAGTCCGTCTGACACTGCCAGTACCCGGGTTGCGAACCTCAAAACGAGACGATCAATGACATTGTATAGCCGCAGATTCCAAGTGTGAGAGAGGAAACCGTGAACAGTCGACATGCTAGGCAATCCAATCAAGCGAGCCACCGGGATTCCAACGATGTCGGCAAAATACCCATTTGTGTGAAGAAGGTCAAAACCTCCATTCTTCAGCTGCCTCCATACAAGCTTGTAGCACCTCGCCACTCTTAGGTAGTCACCCGATTCCCGCATCGCCTCGGGAACCTCACAGCAGTCGTATCCGTCTTTTCTAAGTTCTCGAACAAACATGTTCTCGCGTTCCCACGGACGTGTTAGCAGGATCGGAACAACATCAAATCGCTCGCGATTGATATTCTTTAGCAACGTCATACAAACCCGCTCCAACCCGCCAAATTCGACTGCTGTCAACATTACGGCAACCCGGATTTTCTTCTCCACGACAGATTCCTGTTGAGTACTATGCAAACATCAAATTTGCAATTCTGCCTGCTTCCAACCATCTGGCGCACCGCGGCCTGCCCTGCATGTATTCCAGTCGATTACTCTCGAAAGCGCATGCTTTGCCGATTGTGTAGAAGCAAAGATTGATCGGTTCCAGCCGGTTCGTGTGACTACGGATGTATTCGACTGGGATCGGTCGGTGTGTCCGTCGACGACGGGGAACCAATACCTGCCTGAATCCGCCCAATTGCCGCGGCTAGAGCAAAGTAAAGCGTGGAGAAGATCGAATACCCTTGCGACAAAAAAAATCCCGCCACCGATAGGCCAGCGAAGCCAAGCAGCATGAGTCCCCCCAGAGTGCTCATCTCTTGGGCCTCGGTCGACTGCGGCTGCAACTGAATTCTGCTCACCCGCAAAAACGTAAGGAGACTTCGCAGGTTGATGAGCATAAATATGCCAAAACCAATTAATCCGACCTCGGAGGCGATCTGCAAATAGGAATTATGAACGGTATGCCATCGAAGATACGACCCCCCGGCGAGTTCTCTAGTAAGGAAGTGCGCAAAAGGGAAGCAATCGACACCAACACCGGTAAAAGGATTGGCAAGGCTAAGGTCAATTGCCGCTTGCCATAACTCGAGCCTCCCCCCCTCCGACGACACATTGTAGTCCGATGAGATATCGTACAGCGTCAGATACCGCTCGACGTCAATCCTGTCTCTCATCAACACAAAACTCGAAGCGAGCAGCACGACCAAGAGCATCTTGTGACTCCTCTTCATGCCACCCGTCTTCGTCAGAAGCATCATCAGCAGTACTGTTCCGAGCCCCAGGATGCCGCCCCTCGATCCCGTTTGTAGTACTGTCGCTAAGGCTCCAACAATGGCCGCAACCGCGACAAGCCTCTTCAACAGCCCCTCGTCGAATCGAACGAAATATAGACACAGCGGAAAAAGTGACAAAAGCAGGTAGGCCGTGTCGTTCGGGTCAAAAACATTACCCAGAACCTGGAAACGCTCACCGCCAGAGTTTCCACTCTGGAGAAGTTCCCCGAAAACACTGTATATCAGGGTGGAAAGGCAAAGTACCCAGACGAGGCTCTTGAGTCGCTGCAACGAGGTGACTTGGGAAACCAAAAGGACAAAGAAGAGCACATTTACAACATAACTCTCAAAGACGCCCTGAAAGGCAACGCTCTTGTGATACGCGAACGGGATGCCGAGAATCATGATGAGATAAAAGAGCAAATAGCGCTTCGATTCGGACGTCGAGAGCGCAGCCGAGAGTTCCTGTCGGCGACCACCGAACACCATGGCCCCCATCCCCAGGAGAGTGAGAACGAGAGCCGGTCGCAATGGCTGCAAAAAGGTCAGAATATCCTGGGGCCTTCCGAGCAAGACGAAACTACACAGGAGAAAGAGTCTGAACGACATCGTCGGGAGCGTGGCGACGGGGCCTATCGTTTTGTCGGAGACCACGTGGTATAGGTCTCCCCTTGCAAGTACTTGACCCACGCTAGCGCTATGGCCGCGTTCACTACCACGAAGGTTCTTGCTGCTTCGACCATCGGAGACAATAAACTTCCCTTCGGCACAAACGAAGCCGCGCCTGCCGCAACGTAGAAGATTCCTTGGGCGATGAACGCCATCAGGAAAAACCCTCCGCGCTCCGCCAGAATCAGGTTCGTTACGAGCAGAGCGACCATGAAAAGCGGTACCAGAAACTTGCACACCTTGTGCGAGAAGAGTTCGAATGATAACAAGCCAAACCTGAAAGGGTTCAAAAGTTGGCGATAATTCACGATCGCCCTAATGGTTCGATTTGTGATGCGCACTTGTCGTTGGAACTCTCCCTTAGCGCTCCCAGCGTCCTTCTCGAAACAGATCGCTTCCCGCTGCAGAACGCCACGGTACGCTCGTTCGTTTATCGAGAGTGGAATGACGAAATCATTGATATCGTAGTCCTTGAGCGGCAAATACAGCTCTTTGCGAATTGCGAAGATCGCACCATCTGCGCCAATGCACGACCCCAAACGGCTCTCGAGTTCCTTCGTTATCAATTCGAGCCTCGAATAGAGTCCGAGGGAATCGGCAGCAGGTCCCTCTCCCGAACCGTATTTCGTCCACCCCGTTACAAAGCCCACGGTGCTCCTCTGGAACGGATGCACCAGCGCTTTGAGGGCGCTCTTTTCGTAAGTGGAATTCGCGTCGGAGAACACGATGATCTCCCCTTTTGCCAACGGCAGAGCCCGGTTAAGGCACGCCGTCTTTCCTATCCGACCTTCGTAGTGTCTCAGCACTGTGCCTTGATGTGCGAATTTCAAAACAATCTCGCCGGTTCGGTCCGTTGAACCATCCGAGACGATGACGATCTCCAGTAGTTCGCGCGGATAGTCGAGTGAAACTGCATTTTCGATCTTTTCGCGGATGACCTTTTCTTCGTTGTAAGCGGAAATAATCAAGGTGACGGAAGGCAGGTGCCCGCGTTGCCCAGCTCGGCTCCGCTCATCAAGCCTTCCAAATCGCGACACGATCCATAGAATCGCCGCATAACCGACGTAGGCATACGATATAGCGAGCAGCGATACCCAGAAAGTAACTGCGATTCCGATCATTCACCCACCTGGGTTGTCTTTTCCGATCATCATTCTGGAAGACGCTCACGTACGAGGAAGTCTATCTCAGGGCCTACGACACGGTGGGCGAGGCGCGCGCCTCGATCGCGCGCTACATCGCGTTCTACAACGGCCGGCGCCCGCACATCGCGATCGCAGATTGCACGCCCGATGCGACATACTTCGCTTCGCGGGAACTGAAGGCGGCAGCATGAAGCAATTCGACTTACAATCCGCAGGGATTGCACCTGAGAAACCCCTCGGAACTTTCTGAACGAGTGGGGCCACTTCTGTGTCAGTCGCTCATACAGTAATTGAGTCACGGTAAAACAATAAGTGTACGGTGATTTACTGGGAGCGATGGTGGACGATGCGATTGCGCCGGCGAAATGGGCTAGTCGCCTGCGGCGAAGGAACGCGGAGTTGCCAGTCAACAGGTTCGAGATGAGAATGAGAAAGGTTTTATTGGGTGTTGGGGTTGCCATTTTGGCAGGAGTGCTGACTGTGTCATATCAGGTGTCAAGAGGGAACTCTGACCTCAAGCAAGTATTGGCTAAGCCCCTGGTAAAACAAGAACTCGTTCCCACAGTTTTCAGCGGCTCGTCTTCTTATGTCTATGACAACGTCATCTATGTATTGGGGGGGTCTGGGGATAGTTTGAGAAGAAGGTTTGCAAAAGCTGCAGAGCTGTACAAACAGGGGCTTGCTAAGAAGATATTGATGAACAGTGACGACATGCTGATGGAGTACAGCCCATCCATCGGCAGAAATCTCTCACATAACGAATGGGCCACGGGGAAGCTGGCAGGATTCGGTGTGAAGGAAGAGGATATTGAATTCGTAGTAGTCGAGGATGTGTTGTGGGGAACATTTTCAGAAGCAAAAACCCTCTCGAACGTTGTGTCGCGTCGCGGTTACGGGTCACTCATATTGGTATCATCCGATTATCATACCGCAAGAGTATGGTACAGTTTTTCAAAACTCATGCGCCGCCATAATGTGAATTTGTACATTTATCCTGTGAAGGATGATCCCACCACCTACATGCTTCTTCAGGAACTTATCAAGCTCGCGTGCTATAGAGTCTTTCTTTAATTAAATTCCCTAAATGCTCGTTCGTGTTAGATCTTCAAGGGGTGCGAGTAATGTTACCGATGCCGTCAGGGCATTTTCGGCCTTCAGGCCCTACCTGCTAGTTGGGTCGGTCAACCGGTCAAACAGCGTTGCAAGGTGCCTAGTAAGGTCTCGCCTTGAGAACTTTTCCACGAATTTCGGATGGATCGCCACACTTGCCCGCGAGCGAGCTTCGTAGGCCCTTTCGACAGCATGACGAAGGTCTGCGCGCTTATTGGAAGTCACAACGTATCCGGCTGACGCATATTTTTGGACAAGCTCGACGTTGTCGCCAGGCGGTGCCTCGGCAAGAATTGGCAGGCCGGTCGCAAGGTACTCATACGTTTTCGCCCCGACTGCAATGTATTCCGACACGCCGGGTTCCCATCCTTGTTTAAGATAGAGAAGCGATGCCTCGCGCATCAATCCAAGTGCAGCCTCTCTAGGAACGGGAGGAACTATCTTGATTTTCACCGCTTCCTTGAATCGCTCGTAGGAGTCAAAACTGCCACCCACCTGGACGAATACGATGTCATCCCTCCCCATCTCGGCGAGACACTCCAGGAGCGCGTCCGGAGTTCGCGATCCGTAGAACGATCCAACGTGCATTATTTGAAAGTCATCCCCTGTGGTTCTTCGATCGACCGGGGTAAGCGCGTCATATCCGTTTGGAATTGTGATGATCTTTTCACGGTACTCCGGATAGGCGGTGGCATATAGCCGCGCCGCTCCATCCGTGTTCACTATCAGAGCGTCACAAGCGCTGAGAACGATACGTTCGAGCCAGGTGATGATCGCGCGGTGAAGCGGGCCAAAGTGAGCGTACGGATTAAGGGACCACGCGTCACGGAAATCGACGACCAAGGGGCGCCCGGTTAGCCGCTTCACGATGGCGCCGCTAACGGATGAACTGAACGGCGAACAGCTTACGTAGATTAGCTCACATTCGCGTGCCAACCTTCGTGCCCGGATTGTTGAGAACCAGGCTATCTGGGAATCCGGAATGCAGAGAAACTCCCGGAAGAGATTATGTGTGAGATTCTTTCCGAAGAGTCGGGCGACACGAGAGCAGCAGCCGTGAAGGAAATCGGCGAGACCCGCCAGGTTCCATTCCAACGTACGCTGCACCCGAATCCCTTTCGGATATCCACCGAGGCTATCCTCGACCCACGGGTCCTTGGAATGCCTGACGGTGAGAACTAGGGGTTCCCATCCAAAGTTCGGAAGGAGTTTCGCGAATTCAAAGCTACGGGCCACGCCTGACGTGACGATTGGTGGGAAATAGTAGCAAATCATGAGGACCTTCTTTCGATTCATCATGAAAGAAACGCCTCGATATCGGCCACAATCCGTTCTGCTGTCCCCCCATCCCAGAGTGGCGGCACAGAGCCCTTCTTGAACTTGCCCGCGGATATATTCTCGAGTTCCGATCCAAGGCGCTCAAGATCGGAGCCGATAAGAAGATTCGTTCCGACCGAAATCGTCGACGGTCGTTCGCTATTCTCCCGCATCGTGAGGCACGGAATGCCAAGATAGGTGGTCTCCTCCTGGATCCCCCCGGAATCTGTGACCACTACCTTGCACTGTTCGACGAGGCCGATAAAATCAAAGTAACCCATCGGCTCAACCAGTTGCAGACCGGGTGTCCTAGCGAGCACATCTAGGAATCCGAACCTGTCGAACGATTCCTTTGTTCGGGGATGAATAGGGAGGACAACCGGAAAGAACCGCGCCACCAGGCGAAGAGCGTCAACCACCTTCGCGGCCGACTCTTTTGAGTCCACGTTGCTCGGACGGTGGAATGTCGCTACCGCGTACTTCTCGCCCTCAAGACCAAGGCGCGCACGCACGTCTGAACTTCTCGCCCGACCGAGGTTAGCGACCAGCGTATCGATCATAACGTTTCCGACCAGGATCGCCTTCCCCGGAATGCGCTCGTTACGGAGGTTCGCCATCCCGGACTCCTCGGTGACATAAAGGATATCGGAAAGTCTGTCCGTCTCGATACGGTTGTGCTCCTCTGGCATGCCGAGATCGAAGCTTCTCAACCCCGCCTCTACATGAGCGACGGGAACTCCAAAGCGCCGGGCCACCCGCGCGCAAGCCACGGTCGAATTCACGTCACCCACCACGAGTATGAGGTTTGGCGCTTCCTGCTCCACGACTGGGGCGAAGCGTTCCTCAATGAGCGCAATCTGCTCCACGCGAGGGAGCGAACCGACCTCGAGCGAGATTTCGGGGCGCGGTATCTTTAGTTCCTCAAAAAAGACGTCCGACAAGGTCGGACTGTAATGCTGACCGGTATGCACGATCGTACTGCGGAGCTCGGAGCTTCGTTGCATGGCATGTACGAGCGGGGCGATTTTCATGAAGTTCGGCCGCGCTCCGCAGATATTAAACACTCTCTTCATCGTTATTCCACAAATGACGTAGGCTTTGAAGCGTCTTCATCCTAATACGCGTGCGATAAGTCTGCTGAGTTCCGTTACATCATCCTCAGTAAGATATCCATGCGTGGGTAATGTGACGAGTTCCCTGGCACAGCTCTCGGCAACGGGAAACGCTCCACCCTCGATCTTTCCTTTCAACTCCGGAATGGCGTTAATCGACGTAGGATAGACAGGCATGATGCCCAAACCCATCCGGGCGCTTTCACGCAGCAGGGATTCCCTTTTTTTCTTGTCGCTGACTCTTAGGGGAAAACGCAGAAGGCCGAGCGATCGACTTCTGAGAAAATTTGATCCGTGAGTTCTGCTCGCTTCAAGGATGGCAATCCACCGATTCACTTTCTTCTTGCGAACGTCCCGGAGTTTCTCGAGTCTTCCCGGCCAATTTCTTGCCAACCCTGCCTGAAACGAAGACATCCTCAGGATGGGAAAATGCGGCTCAAAAAGCGTCTCCCCAAGTTTTAGGAACGGCATGCTGCGCGGCACCCAAAAGAGCCTAGGATTGAGAAGCACTATCAGTGCCGCCGCTTTGAAGATTACGTTCAGCAGGGGCAGCAGACCGTAGCGGGGAAGGTGGCTCACGAAGCGATTTAGACCTTCAGCAAAGTCGTCCCGATTGGTAAGGATGACTCCTCCCTCCACGACTGAAAACGCTTTCCCTCGGCCAAGACTGAAGAAGCTGACATCGGCAAGGGTTCCAACTTTTCTTTCCCCTCTTGTTTCGCCCATGGCTTGAGCCGCGTCCTCCACGATGGTGACTCCCGGGTCTCGGATCAATTGCCGCAGTCTCGCCACATCGGCTGGAATGCCGAACAGATGGGTTGGAACAACAGCCAGAACCCTCTTGATCGAGTTCCCGGAGCTGTCAGCGGGGTCACGGGCTTCGACCGGTGAATCGCTGGCGCCCCCTGCGGGACGCGCTTCCGTCTGTGGGGGAGGGGCCTCGGAAAGCATGGCGGACAGTTGCGCGAAGTCAAAATCGAGGCTATCCGGGCGCACGTCGCATAACCGTATCCGGAGCCCTGCACGAACAACGGATGAGGGAACCGAATAACAGGTAAACGCCGGGATGAGGACTTCATCTCTATCTGGGGATAACTCCTTGAGAGCCAGAAGGATCAGAGTGAATGCTGCTTTTCCCGAAGAGACAAGAAAGCAGTGTTTGACTCCAAAGTGCTCTTTCAGCTCCAATTCGAAACGATCCAATTCCTGCTGGCCGCGAAAAATCCCGCAAACCCCCGAAATAATTTCTCTGATGCCGATCGGAGTCGCTGCCGGCGGTAGGGTTCTTCCTATACGCATTTCGGGACGTATGGCGAGGCAGCTTACAAACTGATGTGCTTTCTGATGCTGGGACCAATAATCTTCGTGACGATCAGCGGCAGCTTCCTCCAATAAAGCGCGGCCTTCTCAAACCTTTCCGTTCCCGAGCTTTCCGGGTCCCGCAACTTGCCGTCAAGGGAGATGTAATGCCAGTAGAGCGGCGCCGGTGCGGCGCCCCATTGCTCCTTGAACTTGTAAGTTCCCTCGCCTCGGGTCGAGCGGCCAAAGTCGAATACTCGATAGCCGTTGTCGCACGCGAATTCGAGCATGCGCAGGTACAGAAGCATATTCGGACTCAGGGATGCGTATTTTCGAAGGGACGAGGCCCAGAGATTCCGTAACACCTCTCCAAATCCGATCACCAGTGCCGAGGCCACGGGCTCTTGCGATTTGTAGATCACGAAGATCCTGGAGCGTTCCGCGAATTCACTAAGGACATGTCGCATCAAGTCCGCGGAATGAACCGGAGACCCCAAATCGCGCATATTGACCAAAAACACTTTGTAGAAGTCCTTCAGCAGCTCCACCCCACCTGTCCTCGAGGTCAATCCTTCCTTCAAAGGCTTTGTAATTTGACTTCTCAGCTTCGACTTGAAGGACTTCATAAGCATCTCGGAGGAGTCGGGAAGGTTGAGGAGCATCCGAACCTTATCGGACCTGGTGGCGACCTGCATCGGTTCTTGCGAGCTCTCACTGCAAAAAACGCTTACCTCATTGCAGGATGCGAGAGGCCGCTCATGGCGCAATTCTATTCTGCTTGCACCAGTTTTCCGACCGAGTCTGATCGCTTCACACAGAAGGCTCTCCTCTACCTCTTTACAACCGGCAAGGATGCCCCCGCCATCCAGAAACGGCAGCGATACGAGACAGTTGCCGAAAATTACGTGCTTGAGGTGAACCAGGGGAAGGATGCCCACGGCGTTTTCTGCAAGTAAACTCGAGTTCTCCCTCCTCACCGCCGCGGTCTTGGCTTCTCCGCAGACCGCCATTAAATAATAGGTTTTGTGCCCATAGGTCCTGTGGATAATGTCCTGCCAGCCAAACAAATGAAAAAGACTGGCTTCCGGATGTCTGGAGACGTAAGCGTCCCATGACTCCCGTTCAGAACTGTCTGCACATTTGATTTTGTGAATTGGCAATGTGGTTCAATAAGCCATATCAAGTTTATCGATACTTGCGCATGAAGGGGCAATCGCGCCTCGCAACCGTGCGGCGAGGAGCACAGATCCTGGGAAAATCAAAATTCAAGCATCCGGAGTCTTGCGCCGCCATGCCGCCGTCCTCGCGACGAGCATCGCACGTACTCGCTCGAAGACCAATCGTTCGACGCTCTGCGGCCGGCGCGCCGCAAGCCAAAGCAGAGCCATTGCAAGGGCATACAGGAACGCACCGAGAACAACCGCTCCGAGCAGCAGCCACGCAGCCTCGCTCGTCGTCATCGAAGGGGAATATGCAGGCATAACGGCGCGCAGAACGGCGAGCATTGCTACCGACGCAGTAAGGGGACGCGTGATTGCACGCGCGAAGACGGCTGGCGCGATGCCGATATGGACGCGGATCGCCTTTAAATAAGCCGGCGTGGACAGGATCGAAGCGCCGACCACGGCGACCGCCGCTCCGGAGGCGCCAAACCATTCGGCCAGCGGGATCAGCAGGATCACTAGCAGCACGACGAAGACCGTGTTTCCTTTCACGACCGCTGCGGGATGGCCGGCCCCGATCAGCGCGGTGCACATTGAGGAGTGAAAAAGCAGGATCGCGCCAGAAAACGCGAGTATCTGCATCAACGGCACTGCTGCCAGCCACTTCGGACCCAGTGCCACCGGAACGAGATATTCAGAAACCGCGAAAATCCCGGCTGCCGCAGGCAATGCAAAAAGGACGAGAATGCCCATTGCATTGGCGTACGCCGAATGCAATTGCGCCGGATTCTGCGCGATTTGGGAGAATCCGGGCAGTAAGGCCCGATTAATCGGAGCGCCCAGTTCGCTGGTGGGAAGATATGCCAAATCCCACGCCACGTTGTACACGCCGAGGATCGCGGCCCCCTGCGAACGCCCGATGACGAAATCGGTCAATCTTTCTTTCAGGAAGGTGAGAGCGTTCACCAGCAGCAGCCACTTCGAGAAGGAAAAGAGAGCCCCGGCGCCGGCGATCGAAAAGCGCGGCCGGAACGGATGTGCGAAATAGCTGATGACGGTACCCACGAGCTTCGAGGCGAGTATGCCCGCGACCAGAGCCCAGTAGCTGCGCAGCCAGAACGCCAGCGGGACCGTAACGACGAACCCCGCCAGTTTGACGCTCATCTGATACGCGAATTCGCTGCGAAACCTCAGTTCCTTGCGAAAAGCGACCACGCCGATATTCTCGCAACCGCTGATTAGAGGACCGAGTGCCAGCCAGCACACCACCCAGAACAAGGTAGGTTCCGC
>Ga0184618_10000054_pt1 | contig 26465 bp, 24 predicted proteins | sample PLM0_30_b1_FD_133159 | JGI IMG/M metagenome (GOLD analysis project Ga0184618, IMG submission 133159) | Groundwater sediment microbial communities from an aquifer in East River, Colorado, USA - PLM0_30_b1 | ecosystem: Environmental > Terrestrial > Soil > Riparian zone | place: USA: East River...
ATCGAAGCATAGGCGTCCCTTCGGAGGTCCTTCCATGCGTATCCATCGGTTTCTCGTCGCAGCCCTGCCAGCCGCTGTGTTCATGGCCATGCCGCTCCAGGCAGCCGTCACGGTCACCTACGCGAACCCCGATCGATTCACCGATGCCGGGGACCGCAACAGCGATCCGGTCAGTGTCATGAAGGATCTCGAGCAGCATCTCAGGAGCCTCGGCGACCGATACCTGCCCCCGAACGCCAACCTGAAGATCGAGGTGCTCGACGTCGACCGCGCGGGCCGGCCCCGCATGAACCTCCCCACGGAGATCCGTATCGTGACCGGCAAGGGCGACATGCCTTGCATCGACCTGCGTTATACGCTCGAGATGGACGGCAAGGTTGCGCAATCCAACAAGGAGCGGGTGTGCGACAACGACTACCTGCGCCCGGCGGGACCGAGGTACAACGAGCACGATCCTCTCGCCTACGAGAAGAGGATGCTCGAAACCTGGTTCCAGGAGCGCTTCGCCAAGGGTAAACCGCCGCGCTGATGGGCGCGCCGGCTTACGGTCGCATCTCCTAGTCCAGCTTTTTTCTCTCCTCGCGAACCACGGCCGCCGTGAGCGGCAGGTATTTTCCGTCTTTCATCACCAGCTCCTGGCCGTCGCGGTTCAGGCGCCAATGGCGGCAGCGTCCGCGCCAGCGCCAGGCGAATTTGCAATAGATGGGACCACAACGCGAGAAATATCGGAGCATGGCAACCTTGTCTTAAGTGATCTGCGGTGGCAGCAGTGCTGGATCTCAATTCTCCTCGAGCTTCTTTAGTTGCGCGCGCACCACGTCCGCAGTGAGGGGAACGTATTTGCCGTCGTGCATCACATCCGCCTGCCCTTCCTGGCTCAGCACGTAGCGCAGGAATTCCTTCACCTTCGGATCCATCTTCGTGCCCGGCTTCACGCTCACGTAGAAATACTGCTCGTTGAAGAGCGGATAGGTGCGGTTCTGCACGTTCTCGAGCGTGTGCTCGACGCATGCGCGGGTCCCTCCGGACGCGACCGCGAGGCGTTTCACGTGTGGGCGGCTGCCCCGGAAGCGGTTGTAGGCGATGCCGTACTTGTCCTTGCCGAGGTTGTCGGTGATCTGGTCCGCTTCGATGTAGCGCGAGCCGTCCGGGTTCACGATGTTGCCGTAGGCCTGGATCTTCTCGTTCCACTTGTCGCTCGACTTGAGCACCCGGTCCGAGAAGTCGGTCGCGGTGTTGTAGCGGATGCTGAATCCGTACACGTTGATCGGCCTGTCGGCCCACTCGCCCGTGAGTCCCAGCTGCCCCCAGGTCCGAATGTTCTTCTCGGGGCCGCGCGCCCAGTCCTGGCGCCAGTTGGTTCCCGCCCAGCCCCCTGTGCGCTCGGAGCCGAAGATTCCGTCGAGCTGCTCCATATTGACGCACTTGAGCGGATTGTCCTCGTTCACGAGGATCGTGAGCGAGTTCTCCCAGCCGCCCACGTCGAACGATCCGGTGACCGCAGTGATTTCCGTGGGGTCGAAGCTCTTCACGCGCTCGTAAGCGAGCAAGTCGTAGAAGCCGGGGCGGTGGCCCATTACGACGTCGGCCTGGTCGTAGTAGAGCGCGGCGAAGGCGAGCGCCGAGGTCGGCAGGTAGTACGAGAGGCGGATGCCGGGCTGGTACTTGGCGAATCCCTGCTGCCAGAGCTCGCCCAGCAACCCGTCGCTCAAGTAGTTGTTGCCGTGCAGGCGCACCCAGCCCGTGAGGACCTCCTTCGGCTCATAGTGCGGCATGCCGGAAAGGTCGAACTTCTGCGTGTAGTGCGCCATCTTGCCGCGCTTGTAGATCACCCCGGCGCGATCGGCCTGCGCGCGCAGGGCGTTCTTCGTGTCTTCCGACTGCTGCTGGGCTATCGAAGGGGTGGCGGCCGCGAACCAGGCGGCGGCGAGAATCATTGCGGATGTGAACTGGGTGAGGCGCGACTTCATGCTCAGTCCAGTTTCTTCAGCTCCTCTTTCACCACTTCCGGCAGCAGGGGGATGAACACCCGCTCCTTCGCCACCACGTCCTGGCCCTCGCGGCTCAGCACGAGCTTGAGGAACTCCCTCACTTTCGGCTCGAGTGGCTGGCCTGGCTTGCGATTCACGTAGAGGTAGACGTAGCGGCTCATCGGGTACTTGTGCAAGTACACGTTCTCGATGTTGGGCTCGTAGCAGAGGCCGCCGAGCTTCGGCGCGACCTTGAGCACTTTGACATTGGGCGTCACGTTGGCGAGCAGCGCGTATGTGAGGCCGCCAGGCTTCTCGGCCATCTTCTCGGCGGCGACGGTGAAGGCGTGCGTGAAGCCCTTGCCCTTTACGAACTCGATGCCTTCCTTGTACTCGCCGCCGTCCATCACGACCTGCTTGTAGTACTGCTCGATGCCGTTGATCGGCTTCAATCCGTAGAGCTTGATCGGGCGCGCGGCCCATTCGCCGCCGGCACCGAGGTCGCCCCAAGTCGTCACTTCCTTGTAGCCGTGCCTGCGCGTCTTCGAATAGACCGCGTCGAGCTGCTCGACGGAGAGGCATTCGATGGGATTGTCCTTATCGACCAGGATCACGCTGGTCGCGGTCTTGCCGAGGGAGCCGACGCTGCCCGTGGCAACCTTGATCTCGAGGGGCTCGTAGCCGAACTTGTCGACGAAGAGCTTGCGCTCCGCGGGGAACATCTCGCGGCCCACGGGCGCGAGGTGCGCCTTGCCGGAAGCGAGGCCCGGACCCCCTGTGCCCGAGGCGCGCAGGTCGAGTGTCACGGAGAGCCGCGGATACTGCTTGCGGTAGATCTTGGTCCAGCCGAGGACGACCTCGTCCATGATGTCGGCGCCGACGATCGCGACCTCCTCTTCGGGCTCGCTCTTCACTTCGCCAGGCTGCCAGCTCGGGATGGAGGGATCTACCTTGAGGTTGTGCTCGGGCGCGGCGTACTTGAGCGCGTACGTTGGCGTGGAGAACAGCGTGGACAGCGCCGCAAGCGATGCGACAGCGACAACAGACCTCTTCATGACTCCTCCGCGCGGCGATGGGTTCAGTTGCCAGATTGGAGAAAGCCCCTGAACGAAGGCTGAACCGTTTCTGAATGTTCTTTCATGCGGTATCACGAAGCGGCAGCAGCCTGCGAAGGTGACCCTACTTAGCCGGATCAAACAAGGCGTTGTAGCTTGGAATCTTCTTCGCCAGGTCGTTGCGCAGCTTCATCGATTCCTTCAGGTAATGCTCTTCCATGCCGGTCATCTTCGGCGGGTTCTTGAACGCGTAGACCACGAGGCCCACGTTCTCCCCGGCCTTGTCCTGCATCGGCATCAGCACCACGAACTTCTTGTCGGTGTCCTTGGTCCGGTGCCAGCGCGGATCGAGGATCGTGATGCCCTTCTTGATCACGTCGATGTCGTCCGGGTCGTCGGGGTTGCCGATGCGGTCCAGATACGACCCGGCGAACATCGTGTAGACGTCCTTTTCGCCCGGCGGCACGCCATGCAGCGTGATGCTGAGCAGCTCCGGATGCTTCTTCATGGCCTCTTCCGCAAGCTTCTGGCCGTAGATCTTCTGGGCGGGCGCAGTCCAGTTCTTCTTCGGCTTTTCCTGCGCCCACAGCATCGTGGAAGGAAACGCCACCGAGGTGGCGAGGGCTGCGGCTAACGCGATCTTCGCGAATGTCTTCATGGGCCCTCATGGTCGGCGGCTTGACTTGGGCAGCGAGCCACATCCTAGTATCCGCAAGTTAATTGCAAGTGAATCGAAGATGAATTTACGTTCAGCTACCTCGCAGCAGCGCGCGCGCCTGCTCGGCCTGGAATCCGCGCAGCGGGATGTAGCGCGCGTGGTCGAGCACGATCTGCTGCCCTTCGCGGCTCAGGACAAAGAGCAGGAACTCCTTGAGCGCGGGATTGAGCGGCTTGCCGGGCGCCTTGTTGGTATTGAAGAACGTGAGGCGCGAGAGCGGGTAGGTCGCGAGCGCCACCGCCTCATAGGCGGGCGGCTCGAAGGGCTTGCCGCGGCCCTCGCTCACGGGGATCACCTTTACCGGCGCATCGAGATACGCGATTCCGGAGTAACCGAGCGCGTAGCGATCATCGGCAACGCGCTTGGCCATCGGGAAAACCACCTTCTCGTAATTGATGTCGTCGCGCCATTCGCCGCGCTTCCCGCCGACGCTCAGCACCCGCTGGCGCACGAATTCCTCGAAGCCGTTCCACGGCTTAATGCCCCACGCCTTGATCGGCTTGTCGGCCCACCCGCCGGTGAGCCCGAGGTCGCCCCACTTTGTGATCGGCTTGCCGCCGCGGTGGCGCGTCGTGGAGTAGATCGCGTCGACTTGGTCGAACGTGATCTTCTCGAGCGGATTGTCCTTGTGCACAAAGAAGCCCACGGCGTCGAGCGCTCCGAAATGACGGTAGGAGCCGCCGGAGATGGGGACACTCAGGGGCTCGTAGCCGAATTTCTCCCGGAAACCCTTGACGTCGTCTGGCTTGAGCTCGCGCGAGACGAACACGAAGTCGAGGTCGCCCTTGATGAGCTCGATCGCGCCCAGGCTGCCCGCGTAGGGCGGCGCGATGGCGAGCGAGACGCCGGGGTGGTACTGCTTGAACGTGTCGATAAGCTTCTGCGCCAGCACCACGAGCACGTCGGAGGCGGCGCCCCTGAACGTTCCGGTGAGCTTCTCCCTGCCCGGCACGAACGACGGCAGCGCGGAATCGAGCGTGGGCTGGAGCACTTCGGGCTGCGGAAGCTCGCGGCCGCGCTGGCGCCCGGACTCGGCCTGCGCGGGAGTCTGGGGCTTGTTGCTCGGCACCGCCGGGATGACCCATTCGACCATGGGACGCGTATCCTGCGCGAGCGCGCCCGCGGCGAAAACCATCGCGCCGAGCACGAGTGCGAGTTTCGGGGTGATGCGCTTCATGTCGTTTCTCCATGTCATTCCGCCGCCTTGCTCGCGGTTCCCGCCTGGTCCAGCTTCTTCAGCTGCTCGCGCACGGCTTCGGCCGTGAGCGGCAGGTACTTGCCGTCGCGCTGCACCGCTTCCTGGCCCTCGCGGCTCAGCACGAAGCGCAGGAATTCCCTCACCAGCGGATCGATCTGCTTGCCGACGGCGCAGTTGGTGTAGTAGTAGACCTCGCGCGTCAGCGGATATTGGCGCGCCTGGATCGTCTCGATCGTCGGCGCGATGAAAGGTCCCGCCGCGTTGTTCGCGAGCGGCACCGTCTTCACGCCCGGGTTCTGGTAGAGGATCCCGGTATAGGTGATGCCGTAGGGATCCTTAGCGACTTCGGCGATCATCTGCTCGCCGGCGCCCAGCAACGTGCCGAAGTCCTTGTCGTCGGCGGCCACCCCGGTGCGCGTCTTGTTGCTGTACTCGCGCAGCTTCTCGTTCCATTTGTTGCTCCCCTTCATCACTTTTTCGGCGAAGTCGCGCGGGAAGTGGTAGTTCAAGTTGTACGCGTAGACGTGGATCGGCTGGCCGGCCCAATCGTCGGCGAGGCCCAGCTGGCCCCAGGTGCGGATGTTCTTCTCGGGTCCGCGCGCGGCGCCCGGGTCCCACTCGTTGCCGATCCAGCCGCCGTCGCGCTCGGCGCCGAAAATGCCGTCGAGCTGCTCGAGGGTGAGCTTCGCGATCGGGTTGTCCTTGTTCACGAACGGCACCAGCGCGAAGGTCCAGCCTGCGACATCGTAGGAGCCGGTGGCCATCATGATCTCCACCGGCAGCGTCGCGAACACGCGCTGGTAGGCCTGCAGCTCGTCCCACGTCGGCTTACGTCCCATGGGCGCGAGATCGGCGCGCTTCGTGTAGAGCCCGGCCATGCCGATGAACGTGCTGCCCAGGTTGCTCTCGAACTTCACGTCGGGGTGGTGCTTGTGGAAGCCTTCCTCGAGGAATTTCTCGAGCATGCTGTCGGCGAGGTAGTTCGAGCCCCACTGGCGGAGGGTCCCGGACATCTTCCGCTCGGGCTTGTACTCCGGAAGGCCGGAGAGGTCGAACGGCTTCGTGTAGAAGACCCGCGCGGCACGCTTCTTCAGCCCTTCCGCGCGCGCTTTCTGCAATTCGAGCGGATCGAGCGACCTGTCCTGCGCTTCCGCGCCCGCGACGAGCAGCGACGCGAGCACCGCGAAGATCGTCTTCATTGGAGCTTCTTCAATTGCTTCCTGAAGCCCGCTTCCCACACTTCGACCAGTGGGCTGTCCTTGATGTAGTTGTTGCAAGACGCTAGCGCCGGAGTCTGGATTCCCGACGGAGCCTGCCCTCGAGCGCATCTGCCGGGGGCGGCAATGATGGGACGCTGGGTTCCCGCCTACGCGGGAATGACGGAATCGTCACTTGGCCATGTCCTCGAGCTTCTTCAGCTGCTCGTTCGCGACCTTTGCGTTGAGCGGCAGGTACTTGCCGTCGCGCATGACCTCCTCCTGGCCGTCGCGGCTGATGATGAACTTCACGAACTCGTACACCGCCGGATTCATCGGCCTGCCCGGCTCGCGGTCGAAGTACGCGAAGATGTGGTCGTAGAGCGGGTAGGTGCGGTCCTGCAGCGTCTCGAGCGTGTACGGCACATAAGGCCCGGCGTCGGTCTTCGCCAATGGCAATACCTTCTGGGTCGACTGCGAAGCGCCACCCGCCAGGTTCGTCGTGGGCGCGGCGACGATGCCGATGCCGTACTTGTCCGCGGAGAGATCCTCGTTCATGCCGCGCTCGAGCTTGCCCTTCGGCGAGACGAAGTTGGCGTAGATCTTGAGCTTCTCGTTCCACTTGTCGCTCGCCTGCAGGATGCGATCGGAGATTTCCGTCGCCTGGTGATAGCGAAGCGTGAGGCCGTAGACGTTGATCGGCTTGTCCTTCCACTCGCCCCCGAGGCCGAGCTGGCCCCAGGTGCGGATGTTCTGCTCCGGTCCGCGCGCCCAGTTGGGGCGCCAGCTCGTGCCTTCCCAGCCGCCGGCGCGCTCGGCGCCGAACGTGCCGTCGAGCTGCTTCATGCTGATCTGCGTGATCGGGTTGTCCTTGTGCACCACGACGCCGAACGCCGGCTGCCAGCCGGGGACGTCATAGGAGCCCGTGGCGATGTCGATCTCGAGTTGCGTGCGGTTCTTGTAGCGCTCGAAGAGCTGCTGCTCCTGGAAGGTGACCTTGCGCCCGATGCCCAGGTCGCTCACGCCGAAGACGAGCGACGGTACCGCGGCGGACGTCGTTTTCATTTGCCAGTCGAACTTGACGTCGGGATGGTGCTTCTTGAACGCCGCTTCCCAGTAGCCGCCCACCTTGCCGTCGACGATGTAGTTGCTGCCCCAGATCCGCAGCCTGCCCTTCGCTCTCTGGCGCGGCTCGTACTTCGGCAGCCCGGAAAGGTCGAACTTCTTCGTGTAGGCCACGCGCGCCCCGCGCGCGCTCATCATCTTGGCTCGCGCTTCCTGCATGGCGAGGCCTTCGGTGGATCCGATCTCCTGCTGCGCGAGCGCGCCCGACGCGAACACCGTCGCCGCGAACGCCACTGCCATTGCGGTCTTCATCATCTTTTCCCTCACTTGAGTTTCTTCAGTTCCTCACGCACGACCTCTGCCGTGAGCGGGAGATACTTGCCGTCCTTCTGCACCAGCTCCTGGCCTTCGCGGCTCAGCACGAAGCGGACGAACTCACGCGCCTTCGGATCCATCTTCTGGCCGGGCTTCCTGCTCACCCAGAACGACTGGTCGCCCCAGAGCGGATAGCTGCGGTTCTGCAGCGTGTCGATGTTGTATTCGACGTAGGGCCCCTTCTCATCCTGCGCCACCGCGAGGATCTTGATGTTCGTGGGGAAGCCGTCGTGGTAGCGCGCGTAGCCGATGGCGGCCGGATCCTTCCTCACCTGGTCGAAGATCTGGTCCGCCTCGAGGTACACGGTGCCGTTCGGCCGGCGGACGTTCGCGTACGCGCGCAGCTCGCCGTTCCACTTGTCGCTCGCCTGCAGCACCTTGTTCGAGAACTCGATCGCGGAGGCATAGCGCAGGCTGTAGCCGTGCGGGGTGATGCGCCTGGCGGCCCAGTCGCCGCTCAACCCCATCTGGCCCCAGGTGCGAATGTCCTGCTCCGGCCCGCGGCGGAATTCCGGATGCCAGTTGCTGCCCACCCAGCCGCCCTCGCGCACCGAGCCGAAGATGCCGTCGAGCTGCTTCATGGTGATCTTCGTGACCGGGTTGTCCTTGTTCACGATGATCACGATGTTGTTCTGCCAGCCGACGTAGTTGTACGACCCGGTGAAGACCGAGAAGCCGATCGGCTCGGCGCCCTTCAGGCGCACGTGCGCGAGGTAGTCGTAGAAGCTGGGCTCGTGGTTGACGCCGACATCCGCCCGGTCGAAATACAGGCACGGCACGGCGATCGCGGCGGTCGGCGTGTAGTACTCGATCTTGATGCCGGGCTGGACCTTCTCGAACGCTTCTTTCCAGTAGCCGCCGAGCGGCGCGTCGTTCACGTAGTTGTTGCCGCACACGCGCAGCGTTCCCGCGGGCTTGTCGTCCGGCACGTAGTGCGGCAGACCCGAGAGGTCGAACTTCTTCGTGTATGCCTGCGAGGCCGCGCGCGCGGCCATGCGGGCCTTGCGTTCCTCGGCCGAACCCACGGGGTACTTCTTCGACTCCTCCGTGGGGTGCGACTGCGAGGAGGTTTGGGCGAATGCCGAGCCGGCGAAGAAAAGGGCCACGATGAACACTGCGAGTTGGGCTGGATTCCCGCCTGCGCGGGAACGACGAATCTTCATTTCTAATTCTCCAGTTTCTTCAGCTCGCGCGCGGCTTCGGGCGCGAGGATGGGGAGGTAGCCGCCGCCTTCGCGCAGGACGGCGCCCTGTGCGTCGCGGCTCAGAATGTAGCGCACGAATTCGCGGATGTGCGGCGCCACGGGCTGGCCGGGCGCGCGATCGATGAAGAGCGTGATGATGCGGGTGAGCGGATAGCTGTGGTCCATCGCCGTCGCCTCGGACGGCATGACGAATGGGCCGCCGTCGTCGGCGGCCACCGCGATCGGCCTCACGTCGGCATTACCGTAGAGCGCGCCCGAAAAGGCGACGCCGTACTTGTCCTTGGCCATGGCGTCGAGCAGGCGCTGCCCGCCGTCGGTGGCGCCGCCGAGCGAGCCGGGCAGGTCGGCGAACTCGCGCACTTCGGGCTTCCAGCGGCGGCCGCCCTGGAACACCGCCTCTTCCAGGTAATCGGCGAAGCCTCGCGCGAGCGAGAACGAATAGGGATTCACCGGCTTGTCCGCCCACTCGCCGGCGAGCCCGAGGTCGCCCCAGGTCGCTACCTTCGCGCCGCCGCGCTTGCGATCGACGCTGTAGATCGCGTCGAGTTGGCGCATCGTGAGGCCCTGGATGGGATTGTCCTTGTGCACGAACACCACGATCGAGTAGCCGCGGTTGCGCGTCTTGTAGCTGCCGGTGACGACGTCGAAGCCGGTGGGCTCGTAGCCCTTCACTTCCCTGAAGGCGGTGACCTCGAAGGGCCAGATCTCGCGTCCCATGAGGGCGAGGTCGCCGGTGCCGGCATAGAGCGCGCCGATCGCGGAAGCCGTGCCGTGCAGGCGATTCTCGAACACGACGTCCGGATGATGGCGCTGGAAGCCCTTCTCCCACTCCTTCACCAGCGCCTCGATGAAATCGAAGCGGCCCGCCAGTGCCCCGTGACCCCAGATGGAGATGCGGCCCGACAGCTTTTGCGCCGGCGCGATATAGGGCGAAGGAAGGTTCGCATCGACGCCGGCATGGACGCCGAGCGCCGCGTGCAGCAGCAGCAACGACATGGCAATCGATCTCAGGCTGATGGGATTCAATCGAGCGCCTTCAATTGCTTCTGCACGGTCGCCGGTTGCAGGGGAACGTAGGCGCCATCCTTGGCCACCGCGGCCTGGCCCTCGTCGGAGAGCACGTAGCGAAGGAACTCGCGCACGCGCGGATCGAGCGGCTTGCCCACGCCACGGTCGATCGCGACGATGACGGCGCGGGCGAGCGGATAGCTGCGGTCGGCGGCGCTTCGTTCGGTCGGCTTCACGAAGGGGCCGCTCGATTTCGCGAGCGGCAGCGCGCGCACGGCGCCGGTCGAGGCCACCATCGGCGCATAGGCGATCGCCACCGGATCACGGGCCACGGCTGCGATCGCCTGCGTGTCGTCGGCCATCTCTTTCATGTCTTCGTTCCACTTGAAGCTGTCGTCGAGGACCACCTTCCGGAAGAAGAGCGCGGGAATGGTCGTCACCGGCGGCGCGAGAACGTGGATCGGACGCGCCGCCCACGCGCCCGTGAGGCCCACATCGCCCCAGGTACGTGCATTCGCGGCGCCGCGCTTGTGCTCCGCGCCGAAGATCGCGTCGAGCTGCGGGACGGTGAGGCCTGCGATGGGGTTGTCCGGATGCACGAAGACGCCGAGGCTCTGCGCGGGGCGCTTCGCCTTCAACCCGGCGTTGGCGACTTCAATCGTGGTGGGCCGGTAGAGCTTCACCCACTGGAAGGCCATGTTGTCGGTGGGCAGGCGCAGCTCGCGGCCGACGAACGCGATGTCGGCCACGCCCGTGTAGATGCCGGCCATCGCGGATTCCGGTCCGTACAGGCTCGCCACGATGCGGGCATCCGGATTGTGCTTGCGAAAGCCCGCTTCCCATTGCGCGACCAGCTCGCGATCCCCGGGGCTGCCCCAGATGCGGATGTCGCCGCGGACCGGTTGCTGCGGTTGATAGCCCGTGGCAAGCGCGCATTGCGCGATCACCACAAACGCTAATGCAGCGATCCTCATGTTCAGTCGAGCTTCTTCAGCTGCTCGCGCACGTAGTCCGCCGGGATGGCGGTGTAGGGGCCGTTCTTCTGGATGATTTCCTGGCCTTCGCGGGAGAGGACGTAGCGCAGGAACTCGCGCACCTTCGGATCCATCGCGCGGCCGGGCGCCTTGTCGACGTAGATGTAGGCGTCGCGCGTGAGCGGATAGCTGCGGTTGGCGACGTTGTCCTTGGTCATCGCGATGGCGGGCCCGCCGGGCGTGGCGGAGATCGCCAGCACCTTGAGGTTCGGATATCCCGGACACTTGGTGCCGTCCGGGTTCACGCAGGTGCCTTGCACGTGCATCAGCGCGCCCCAGCCGATCGCGTACTTGTCCTTCGACACGGCCTCGTACATGCGCTGGCTGCGAACCGCGTTGCCGCCAGCGTCGTTGGTGGCTTCCTTCCACTCCACGTATTGCTGGTAGTTCGGGTTCCACTTGTCCGACCAGTGCATCACCATGCGCTGGAAGCTCACGGTGAACCCGGGCGCGTTGTAGCCGTGCGTCATGATCGTCCTCCCGGCCCAGTCGCCCTTCAATCCGAGCTGGCCCCACGTGCGGATGTTCTTGTCCGGCCCGCGCGCGTACTTGGCGGTATAGAGGAGGTTGTTGTCGGCGTTCGCTCCGACCTCCCAGCCGCCGCTCCTCTCGGCGCCGAAGATGCCGTCGAGCTGCTCGACGGAAAGCTGCGCGAGCGGGTTGTCCTTGTTCACGAACACCGCCCAGGCGAAGAGCACGCCGCGCATGTTGTAGCCGCCGGTGGCGATCGAGACCTCCGTGGGCACGTAGCCGCGCGCGTTGAAGTACGGCATCTGGTCCGTGATCTTCGCGTCGTCTCCCATGGGCGCCACGTCGGAGACGCCCGCATACATCATGCCGAGCGCGCCCTCGCTGCTCGTCATGTAGTTGGTGGAGACCTTGACGCCGGGCTGCACCTTCGAGAAACCCTCGAGGAGCTTGTCCATGACGCCTTTCAGCTCGCTGCCGGCGACGCGCAGGCCGCCCACCACCTCGAACTCCTTCTTGTAGGGTGCGATGCTGTTGAGGTCCGGGGCCTGCGCATGGGCCCCGAGCGCCGACAGCGCGAGCGCCGCGGAGACGAGTTTGAGTGTGGTTTTCATCAGTCGAGTTTCCTCAGTTGTTCGCGCACGAGGGCGCCGGTGAGCGGAAGGTAGCTTCCATTCTTTGCGACGGTTTCCTGTCCCTCGCGGGAGAGGATGTAGCGAAGGAATTCGCGCAGCTTCGGCTCGACCGGGGTGCCGGGCTTGCGGTTGAGATAGATGTAGATGTTGCGCACCATCGGATAGGTGCGGTCCTGGAAGCTTTCCAGGCTCGGCATCACGGCGCGGTCGCTTCCGCGCGGTGCGACCGCGATCACCTTGATGCCGTCGATGCCCTTCGCCTGCGGCATCACGGTCCAGGCGATGCCGTAGCGGTTCTTCGCGAGCTCTTCCTTCAGCATGTGCTGCAGGCCGAGGCGCTGGGTGGCCTTGTCCTCCTCGGCGATCATCTTGCTGCCGGTCTCGACATACTCGCGGTAGTTCGGGTTCCACTTGTCGCCGTTGCCCATCACCTTCCACTGGAAGAAGCGCGTGGTGCCCGACGGCGCGTGGCCGTAGGTCTGGATGGGTTTCCCCGCCCACTCGCCGGTGAGCCCCATCTGGCCCCAGGTGCGGATGTCCTTCTCCGGGCCGCGGCCGTCGGAGGGCGTCCACTTGAAGCCGCGCATGCCCGCGGTGCGCTCGGCGCCGAAGATGCCGTCGAGCTGCTCCATGGAAATCTGCGCGATGGGATTGCCCTTGTGGACGAAGATCACCGGTCCGTTGGACTTGCCTTCGACGTCGAACGCGCCCGAGGCGACGGTAATGTCGAGCGGCGGATAGCCGTATACCTCGAAGAACGACAGCGCCTCGGTGATCGCGGGCTCGCCGCCGTCGGGCGCGAGGTCGGTGACGCCCGTGACGAGCGCGGGGATCGCGGCGTCGCTGGTGGGCAGCTTGTCGTCGAAGGTGATGCCGGGATGGACCCTGCGGAAGCCCTCCTCCCAGAGCTTCAGGACGCCGCCCAGGCCGAAGCCGTAATTGCGGATGACTCCGGAGACCCGCTGCGCGGGCTGGTACGAAGGCAGCTCCGAGGCCTTGAAGTCCGCTGCCGCGCCCAGCGACGTGGCGGTCGCCGCGAAGGCCAGCAGGAGGGCGGGTTTCGTCGCCATCACCGCAGCAGCTGGAATCCGAGGTAGAAGACGAAGCCCTGCTGCTCGTCGCCGCGCGGGCTGAATTCGTGGCCCGCGGAGGCGAGCAGCACCAGGGATTCGCTCAGCTTCCAGTGCATACCGACGTTCATCAGCGTGCGCGACTCGTGGCACGCGTACGCCTCGTGCACTTCGAACAGGCATTCGCGATCCGCGCCGCAGGCGTGGGCGACGATTGCACCCACGACCCACTGGTCGCGCCCGGGCCGGACGAAATTGCGCCCCACCTCGCCGTCGAGGCCGAACTCGCCCGCCTTCGTCGCGATTTCCACCGGCAGGAAAAACTCGCGATCGCTCGCCGCGATGCCGCGGTCCTTCGAGGACTTCGACCACGCCGACAGGTACTGCGGGTAGGTGGACATCGACAAGCCGTCCTCGCCGCCGTCGAGAAAGCGCCACTTGACGCCGACGTTCGCGGCGCCGAGCCCCGACCTCCAGCCCTCGCCCGATTCGCGCACGAAACTCCACGGCACGTCGAGCTTCAGCTGGACGCGATCGCCCCAGCCGTAGTTGATGTCGGCATCGGGCGCGCTCACTTCCCAGCGGCCGGAGCGAGTGCGGGCACCCAGCGCCGCGAGGTTGATTTCCCACTTGCCGTCGCCCGGCGTATCCGGATCGTCCGTCACCATCGGCGGCCCGCCTTGCGCGCGAGCCATTCCAGGTTCCATGACGAGCAACGCCATCGCGGCGCAAGCCAACGCAAATCGGAAAATCGTCCCTGGCACCATTTTTCAGTCGAGCTTCTTCAGTTGCGCCTTCACCATTTCGCCGGTGAGCGGCAGGTAGCGGCCTTCGCGCTGCACCTGCTCCTGGCCTTCCTGGCTCAAGATGAAATGCATGAACTCGTCGACCTTCGGGTCGACGGGCTTGCCGGGATCGCGGTTGAAGTAGAAGTAATAGTGGGCGTACAGCGGGTAGCTGTGGTCGCGGATGGTTTCGAGCGAGCGCTTCACGTAGGGCCCGCCCTCCCAGCCCTGGATCGCGAGCTCCTTTAGGTCCGGGCTCATCGACATCGGCGACACGTAGAAGAGCGCGTACTTGTCCTTCGCCACCGCGTCCCGCGCCTGGATGCTCCAGGGAACGATCTTGCCGTCGGGCGCGATGTAGTTCGCGTAGGCCTGGTAGTTCTCGTTCCACTGGTCGCTGCCGCGCAGGATGTTGTCGGAGAGCTGCGTCGTGTTGTTCCCACGCAGCGTCTGTCCGCCGGGATGGATCGGCTTGTCGGACCATTCGCCGCCGAGCCCAAGCTGGCCCCAGGTGCGGATGTTCTCGTCGGCGCCGCGCCGGTACGGGTAATCGGTGCGCCAGACGCTCGCGTCGTAGCCGCCGTTTCGCTGGCCGCCGAACACGCCATCGAGCTGCTTCATGCTGATCTTTTCCAGCGGGTTGTCCTTGTTCACCACGATGATGAACGCGGGCATCCAGCCGTACACGTCGTAGGAGCCGGTGACCGCGGCGATCTCCGTGACGCGATGGTGGTACACCTGCTCGAAGGTGAGGAGATCCATGAGGATGGCCTTGCGGCTCATCGCGAGGTCGGAGGCCTTGGCGGACAACGAGGGAATGCCGATGCCGGTGGTGGGCAGGTTGTATTCGATCTCGATGCCGGGCTGGAATTTCTTGAACGCCTCGCGCCAATACTCGCCGAGGTAGCCGTCCTTGATGTAGTTGTTGCCCCAGATGCGCAGCTTTCCCTGGAGCTGCCGCTTCGGCTTGTAGTGCGGCAGGTCGCTCAGATCCCACTTCTTGGTGTAGCCGCCTTCGACCGAGTGCTCCTTGCGAAACTGGGTAACGTTTTGGGTCCAGATGCTGCGATTGGAGTTCTCGGGCTCGGCGGCCGCGAGCGGGCCGGCCATGAGCAGCAAGGCGAGTGCATGGAAACGAGAGACGGTACGTGTCATGGCGCTTTTCCTCCGGAGTTACGTCAGTCGAGTTTCTTCAGCTGCTCCAGCGCGAGTGCCGGCGTGAGCGGGAGGTGATCGCCTTCCGCGGCCACGTCCGCCTGCCCCTGGCGGCTCAGCACGTAGCGCAGGAACTCCCGGATCTTCGCGGCGGGCTTCGCCGCGTCGCCGGTGAGCGTGTCGGGAACGAAATAGATGTAGGCGCTGCGGGACAAGGGGTAGGCGCGGCTCGCGACGTTCTCGCGGGTGAGCGCGACGAAGGGACCGCCCGCCTTCTCGGCCAACGCGAGCGCCTTCACCCGCGGCGTGCGATACGAGTTTCCCGCGTAGGCAATGCCATAGCGATCGCGCGCGAGCGCTTCCAGCATGAGCTTCCGATCGTCGAATTCCTTGAGCGCCTCGTTCCAGGTGTCCGCGCCGCCCATGACGCGCGTCTGGAAGAACGACACGCCGCCGGGATAGAGGCCCGGAGGGCCGTAGACATGGATCGGCTTGCCGGCCCACTCCCCGGTAAGCCCGAGTTGCCCCCAGGTGCGGATGTTCTTGTCGGCGCCGCGCGCGACCGACTCGACCCACTCGATCTTCTGCCAGCCCCCAGTGCGCTCATCGCCGAAGATCGCGTCGAGCTGCGCGAGCGTGAGCCGCGCGAGCGGATTGCCGGGATGCACGTAAACGCCGAGCGCGGTGGACTTGCCGCGCACGTCGAAGCTGCCGGTCGCGACCTCGATCTCCGCCGGATAGAGCTGCGAGCGCCGGTAGATGCCGTAGTACTCGTACGGAAACACCTCGCGGCCGGAGAGCGCGATGTCGGCCACGTTCACGTGCAGGCCGAACTGCGCCGAGGCGGTGCCCTTCAACGTGTCGACGAAGTAGGCGTCCGGGTGATATCTGCGAAAGCCGTCCTCCCAGCGCTTCATGAGGCCCGCCATGTGGTTCGAGCCCCAGCTGCGGATGACGCCGCTGATCGGTTGCGAGGGCTTGTACTCGGGCAACGCGGAGAGGTCCTGCGCCGAGGCGATCGCCGAGATCGCGAGGAACGCGAAGAGAAAACGCCTCACTTCAATTTCTCCCGCTCCACGCGCGCCGCTTCCGGATTGAGCGGCAGGTACATGCCGCCGTCGACCACGTCCTGCTGCCCTTCGCGGCTCAGGACGTAGGCGAGGAACTCGCGCACGCGCGGCGAGATCGGTTGTCCCGGCGCGCGGTTGATGTAGATGTACACGGCGTTGGCGAGCGGATAGGCGCGCCGGTAATTCGACTCGCGAGTCGGCATGACGAAAGCTCCGCCCTCCTGCGCCGCGATGGGGAGCGCCTTCACGCGCGGCTCCTTCTCGACCACGCGCATGAGGTTGAATCCGATGCCGTACTTGTCGCCCGCGACCGCCCGCACGATCTGCACGTCGGAAGGCGCCTTGCTTCCGCCGCGCACCATTTCCTTCAGCGCCGGATTCCACTTGTCGCCGCCCTTGAAGACGACGCGCTGGATGAGATCCGACCAGTTGCTGAGAGTCGCGTCGAATCCGTAGAGATGAATAGGCTTGTCCGTCCACTCGCCGGTGAGTCCGAGCTCGCCCCAGGTGCGGATGTTGCCCTCGGGACCGCGGGCCGCATCGGTCGACCACGTCGAGCCCTTCCAGCCGCCGCTGCGCTCGGCGCCGAAAATGCCATCGAGCTGCGCGAGCGTGAGGCCGGCGAGCGGATTGTCCTTGTTCACGAAGAAGATCGGCGCCGGCGTGTTGCCCTTGCCCTGGTTGAAGCCGCCGGTGGCGAACATGATCTCGTAGGGGGAGTAGCCGTACACGCCCTCGAACGCCTTCAGGTCCGAGCGCCAAGCCGTGTGGCCCATCACGTTGATCTCGGCGGTGCCCGCGACGAGGCCGCTGAATCCGCTCGGCACGAAGTAATCCTGGTAGCGGATGTTGGGATGCAGCTTCAGGAAGTGGTCCTGCCAAAGGTGCACGAGATGCTGCGTGAGCTCCGTGCCGTGGATGCGGATCACGCCCCACTCGCCGTCGCATACCGCGCCATGGCAATGCTTGCCGCGCTCGTACTCGGGACCGGGCTGCCATTTGTAGGCGGGCAGCTCGGACAGGTCGAGATCCTTGGCGCACACCGATGTCGCGGTGATTGCGAGGAAGAGCGCAGCGAGCGGCTTCATTGCAGCTTCGCCAGCTCGCGCGGCACGTCGCGAGGATCGATCGGCACGAAGCCGTTGGTGACGGTCATCGAGGCGATCAGGTCCTGGCCCTCTTTCGAGAGCGCGAGCGTGAGGAATTCCTTGAGCCACGGGTCGAGCGGCTTGCCGGGCGCCTTGTCGACCACGAAGCGCATCCCGCCCGCGAGTGGATAGACGTCGCCGACGCGGCCGCGCGAGACGCGCGAGTGCTTGTCCCAGGCGAGCGGCATGAAGCGCACCTTATCGCCCAGCTCGATCGCGCGATCCCAGCCTTCGTCGGTGGGCCACCAGCCGACGAGGCCGATGCCGAAGGGATCGTTGGCGACCGCGTTGATCACGTCTTCCAACATCGGCAGGTGCTCGATGCGCTTCGACCAGGGCGCGCCGCCCAGCACGTAGCGCACGGTGGAAAGGATCGGCAGGCGCTCGAGCTTGGGCATGTACACGTGGATTTCGCGCTTGGCGTAATCCGCGCCGTTGCCGCCGATCGGTCCCTCGTGTCCCTCGAGCTGGCCCCAGAACGTGTAGTCGCCCTTGCCGGTGCCGGTGGTGAAGATGCCCGCGATGTCTTCCATCGTGAGCGACGGCGTCGGATTCTTCACGTTGACCCATACGCCCGGCGGATACTTGCCCGGCGGCTGGTGCTCGGCGTCGGGCGTGTTGTCCCAGCCAACCTGGATGTCGGTCGGCGCATAGCCGTGGCGCGACTCGAACGCGGCGACTTCCTGGAAGCTCACGTCGCGCGCGATGGGGCCCACCGCGGACCGCCCGGCGTTGATGCCGCTCACCGAAAGGCCCGAGGTCTGCAGCTCCAGGCGGAACTTGAATTCGGGATGACTCTTGCGGAAGAGCGCGATGAGCCGCTCCATGTAGGGAACCATGAGGTCGTTCCCGGCGATGACGATGGCTGCGTCGCGATCCAGGTACTTCGCGTCTTTCGGCGGCAGCGGCGTGGCGGCAAGCGAAATTCCGGCGACGAAGGCAAGCGTCATTCCCGCAACGATTTTCTTCATGTTCAGTCGAGCTTCGCGAGCTCGGCGGAAATCTCCGCGGCGTTCAACGGCAGGTAGCCCTTCGCATCGGCGGCGATCGCGTCCTGCCCTTCCTTCGAAAGCGCCATGCGCAGGTATTCCTTCACGAACGGGTCGACCGGTTGTCCCGGGAGACGGCGCACGTAGACGTAGACGAAGCGGTCGAAGGGATAGCGCCCGCTCTGCACGTCTTCCTTCGAGCCGCGCATGACCGTGCCCCATTCCCCGGGGGTGATGCCGATCACTTTCACGCCGGGTGTCACGCGATTCACCGTGGTGATGCCGATGCCCGCGGGATCCTCGCTCACCTGCTTCGTCACGTCCGCGTAGGTGAGCTGCATGTGATAGTTGCGCGCGTTGTGGGCGAGGCCCCACTTGTCGCGGAAGAGATAGACGCCGAAGCCCAGGTCCTCGGACGGATAGTGGTCGGACTCCGGCAGGCCATAGCTCTGGATCTCGCGCTCGCCCGCCGGGCCCTTCACGCCGGCCTGCTTCCACCACACGATGTTGGGCGCGCGCCCGCCCACCGTGAAGATGTGCAGCAGCTGCGCGGGCGTGAGGCGCTCGACCGGGTTGCTCGGGTGCACGATGAAGGCGAGCGGCGAGAGCTTGGCCTCGCCCGCCACCGCGCCGTGCGCGATGCGGATCGCATACGTCGGCGCCTTCACCTGCGGGCGATACGCGGAGTTGAGGTTGCTCGAGAACTCCATGCCGATGGGCGCGAATGCCGTCTCGCCGAAGATGATCGAATGCTGCGGCGCCATGAGGTTGCCGGGCACGTAGCTGAACTTCGCGCCGGGATGCGTGCGCGTGTAGAGCGCGTTCAGGTTCGCGAACATGCCCGCGAGGTCGTCCCATCCGACGATGCGTACGGTGCCGTCGGGAAGCACGTAGCCCGCGTCCTTCGGCGGTGTCGCGGGTTGCGGTTGATACGGGGCTTGGGCGTTCGTGAAGAGCGACGCAAGCAGAAGGGTTCCCGCGAACGTCGTTCCCTTCACTTGATCTCCTTCATCGCCTTCTTCACGAAGCGGTTGTCGTAGAGGGCGTCCGGATGCACCCTGGACTTGTCGCCGGTGGCGCGCCACTGTCCTTCCACGCTCTTGTCGAACTCGGAGGTGACGTTGATCTGCGTCACGAGCTTCACCGCGGCGGGCGAGAACGAGTAGTCGCCCTTCGCGAAGGTGGGCAGCGTGTCGCGGATGAGCTGCACCTCGGCCGCGCGGTCCTTGCCGGCGAAATAGGCGGGCGGCAGCTTGGCGGCGATCTCCTCGGCGGAATGCGAATTGATGTAGCGCATCGTGCACACCAGCGCGTTCACGAGGTGCTGCACGGTGTCCGGATGCGCGGCGATGTACTTGGGCGACATGAGGAGGGTCTGTGCCGGGAACTCCGCGCTCAGCACCTTCGCGGTGGACTCCTTGCTGTTCAGGTCGTAGAGCACGGACACCATGCGCGTACCGATGAGCGCGGAGGTCACCGGCTCCTGGAAGGTCATCACATCGACGGTCCCATCCTTGAGGCCCTGGATCACCGCTTCCTGCCGGCCTTCCTTGCCGAGCATTACCGGCGTGTAGCTGCGCGCGGGAAGGCCTGCCTTCACCGCAAGGTAATTGGTGATGACGCTCTTGGTGCCGTAGCCCGCGCCCTCGGCGACGCGCCGGCCCTTGAAGTCGGCCACGCCGCGCACTTCGCCCTTCACGCGGTCGGCGACCATCACGGTCATGCCGGGGGCGTCGTTGAAGACCATCACCGCCTTGATCGGAAAGCCGTGGCGCGCGCCGAAGATCGCGTGGTTGAACCAGTGATAGGAGGCGTCGATCTGCCCCTTCATCAGCGGCTCCTGCATCAGGTAGTCCTCGCCGGCGAGCTTCTCCAGGTCGACGGGGACGATCTCGATGCCTTCCTGCCCCAGGTAACCGAGACTGTTCGCGAGACGGATGGTGATCGGGTCCTCGTCGATGCTCATCCGGATCTGCGTCGTTTTCCCGGCGGCGCCTGCCGTGAATGCCACGGCGGCGATCAGACTGGCGACAATGGCTCTCTTCATCAATCGTCCTTCAGCAATTTGCGCTCCGGCGGCACGCCGTCGAAGTCGAGCTTCTTCAGCTGCTCGCCGGCGACCGCGCGGGTGAGCGGCAGGTAGACGCCCTCGTGTGCGACGGCCTGCTGCCCTTCCTGGCTCAGGACGTAGCGCAGGAATTCCCTCACCTTCGGGTCGACGCGAGGATTCGCGATCTCGGTCCTTTCGTTGTCGATGGCGTAATAGATGTAGACGGGCCGCGCGAGCGGATAGCTGCGGTCGGCCACGCTCGCGCGCGTGGGCTCGACGAACGGCCCCGCGGCGGCTTGTGCGAGGGCAACGGGCTTCACGCCCGCGGTGCGGTAGCCGAGCGCGGCGTAGGCGATGCCGTACGGATCGCGCTCGAGGTCGGCGATCATCCGCGCCCGGTCGGGATACTCGCGCAGGTCCTCGTTGAAGATGGCGCCGCCGCCCATCACCTTCTGCTGGAAGTACGTGATCGTGCCGGCGCCGAGGTTGGGCGGCCCGTACACGCGGATCGGCTTATCCGCCCATGCGCCCGTCACGCCGAGCTGCCCCCAGGTGCGGATGTTGTCGGCCTTCGAATGCGCGGCGCCTTCGTCCCAGGTGAGCGCGTTCCAGCCGCCGCCGCGTTCGGCGCCGAAGATGCCGTCGAGCTGCTTCACGGTGAGCTTCGCGAGCGGGTTGTCGCGATGCACGAACACCGTGTAGGCGGGCGACTTGTGCGGGATGGCGAAGCTGCCCGTCGCCACCTCGATCTCCACCGGATAAACCCAGGCGCGCTCGTAGATGCCGTAACGCTCGTACGGATTGACCGGGCGCCCCATCAACGCGATGTCGGCGGTGCGCATCTCCAGGCCGTACATGCCGGAGGCGCTGCCCTTCAGCCACTCCTCGAAGCGAATGTCGGGGTGGTACTTGCGAAATCCGCGCTCCCAGCGTTTCAGGAGGGCGGCCATCTGGTCGCTGCCGGAGACGCGGAGGGTGCCGGAGAGCTTTTGGGAGGGGATGTAAGCGGCACCCTCTCCCCGGCCCTCTCCCAAGGGAGAGGGAGAAGCCGGGACCGCGCACAAGAGCACGACTGCCGCAATGATCTTTTTCATCAGTCGAGCTTTCTCAGCTCCGCCTTCACCTGCTCGGCGTCCAGCGGGATGAAGATGCGGGTGTCGGCCACGATCTGCTGGCCCTCGCGCGAGAGGACGAAGCGCACGAACTCGCGGTCGCGCACGGGGATCGGCTCGCCCGGCTTGCGATTGAGATACAGATACGCGCCGTTGTGCATCGGGTAGCTGCCGTCGAAGAAGGTCTGCGCGCTCGGGGTCACGTACGGCCCGGCGGCGGTGCGCGCAAGCGGCAGCACCTTTACGTCCGAGTGCGCCTTGTTGATGACGCGCTGGAACATGAAGCCGATCGCGAGCGGATCGTCTTGCACGCCTTCGATGATCTCCTGGTCGCGCGTCTTGCCGTGGGCCTTGAGCCCGATGTCGGCGCGCGGGCCTTCGATCAACGCCGGATTCCATTTCTTGCCGCCATGGCACGCCTCGCGCTCGATCAGGTCGGCCCAGTTGCTCAACGTCACGTCGGAGCCGTGCAAATGGATCGGCTTGTCGGCCCACTCGCCGGCGAGTCCCAGCTGGCCCCAGGTGCGGATGTTCTTCTCCGGCCCGCGCGCCGCGGCGCTCGACCACTTCGCGCCGTCCCAGGCGCCGGTGCGCTGCGCGCAGAAGATGCCGTCGATCTGCTCCAGCGTGAGACCCGCGAGCGGGTTGCTCTTGTGCACGACGAACATGAGCCCGGGTGTCGAGCCCTGCGGGTCGTCGTAGGAACCCGTGGCGAATCGGATCTCGAGCGGCTCGTACCCGAAGGCCTTCTCGAATGCCATGAGGCTCGTGTGCCAGGTGCGGTGGCCCATGAGGCCGATGTCCGCCTTGCCAGTGAGCAATCCCGCGAACGCCTGCGAGGTGTTGATGAGATATGAATTGAAGCGCACATGGCCCTGCTTCGCGCGGAAGGCGCTCGCCCAGTTGCCCACCAACGACTCGAGAGGCGTGCCATAGATGCGCACCACGCCGAGCGCCATTTGCTCGGCCTTGTACGCGGGCAAGGCGCCAAGATCGTATTGCGCCGGCTGGTACTCGGCCGCCGAAGCCGTGAGAGCGGCCGCCGCGAAAAGGGCGGCCACTACAGCGCTGATTCTCGGCATCTAGAGATCGACCCTCAGGTTGAACTTGAAGCTGCGGTCCATGCCGATGCCGTACGTTCCCGTCTGCACCGAGTTCCAGTAGCGCCGGTTGGCCAGGTTGTCGCCGTTCAGCTGGAACGCCACGCGCTTGCCGTAGATTCGCGTCACGTAGCCCACTCCCGCCGTGTATAGCGCGTAGCCGGGGATCGTGGCCTGCTGCTGGTTGTTCACGTACCGGTACGAGATGCCCGTCACCCCGCCGGTGAGGGTGAGGCCCGGCACCCACGGCGGACGGTAGGAGAGAGACACGTTGCCGAGCCGCTGCGGAGTGTTCTCTGGCCAGAAACCGTTGAACGTCGGATCGGGCGACTTCTGCTCGGCCTTCAGCACCTGGCCCGCGGCCGAGAGGGTCCAGCGGCGCAGGATCTCGTAGCTGAAGGTGGCTTCTATTCCCTTGTAGTCGATGTCGCCGCTGTTGGCGAAGATCCGCGTCACCGGGTCGATCACGGCGTTGGCGCGCGTGAGCTGGAAGTACGAGGCGCTCAGCGACACGCCCTTGATGTGCGAGTCGCGGATGCCGAATTCCTTCTGCGTGGAGATCGCCGAGGGCAGGATCTCGTTGGCATTGATCGCGGTGGCCGGAGCCGTGCCGCCCGCCTCGAGGCCTTCCATGTAGCTGGCGAAGAACGTGAGGCTCGGGATCACGTCGTAAAGCGCGCCATACGCGTGCGAATTGATCGTCGATGACTGCTGCCGGGTTCCCGTGACTTCGTCGTCCTTGGTGTGGCGCATGCCGAGCAGCAGCTTCCACTTCGGGCCGACAGAGATCGTGTCGTAGCCGTAGACGCCCACGTCCGAGCTGGTCTGCAGCGGCAGGACCGTGTCGGCGCGCGTGAACACGGGCGGCGCGAGCACGATGGGATCGAAGATGTTCTGGCGCTGCGCGAGCGTCGTCTGGTTCTGGCCCAGCGAGATCGCGTCGCGCTCGCTCTTCGAGACGCCGAGCGTCAGGTCGTGCCTCAGGAACCAGGTGTAGAGCTTCCCGAGCGTCTCCAGGCGCGAGAAGGCGTTCTTGTATTCCTGCTTCGCCGAGCTGACCGTGACCACGCCGCCCGCGCCCGTGACGATGTCGTAGTTGCCGATGCGCACGGTGAACCGCGAGCGGTCGCCGTCGGAGCGCCCGGTCTCCACCAGGACTTTCCAGTTGTCGTTGACGACGTAGTCGGCGCGAATCTGCTGGTTGGTGGTGTGCGGCGGGTAAACGTTCCAGGTGCCCGACAGCAGGTTGCGCGGGTTCGGCACCGGCGTGATGGGGATCACGCCGTTGACGGGTGCCAGCAGGCTCACGCCGCCTTGCTCGGTCGCAACCCTCGCGATGTACTCGAAATCGCCTTGCAGCGAGAGCCGCTCCGTGACGCGGTAGTCGAACCCGAGGCTCCAGAACTTGGAGTGGCCCGTAGTGTCGTGGATTCCGTTCTCGGTTTGGGCATAGGACGCGTTGACGCGCAGGCCGAGTTGGCGTTCGGCGCCGAAGCGGCGGCCGACGTCGAACGAGCCTCCGATCTGCCCGAAGGAGTTTCCCGCCATCGCGAGGCTGGTGACGTCCACCTCGCCCGCGCGCTTGGTGACCAGGTTGATGATGCCCGCGGGGCTCGCCACGCCGAACATGAGCGCGTTGGCGCCCTTCAGCGTCTCGATGCGCTCCTTGTCTTCGGTCGGCACGGTGATCACGCCGACGGTGGGCAGGCCACCGTTCAGGCGGTAGTTCGAAAAGAGGTTGAGCTTGATGCCGCGAATGTTGATCGAGTCGTTGGCGGTGCCCTTGGAGTTCGCCGGCGAGACACCTGCTACGCTCTTGATCGCCTCCGCGTAGCCCTCCTGTGAAGCCTGCTCGAGAGCCACGCCCGAGGTGACCGTCTTAGTCATCGGCAGCGATTGCTGGTTGCCGAGCTCTTGCTTGTCGTATTCGGTCTGCACCACCTCGGCCGGGCGCAACACCGGATACGCGCCGTACAGGGCCGCGAGGGCCGGAGTCTTGCGTTGCAGCTCGTCGCGGATCTTTTCCGCCTGCTTGATGAGCGAGTCGCGATCGGCGATCTTGCTCGGAAAGACGATGGCGACGGCGCCGATGATTCCGCCCGTGCCGTCGCGAACCTGGAGCTTCACCTCGAGACGGGTCCCGTCGGCGCTCACGGCGGCCTTTGTCGAGGCGCTGCGGATGACCTCGAGGTCGCTCGCGTCCGCTTCCTTGCCGATGCGCCCGATGCTGGACGCCAGGATGGGATAGTCGTTGCTCCTGGGATCCTTGATGTGCAGGACGATGACAAGCACGCCGGGTTGGCGCGAAAGCATCTCGTCCACCAGGTACTGCGCGTAAGTGTCGGTCGGAGCCTTGGCGTCGTATTGCGCCGGCGTGACGAGGTCTTCGGAGCCGTAGGCGATACGCCGGCGCAGCTCGTCGCGGATTTCCGCGGCCTTCTTGACTAGGGCGTCCTCGTCGGTTCCCGCCACGTAGGGAAAAGTCATCTCGACCGAGCCCACCGGGTGGCCGGTCACGTCCTGCAACTGAACGGCGACCTCGACATTATTGTTGCCGGTCCTGTTGATTTCGACGCGCGGCGTTCCGGTCTTGAAGACCGCCAGGTCGTCGGCGTCGGTGCGCTTTCCGACGCGGTCGCGGCTTTTCGCCGCCACGATCACGCTATCGGTGGCGCCCGGCGGAACGGCGTGGATGTCGAGCTCGAGGAGCTCGGGGTGGCGCGAGACCGTGCGGTCGACCAAGTCCTGGGCGTAGTTCTCGCGCCCGGGCACCGGCGCCATGGTTTCCTGGATGTTGGGACGGCTCTGCGCCTGCGCGACGAGCGGCATACCGACTGCGACGGCTACCAGCAACTGGGTCAGCGAGACTCCGCACGCGGCCAAAGCGCTTCTCTTGCCGATTCTTTTCACGCCGCAGCCCCCTCCTCTATAAGACTGATGGCCGAATCGGCGGACTCGGAGAGTCGTAACTTACAGTGACTTTCTGAAGCAACCCTGACTGATTCCTAAATTTTCGTTCAGGCACCGGCGCCGGAATGTGGGCTAGCATTGCGCCGTGAAAGTCCTGATCGTCGAGGACCAGGAGCGGCTCGGCAAGTTCCTCGAGCAAGGCCTCAAGGAATGCGCCTACACCGTGACCTGGGTCCGCACCTGCAAGGATGCGCGCGACGCGTTGGCGGATTCCGCCTACGACGTGATCGTGCTCGACCTGGGCCTGCCCGACGGCGACGGCATCGACCTGCTGCGCCAGTGGCGCGGCAGCGGCTTCAACGAGCCGGTGCTAATCCTGTCGGCGCGCGACACGGTCGCCGACCGCATCAAGGGCCTGAACATCGGGGCCGACGACTACCTGCCCAAGCCCTTCAGCTTCGAGGAGCTGCTCGCGCGCGTGCGCTCGCTCGTGCGCCGCCAATCGTCGGTGAAGCAGGTGGTCCTCGAGCACCGCGGCATTCGCGTGGACCTGTTGACCCATACCGTCGAAAACAACGGCTTGGCCGTCGATCTGACGAGCCGCGAGTACGCGCTGCTTGAGATCTTCATGCAGAACCCCGGTCGGGTCCTCACGCGCACCCTCATCTCCGAGAAGATCTGGGCTTCGCACTATGACGTGGACACAAACCTGCTCGACGTCTACATGAGCCGCCTGCGCGCGAAGCTCGAAACCACGCCCGGCAAACCACTCTTCAAGACCGTGCGGGGCATGGGCTACCAGCTGCTATGAAGTCCATCAGCGCGCGGTTGACGGTCTGGTACGCGCTCACCGCGACGGCGACACTCGCGTGCCTGTTCGTCGCCGGCTATTACATGCTGCAAAACCAGATGATCCGCCAGCTCGACCAGCTGACCGAGACCCACTTCAAGCAGCTGCGCACCGCGCTCGGGCCCGATTACAAGGCGCTGACCCCCGAGGTCATCAACGATCGCATCCGGGACACCACGGAGTCTGCCTCCACGCTTTTCTACATCGACATGCACGGTCCGATGACCAACCGGTTCTTCAAGTCCAACAACCTGCAAGGCCAGGCGATCCCCGACATCCCGGGCGAAAGGGCGTATACGG
>Ga0184618_10000056_pt1 | contig 26326 bp, 28 predicted proteins | sample PLM0_30_b1_FD_133159 | JGI IMG/M metagenome (GOLD analysis project Ga0184618, IMG submission 133159) | Groundwater sediment microbial communities from an aquifer in East River, Colorado, USA - PLM0_30_b1 | ecosystem: Environmental > Terrestrial > Soil > Riparian zone | place: USA: East River...
GAACATCGCCACGCGCGAGGTGGTGCAGCGCTTCGGGCACGCCCTGCGTCGCAACCTGCTGGACCGCACCCTCGGCGCCGACATCGACCAGGTGCGCGGTGCGGACGCGGTGCCGGCCGCGGTCGAGCGGCGGGTGTACGCGCACATCGCCGCCCATCTTCCCTACTACTCGGCCACGATCATCGCTGCCGGCGACCCGGCGGAGCGGTTCTTTGCCCTCGCCAAGCTGCGCGATCCACGCGGTCGTCCCCTCACCGACGTGATCGAGAACATCGTGGTGGACCGCGTGGGCAACTACGTCGCCTTCCCGCTGCGCTCCACGGAGTTCACGACGCCACAGTGGCGCAGCGCGCTGGCCGCGAGCGCGACGCAGCCGGCCCGCGCGTCGCAGGAGTTCAGCGTCACCCTGCCGGTCCCGGGTGTGTGGCTGCGCTCGGAGCTGTTCCCGGCCCATCTCGCGACCGAGACTGCCGCCGGCGTCGAAGACGTGAAGCCGGAGTCGGAGACCGGACGTACGGAGCGGCGGAAACGACGCTAGCTTAGCTGCTCATGGCTCTTGCCGAAGCTCTGGCCGGTCGCTACCGCATCGAGCGGGAGCTCGGCCGCGGCGGCATGGCGACGGTCTATCTCGCGCACGATGAGCGGCATGACCGGCCGGTCGCGATCAAGGTCCTGCGCCCGGAGATCGCTGCGGCGCTGGGCGCCGACCGGTTTCTGCGCGAGATCGCCATTACCGCCCGCCTCGACCATCCGCACATCCTCACGCTGATCGATTCCGGCACCTCGGGTGGCTTCCTCTTCTACGTCGTGCCGTACGTGCGCGGCGAGTCGCTGCGGTCGCGGCTCGCGCGGGAGAAGCAGCTGCCGGTCGCAGAGGCGGTGCGCATCACGCAGCAGGTCGCGGGCGCACTCGATTACGCGCACCGCCAGGGCGTCGTACATCGCGACGTGAAGCCCGAGAATATTCTGTTGCACGAAGGTGAAGCGATGGTGGCGGATTTCGGGATCGCGCTGGCGCTCGAGGCGGCGGGTGACCGCCTCACCGCGACGGGAATCTCGATCGGGACGCCGGAGTACATGAGTCCCGAGCAAGCGGAGGGGAGCCCGGAGCTGGATGCGCGCAGCGACGTCTACGCGCTGGGGGCGGTGCTGTACGAGATGCTCGCGGGCGAGCCGCCGCACACCGGTCCGACCGCGCAAGCGATCATCGCGAAGCTTTTGACCCAGGCGCCGACCCGGCTGCAGGTAGTGCGCGGCGACGTCCCGCCGGCGGTGGCGACCGCGGTCGCGACGGCGCTGGCGAAGGTGCCGGCGGACCGCTTTGCGTCGGCCGGTGCATTCGCAGCAGCGCTGTCAGCTGCGCCGCCGCTGAAGGTGCCGAGCCGCCGGCGACTCTTGGGCGTACTCGCCGCCGTTGCCGTGCTCGTGGTCCTGGGCTGGGGTTGGCGTCTGTGGCACGGGTCAAATCGCCCGCTGGTCATCATGATGGACTCGACGCACCCCGATCGTGTCTACGACGAGGAGACGATCCGGGCGAGCGGCACCAATGCGGACGTGATCAGCGACATTCTCGCGGACTTGCCGATCGTGCGGCAGAAGGAGACGGGGGGGCCGGGTTGGCACCGCTACGACGAGATGCTGGCGTTTCACCCCGACCTCGTCATCATGCACTACTCCACATTCCGGGGGTCCGACTCAGGCGATGCGCGGCCGGGACTGAAGACATTCCTGAGCTACTTTGCCGACCGCGACCGGCACACCCGCTTCCTCATTTATACTCGCTCTCGCGAGGCGGCAATTCGGGAGGTCGTGGATTCTCTCATGGCCGACGTGGAGGCGCAGCATCCGGGGCTGCTGGCGCGCATCTCGTTCTTCGGGACGCCGGATCATGGCGGCGGGCCACATTGGCGCGATCCGGTGACGGCGGGGGAGCTGAAGCTGGCGGTGAAGCGGATTCTGAGGCTCGAGTAGTTAGCGGAGGCGCCTGATCTCCTCGAGCGCCTCGATGTCCGCGGCATCACGCAGCCGGCCGGTTCGTTTTGTGTCGATGAGGTCCTCGAGCGAGATGAGTGGAATACGTACGCCGGTCACAGCAACTGTTCCGGCCCGAAGCGCGGCTTGTTCATACTTGACCGTCGCAGCGACGGTGAACACGTCGATCCGGGGGTCCTCGCCGATGACCGTAATTGGTCGCTTGAGCAGCTCCGCAGGTGTCCACTCACGAGCAAATTCGTATCCGAGTGTGGTCAGCGCGCGTAGAATACGGGCGGCGTTCGCTTCGGTCCGTTCGATGAGGATGTCCAGGTCCTCGGTAGCACGGCCGTAGCCATGGAGGATGCACGCCACACCTCCGATCACCAGGTATTTCGCCTTGGATCGGTTCAGGGTGGCGCAGATCTTCGCTACACGCGATTGGACTTCTGCCACTCGTAGAACTCGTCGTAGGAATCGAAGCCAATGATCTGTTGCCGAGCGGCGCGCTTGGGATGGAGGCTCCGGGCAAGCCGAGTGACTTCCTCAGAATGGCGCAAGCGTTCCGCCGGCGTTTTTTGAAGGTCGCTGTGCAGCTGTGACCGCGCCGCCGCCCCGAATTCATCGGCCCCGTATGTAGACCGGCTGGCTTCGCGAACCGCTGTGGGCCGCGCCACGTATGCGCGCAGCGCCTCGGCGATGACTCGGCTGCGCGAGCGATCCAACTCTCTGGCGCGTCGGTCAGTGGCTGCCAGCAAATCCTTGGGAAGCGTGATGGCGATGCGTGCAAATGGCATAGTGACATATCCAGTATTACTGAGTATGAGCGTACGATACATCTGAGGCGTGAGATTCCCAACCGTGGGCTGAAGCGGCGGCGAGGTGAGGCGGCGGCGAGTCCTCACCCCCTGTCCCCCTCTCCCTTCGGGAGAGGGGGGACGATCTGTTAGATCCCGAACACCACCCGGTCGAGCGCGTATTTCCCGCCGCCCATGATGGCGAGCGCGAGCGCGACCATCATGAGCATGAATTCGAACTCCCACCCGGGCGCGTTCTCTTCCTTGAACTTGCGGTGGACTTTGCTGGTGAGGAACTGAATGGCGCCGAGCATCACGATGACGAGGCCGAGGGCAGCGAGCTGCGTGAGGAAGCCGAAGATGAGCCCGAGGGCTCCCGCCGGCTCGGCGATCGAGAGGACGCGGAGGTTGCGCAACATGCTTGCGGGCATGCGGTCCGACGGCTGGGCACTCCAGAGGCCGCGCTTGGGCAGGCCGTGCAGCAAGAAGATGGTGCCGAGCGTGAGACGGAGCAGGAGGAGCGCGACGTCGCTGTACTGATGGAACGAGGCGAAGAATCCCATGCGGTCTCCGGGTAGAGGTGCCGTGCGGCGAGAAAGGTAACCGTGCCTCCCTCTATCGCGAACCTGGTCGTACGTTTCCCACTATGAAGAGACGCGACTTTCTGCAGCGGGCCGGGGCGGCATCCGCGAGCCTGATGTTCGCGCCGAGTGTGGCGGGGGCCCTCCCCGACGACGACTGGCGGCGATTCGAGGTGATGACGCGAGTCGCGGTCGTGAAGCCCGTGGGTGCGACGCGCGTGTGGGTGCCGGCCGCGCTCGTCCAACGGACGCCCTACCAGCAGACGTTGGCCAACACGTTCAACGCACCGGGCGGAAAGGCCCGCTTCGTGGAGCGCAAGGATGACGCGCTCGGACTCGTGGTCGCGGAGTTTCCGCCCGGTGTGCCGCCGGTGGTCACGGTGACGAGCCGGGTCGCGACGCGGAATTACAGCGTCCTCACCCCCGGCGCCTCTTCCGGTCCTCACCCCCTGGCCCCCTCTCCGGTCCTCAGCCCCCGCCCCCCTCTCCCTTCGGGAGAGGGGGAGCACAACCTCAAACACTTCCTGCGCCCGACTCGGCTCTTGCCCACCGATGGCATCGTCAAGGAGAAAGCCGACGAGATCACACGCGGCGCGAGGAGCGATATGGACAAAGCGCGCGCGATCTACGATTGGATCGTGGACCACACGTTCCGCAAGCCCACGACGCGCGGCTGCGGCCTGGGCGACATCCGCTTCATGCTCGAGACGGGCGACCTGGGTGGCAAGTGCGCCGACCTGAACGCGCTGTTCGTCGGCCTCGCGCGCGCGTCGGGTCTGCCGGCGCGCGACGTCTACGGCATCCGCGTCGCCCGCTCGGAGCTGGGATACAACAGCCTCGGCGCGGCGTCGGACCACGTCACGAAGTCGCAGCACTGCCGCGCGGAGGTGTATCTCGACGGCTTCGGCTGGGTGCCGGTCGATCCCGCCGACGTGCGCAAGGTGGTGCTCGAGGAGCCGCCGGGAAACCGGCCGCTCGATGACGCGATGGTCACGGCGGCGCGCGCGCGGCTGTTCGGCTCGTGGGAGATGAACTGGATGGCGTACAACTTCGCGCACGACGTCGCGCTGCCGGGTTCGCGCGGTGCGCCGCTGCCGTTCTTGATGTACCCGCAGGCGGAAACCGCGGAGGGCCGCATCGACAGTCTCGATCCGGACGCATTCAAGTACGAGATCATTGCGAGGGCTCTCGCTGCCTGAGGCGGCGGCGAGATGAAGCGGCGGCGAGGTGAAGCGGCGGCGAGGGGCGGCGAAGGGCGGCGAAGAGCGGCGGCTCGGCGATCACGCCAGCTCTGAAGAGCTGTGGAAGTTCAACGATCGTTGACGTCCTCAGGGTAGCGTTGTCCCGTGAAGACCCTAGCCGAGCGGATCGAGGACGCCATATCGAGGACGCCATGAGGGAAGTAGGGACACTTGTAATCGCCTTCGCGCCGCTCGATGCCGCGTTTGCCGGGGGGCCGGACCGGGCTGGCCTTCTCTTGCTCTTCGCGATCTACGGGGTACTGTTACTCGTTGGATCGTTATGGCTTGAGGGGAGACGCTCTCGTGACATTTGAACTTGCGCTAGTCTACGGTGCCGCACTGGGATTCTTGACGCTGATTGGCATATTGATTGCGTTGCGCGAGATCCGGCGCGACGAGGCGCGGCGCCGCTCGAATCCGTCCAAAGAATAATTCTTCGGTTTCTGCCTGCTGTAGCTCGTTCGCGCATGTTGCGGACTCGCAACAGTTGCACGTCCACGTCGTTGAGCCGCATACTCCTCTTCGTCGTCCGTTGGTCTCTCCTTCGCTCTGACGCCTCCCAGACGCCACCCCGAATCTGAGACTGCTGAGCCAGTCTCCCGGCAAAGGGTCAGCCGTGGCGAAGCGAATCTCGGTCTTGGTAGTCGAGGACAATCGGCTGGTGCGCGATGGGATCATCGCCATGCTCGCCGAGCAGCCGGACCTCGAGGTCGTCGCGGCGGTGGACCGTCCCCCCGCGGCGCTCGAGAAAGCGCGCGCGGTGAAGCCGGATGTGGTGCTCGTCGATGCTGCCCTGGGAGATCACGATAGTCACCGCCTCGTGTCAGCGATGAAGCACGCGGCGCCGGAGGCGCGGATCATCGTAATGGACGTGCTACCGGTGCCGGAAGAGCTGCACGACTATGTCAATGCAGGAGCGTCGGGGTTCATCGCGAAGGACGCAACGCTCGACGCCTTTGTCAGCACCGTTCGCTCGGTTGCAAGCGGGACAGACGTGCTTCCACCGGCGTTCACCAACACGCTCTTCTCTCACATTGCGAAGCTCGCGCTCGGCCGCAAACCAACAGAGGTGGCCGAGGCCATCCGCATGACCGCGCGAGAGCGGGCGGTGTTCGATCTGATCGCGGACGGGCTGAGCAACAAGGAGATCGGGCAGCGCCTCAATCTCGCCACCAATACGGTGAAGGGGCACGTTCACAACATCCTGGAGAAGCTGGCGCTGCATTCGCGCCTGCAAATCGCGGCTTACGCGCGGAGCGGCGGTCCGATAGGTCCGGTCCCTCCCACCTAGACGAGCCGGTCCCTTTTCCCTCCATCTGATCTGTAGCCGTCCCTGCAGGATCACGCCCACTTTGCACCCACATTCTCGGATCTAATTCGCACGTCCTGGGGGTGAAAGATGGCTGTGTCCTTGCGCTGCCGCCTCGCTTCGCTAGTACGCGTTCTTCTCATTGCGGGGGTGGGGGCATGCGCATCCGCTGACCGGCCGACGGCCCCGCGGTTCGGGCCCGAGTTCGCGATCTCCGACGCGGTCCACGAGGGCGGAACGCCGGGTTTCTACTTCCTCCCGCCGATGGTCGCCCAGCCCACGTTCAGCGGCAGCTTCGATGCCGACATCACGACGCTCAGCCCACAGATCGCGATCTGCGATATCACCAACGGCCCGGATGACAATTGCGGCGGTGCAGGCGGGACGTCCGCTGTCATCGTGTTCACGACGACGAGCACGCCAGCGATCGCTGTCGATCCCACGACCGAGCAGTATGGGGTGAACTGGGACACCCGAGCGGCTGGCTTCGTCGCCGACCATACCTATAGGGTGCACGTCACGGCCGGGGCCGGTGGGGCGCGGCGCGAGCTGGGCTTCGCCGACGTGTTGCTCATGACCAAGCCAGGGAAGGCGAAACACGACGCGCCGGACGATCTCATCGTGCTGAAGGACGGGCGGCCGCTGCCGATCCATTTCCGGATCGAGGCCGGTATTGCGGGGAGTGTCAGCGTCAGCGCCGCGACCCCGAGTGTCGCGACAGGCGGCACGGATCTGCTCACGGCGACGGTGCAGGATCTGCACGGTGCTCCCCTCGCCAACGCTACAGTGGCCTGGGCCGTGACAGCGGCGCCGGGCGTGGTGGCGAGCCTCGAGCCGACGAGCGGGCCGACGACGCTCCTCACGGCGGGTACGACGCCCGGTATGGCGGTGGTGACGGCGACGAGCGCCGGCGTCTCGGCGACGGCGACGGTCGCGGTCACGGGGGGCGTGGCAGGTAAGTCGCTCTACGTTGGCTCGAACGGAGCCGCCGGCATCCTGGTCTACGCGGCGGGGGCGAGCGGGAACGCGACGCCGACGGCCACGATCGCGGGCGGCAACACCGGACTGACCGGCACGTTTGGCATCGCGCTGGATGGCGCGGGCAACATCTACGTCGCCAACGCTGGCGTCCCCTACAGCATCACAGTCTACGCGGCGGGGGCGAGCGGGAACGCGACGCCGACGGCCACGATCGCGGGTGGCAACACCGGACTGAACTTCCCGTTTGGCATCGCGCTGGATGGCGCGGGCAACATCTACGTCACCAACCAGGTTAGCAACAGCATAACAGTCTACGCGGCGGGGGCGAGCGGGAACGCGACGCCGACGGCCACGATCGCGGGCGGCAACACCGGACTGAACTCTCCGGCTGGCATCGCCCTGGATGGCGCGGGCAACATCTACGTCACCAACGTTAGCCTCATCAGCCCCTACAGCATCACGGTCTATGCGGCGGGGGCGAGCGGGAACGCGACGCCGACGGCCACGATCGCGGGCGGCAACACCGGACTGAACGTCCCGTTTGGCATCGCGCTGGATGGCGCGGGCAACATTTACGTCGCCAACAATGGCGCCAACAACATCATAGTCTTCGCGGCGGGGGCGAGCGGGGACGCGACCCCGACGGCCACGATCGCGGGCGGCAACACCGGACTGACCGGCCCGTTTGGCATCGCGCTCGATGGCGCGGGCAACCTCTACGTCACCAACCATGGCAGCGACAGCGTCACGGTCTATGCGGCGGGGGCGAGCGGGAACGCGACGCCGACGGCCACGATCGCGGGCAGCAACACGGGGCTAAACAGTCCAACGGCGATCACATTCTAGCAGCGCTCGGTCGCTGAGTTTTGCCAAGCCCCCGCATTTCGCGGGGGCTTTTGGTTCTGCGGTGGCAGTCCGCGGCTGCTTTAGCGAGTTACACTTGAGGCCATGACTTGTTGTGGCGCGAGTGCCTGCGAAAGCCAGTTCGACCGCAAGCGAGCCGCACGTGAGCTGAAGAGTTATCGCGCACATGGCCCGGCGAACGCGACCACGCGCGCGATGATCCATCTGCTGCGGCGCGGCGGGGTGGAGGGGAGTACGCTGCTCGATATCGGTGGCGGCGTGGGCGCGATTCAGTACGACTTACTGGAGGCCGGCGCGCGCGAAGCGACGGCGGTCGACGCGTCCAGCGCATATCAGGAGGCGGCGCGGGAGGAGGCGGAGCGGCGGGGCGTGAGCGCGCGGATCCAGTCCCTGCTCGGCGACTTCGTGACGCTGGCGCCGCAGGTGGCCGCGGCCGACATCGTCACGCTCGACCGCGTGGTGTGTTGCTATCCCGACATGGAGCCGCTGGTGCGGCTATCGGCCGAGCGGTGCCGCAGGTTGTACGGCCTGTCGTATCCGCGGTATCGGTGGCCGGTGCGCGCGGTGGTGAGGATTGAAAACGCCTTCCGCAGGCTGTCTGGCAATCCGTTTCGCTCGTTCGTGCATTCGCCCAAGGCGATGGACGGTCTGCTCACCGCGCTGGGATTCAAGCTCCAGTCAAAAGTGCGGACGTTCGCGTGGGAGATTGATGTGTACGCGCGGTAAAGCGGCGGCGAGAAAAAGCGGCGGCAAATGAGGCGGCGGCGAGGTGAAGCGGCGGCGCGATAAGGCGGCGGCGAGAAACGCGGCGGCGAACGGCGGCAAAGGCACACCACCTCAACAAATGCGCGTCGCGAAGCAGCCGATGCGCATTCTGCTCTCGCCGATTAGGGGAAAACCCCAGCCTTCTACGCAGCCGAACCAGAAGTTCAGCGGAGCACCTCGCGATTTCACTCTATCAGACAACGCCTACGAGACGTTGCGACACGCAATGCGAGGACAGCGTTCGCCGCGCAGTGACGCGACTTTTGAAATCGGCACAGCAAAACACCGCGAGAGCGTCCTCAGACGGAGTAACATTGGGTGCCCTTCGAGCACGACGCGGCGCGGCACGCGTTGCGCATGGTGAGGCACGCGTCGGGAGCAGTACAACGGATGACACGGAGCCCGACGCCGTGTCTTGGCAGGGAGGATCGTATGAACAAGGTGTTGCGCAGGCGGCTCGAGAGGGCCGCGCGGGTTCGCGATTTCCTGCGGGCCCATCAGACCGAAGGTGCACCGGAGGAGCCCGGGCTGGTGCGTCTGGAGGAGCTGCTGGAACGCGCGGATGCGCTCGCGATGCAGCAGCGGGACGGGTTGGTCGGAGTGAAGTCGGCGACGCAGCAGCGGGCCGAGATCAAGCGCGTGCTCGAGACGAAGCTGCTGCGGTTCCTGGTGGCTGCGGGTGAGGTGGCGTCGCGGGAGAACATCGAGCTTGCGGCGCATTTCCGGATCCCGCGCAGTGTGAGCCACCAGGCCTTTCTCACGGCGGCGCGGGGGATGTTGGAGAAGGCGACCGCGCAGAAGGATCTGCTCGTGAAGGAGGGGATGGCGCCGAAGCTGCTGGAGGATCTCACGGCGGCGCTCGGTGAGTTCGAGCAGACGCTGGAGGCGTCGCGGGCGGGCCGGCGCGAGCATGTAGAGGCAAGCGCCGATCTCGAGGCGGTGGCTGCCGAGATCGCCGAGCGTGTGCGATTGCTCGACGGGCTGGTGCGGTACCGCTTCGGGGACGACCCTGCGTTGATGCAGGGGTGGGCCAGTGCCCGTGACGTGTTGGGACCGTTCAGAACAAAGGCGCAGCCGGAGCCGGAGACGGGTGGTACTGAGACGCCGAAGGCGGCGTGATGGCGGCGCAGGAGCCTGGGCCCGGGCGGCGAGGCGCGGTGGGTGGATGATCGCCTGCCGCGCCTTGTTGTTGTGCGGCTTAGACTTGCCTAACCCCTTCGTGGCAGTTCGATGCCCGTTGAGGGTAGCATTGTATTGACGCTGACCATGAAAACCGAGACATTGCAACCGATGCCCCTCCGCTATCGAGAGGACAGGGCGACCCAAGCCGCGGCCAGGTTGTTGCGCCTGCGGGGCGGTACCATGTCCTACCTTAAGTTGATGAAGCTCTTGTACTTCGCCGACCGGCGGGCCTTGGTAGACCTAGGCAGGCCTATCAGCTACGACATGTATGTCTCCATGCCCCAAGGGCCGGTGCTCAGTCGCACGCTGGACGTCATGACGGAAGAGCCAGAGCCCCATGCTGACCAGCTCTCGTATTGGCGCTCCTTTATTTCGGAACCACACGACTGGGAAGTCAGTCTGCTGCGTGACGAAATTCCAAACGACCAATTGTCGCGCGCCGAGGAAGAGATCCTGGATCGTGTATTTGAGAAGTACGGGCGATTGTCGCGTTGGGAAATTCGCGATCTCTCGCACAAGCTTCCCGAATGGCACGATCCGCACGGGTCATGTGTGCCGATCACCATTAAGGAGATTCTCCTGCATCAAGGCATGAGCGAGGAGGATGCTCAAGCGGTCGTCGAATCCCTGGGCGCCGAGAGCTACGCCGACCAGCTAGCGAGTTGATCGGACTCTTTGTCCGATGGAGTTCCTCAAGGCCGGAAGCGCGATTGTCCTTTCAGGCTATCCGGTTGGCTCTTCTCACCTGTGGTTCGTTTTGACGGATCCTGATTCCGAATCCGACCAGGTTGTGGCCGTTATGGTCGTGACGGCACGTCCTCACACCGACAAAACAGTAACACTGTCCGCTGGTGAGCACCCCTTTATCACACACAACTCGTCGCTCGATTTTGGCGGCACAAAACGCTTTCAGACTGCTCGGCTCAGGACCGCACTGCGGGGCGGTCGGTGTGAGCTTGCCGAGAACATGTCTACGACATTGTTAGCAAAGGCTCGTGCCGGACTCCTGGCATCTCCCCGAACGCCGCATCACCTGATCGACTACTGCCATCAGCGGTTTCCGGTGGAGGGCTAGCAGTCGCAGTCGCGGCCTCAAGGTCTCGTGCGTAGTACCGCACGTGGCGTCGCGGCAGAATGTCGAGATGGCGGCGCATTTCCGGATTCCGCGGAAGAATGAAGACGGCTCTCGGCCTTCTTGCAGTCGCCACGTTTCTCATCGCACCGAGTCTTTCCGCTACACGATCAAGCGCCCAGTCGGACGGTCCGGCCATTGTCTCCGGCATTCAGGCGTCGGCTGGTGAACTCAGTCCCGAGGTGCAGGTGTATGTCGGCCGCGGCGATGAGTTGACCAGTCGCCTGCGCTACGACGCAGCGGCACGAGAGTACGCCCGAGCCGCCGACATTGCGCGCCGCGAGGGGCACCTTGCCAGTGAGACGAGCTGGAAGCTGGCGACCGCACACTACAACAATGGCAATCTGGTTGGCGCCGCCGCTGCGTTGGATCAACTCACGGATGAAGCCGGACGGGTGGGTGATCTCGAGGTGGAAGCGCTGTCGATCTACTACTCGGCCTGGTTGAACGGCAAGGCGGGCCGCGGGGCTGAGATGGCGGCACATGTGGCGCGGCTCGAGGGGCTGCTGCGCTCACAGTATGTCCCGGTCGCGCTGCGCGATCGCCTGAGCGACTGGCTCCGGATCTCGCGGGAAGTCGCGGCGATCGGCTCGCAATGAGGGCGTAGACGTCGAACGCGGCAAGGCGCGGTGGGTAGATGTCACGATCCTTCGCGCCTCGCGGCGCTCAGGACGACGCCTGCCGCGCCTTGTGGCTAGAACTCCATGACTTCAGTTCACCATCCTGGTCGACGCATGCACTTCACATCATCGGGGGAAGCCCTGCTGGTATCGATTTTGGAAGAGTCGTCTATTCGATTCCTGCCGAACTGCACTCAGCAGGCCATCGGCAACCGTTGCATCCAGACCGAGCGGGGCGCTAATCGCCAACAGACGCTGGCCAACGATAATGCTATCCGAATTACCGAGCGTTGCGGTGGGCAGCTGAAATCCAGCGACGCGTATCAGCGCGAAGTCGAGCACCACGTCAGCGTCAACAAGCCCTTCAACTGTGAGCGCATCTCCCGATGCGAGCTTAACTCGGGCTTTTGCCGCACCGGCCATCACGTGAGCCGCGGTGGCGATCATGCCGTTTGGACTGACAATTACCCAGTGCCACTGGCGGATCCATCCAGTCGTTCAACCTCGATCGTCACAACTGAGCGAGCCATTTCGGAAATGGTCGGGCGCGGTGCGGTAGACTTTCCAGGAAGCTGCAGCTGCCAGGGAAGGAAGTTCTAGGTACGCTACCAGGACCAGGGCAATCGCGAGGGTTTTTAGATTCCCAGGCGGTCTCATAGCTCTCCGTTCATCTGTCTTTCAGGGCCACATTAGGGCAAAACCCGACGGAAGCAAGTGGAGTCTTGCACATCCTGATCGTTCTGTCGGACGTATCGGCCCGCGACGATGCGGCCGCCGACGTGATGAGACGCCGAAAGCTCAGGCGGCGGGGCGCGGTGGGTGGATACCTGGCGCGCCTTGTTGCATTGAGAGGCTGGGCGCTACGTCGAGGGGCTAGCTAGCTTGGGGTCGAGGACACGAACGGTGATTTTACCGGTGTTGTCGGACATGCCATCGCGCCGATCATTGATGCCGAGATAGAGAGGTCCGTTTACCGGAATCTTCTCAGTGCCGCCCCGTTCCGGTGTACCAGGCACGACAACGCAGAAGCTCCCAATAACGAAGACATATCCGTCTTCCACTCCTGCTGTGCTGCCTCCGAGCTTGCCGATGAGCGATCCGGGTGGGGCTTTTGGCATCAAGCAATGCGAGGAATCGTAATCCTGGCGGGTATCGCCATCTGGGCCACAGCTCTTGGTCAGATTCTGATCGTAGGTCCAATCGCCTTCCGCCTCGATTCTCAGCCGTGCGACCCCTTCGACTGAGTCGAGCGCAAGCGTCCATATACCTTTCTCAGGCTTCGCTGGAATGGGCATTTCGACCAGGAGATGCCATTTAGGGTCCGGCATGTGGTTGCGCTCGCTGCTGAGATGAGGGGGAAACGAGATAGAGCTGAAAAAGTGGATCGTTGCTTGCCCTCCCGAGCCGTTGCCAGGTCGCCTTATCCAGGGTCCGCGGGATCTCCAGCATCGCGCTACAATCCGTACTTTTTGCGTCAGTGCATTGAACTGCCGCAACCCGCACATCCTCCAAGAAACAACCTCGATCGTCACACAGGCTCACGGTGCTTCCGACATTCAGTGTCATGCGCAGCGGTAACGACGCGATGTGCGTTGCCATGAGACGTTGGCCCGGGGCAACCGCGAGTGACGGCGTTGGGCGCAGCCCTTCGGGAAGTACTGGTTTGCCGGAGTCGATTTGCGCCGCCACATAGCGGCCCACGACGCTGTCAATTGGCGGTTGGCCGTCGGGCTCGATCCTTATGTCGTCCTGGCGAATCAGATGATTTGGGGGCAGTCGATGCGTGGCTCGGTGGTACACCGGAGGTGGTGTCTGAGCGAGCTGGCTCGACCAGAAGATCAAGCGTACAACTCCCACGCCGAGTGCCGGCAAGTACAGCCATAGAAGCCGCTTCAGGAGCCCTGCCCATGTTGGTAGGTCAGCGGCGGCAGTTCCCCGTACTGAGCGAGCTGACTCAACGCGTCCCACAGCCGACGTTCCTGCTCGAGCCCAGCGGGCAATGGGACGTGCAGCGCACGGAGTAGATCGAAGCGGTTCAAATCGATCCCGCTGCGAACCATTTGGGCGAATGCGAGGTAGTTCGTGAAGCCGAGACTGTACCACAGCCAGGCAAACAGCGGCCCACCGACTGCAATGAGCAGAAACAGCAGAATGCCGTGACCCGTGACGGCGATGACTGCAAGCCACAGCAGCACCGTTACTGCGGTGAGCCAAAACATGGTCACCATGAAATCGAGCTGGGATTTCGTCTCCTGCAGATCGGCAAAGAACGACTGGTTCTTTTGCAGAATCGGCTGTAGCCGCGTCCAGAACGCCTCCAGGTTCATCATATATCGGGTCGCTGCGTAACTGAGAATCGTTTCGGCAATGTTGCCAAATCGCGTGGGTCGGACTGCCGTCTCGCCGAAGAGCGCGCCACGTCTGCCGAATGCAGCGATGTACTCGTCATTCCACTTTGTGGTGGCGTACTGGATAATCGCCATGAGCCGCTGCTGGTCTCGATCCAATGGATCGTTGTCATCCGCGTCACCGGATTCGAGCGCAGCTGCGAGTGCCGTCACCGCTTCGGTCAGGTTTGACGCCTCGATCGAAGCGCCGCGATAACGCTCGGCCTCTAGTTGGACAATTGCCTGGTTCTTTGTGGGGTCATACGTGGGTGCTCCCCCTTTCTCTTTTCCCTTGCCACGTGCGCTCGCGAGTGCCTCGAGCAAGGCGGCTTGCCGCACCTTGCGGCGGCCCCGCCTCGCGGTCTCCAGCTCCTGATCACACCTCTGGAGACGCGTGTTTTCGCTCTCGAGGAAAGGGTCTGTAAGGAAGTATCGAATCAGACTTCTGTCAGGCCAGTGTTCACCTTCCAGTATTTCTCGTAAGTAATGCTTGATCGTGGACAGGAGGTAGGCGGCTACTGCTACGAGCACGAGCCCGGCGAAACCGTAAAAGGCTTGTCGGCCAGCCGGCAGTTCGAGGTAATGGGCGACGAAGGTTCTGAAACTAGGGAATTGCGCGTGCGCCAGCACGCCATTGATCACCGCGGCGAAAAACACGGGGAAGAAACTTCCAATCAAGAAGTATTTGGAGAAGTATCCTGTGAGGCGGTCGAGTAGCGTCCCGAGCACGGGTGGGGTCCGCTAATCACACACGACGGTAGCGTGGTCCCCCATGGGACACTTATCGCCGTCCTTCGCCGGTGGACGCTTGAAGCTGTGCTGGTGCTTTCCGGTGCAGTAGCAGTCGCTGGGGCTGGAGAGTTCGTCCCGGAGCGTCTCGTGGCGCGTAATGATGACTGTGAGTCCCAGTACCGCACCAGCTTGTTCTACCTGTGTTACTGACTTAGCGAAGCCGAATCGAAGAAAATCGGCATCGGTTTTTCCAAAGAAGTTGTCGTAGGCCTGCCAGGTAGCCTGTGGGTGGACGATTTCCAGCTGGTGCGTGGCGACCTGCTGCGCAGTGAGCTCGCGAACTTCGCGCTTCTCCCTGATGTCCGCGAGCAATCTGCTACCTTTCTTCTTGGCGAGGAGGAGATCCACCGCTCTGATGATCCAAGCCTTTTTCGCGTTAGCGTTGGCTTCCACAATCCCGGAGCGATTGAATGCTTTCATTCCCGTGATTGCGACGGGAATCGTCGTTTCGGACGAAAACACTGGCAGGATGAGCGCTTCCATGTCGTTCGCTCCGGTTATACGCGGCGCTTCTCACGTTGTTCCGAACAGGCAGGTGATCCGCGACTGGCGCTATCACACTTTGAGCGCCTCGCTTTCCGGCCCGCGATGCAGCGCGCCGAGATGCTGGGCCAGGCCGAAGGCGCAGTAGGAGCCGGACGCGGGCGGTAGTCAGACGCCTAAGGCGGCGTGATGGCCCGAAGGCGAGGCGCGGTGGGTGGATGAGCACCTGCCGTTGCCTTGTTGTTTCGTTGAGGGCCGAGTGACCGAACTGGAAGACGAGTTCGGAGGCCCACTCTCCGATAATTGACTCACAAGTTGAGTAGGGCTAGACGCCTCAGGCTTCCGGTGCAACGCCCCCAGCGGTCGGGGGGGCTTTTGTTTCTGCAACCTTTTTCTTCGGGGCGCTCATGCCAAGGGCATCACGAAGCGACCTGACGGATGAGAGAAGTCCTTCGCCGCGACCCGTTCGCAGAATGCCAGGAACTCGCATCTCGCGGAGGAACTTGGTCCCTCGAATGTTCTGGAGATCCTCGTTCTGGTTCAGGGCCATGCCGATGAGGAGTGTCTCAAGGAACTGTACGTCTCGGTGCCCGCCTTTAGCGGGTGAGGCGAACCTGCCAGTCGGTGTGAGTTTGGCGAGCAAGTGGAGTTGCGGTTCACCGGAAACGCGCTGGAGGGAGTAGTTGTATTGATTTAGCTTGTGAAGCGAGAAGCACTCCTGGCAGAATGTTTGCCTCTCCGCGAGCCCCACGTACCATGCGCGCCGTCGGATGGAAAAGACGTAGCACCCGCAGGCATCTGGCAAGCCGTCTTCTTCCGCCTCGACCGCCGACCAGAACTCACGCCGATCGGCTGGGCTTTTCGCTATGAGCACGCCATCGCGCGGGATGCTGTAGGGTCCGTACACCTTGTAGATCATTGCCGTCTCCTCGCCGCGAAACGCTATGCATCCTTCACCGGCGCGGTCGGCGCCTCACGTTTCACGATCTCGATGCCAGCCACGCAGTCCGCCTTGTTGACATACCCTTCAGCCGAGTCAGCAACGATCTTGTTGTTGTTCGCCTGTAAGCGCCAGCGGTACTGATTCGCCTTGTCGCGATAGACGTAGAACGTGGCCACGTGGGCCTCCCAAAGAGTGTGCTCCACGCTACGGGCTGCGTACCCATCGGGTTAGGGCAATTTTGCGGCACAATAGGGCGGAAATGCGGCATTCCACGTGGAGCTCGAACGACTTGCCTAGCGCCTGCCGCCCAATTTCGGGACCGATTTACATGTCCGGGGATATCCGCGTATCCTCTGCGGTGCTACGACATGGCGAGCCGGATGAAGGTGCCGGTGAGAGAGACGAAACTCTCGACGTCGGCGGCACATGGCGTCGGCCGGACCGTCCCTTTTTCAGCCGCATGTCGGAAATCGTTGGTGTACTTGATGTACTCTTTGAGCAGCCGGTTATAGGACGCCCGGGGCGGGACCGGGCGTCGTCGCAATCGGTCCACAGCAAATTCCCCGCCGATCAGCAGATCCTATTGTCGACCGTTTCAACCATCGCTGCGTCCCTAAGACTAGTGGCGTTGACCTGTTGTGATCGGCGACGAGCACGTTTAACATCCCGAGTGATGGCTGATCGTATTCACCGAGATGGAAGGAGCAGCACATGTCGAAGCGTGTCGTCTATGTCGTGGAGCCGCGTGACGGCGGTGATTGGGCTGCGCAGCGTCGTGGCACCGAGCGTGCAGCGGTAGTCGTGGAGAACAAGGCCGACGCGATCAACGAGGCTCGCAGGCTCGCGCAGCAGCACACGTTGAGCCAAGTGGTTATCAAAGGCGAGAACGGCAGGATCGAGCGAGAGTACACGTACGGAGAAGACCCGCGCCGCTTCCCTGGGTAGCAGCAGGGTTGCCAGCGCCCGGAACGTTCTAGGGTCGTTCAAGTCCAAGGGCGATCAGGTCGCGCCGGCGGGGTGATGGAACGCGCCGCTCTCCAAACTCGGCCCCGCTATGCGGGGCCGTAGTTTTTTCTGCCGGTTCCCGCACCAATACACCTCAGTCTTGCCGCGCCGTCAACTGCCTGCGGCGCTGCCGGAATCGACAAGGGTGAGGATGTTGGGATGGTTGAGCTGGGCGGTGATGCGGATTTCGCACAGGAACCGATCGGCGCCGATTCGGTTGGCCTGCTGAGCGTGCAGCCAAACGTCAGGGACGCGGTGGGTTATCCGTACACTGAAGCGGCTCGGCTACTTCGCGTGCTCTGAGAGGTCGCGCTCTCGAGCACCTGCGCGCGGTACTCGAGTCGCTAATTGGACAGGTGAGCACCGTAAGCTTCATAGAACCACTTGTAATCGTCCTGCCAGTCGTTGACGGCCTCTCTCGGCTGCTCGCGTCGCGCCATCCCATTCTGCGCAAACGTCCACAGACAGCTTGTAATTTTGTTGAAGCGCTTTGCCGACCTGGACTCTCCCCACTCGGCGCGGTATGCAGCGTCGCCCACCTTTGGTAACGCGTTCAAGGGCGTCTCGAAAACCCAAGTGAGCACTCCGCGTCTCTTCACTTTGCTTAGTCCGCTAATCCCCACATGATAGCCAGCAGCGGCAAGCACACCGTCTGTTCGGTCGAAGAAGTCGGTTTTCTTTGCGAAGCGCCGCTTAGGTGAAGCGGGTGCTAACATGAGCGTTTCGAATTGCTCTTTTGACAACGCGTGGTTTCGTCCGTCCTCTCCTCTAACAGTGACTCCCGCTGCACTAATTGTGATCACCTTGTAAAGTCCTTCACCAAAACTCAGCGTCACTCCAAGGTGAACCCAGTCTCCAGCGCTCATCTCAGCACCTCCAGCGTTTCGAGTGTTCTCGAAATAAGCGCGAGGCCCAACAAGAAAGGCAGTGGTCGCTGTCGAAATCCTGTTCCCCGGATTCTTCATGGCGACTCAATGGGATACTCAGTGGGGATACTCAATGGGGATACTCAATGGGGATGCTCAATGGGAATACTCGATGGGAATACTCAATGGGAATGCTCGATGGGAATACTCAATGGGGGATACTCAATGGGGATACTCAATGGAGATGCTCAATGCGGGGAGCCACGCTAGGGCCGCGCACAATTCGTCAGCACACGGCGTGTCCCGCCGAGCTGCGCACGGGCGGTAGGTGCGTTATCTTCTTGTCAGGCCTCGGCCTAGCTGTGCTTCGCCGTTGCCGTCATCATACCACCACCAGGGGGGACCCACCGCATAATGGGAGTACGGCGCCTACTCGTTGCAGATCACCAGTTCATCCTCGCCACCCGCGACACCGGATATCGGGGCGTCGCCAATGCGGTGGCCGAACTCATCGACAATTCGATTCAGGCTGGGGCCAGTGACGTTCGGGTGTTCGTACGGGAAGGCGCGGGCAAGAACGCGCGCGTTGCCGCTGAGTCGGACGTGGCGATCGCGGTCCTCGACAATGGCGAGGGTATGAATCGTGACACGCTGTGGACCGCGTTGCAATTCGGTGGCACTGAGCGCTTCGGGAATCGGCAAGGCTTGGGTCGATTCGGGATGGGCCTCCCCAACAGTTCGGTCAGCCAATCGAGGCGAGTCGAGGTGTACACCTGGCGCAGTCGCGGCTCTGTTCTCTTCACCTATCTCGATGTCGATGAGGTTGCTCGGCGGGAACTCCGCCACGTCCCGCCTCCTCTGCCCCGCCGCCTACCTGCCTGGGCGGATTCGCTGGCGAGCGAAACGGGTACACTCGTGGTGTGGAGCCGCTGCGATCGGTTAGCCTTTCGAAGAACAACGACGATAGCCCAGCGGATGCGGCGACCGCTCGGTCGTATGTATCGCCATTTGATCTGGCGCGGCGTGAGAATCTCCGTGAATGATGAAGCTGTGGCGCCCGTTGACCCGCTCTTCTGTCGGCCCGACACAGGAGAGGGGGGGGCGGTGTCGTTCGGGTCAGTGTTGGGCTATGAGGTGGCGTCGCCCGCAGGTCGCGGGACCGCAACGATCTCGGTTCGGTTCAGCGAATTGCCGGTGGCGGTGTGGCACGACCTGAGCGTTGAGGAGAAGCGGGACCGTGGGATTGTCGGTGGTGCCGGAGCCTCATTCGTTCGGGCGGGCCGAGAGGTTGACTATGGTTGGCATCTGATGGGCTCCAAGCGGAAAGAGAACTACGACGATTGGTGGCGGTGCGAAGTATGCTTCGATCCCGAGCTTGACGAGTTCTTCGGTGTGACTCACAGCAAGCAGGGAGTGGCACCGACACCGCAGTTGAACGCGATGCTCTCGCCCGATCTAGAGAGTGCTGCCCGCACTCTCAACAGCCGAGTTCGCGCCGCATTCGAATCCCTAAAGAATTCAGCCCCAAGTCGTGCCGCTAAGGTAGCGACGCGCCAAGAGGTCTTGCTGCCGCCCGCTCGCCCACAAGAGAGTTGGTCCCGTCCCCTACCTGAGCGCCGCTCGTATAGCATCTTGACGGCGAAGCTGCGCGGCCGGGCGTTCTTCGACGTGACCGAGGTTGACGGGAGGTTGTCGGTCACGATCAATGTGAATCACCCGTTCTTCGAACAGATCTACGCCCCTGCACTTGAAGGTCACAACGATCGCGAGCGTTACACTTTGGAGTGTCTCATCCTCGCCGCTGCTCGTGCTGAGCTTGGTGCTGAACGTCCGGTAGACCGAGCATGTCTTGAGCGGTATAGGTCGAGCTGGGGAGATTCGCTCGCAGCCTTTCTGGAACGGAAGATTTGATGAAGGCAGCCGAGGGTTGGTCCGCAATTCGTCCCAGCGTCCTTGCCCACGCTGGGGCGCGACGACTGCTCCGGAATTGTGTCCGACGTCTCGCGAGCCTGAGTGCGGACGGCGCCAGCGCCCAGGCTATCGCACGAATTCGCGGCGATGCTAGTGATCTGGCTGGACGGCTGCCCGCGGCTGTAAGCCTCCACACTTCATTATGTGCCTCGATCCTGTGCGATCTACGAGCCCAGGGCTGGCGCTTTCGACTGTCACCGAAGCGGATCGAGGTTGCGCCCCCCCTGGACGAGGAAGGGTCGGTCGAGGCGCGGAAAGCTCAGATCAGAGCCGCGCACCTCATCGAGCGCGATGCCCAGCTGTGTCAGCCATCGGTGCGTCGGTTCATTCGTGAGATGGAGCGACGGCGCCTCCACAAAGGAGAATGGCGGTCCATCTTCACCCTGATGCGCGACGGGCGGGAACTCGGCGAAGCGCTGCGCAAGGCCGCGACACTGCCCCCTGGTCCTGTCCGCCTCGCTGCTCTCCGGAAGACCATCGACCCCTACCTCCAGGTCGTCACTCCCCAGGCGGTATGCCAGTTTACTGGACTACGGCTCCTCGATGTTTGGCGGTACTTCCGACACACGTGGAACACGGCGTACCTCAGCACGCCCGGGCGAAAGGTGTGGTTCCTGGTGCGGGACCGCGCAGCTCCGAACCATCCTGTACTTGGCATAGGGGCCCTGGGGAGCTCGATCGTGCAGCTTGCGCCTCGGGATCGCTGGATTGGGTGGCGCACCGAAGAGTTTCTCGCGGCTCTTCGGGCGAAACCGACCGTCGGCTGGGCGCGCTGGCTAAAATCGTCCCTCACAAGGCTGATCGCCGACATCTACGTGGCCGATTTCCGCTCGGAGGGCCTTATCAGTAAGGGCGACTTAGCACATCCGAGCAAGGACGTCGTTCTCGGTTTGAGAAGCCTGTCAGCCGACGAATGGCGGGTGCATCGGCTCTATCCGGCACGCCAGGCGCACAAGGCGGCTGTTCAGCGAGGGCGGCAAGCGGACTGGAAGGCCGAAGCGCGGGCGCACCTCTTCCGAGCGAAGCGATCGGAACACCTAGCGGAGCTCCTCGACGCGCGCCGCGCGTTTTTGGCTGCAGGGTTCCGGCAGCCGACAGCGGCGGCGCTCCAGCGGACACTGGGTCAAAGGGCGGGCGCCCAGGCAATCTCGACCGTGTTACGGTACGTGAAGGCGGCGCATGTAGGCGTCGACATGATGGATATCACGATCTGCGGTGCGGTCGCGCCGTACAACGCCGTGCTCGGCGGGAAGCTTGTGGGATTGCTCATGGCCAGTCCCGAGGTCGCTGCCGCCTACAACAACCGGTATAACGGCGTCCCGAGCATCATTGCCTCTTCGATGGCGGGTCGGCCGGTCCGTCGCCGGCCAAACTTGGCCTTGCTTGGCACAACGTCCCTGTACGGTGTGGCCTCGAGCCAATACAACCGCCTGCGAATGCCTGCGGAATGCGGGGGTGGCCGCGCAGGTGAGGAGCTGGCCTTCATCCCGGTGGGCAGGACAATAGGATTCGGGTCCTTCCATTTTTCCCGTGACACTATGAAGGTGCTGGAGATCGTCCTGGCGCAGCAGCTGCCGGGGCGTCCCGTGAACAGCATCTTCGGGGAGGGTGTGAACCCCAAGTTGCGGAAGGTGCGCAGCGCGCTCGACCTGCTCGGGCTCCCTTCGGATGTGCTACTGCAGCATGGCAGCCCGCGCATCATCTACGTTTTGCCCCTCGCCCGGAACTTCCGCGACATCCTGATAGGCCGGGCCGCAAGGGCGATCCCCTTCATCCCCAACCAGCCGAACACGAGCGCGCGCATCGCAGAGTTCTGGCTCGAGCGATGGTTGGCACGGCGGATCGACAATCCCGCCGTGCGGGACAGGGTGGAGGGTCATGCTTTGACATACCCGGTGCGCCACGGGGCGCGCGTCGTTCTCCCGCCAGTGGCAGGGGAAGACGGTCCTTTGTTCACTGAGCTGGCCCGGCCTGTGGTGGTCGAGGCCAGTTCGGTAACGGTCAGGCGGCGCGCACGCGCTGGCCAAGCTGCGCAAGCCGCCGCAACAGCGTCGTCCGTGTGAGCCCCACCATGAGCGCCGCCTCCTCGAAGGTGACTCCCCAGTGGCGGATCAAGACGATGGCCAGCGCCACGTCGGGCGCCGCCAGGGCCTGTGCGCGGTCGAGGTCGATGCCGCGGTCGATGTGTTCCCACTCGTTCTGCGCTTCGGGCTGCTCGCCCTCGCGGAGTTGATCGAGGCTGAGGACGACCGACGGCTTAACGTCTCCGGTAGAAGGCGAGCATTTCCGTCCGCGACGGGCATCGCGGGCGCGGCTACGCGCTCCCGGTGCGCGGTAGGCAGCCCGTACTCGATCGACCGACTCCTTGATGAATGCCGAGACATGATCGCGCGCTGACGTTGTCCCAGGATCGAAGGCAGGCGCGCCATGCAGGAACGCGGCGGCCCAGATCTCGATGATGATTTCGTCCCGCAGGTCCCGCGGCAGATCCCAGGCGCGGCGTCGAACAATTGTTTCGAGATAGGGTCGGAACCGTTGAACCAGCTCGGTCCACGCCGCTGAATCGCCGGCCAGTGCTGCGGTGATCAACTGCTCGTCGGTGAGACCATGAAAAAACAAAAACGGTACAGTGGTAGCCATGTGAGCCTTGACCTCTCTGTGTGTGCAAACGGCCTGTTCGTGCGCCACGATGGCGCGTTGAGAAGGCCGAATGCAGTACACAGGGGTCGTGGCGGCTCGTAGGCCGCACTGCACCGCCTTCAGTTGTAAGGTAGAGCGTAGACCCGGTCAAACCAGAAGTCAAGGCTGGGGGCCCATGGCGGAGGGTGGCGGGCCGACTATAACTGCGTAATCGTCCACCACCCTCACCGAGGTGCGGCCTCAGGCGGCCGCTTCACCTTCCGCTTCCGATTCCGACTGCGGGAACTCCTGGCTGAGAGTCCGGAGGGCGCTCGCCAAGAAGGGCGACCACCGTTCAACCCTCTGGGCGCGGTAGAACTCGCGGGTCTCGGGGTTCGTCGTCTTCAACTCCTCCCGTGCCAGCGCGATAAGGAGCACATCCACCGCCTCCTTCGCGACTTTGCCGCCTTGGATTTCGAGGAGGGTGCCGTAGACCAACTCGAAGAAAGGATGACGCTTGTTGATGAGCACCACCACCTGCGTCCCTTCCCATCTCGGCGCGTAGAAGGGGCCGTTCACATCCTCGACATAGTCAACCCTGTAACGCTGAACCTTTTGTTGGGCTACGTACGCTGTCCGCGCCTCCTCGACGGACTTCCTCGTAGCAGCCGCGAGTTCCTGGACCTTCCGCTCGAGGTACAGGTTTGCTTCCTTCTTGTCGGGTTCCGGCACGGCGGGCAGTTCGCCGATGGATACGTCTGCAGCCTGTGCGGCCCGCTCGGCCGGAGATGGCTGGTCGTCAACGGGCTTGAGACTGGCGCGTAGCCTCTCCTCGCGTGCCTTGGTGCGCTCCTCGCCGTGTTTGTTTTGCTCCCGGTGAAGAAGAGCGTCGAGCCCTTCCGACGCGAGGACCCGCCAGAAGTCCTCAATTGGGCGAACGGTCTGTTTGTCGTTCGTGATACCAAAGACCTCATCTAGGGCTGGCTGAAAACGGACTTCGATACCCCAGTGGTACGCGTAGCTCTGGAGGAGAGGCCAGTCGCCGAGGCCACTAGCAACGTCGGTAGGACGACGCGGAAAGACGTCAACAGTCTCGATCTCGCGGCCAGCTCGGACGAACGCCATGCCCCGACGCGACTTGCGGATCTCGAAGCGAGCTTTCGAGAACTCATCAACAGGGGGGACATTGACCTTTCCCTCCTTGCCCACCGCAAGGCCGAGCGGGAACCGGGCTACGCGAACATGAATCGCGCCTGCTGCAAGCAGGTTGGGATCATCGAGTTGATCAGGTGACGTGACCTTGCCGAATCGCTTCTCCCCGGTCTCCGGGTCGCGGAAGTACCGCACCGACCAAGGGCCTTCGTCATACGCGAGGATTGCGCCTCCGTCTTCGGGTTTCCGATAGTAGCGACCCGTTGGTTCCAAGAAGAGCGGATCAACCATCTGGACTCGCACGCCCTCGACCACCAGCTCAAAATTCTTTAGCAGGTAACGGTAGGTCGCACCGAAGTCGTCGACCAGATGCTCCTTGAGGGAGGCACCACTGTTGTAGGAGAGGCGATCCGGTTCCACCCAGACGACTACCGTGCCGTGCTCCATTGACCAATTGTTGCGATCCAGGTAACTCCGCACGAAGTGTGGCAGCTCCGCCTGTTCAGGTGGGGGTACCGACTGGCTCGAGCTCTCGCCCGTGTAGTCGTTGATGTCGAGCCACCCCTTGATGAACGGTTCTGAGCTGCTCGTGCGCGTGTACACCTCAACCCGGCGAGTTTGGTTGATGGAGGCGTTCGGCAGGCCGAAGCCGAACTTGCCAATAAACTCAGGGTCGTCGAAGTGCGTGCCGCCGCCCCATGACAACGCGAAGCGGGCCATCTTGGCGAGCATGCCGGATCCGTTGTCGATGAACGCAACAGACGTTACGGCGTCCTTGCGCTGGTGCTGCTTCCTGTCGCCCGGCTGAGGTCGTTCGAAGATGACGTGCACCTTCGTCGCGCCGGCTTCGATCGCGTTGTCCACGATTTCCCGAGCTGCGGAGGCGCTGTGGCGGTAACCGCTCCGGCGCTGTGATTCGAGGGCGCGCTGGGAATTGAACAACGGGTATTGGAAGTGGTCACCGAGCTTGTCGGTGTACTTCTTCTGACGCTCGAGTTCGGTCAGCAGGCGGGTATCCTGGGACATACAAGCCTCCTTTGTCGTGGGCGGCGCATAGGCCGCAGTTGGCATCGCGTGGAGCACCGTGCCCCACAATGTACCTATGGGCGAGAATTCGGTGTTTTGTCCGCGCAAAGATGAGCGTGCGCATAAGCCCATGTATGGCAACCTGCTGCGAGGGATGCCAAGCGAGGACGTTCGATCGCGCACAAGCGCGCAAGCAGGAGGTGGTCGTCCGCCAAGACGCAGCGACAATCAAGGCCTTCGTCATTCTGTTGTGTGGCTAGCCATCTTGTACGCGTAGACAGATCTGGTCGTGGCGTCTCCGCCGCCCGGCCCCCCTTGTGTCCCTTGGCGACGAAGTGCTGCTCAACCTCACGCGCTTCTCTCGAGGATGAGCATGTGTCGTAGATCCAGGCATCTGCTTGTTCGTTTACTCCATGACCCCTGAAGAGCCGATCTCGAGGATCCGCGGCCACGCCAACATACCATTCGTTGTAGCGAGAGCTTCGCGCGCTCATGTAAGCGTTGAAGTCTTGGATCATCTGCTGTTGCTTGGCAGTCACGTGATCCTCCTTGTCGTAGGCGGCACATAGGCCGCGCAGAATGGCTGCGGTGAGAAGCAACGCTCCTTACAACCTATGGGCGAGAATTGGGACGTCTGTCCGCGCGGTACGAAGTACACCGTCGACTCACCCGCCACTGATCGACGGGGGCGCGAGCGCTCTTCGAAGTCAGGTTCCTCGCCGACAACACATTCGTCGCGGTGGACGTCCTCACGCCACGCGGTGTCGCGTACTCATCTCGCCGCGCGCAGCTGGCGTCCAGCGGGCCTGAGGACATCTTACCGTCATGACGATCCTTGGCTTGGTTCTATCTCTCCTCAGCAGCCCTCTCGCCACCCAGCAACTCGAAATCCACTTCCTCAACGTCGGCCAAGGCGACGTCGCCATCGTCCAGGAAGGTGGCCACACCGCGATCATCGACGCCGGACCGTCCGGGATCAGTCCATTCCTCACGACTTTTCACATCGACACCATCGATCTCGTCGTCGCCAGCCATCCGTACGCCGACCACATCGGCGGGATGCCTGAATTGCTCCAGTCCCACGTGGTGCGGTTCTACCTCGATAACGGCATCCCCCACACGACGGGCATCTACCGGCGGACCCTCGCACTCCACTCCAAGATTGGACGAATGCCGCACAGTCTCTCCAAGTCGCGCTACACTGCGGGCGTTCAATGAAAACGAAAACGGGGGGGGTGGTCTTTGCCGTGACCGTGTCCTGAAGGACCGGCTCTTTAAGAGCACGGACAACGACACCGGCGCCGGGATCCCTTCACCCCGGCGCGCCGCCCCGGGGTCAGCCGAGCCTATTGACTCGGCCGGGCCGCCGTGCGTATCCTCGCTCGAAGCGCCCTCCACCGTCCATCATAGGAGGCGAGCTATGAACCGCCCCACTGATATTGCGACCGTTCTGCTGCTCGGCGTGACCGCCGCAGCCTGCGACTCACCAGGACCTGCGGCGCCCACGCTCAACGCGCCGCTGTTCGCGGCGGCAACAATCACGGCCATCACGGCAACCGGGCCGTTGACCATTGCGGATTCGGGAAGCACCAGCCTGTCCGGTGGCACCCTCCACGTCCGTGACCTGGTCCTCGAGGGA
>Ga0184618_10000058_pt1 | contig 25879 bp, 23 predicted proteins | sample PLM0_30_b1_FD_133159 | JGI IMG/M metagenome (GOLD analysis project Ga0184618, IMG submission 133159) | Groundwater sediment microbial communities from an aquifer in East River, Colorado, USA - PLM0_30_b1 | ecosystem: Environmental > Terrestrial > Soil > Riparian zone | place: USA: East River...
GCGCGAGCCCGCGCTCGGCGTGCAGGGCTTCCCAGATGTCCTGGACCGTCGCTTCGCCCTTGTCCCAGATGACCCGCAGGATGGCAAGCTGCAGCTCGGTCAGTTGATGGCGGCCTGGCATCTCCAGCCTCTCGGTTGATCTACAGGAGTAGATTTACAGGTGTAGTTTAAGGGTGTCAAGGGGGGGAGAAGAATCCCGAAAAGGCGATCGCGACGCGCGATCGTTTACTCGAGTTCCGCACCGTGTGCGACCGCCTTCTTCAAGCGTTCTCTTGACAACGGTATGAGATGTCTCGCTCGAGTACGTCACACTTTTTGAAGGGCTGCTACCAAACGTCGGAGGATGGGACTATTTTGCGCGGTGAACATCACTGCCCCTTGGTGTAACTGGCAACACGCCTGACTCTGGATCAGGAGAGTCCTGGTTCGAGCCCAGGAGGGGCAACTCGAAGCGCGATGCGAGACTATCTCGTGTCGCGCTTCGTCATTTTTCGCCCCGTGTCATCGTTTCTGTCTACGTTATTTCCGGTCGAGAAGCGACACTTCGTAGCAGGCGATGTCGCTTCTTGGTAGGGTCTCCCGAAAAGGGGTCAGGAGAGTTTTGCCCTTCTAGCTAGTAGGTTACGAGGTACGCGCTGCATTTTTTTCCTATAGGCGTTCCTTCCGGCGTTCCCACGTGCATTCCTGCCCGCTGTTTCGCATGCAAAACCACGCTGAGAACCTGTACTGAATGGCGCACTGATTGGCATACTGAACGCCGTACTGAACGTCGTAGTAAATGCCGCACTAGACGCCATACGGAACGGCCCAAAGCCCGGTGGACACGCCGGTGGACGTACCGGTGAACGCCCGGTCGACGTCCCGGTCGAGATGCTGGTTGAGAGCCGGTAGAGAGTCCGGTAGAGATGCCGGTAGAGATTCCAGTCCTCCGGTAGTCCCCAGAGGAAACTGCGTAGGAACTACCGGAGGAACTACCGGAGGAAACACCGGAGGAAATGCCCGAGGAAACGACTTAGGAAATAGCTACCGCCGCGCGGTCCCCGGCCGCCGCAACGGCTTGGGATTGTCCATCACCGTCCGGATCGTCTCTTCGTCTGACAGCTGGTAGCACTTGAGCAGAGTGCCCACGTCCTTCCAACCCCCGGCATCGGCCACGTCCCGCAGCGGGTAGAACTTTCGCTCCGTCGCGAACTTGCGCCGGAACGGGTGCCACAGCCCGCCCTTGGGCCGCTCGACCTCGGCGTAGCGGTAGGCCCGCTTCAGCCAATCCGCCGCGAGATGCCGGCGGACCGCCTTGTCTGGGTCCTTCTTCATCGGGAATACCAGCGCGCTGCCGATCACGCCGTGCTTCGCGCGAAACTCGAGCAGCGCCCGCTCGACTTCTTTCGGCATCGGGACCACCCAGGTCTTGCGCTTCTTGTCGTGCTCCGCCCGCCAGCGGATCTTCTGGTTCTCGAAATCAAAGTCGTCCCATCGCAGGTTCAGCACACTGCCGAGCCGCCTGCCCGTCCAATCCATCAGCTTGATGAGCAGGGGGAGCAGCGGGCTGACGCGATCCGCAACTTCGAGAAGCTTCTCCACCGTCTCGCCGTCGACCACGGGGCGGTTCGGGTTTGGCTCCTTGGGCACGACGAATCCGATCAGCGGGTTGCGATCGAGCAGCGGGCGGCCGTTCTCGTAGACCATCGTCGCCCAGGTCATCATCGACTTGAGCAGCTTCAAGTCCGTGTGTACGGCCGTTTGTCCAACCGGCCGGCCACTGATCTTGCCCGACCGTCGCGCCGCGGCGTACTCGGGCATCCGGTCCGGCGTCAGCTGCGACACCGGCGTCTCGGCGCCAAACCACTCGATGAGGTACGTGGCGAACTGCGCGCACCCCTTCATGTACTGAGCAGTTTTCAAAGAGCCGTCGCGCGTGTGGATACTTTCCGCGAGGTAACGCGCGACCATGGTGCCCAGCAGGAGGGGTCCAGACAGATCGTCGCCCGACTCCCGTAGTCGCACGAGCTCGCCTACATCACGTAGGGCGCGCTCGTGGTCGCGGTGGCCGAGGCCGGTCTGCGTGTACTTGTGTTGCTCCGGGTCCCAGAAGGCCGCGTACAGCTTCCCGCCTGGGTCACGCTCGTAAACCCGGATGCGATTTCCCCGCCGGGTGCCCACGGTTCTCGACCAGCGCTTCGGGGTGGCCATTAGGCCTCCTTGCCTCTCTTAAAGAGGCGGCTGGCGAGATCGTGTACGTCCGCAGGGGGAGTATGCTTGCGGCCCGGCTTGGTGGGAAGATCGGCCACGCGGACCTTGATGCGGCCGTGGGAGCCGGGGGCCGCATGTCGGGGATCTGGCCCTTCCTGACGAGCCTCGCGAGGTGGCCCTCGACGTACCCCGAGATCCGTGCTGCCTCGGGGAGGTACACGATGCGATCGGCCTCGGAGATGAGTGCGGTTTCGAGCTTAGTCGCCGCCCATTCGAGGGCGCACGCGGGGCTCTCGGCTCGGAAGGACTCACGGAGCTCCTTGGCCTTGGCGCGGATGTCGGCGACTGCTTGGTGAACGGCGCTGCGTTGAGGACCCAAAAGGACACACCCCCCGAAGAGTCGTGCTCTTCGGGGGGTGTCTTGCGCGTGGGGGATTATGCGCACGCGGGCCCATGGAAGTCAAGGGCCCGCGGCCCCTTGGCACTGGCGAATGCCGCAAAGCCGACCCTAGGTGCCGCAAAATCGCCCTAGCCTGGGCGCCGGGAGTGTCCCACCTTCTCGCGAACGTTCGGTGAGGGCTCGCATATCTTCCGTCGCACACGCACAGGATCCGAATGCCAGTAATCGATTTAAAGCCCAATTCCATCGTGCGCGGCTCCATTCTCCCCGAGCCGGTCAAGGTCATTTCGGTGATCCACCTGGGCGACTCGGTCAAACTGATCGGCGAAGGGCTGACCACCGGCAAGGTCCACCAGCCGATTCTCACGGCGGAGCAGATCGCGACGCTCGAGATCTCTCCAGAGAAGCAGCCATTCGATGGGGATCCTAGCCGGTTCCGGCTTGGAATCGAGGCCATGCGGTTGGGCCTGGCGTACGAGTATGACCCCTACTTCAGCCTTTCAATCGCCCGAGTTGACCCACTGCCTCATCAGCTTGAGGCCGTGTACGACTACTTCTTGAAACTGCCTCGGATTCGCTTTCTCCTCGCCGATGATCCTGGCGCGGGCAAGACCATCATGGCTGGCCTGCTTATTAAGGAACTGAAGGTCCGCGGGCTCGTTCGCCGCGTCCTCATCGTCACTCCAGCCAACCTCTGCTTCCAATGGCAGCGAGAGCTCAAGGACAAGTTCCGAGAAACGTTTCAGATCGTCCGCAGTCATTTGCTTCGCGCGAACTACGGCACCAATCCGTGGCAGGAGATTGACCAGTGCATCACTTCGGTTTCCTGGGTGTCGCGAATCGATGATGCAAAGGAGAGCCTGATGAGGAGCAGGTGGGATCTGGTCATCGTTGATGAGGCGCATAGGATGAGCGCCTACAGCGACGAAAGAAAGACCCTGGCCTATCAATTGGGTGAGGCTCTCTCCGAGATGACCGATCACTACCTCCTGATGACGGCCACGCCGCACAAAGGAGATCCAGAAAACTTCAGTCTGTTCCTTAGGCTATTGGATCGTGATGTCTACGCTGACGTGAAGAGCCTGGAAAGGGCGATGGAGGAACGCTCGGCACCGTTTTACCTGCGCCGCGTCAAAGAGGCAATGGTGAGCTTCCCGAACCCAGACACGGGGGTTGCCAGGAGTCTGTTCACCAAGCGCAACGTCCACACTGTGGACTTCCAGATTGATGACGAGGAGTTGGACTTCTACGACAGTCTGACCCGGTATGTCGAGGATCAATCCATCAAGGCCGCGCAGGACGCAACGGCGAGAGGACGTGCTCTCGCCTTCACGATGGCAATGCTTCAGCGCCGCTTCGCCTCAAGCATCTATGCGGTTCGCCGAACACTAGAGCGAATGAAGGCGAAGCGCGAGAAGATCTTGGAGGATCCTGAAGCATACCGCAAAGAGCAAATTGATAGGCGCGTACCCGACGACTTCGATGATCTTCCCGAGGAAATGCAGCAAGAGATTCTCACGGAGTTGGAGGATGTCGTAGCCTCCGTCGATCCTGAGGCTCTGAGGGAGGATATAGCCGAGCTCGGGCAGCTCGTTGATCAGGCGCGCTCGCTAGAGGGTCGCGAAGTCGAAACGAAACTCAACAAGCTCAAGGAAGTCATTAGCAGTCAGGGGATCTTCAACGACCCGAAGATGAAGCTCCTGGTCTTCACCGAGCACAAGGACACGCTCGACTACCTAGCCGGAGATGGGCGGGACGGACGTCCGCTTGGGAAGCTGCGGGAATGGGGCCTGAGCATAACTCAGATCCACGGGAGCATGAAGATAGGAGACAGGGATACACCCGGAACGCGCATCTATGCCGAGCGGGAGTTCCGCGAGGAATGTCAGGTGCTGGTGGCAACGGAAGCTGCAGGTGAGGGCATCAACCTGCAATTCTGCTGGTGCATGATCAACTACGACATCCCGTGGAACCCGAATCGCCTCGAGCAGCGGATGGGGCGGATTCACCGCTACGGTCAGGAAAAGGACTGTCTCATTTCGAACTTCGTCAGCACCAACACTCGAGAAGGACGGGTGCTGGAGAAACTGTTTGAACGGATAGAACAAATCGAGCAGGACCTGGATCCAGGGCGCACTGGCAAGGTCTTCAACGTTTTGGGCGACGTATTCCCCGCGAATGAGCTTGAACGCATGCTGCGCGAGATGTACGCCCGGAATCTCACCGAGGATGTCATCAAAGACCGCATCGTGGCGCAGGTGGACACCGCCAGACTCCGACGGATTACCGAGTCGACTCTAGAGGGTCTTGCGAAGCGAGAGCTCAACTTATCCGCCATCGTGGGGAAGTCTGAAGAGGCGAAGGAACGACGCCTCGTTCCCGAAGTCATCGAGGACTTCTTCGTCCAAGCCTCTCCATTGGTGGGACTCTCGCCAAAGGCAGAGAAGACCATGCCACACGTATACCGCGTGGGGCACATCCCAAGGATTCTGCTACCATACGGGGAGCGCCTTGAGACGACATTCGGCAAACTGGGCCGCGAGTACAAGCAGATCGTGTTCGACAAGGATCTCTTGGTAACGAACCCCACGCTAGAGTGGGTGACTCCCGGGCACCCGCTTTTCGAGGCGGTGCGCGCCATGGTGTGCGACGAGTCACGTGGGGACTTGGAGCGCGGCGCGGTCTTCAACGATCTGCACCGTGCGACTCCGGGCAGGCTTGACGTCTTCTCTGCTGACGTGCGCGACGGACGCGGCAACGTACTCCACAAGCGGCTCTTCGTAAGCGACACCAGCGGAGACGGGACCATCACAATACGTCAGCCCACTCTCTTCCTCGACCTCTCTCCGGCCCCTAAGGGCACAGCGGTTCCGGACGATTCCGTGTTTCCAGGGCGAGATCGTGCAGAAGCGGTGCTTTACGAGCAGGCTCTAGTCCCTTTGCGAGCGTTGGAGGCGAACGAGCGAGCGAAGAGCGTCAGGACAATTGGTGAACACATGGAGATCAGCCTGAACGCCATCATCGATCGTGTTCAGCTCCAGTTCGCGGACCTGATGAATCAGAAGACTTCGGGCTCTCAAGAGCAAGGACTGGACGGTCGGTTGCGAATGCTCGAAGACCGGCTAGACGAGCTGAATTCTCGCCTGGAGACGCGTCGCGACCAACTCAAGAAAGAACAGCAGTGCGCTATCAGCAACGTGCAACACTTGGGTGTGGCTTGGGTTCTGCCACATCCAGAGCGCGATACTCCCACCGGCAGAGTCATGGTGAGCGATCCGGAAATCGAGCGCATCGCCGTGGACGTCGTGAAGAAGTTCGAGGAAGCCCGCGGATGGCGGGTGGAGAGCGTCGAGGCAGAGGACCGTGGGTTCGACCTCATCTCGAGGAAGCCCCATCCTGAGGACCCCGAGACTGCTATTGCGGTTCGGTTCATCGAGGTGAAGGGGCGGGTCCAAGTGGGAGAGGTATTGCTCTCTACGAATGAGTATAGGACCGCCGGGCGCTTGAAGCAGGACTACTGGTTGTACGCGGTCTTCAACTGCGCAACTGATCCTGAACTACACCTAGTCCAAGATCCCGCGCGACTGGGTTGGAAACCAATCGTCCAGGTGGAACACTACCACATTGGTGCGAAGGAGATCCTCAAGGCGGAGACGAGGGATGCTTAGCCCCTGTAAGCGCCTTATCGAAGTTGACTTGCCGATTAGACGTATTTCTGAACATGCGCGGCGTGAATCGAAAATCCGCTTTGGACGTCCGGCGCATCTCCATATCTGGTGGGCCCGACGCCCGCTGGCTGCGTGCCGGGCGGTTATCTGTGCGGCCCTTTGGCCGGACCCCTGTGATCCCGCTTGTCCCGACGCCTTCCTTTCCGAAGCGTGGCACACAATGGTCGAATTCGCCACGCTCGCTCGAAGCACCGCCACTGCCTCGTTGTGCTCCCCGGAATCGTGGCAGCGCTACCAGGACTTCGGGCGCATCACTCAGGACAAAGAAGGGGAAGGGGACCGGAGGCGGATTCTTCTTCGCCAAGGGCTCTTGGATTTCGTAGCTGACTTCAGCTCGTGGGGCGCAGGTTTTGATGCAGCATTCATTTCAGCCGCGCGCCGGCTCACCCAAGCAGCACACTCCTCCCTCAGCAACGCCGGAGGTCCTCGCCCCCTAGTAATTGATCCTTTTGCTGGGGGTGGAGCGATTCCCATAGAGGCTCTCAGGGTGGGCGCAGACTGCATTGCAGTCGAGCTGAACCCACTTGCAGCGTTGCTGACGCGAATAATGACGCAGCATGTGCCTCGGCACGGAGCGGCTTTGGTTGCCGAGGTGCGGAAGTGGGCAACTTGGATCGCACGCGAGGCAAGAGCGAGGCTCGAGCCCTTTCTTGGGAAGCCGCCGGCGGGGTATCAGCTCGTGGGCTACTTGTGGGCGCGGACAATCCAGTGTGAGGGGCCGAACTGCGGGAGGGAAGTGCCAATCATAAAATCGCTCACCATTTCGACGCGTCGTAGCCATGAGTCTGCGTTGCGACTAATCTATGATTCATCCATACCCAAGGTCGAGGTCGTCCATGGCAAGGAAGCTTCCAGAATCAAGGGGGGGACCTCCAGAAAATCCTCAGTGACCTGCCCCGTGTGCGGTTACACGACTAGGCGGAAGCGAGTGGAAGCGCAAGGTAACGGGAGAGGTTTCGGCTCCCTTCTTCTGGCAACGTGTCATGTCACAGAATCTGGGGAGCGAGTCTATCGCAGTCCGGAATCAGCTGACTTTCAAGCAATCGACGCTGCTGAGAAAGAGTTGGCGAATTGGCGAGACAAATCGTTCGACGGTATTTCGGCGATTCCTAAGGAAGAGCTACCCTATCTCCGTAGCATTTTCAACGTGCGGGTATACGGTATTGACCAGTGGTGCAAGCTCTTTACTCCGCGCCAGCTCCTATCGGCTCTGGTATTCTGTGAAGCTACGCGGAAGGCTGGGAAAGCCATCGGAGTTGAAATCCAGGATAAAGGACTTGCCGACGCGGTGTATGGGTCTCTAATGCTCTGCGTCTCAAACGCACTGCAGTACCAGTGCAGCATTGCTACATATCTCACCGAAAGCGTCAAGTCCGCATTCATTCAAGGACAGAGCCTGCCGATGAAGTTTGACTTCATCGAGGTCAACCCATTTCTAACAAACCTCGCGGGTGGATTTTCGTACAGCGTTGACAAACACATCTCGGCCCTGGAAAAGGCCACCTCCTTTCAGTACGGGGAGGGTACTGTCGAGCGAACATCTGCTCTTCACCAGGTCCTCCCGGACGATGCAGCGGATCTCTTGGTAACTGACCCGCCCTACTATGACAGCGTTCCCTACGCTGATTGCTCCGATTTCTTCCATGTGTGGCTTAGAAGGATGGCATCGGGGTTGGTCGGGTGGGATTTCAAGAGTGAATTGAGTCCTAAGGTCGATGAGGTAGTGCAGCTGGCCGAGCGGAATGAGCGCTATCGAGAGAAGACCAAGGAATGGTTCGAAGACAAGATTTCCCAGGCACTGGTTCATCGACGGGTGGAGGTGCGTCCCGATGGGATCGGCGTGCTGGTGTTTGCTCACAAGAGTACCGAGGCATGGGAAGCGCTCATTCAGGGCGTCTTACGCGCCGGCTGGGCTGTGACGGCGTCCTGGCCAATCTTCACGGAAAACGAAACCCGGATGCGAGCCAATGCCTCGGCAGTTCTTGGTAGCTCGATTCACCTAGTGTGTCGGCCACGCGAGAATCCAGATGGCTCACTGCGAGACGACGCTATCGGAGACTGGAGGGATGTACTAGTTGCGCTGCCACAGAGAATCCACCAGTGGATGCCACGGCTGGCTGAAGAAGGCATTGTGGGAGCAGATGCGATTTTTGCGTGTCTGGGTCCGGCCCTTGAGATCTTCTCGCGCCACTCGTCAGTTGAGAAAGCTAGTGGTGAAAAGGTAGAGCTTAGGGAGTATCTCGAGGAGGTATGGGCAGCCGTGTCTCGCGAGGCCCTAAGCATGATCTTCGAAGGGGCCGATGCGTCAGGCTTCGAGGAAGACGCTCGCTTGACGGCGATGTGGCTCTGGACGCTGCAGGCTACAATCAAGGGCGAAAAGGAGAACGCTGAAGAGGACGTGGATGACACCGGTGAAGGCAGAGCTGAGAGACCCGCCGGCTACAGCATGGAGTACGACGCGGCCCGGAAGATTGCCCAGGGGTTGGGGGCTCACCTTGAGAACCTCGATCACTTGGTTGAAGTGACCGGTGAGACGGCGACGTTGCTGTCTGCCCTTGCGCGAACAACGTACCTCTTTGGCAGGGAGGGGGCGCCCGTCACGAGAGGGCGGGCCAAGAAGGCCGCGCAGATAACCCTTGCCCTTCGAGAGGACCTTGCGATGGGGGAGGAATCCGAGCCCTTTGGAGCCGGCGACCTCTCGGGAAGACCCAATCCAACGGTACTGGACCAACTTCACCAATCGACGATTCTGTTTGGGGCCGGCCGTGGCGAAGCAGTACGCCGCTTCCTCGTGGATGACGGGGTAGGTCGCAACCCCTTGTTCTGGCGGCTCGCACAGGCACTGTCGGCGCTCTATCCCCCTGGGTCGGACGACAAGCGTTGGGTCGACGGAGTCTTGGGCCGGAAGAAAGGGCTCGGCCTCTAGTGGCCAGACTAGGCCCCTGACTGTTGCCGAAGGGCCATACCCGCGTAGTGTTTCGCAGGTCCTGGATGTTTAAGCGAGGAAACGGCGAGATGGGAAAGCTCAAACCATGGTATAAGACTGTCACCCCTCGGAAGGATCTCCGTGAGGGGAAGCCTTTGGATGCCTCCGAGTTCGCCGTACACCTTGATCAAGTGCGTGACGGCCGGGCCCATGAAGACTACCAGCAGCCTGCGAGGTTTTTCGAGCGTACTTTTTTGACGAAGAGCCTTCTTGACACCAGTGCCGAAGTGGTGCGGCGTCTTTCCGGGGAAAAAACCGAAGCATCAGCAGTATTTAACATGGCAACTCAGTTCGGTGGAGGGAAAACCCACGCTCTGACCCTCCTGTATCATCTCGCTCAGCACGGCGCCACGGCTAGCAAGTGGCAGGGTGTGTCCCAGATTCTTGAAAAGGCCGGGGTGACTCGGGTCCCCAAGGCCGCGACCGCAGTTTTCGTGGGAACGGAGTTTGACTCCATCCAGGGGCGTGGGGGAGACGATGGAACCCCGAAAAGGCGGACCCCTTGGGGGGAGATTGCCTATCAGCTCTCCGGCGAAGCAGGACTGGCCGTTGTTGCCGAGCACGAGAAGCAAATGACGGCGCCGGCCGGCGATGTAATACGGAGGTTTCTGCCGAGTGACCAGCCCTCGCTGATCCTCGTGGATGAACTCCTGAACTACCTCAACCGTAACAGGAAAAGCGGACTTGCTTCGCAGCTCTACAGCTTCATGCAGAGTCTCTCGGAAGAGGCCCGCGGCCGTGACCGCGTGGTGCTCGTTGTCTCCGTGCCAGCTTCAGAGCTGGAGATGAGCGCGGAGGATCAGTCCGACTATGACCGCTTCAAGAAGCTTCTCGATCGGCTTGGCAAAGCAGTCATCATGTCATCTGAATCAGAGACTTCCGAGATCATTCGACGGCGCCTGTTCGAGTGGGATCCGCGGGCGGTGACGAGTGACGGGAGGATACTGCTTCCCTCTGATGCGATCGCATCATGTCGGGAATACGCTGCCTGGATCAACGAGAACCGACCGCAGGTGCCCAACTGGTTTTCGATCGATCATGCGTTGGCTGCGTTCCAGGCGACTTATCCTTTCCACCCAATGGTCCTGTCGGTCTTCGAGCGGAAGTGGCAGGAACTCCCGATGTTTCAGAGGACACGCGGCGTCCTGCGCCTCCTTGCGCTCTGGACCTCACACGCCTTTCACCTCGGGTTCAAGGGAGCCCACAAGGATGCACTGATCGACCTTGGTACTGCGCCGCTCGAAGATCCGATGTTTCGCTCGGCAGTTTTTGAGCAGCTTGGAGAATCGCGATTGGAAGGGGCCGTAACGACGGACATCGCAGGGAAGAAAGACTCCCATGCCGTGCGTTTGGACGAGGAGGCCGTGGAGACGATAGAGGAGGCGCGACTGCACAAGAAGGTCGCAACGGTGGTCTTCTTTGAATCGAACGGTGGACAGACCAAGACCGAAGCGACCCTCCCCGAGATCCGCCTCGCGTTGGCTGGTCCGGATGTGGACATAGGCCATGTCGAAACAGCCGTGCAGGGGCTTTCAGATTCCTGTTACTACCTCACCAATGAGCGTAACCGCTACCGGTTCAGTCTGAAAGAGAACCTGAACAAGCGGTTTTCAGATCGCCGAGCCAGCGTTCGGACTCAAGATATCGATACTCGGATTCGCGAAGTCATCCAGGGAGTATTCACTGGAGAGGAGGGGGTCGAGCGAGTCTTCTTCCCGAGCCAGAGCAGCCAGGTTCCAGATCAGCCAGCAATCACGCTGATTATCATGGGGCCCGAGCACTCTCTGCAGGAGGACCCCGGGGTTCAGGCCAAGATTGAGGCAATGACCAGGGAGCACGGGAAATCGGCCCGGACTTACAAGAGCGCGCTGATTTGGGTTCTACTGGACTCCGCAGGTCCCCTCAAAGACGAGACCCGGAACCTCCTTGCCTGGGAGGACATTCACGACGAGGGCCTGAGCCTTGATGAAGCGCAACAGAAACAGCTCGACGCTAGTGTCAAGAAGGCTCATCGCGATCTCACCGAGAGCGTGTGGCGCACGTACAAACACCTACTGCTCCTCGGCCGCGACAACACCATCACACCGATGGATCTTGGCTTGCTTACCTCCAGTGCTTCCGAGTCCATGACGAAACTGATCATGTCGCGCTTGCGTCAAACCGGCGACGTGGAGAAGGAAGTGAGCCCGCGCTTCCTAGTTCGCAACTGGCCACCAGCATTCACTGAATGGAGCACCAAGGGCGTGCGTGACGCGTTCTACGCGTCACCGCAATTCCCGCGTCTTCAATACTCGTACAAAATCAAGGACACCATTGCGCGAGGTGTGGCCGAAGGCGAGATCGCATACGCCGGGAAGTCGTCGAAGGGGAGCTACTCACCGTTCATCTACAAGAAGGCGATGGACGCCTCCGATGTCGAGATCTCTGACGACACTTTTATCCTCAAGGCGGCTGAGGCCGACAAGCATGTCGAGCCGCCTAAGCTTACGCAACTGACTGTGTCGCCAGAGCAGGCCCAGCTGAAACGCGGAGTGAAACAGACATTCAAGGCAGAAGGACTCGATCAATTCGGCCGTCCGCTCGGCGTGGACCACGTTGACTGGACTGCAACCGGTGGCGATATCGATTCCCAGGGCGTTTTCACCGCAGGCGATTCTGAGGGTCACTTCCTGGTGACGGCGTCTGCTCGAGGGATCGCAGGAACCGCCGCGGTGAGCATCGGCGCCGATGAAGCGCGACGCCCTAAGTCCCAAGCGAAGAAGCTCACGTGGGATGGTGAGGTGCCGGCGCAGAAGTGGTCGAACTTCTATATGAAGGTTCTAACCAAACTTGTTTCGGGGGGTGATCTGTCACTCCATGTCCGCCTCGAGGCCACGCCCAAGGATGGGGTAGCGCCCCACCAGATCGATGACACGAAGGCCGCTCTTCGTGGGCTCGGGTTGGACGACGACGTCAGGGTGCAGTAGAGGAGCCACGTAGACTCAGATCGGCGGCGCACGCATGTCAGACGTTGTGCTCTACCAGGTAGAGGTAAAACTGGGCCTCGTTCGGCACACCTTCCAACCAGCTTCTGGATGGCGAGTCTCGGTTGACGTGGACGGGATGGAGCGTGCAAAGGGTGGTCGCCAGCCATCCGGAAAGGTGCGTCGTGCGGCACGCGCCCTTCGCGCGCTAGAGGACCTAGGTGCCACGATTGGCCCTCATAGCCTGTTCGGGCGCGTCGATGTCGTGGCTGAGCACGACAAGGAGGGCTTACGACTGGTGGAGGTCGCGGGCGAATCGAGCCAGCAAAAGGAGAAGGAGCTCTATTCGTGCCTTGGACAACTACTTCTCGTCATGAAGATCTGGAACGACACCGTGCGGTATGGTGTTGCGGTGCCGGACAGTCGGGAGTGGGTGCGCCAACTTCGGAAGATCCCGGAGGTGGTTGCCGTTCGCCTGAACCTAGATCTCTATCTTGTCGCAAGTCATGGCGTCACCACGGTTGGAGCAGGAAACACCCTTCCCAACTGGGAGCGAGGCTAGGCGAGGCATATGGAAGCTGGTTGCTGCGGGCGTTGAGGGTTTGAGAGTTGACGTTGTCTGGGATCGCGACGTCGGGGTTGACACCTTGCTCAAGGTGAACGATAGGACTGGGTGTTCGCGTTTTATTGATGTTGCTATCGGCGGCTCTTCGGTATATTTTCGGTATCGTCCAACGAGGCCTAAAGCTTGAGTAAGCACAGTGGTTAGGGACTCGTGGTGGGGGGCCTAGGTGCCCAAGCAAACCCACGAGATTAGGGACCCTATCCATGTTTTCATTCGGTTGACGTCGGAGGAGCGTAAGGTTGTAAACTCCCGCCCTTTCCAACGTCTCAGACATATCCATCAACTCGCTCTAACCTACTTGGTTTATCCTGGGGCGACTCACAGGCGGTTCGAGCACTCGCTGGGTGTAATGGAGCTGGCAGCTCGCATCTATGATGTCGTGACGAACCCTGAAGTGGTCTCGGATGAAATCAAGAGCCTGCTGCCGGAACTGAACGACCGAGACACGGTTCGGTACTGGTGTCGCGTTCTTCGAGTAGCTGCCTTGTGCCATGATGTTGGTCATCTGCCTTTTTCGCACGCAGCTGAGAAGGAACTTCTTCCCGATGGATGGGATCACGAACGGCTTTCCAGAATCCTCATTGAAAGCCCTGAGATGGCGGCACTTTGGAATCACATGACCCCACCCTTGAGGGTGGATGACATCGTAAAGCTTGCCCTCGGGCCAAAGAAGGCGAGAGATCTGAAGTTCAGTGTGTGGGAGACTATTCTGTCCGAGGTAATCGTTGGTGATGCTGTAGGAGCTGATCGGATCGACTATCTCCTGCGCGATTCGCATCACGCTGGAGTCGCGTACGGTCGCTTTGACCACTATCGACTGGTCGATACTCTTAGGATTCTGCCATCTCGGCGCACCAGTAAGGGAGAACAGCCGGCTGAACCTGCCCTGGGAGTGGAGGAAGGCGGCATTCAGTCCGCGGAGGCCCTCCTCCTTGCCCGCTACTTGATGTATTCACAGGTCTACATGCACCCCATTAGGCGGATCTATGACATCCACCTCAAAGACTTTCTCCTCGAGTGGCTTGAAGGTGGACGTTTTCCTACCGATGCACTGGGGCATTTGGAACTGACTGACAACGAGGTCACATCCGCCATGTACAGCGCAGCATTTGATCCTCGTCGCCCAGGGCATGTACATGCGAAAAGACTCATGTGTCGCGAGCACTTCAAGCTGCTCTATCAGCGCCATCCCGACGATTTGTCAAAGAACTTGGAAGCCGTTGATCGGGTCTACGAAGCGATCAATGGACGCTACGGTGCAGAGAATGTCAGGCGTGATCAATACCCCCCCAAGGGCGGGTTAGCCGATTTTCCGGTTCGTGTTAAGGACGGAAGGATTGCATCCGCGATGTCGATGTCGGAGACTCTCCGAAGGCTTCCACCTGTAGTGCTCGACAGTGTTTACATAAACCCTGGTCTCGTCGATGAGGCAAAGCAGTGGTTGGATGCGAACAGAGACATGATCATAACTCGCAAGGCAGAGGAGGGAGTATGAAACGCCTTGAGAGGGCTGCCCTTCTGTCATCTCTGGGCAGGGAGTTGATTGACAAAGGAAGTTGGTGCGGCGAAACACATCTGCAGAAGGCCGTTTATCTGCTGCAGGAGGTGTTCACGGTGCCAACTGCATTCGACTTCGTCTTGTACAAATTCGGCCCATTTTCATTTGAGTTGAGGGATGAACTCGGTTCGATGCTCGCGGACGGTCTGCTCGAACTTGTCCCTGAGCAACCCTATGGCCCTAGACTGATTCCCACTGAGCGGAGTGGGCAGTTAGAAAAACAATTCTCCAAAGCGGTGTCCGAGTTCTATGGGCCGGTTTCGTTCTGTGCACAACGACTCGGCAGCCTTGGTGTTGCCGAGCTAGAGAAGCTTGCAACAGCTCTATACGTCACTAAGGAGTGCGGGAAGGACCTCAAGGCCAAGCAGCGCGCAAAGCGCCTTAGTGAGTTGAAGCCTCACATTGATTCCAAAGATGCGCTTGACGCTATTGTTGAGGTCGACAAGCTCCTTAAAGAGGTGGAGACTAAGTCCGTCGCATAGATACAAGTCATGTGTTCGATTCGCGTGTGCCAGGCGTTCTGGCATTTCTCGCCGACGACAGGCTGTGGCACCAATCTTGGACGAGGATCCTATGCCGGAACAGTTTGAGTACTTCGTCAACAACAAGCCCTTCACGACCAGCGACCACACCCTCACCGGCGCCGAGATCCTTAAGCGAGCGGGGTTGGACGAGACCTATGAGCTATATGTCGAGACCGGAAAGGAGAGCAAGCCTGTAGGTCGCGACGAGGTAGTTCACATTCATAACAAGCAGCGCTTCCGGGCGATCCCACCTCCAACGTTTGGCCGCCATCTTGCTCCCTCCCAGACTTGAGGAGGAGCTCCCAGCTCTGCGCGAGAGGTTTAACATCGACGTACACGAAGATCCCAACTTCGTGTACCTCGTCGTGCACGACTTTCCGGTTCGCGAAGCCCTGTACAATCGGACAACAACGACGCTGCTTATCCAGGTGCCTAGACCCTATCCTGATGCTGGATTGGACATGTTCTGGACTGAGCCGGAGCTCGCGTTGAAGAGTGGCTCTGCTCCCCAGGCGGCTGAAGTCATGGAGAACCACCTCGGGCGACAGTGGCGGCGATTCTCGTGGCACCCCCAGTTTGGTGGTGGCGGTCGCTGGGACCCGAATGTTCACAACTTGGACATGTACCTTGCCTTCATCTCGAAGCGGTTCGAAAGCCCCTAGCCCCCAGAGGCGAGTAGTCTTCTCAACGGAGGACTTCGCTGCCCTTCGGAGGGGTCTATTCACCGACGACGGCAAAGAGAACGCAGCATTCCTCGCTTGCGGTACCTCGGCGACCCCCAAATCAACTACGTTCCTGGTGCGGGACGTGATACCCGTTCCTCCCAGCGAGTATGCCGATCGCCAGGATTACCACCTTGAGATTACCCCCCGCTTCGTCAACTCCCTCATCGATAGATACGCCGGCAAAGGGTTTGGTCTCATCGCAGTGCATAGCCATCCCGGGAGCGAAGTCGCTCGCTATTCGTCATCCGACGACTTCGGCGAGCGAAGACTTCTCTCGGTACTCACGGATCTCCTAGGCCCCGCCCGCACAGCTAGCTTGCTTTTCGCCGACAACCACATCGTTGGCCGAGCTCTCTCGCATCGCGGCTTCGAGCCCCTTAATGATCTGGTGACCGTGGGCCCCCGACTCTCATTCACGCCGTTGACAATGCAATCGAAGAGTCCAGTTGGGCCAATGAATGGCGTGCAGTCTAGACAAGTGCTTGTGTTCGGCCAGAAAGGCCAGGCCCTTCTCAAGCAGCTCACGGTCGGGGTCGTCGGACTTGGAGGGACTGGTTCTGCGGTAGTCGAGCAGCTCGTTCGATTGGGCGTCGAGAACTTTGTCTTCATCGATCCTGATCATTTCGAGGCGTCCAACCTTTCGCGACTCTATGGCTCGCGCTTCAAGGATACCAAAGGTCGCCATCTCCCGAAGGTGGACATCGCATTTCGGCTTTGCCAGGAGGTCAATCCTACTGTCAAGGCGACCTTGATAACGGAGTCTGTTGTCCGACAACCGGTGCTTCTACAGCTGCGCGATTGCGACGTGGTCTTCTCGTGCACCGACAATGACTGGAGTCGATCGGTGTTGAATCGGTTCGCCTACCAGTACTTGGTATCGCTTATCGATCTTGGCACGCGCGTCGGTACTAGGGAGGGTTTGGTCGTGGGAATCGGCGGCAGGGTGGCGAGAATCGGGCCAGACACAGCATGCCTAAGGTGCGCTCACCATCTGGACCCCGAGCGAATCCGAATCGAGGCAATGCCGGCCGCACTCAGAGAGTCCCTAATGCGCGAGCACTACATAGAGGGCATCGCCATTCCGGCGCCGTCCGTAATCTCATTCAATACCACGGTTGCCAGCCTGGCAGTCTCCGAGTTATTGGCACTCGCTCTTGGCATCGGTAACGAGGATCGGGCGAACGAGCTGATCTACGACGGGCTTGAAGGAATCGCATTCAGAGCCAGGCCCGAGAAAGAGCCTCGCTGCGACATTTGCGGACATTCAGGGGTCAAGGCTATCGGCGATCAGCAAGTGGTTTCGGCATACGAATAGATCTAATGCCAGACCCCATTGACGTCTCGTCCGAACCTGAGAAGCGACATGTCGCCTATCTCGACGTCGCTTCAATTGCGGTTCGAATCAGAAACACGTCGACCGACGAATTGTGCGTTTACAAGATCTCGATGGATTTCGAGCTCGCCGACGGTACTCCGTCGGATCCTCAGATCGTAGACATTGTAGACATTGATCTAAAGCCTGGCGAGGAAGGAGCGGTTCGCCTTCCGGCGGTCATGCACGCCTATTATCGGCCGTACACGAACTACTATGGCCTCTACCTCTACCTGAAGGCCAAAGCCCACAACACCTGGCATGACCTTCCCAGAGTTGACCGTCCAGGAATGACGTGGCTGGCGATCGAGCCGAGAAGGGGCGGGACCGCACGGATTTTCCTGAGTCACGCAGATCCGGAAGATCTGGACTTGGCCCGAAGAGTGAAGGTCGCCCTCGGGAAAGTAGGGATCGAGGGGTATCTTGCGCATGACCATTCTCAGCTAGGCGGTCGAATATGGGCGGGCAAGATTCCTCAAGCCATGTACGAGTCGGTTGCGCTGGTCTACCTCTGGACCTCCGAAGCGGTAAAGAAGCGCTGGGGCATAGAGCGAGAGATTCGACTAGCCAGGTGGTGCGGGATTCCGCAAGTCCCCCTTGTTGAGCCCGGCGTTCAGGTTTCAGACCGCATGGAGTATCCATTGGACACAGAGAGGGATCAACTGAGGACGACGCCAAGAGAGCGTGAGATCGACATTGGAGAGTTTGCGGGCTCGATGTACGGGCAGGTTTCTGGCCGCTCTCTCAAGACGAAGCGGGTGAGGCACGGGCTCTTCGGACTCTTCCTGCAGGTGCGAAGACTCTTTCAGTAATCAGCCTCCTTGTCAGATCGTCTGGAGCAATAGCGATAGGTCGTTTTAGTTGTTGCGCTAGCCTTCTCGATGGAAACTGTCTCGAGCCTTCAGGAAGAAGTCAGGATCCTTCTCGTAGTGGCTTGTCACCCACTCGACTGCGCGCTTGCTGAATTGGCGAGAGCCGAACCGCGGCTGATGCGAATACGCCGGAGTCTCGAGGACCGGGTGCACCTTTCGCAGAACCTGTACGTCGAACGAATTAAACCGAGCGTTTTTCGGTAGCCTCTTCTTCACCTCATCGATGACCTCCTTCTGCCTATAGGGGTGCGTCTTATCGATATCGAGCAGACGAAATGCTTGGGCCGATGCATCGTCGACAATCCGGATTGGAACGGCGTTCGGATCGTCGGATGGGTGAATCTCAGGTGGCAAGATCGCGACACGTGAGCCAGAAGGTGACTCGATCACCTTCCTCACCCCTCCGATCCATTGCTTACGCACTTCGGCAAGGCGTCGCTCGATTAACTCGGCAAGGTCATCTCGGGATGCGGGTTCGCTCTTCGCGCCGTGGCGAAAGTAGACAGTTCCCTTGGCGAACGCTGTCTTCTGGCGGCCACCCTCCACTGAGTATGCCCCAGCCCTGGTGAACACGATCGGGATGGTAGTAGCACCAACGACCAAGGCAGCGACGGACTTCTTGCCCTTGTGGCCTCCAATGATCTCGAAGTCGCCAAACTGGGTCTCGGTATAGCTGTGGATCTTGTCAGTCACTATTGCCGGGTCGAGTGCTAAGACGCCTGACACGTCGTCCCCTGTTGCCCTTCCCTATGTTATCAGTCCCGAACAGGATAGCGCCGCCGCCTGAGTTGGCCATCGCTACAATGTCTTTGATGATCTCACACCATTCCCCGGCAGCTTGGGTGTCAAAGCGTTCTTTGAAGTCGATCCGCTTCGATTCCCGCTTGGCCGCAAGAACGTTCTTGATCTCTATCACCTAACGGCTCGGGCTTGGCATCCGACTGTATTTGGCGACAATTGACTTCCGCACAAGGGGCTGAATGCCCCTACGGGAGTTGATCCGTAGGGGCAGTCTGGCGAGGTCCTACATGCGTTGCGTTATCTGATAGCGGAGCCTTGCTCGTCCCGATCTTCAGCCTTTCCGCAAGTCGCCTCGCACGCGCGCGCGTCTCCTCGTCCACCATCGCCGAACTCGGCGCCATCACCAGCCACCTCTATGCGGGTTCCTCGGCAGATCTCCCGCCCGGAAGAACACGTGCCTTGCCGTTCTTGTATCCCCGCAGCCTGCCTTGGTTGTACAGGTGCAGCACCTGCGCTCGGCTGTAGCCGCGATATAGGACCTATCACAAGCCGACTGGGCGGGAATGCCGTTGGGCGCCGGTCAAGCGATCACCAGTTGCGGGATCGCAGCGCTCGAATAGTTCGTTGCGCCACTCCACAACGAGACCCGCGGGATTCCCAGCTGGGAGGCCTAGCAGGTATCCTTGGCCGCCCCAGAGTACGCCGAAGAGCTCACCGGCACCCTTCCGGTAGAGGCCTACGAGTTGAGGTCCGCCGCCGGAGTACTGATCATCTCCGCTCCGAAGAGCGTCGCAGAAGGCAGAGAATACGGCCCGGCTTGTCCTACCAACATCGGAGCGACGCCATTTCTCATCGTACCGGACAACGGCCCCCCCTCCCGATCCCAGGGCACAAACAAGCGTCGACTGAGTAGGTAGGTCGATTGCTGCGTCGCGCCACCCCTTCTCAAGCGACCAGTCGGTGCGCCAAAGATGAAATGAAGAAGACATCCCGAGCCCTAGCCGACCGGCGTGAACGATTGTAAAGGATGCGCGCTGTTTCGTCGGGAACCCGTCGAGCCCCGTCGCGGCGAGTGTTAGCAGGGCTTTATGGCGTTCGGTTGGTAAGGCATCTGGCGCGAAGAGTGCGCCAGCATCCGCGAGGGCCAGGAACTGACCGAGGATGAGGGACGGGAAAAAGACGGTACCACAATAGCCGAACAGGTCCGCGTGAGTATGGCTGGCGAACAGTTTCCTTCCGTAGTCCCACTTCTCCCCTGTTTCCCAGGAGATGCGACTGTCGCTGGCTAGGTAGACAGATGCTGGGCCACGGGAGTCAACGCCGGCCCAGGCGATGAGTGAAGTCATGGCGTCGGACTGTGTCTTGACGACATTCGTCGTGAGACCCTTCTTTGAGATTGGCAACTCCCAGGCGCTCCACTCTGTGGAGCGCGACGGTCGAGGACCTGCCCCTTCAGGATTCGTTCTGGAGGGGCGGCTGGGTCTTCAGCCCCAAAAAGTGTCCAACAAGTATTGGTCAGGGTAGGTCTGCTACAAGACAACGGCTGCCCTTGCAGGTGCTCGTCTGCAAGGGCAGTGGTTGGGGCATCTACGGTGTTGTGGCGCCCCTCCTCAAACCAAGTTTGTCTGCTAGCCTTCGCACGCTCGCGCTCGTTTCCCTGTCAGTCAGGGGCTTGCTCTCGGCCCGCATCGGCCGCCCACCATTGGGCTTCCTAGGCAGATCGCCAGCGCGGAAGAACACGTGCTTCCCTTTCTTGTGTCCCCGCAGCCGGCCTTCCTTGTACTGGCGCAGCAGCTGCGCGCGGCTGTAACCTGTCATCGCAGCGGCTTGGTTTGTGCTCAGCACCGCCTCGTCGTGCGAGGTCAGTACGTTCTCGAAGTCCGCGATGAACTCTTCGCACATCTTCGCACCATTCACCAACGCACCTAGCTTCTCCCACTCGGCGCGCCGAGCGGCCCACTTGGCGTGAAACTCTTCGCGTGTCATTGGCCACCTCCATTGCTGATGGTTGAGAAGTGACCTGGGTCGAACAAACTAGAACCAACTCTGACATCCAGCGCGTCGACTCACAACAGACGGACGACACGATCTCGCGGTTCGTGTTCGTTTTGTAAGTCGCTCCAGCGTAGCGTCTTTGGCGCTCTGGATCAGGAGAGTTCTCATGTACCAGCGACACATTCGGCTGTAGAGTCGCAGCACACGCGCGCGACTCGTCATTGGCGCTAGTTCGGATTCTTCAGAGGTCCCTCAAGCTCGATCGTGAGCGAACCTGGACCCTTGATATATGCGCCTCTGACACCGTACGGCTTGTCATTTGGCGCTTCCAGGGATACGGCCCCTCTACCGACGAGCCGCTGATAGTCCCTGTCAACATCCTTGCTCTGGAAACCGAGGGTCGCGACACCATCGTTGTCGGACTTGTCCAGTATGATCCCAATCGGCTTCACGGGCATTATCGCCATGCGTTCATTTCGAAATACGGGCTTCAACTGAACGACCTTTTCAAACCACACTAGTGCAGACGGAAGATCCGTCACTGCAAAATGAATGTGGCCCACCTCCAACGCCTCAGCTCCCGTTTCCGCTTGTTGCGACACGGAGACGTCCGCGCTCAGTAGACCCAATGCAACCGCGAGACAAATCGCCGTTTTCAGCATGGTCATCTCCAGTGGTTATCACAAATCCCATGGCAGCATCCCGGCGTTCGGCGCTCCGAGGCTCGTGGTCGCTTGTTCCAGGAGGGATTTCGCGTGCGCAACAGTCATCTTGACTTCCTTCAGGTCGAGCCGTCGCGCCCAGTGCTTCCAACCTTCTAGCTGCTTCGCGTGCGCTCCACTTTCCGTGTGCACCTCCTGACTGAAAGCCAGGAGCCTTGCTTCCAGCTCATGTGTTGCGACTTTCCAGCCGTGCTTCCTGCGCGGAAGCTGGTCCGTCCGGACGGACCCCACCCTACGGACCCTGGCTAGGATCGCCCGGGCTTCAGAGGAAAGCCCCTTCGACTGCCACAGCTCGTTGGACCGCGCGACCGTGTATACGGCAGGCCACAGTCTCCGATGGACATAGGTCACCTTGGCGGCGACGAGCTTTAGGACCATGACGTCCGGATGATCCGCCAGGCGTTCCGTGATCGCCCAGATGACGCGTCCTTTAGGATGACCCCACCATGACCCCTTGATTGGACTACCCAGGATCAAATGGGATACACTCAGCACCTTGGGGTCGGACTGCAACAGAAGCCCGCGCTCGCGCAATTCGGCGAGCACATCTTTGAACCTATCCACTGAGCGAATCCGGACGGGAGAGCGTCACTTCTGGAACAGTAGCTTCGTGGAGAACTGCGCGCTTATCGAAACGTGCTAATTCTCAGCAGGTCTTCTCGGGGTGAGATGCCGAAGTGACGCCGATAGAGTGAGCTGAAGGAGGCGACGCTCTGAAAACCACTTTCGAGGCAGACGTCCGTAACCGTGTGTTTACCACCGCGAAGGAGCACTCGCGCGCGCGCGAGACGCTGCCCGGTGAGAAACTGATGAGGCGTCACCTGAAAGGCGGCGCGGAATGCGCGAAAGAAGTGGTACCGCGAGAGGCAGGCCGCGCGGGCGGCATCGGCGATGCTCACGGATTCGCTCATGCGCGAGAGGAGACAATCGCGGCCTCGAAGGACGCGGCGCAGGAGCTCTTCGCGCGTGGAGGTACGGGCGGCGGATAGACGCGAGGCGGCTGCTTCAGTACGGGGAAACTCACGTACCAAGGCGTGGGCGATGCGAAGAAACGCTTCTTCAGTCGCGGTGCCTGATGTGTTGCCCCGCGACCTGCCGGCGTAAAGAGCACGGAGCGCGGGGAGCACACCATTTGGTTCGGGCTCGAGGCGTTGCCGGAACACCAGAGAGCCGGCCCGCATAGCCCCCGGCGCATCCAATAGCGCGGCATCAGGCTGCGTCACAGCACGATGGACCTCTTCGACGAATCCGTGCTGGAAGAAAACGGAAAGGGTGGTGGTGGGAGCCGCGGAGTCAATTGTGAAACTGTAGGCCTGCCCCTGGTTTACGACGAGGTAGCTGTTTTCCCGGACGACGTATCTGCGGCCTCCCGTCTCCCATCTTGCGGATCCGGCGAAAACGGCCTTGATCGAGAGCGCGCCAAACAGATCGGGGGCGTAGAAGCTTCTGCTGGTGCCGGAAAGAAGCGCATTGCGCAAGCCCGTGAGAGCCTGCTGCGGACTCGGATTTGACGATGCTGGCAAGTCGAGCTCGATTCGGAGGGTTATCGTGAAGTTCTAGAGCAATCTGCATCATCGCCGGATCGCCGACAACGGCTGCCGGAGCCGCCAGCGGTTGCCCCATGCGTGCTGCCCCCGGCCGTCCCAAGGGACAACGGGCGCAGTCAAACGCGAACGCACACCTTCCGAAGCGCGCGCCGTCACCCGGCTGTTTGATCTCTCCGGGCGCTTTGCCGAGGTGTTCGCCACTCGGGGACCGACCGGAATGATCGAGCCCGACCCCCTGAACCCCCCGTGGGCGCGAGCTGCGCGGGCCTCTAGTCGATGAGCCCACGCTGCTGCGCGTGGGTCACCGCCTCAAGGCGGGTGTGTGTGCGAAGCTTGCGGTTGATGTGGTGGAGGTGGTTGCGGAGTGTCTGGGCGGAAATGCTCAGCTTGCGGGCGATGGTCGTGGAGTTGCGGCCGTCGGCGAAGAGCTTCAAGATGCGGCGCTCCTGCTCGGAGAGCGGCTCGACAGGCGTGTGATGGGACTCGTCGCCGGCGAGCGCAACGAGTTGTCGGGCGACCTCCACCATGCGGTAGAACCGTTCCTCGTTACGCCGACGCAAGTCGACATCGCGCTCTAACCGCACGAAGAGCCGGCGTCCCGTACGCTGGTTGTCGAAGACGATCGTGGAGACGTTCACCCAGATCCGGCTCCCGGACCGGGTGCGGACCTCCAAGTCGAAATTGGGGATCACGCTGGACGTTCCGTCCCAGCGACGGGTCGCCGCTTCGGTGCCCCCTCCGAGCGCGCTCGTGCCCAACGTGTCGCGGGCCTCGAGCACCTCGTCGATGTTGCGGTGCAGCACCTCGCTCGCCGGGTAGCCGAACAATCGCTCGGCGGCCCCGTTCCAGGAGCAGATCTCGCCGCCCTCGGTGACCGTGTACGCGGCGTCCGCGGTCTGCTCGAGCAGCGCGAACAACTCCGTTTCGAGCATCGCTCTCCTCGCGACCTCCCCGCGGGAAATGCTAGTGCTTCACCTCCGCGTCGGCCATACCGGCATCCGCGCGCAGGACAGGCGTCTTGCTGCACGGTACGAACGCTTCATTGTCGCCCCGGGGGCGCCGCCATAACTATGCGCTCGTAGTGCAACGCAGTCGCAGGAACTCGACTACACAAGGAGATTCAAGCATGAACCGTCTCGCCCTTACCACCCTCGCTGGCGTGCTCGGTGTCGGGATGCTCGTCGCATCCCCTGACACCGCGGCGGCCCAAATGAAGGCGGAGCCCATCAGCGGGTACAGGATGCACCCCGACACCTCTGCGGCTCTGCTTCACGAGCCTCCGGGCGGCGCGTACAAGAAGGTCAGCACGCTCGTCCCGCTCCCGGCCTTCGTCCCGGGACTCGGCACCCTGTACGTCGATCCGGCCACGCTGCCGGCGGGGCCGTTTCTCGCCTACGACCACCAAGGCAACCTGGTGAGCTCCATCTACATGATCCCGCTCAAGGACATGAACGCCCAGAAGGCGTTCAGCGGTCTGAAGGTCGCCCGTGAGCGCGCCGATCACGTGGACATCGTCTTCAACGCCGGCCATCCGGGCGTGGCGGAGCCACACTACCACGTGATCGTGTGGTACGTGTCGCCGCAGCGCGCCGCCCAGCTCGCCAAGTGACGAAGCCGTCGCGTCGCGAGTTCCTGAAAGCCGGCGGGCTGGCGCTCGTCGGCTTCGGGCTCGTGCCGGACCGCCGGGCACCCATAGCCACGTTCGTCGGAGCGCGGCTCCGTTCGGCGGGCGCTCTCGAGGTGATCGAGATGCGAAGCGACGCGCTCGGCTCACAGGTATGGTTCGATCCGATCGGGCTCTACGTTGAGCCCGGTGCGACGGTACGCTGGATCGTGCGTGAGAACGTGCACACGGCGACCGCCTACCACCCGCGCAACGACAATCATCCCCTGCGAATTCCGGAGAGCGCCGTGCCCTGGGACTCGGGGTTCCTCGTGCATCCGGGCGATCATTTCGACGTCACGCTCAGCGTACCAGGAGTCTATGACTACTACTGCATGCCGCACGAAGCTGTAGGGATGGTAGGCCGGATCGTTGTTGGGCACCCGCTCGGGCCGGGCGCCGAGCCGTTCGACTACTGGGTGGGCAGGCCGGGCACCGACAGCTGGCACCACGTCCCCGACGCAGCCCGGGAGACCTTCCCGAGCGTCGCGCAGATCCTCCACGAGCGCCGAGTGCATCCGGCCGGTCCGCGGAGGTGAGATGGGTAAAGCAGAGCTGCGGCAAGCTGAAGAAGAAGACAATCTCAACTCGATGAGAGGATGTGGAACAATGTCTAGACTCGGTATCGCGTTGGTCACCTTTTCGCTCGCCGTTCCCGCGAGTGCCCAGCAGCTGCGGGTGGATCCGACCTGGCTGACCTTCGATTCGGCCGCCAAGACCGTCCGCTTCCAGTTGATCGCCGGGCTCACCGGGCTGAACGGCGCCCTGAACTTCAACGGGTTCCGCGATGGGGGGCTCACGCTGGTCGTGCCCGTCGGGTGGCAGACGGAGATCGACTTCCGTAACCATGACGGGATGTTGCCGCATAGCGCCCAGGTGATCGCTCCGCAGACGCCGCTGCCGACGCAGCCCGGCGATCCCGCAATTCCGCGTGCCTTCACGCTTAGGCTCGCGCAGGGACTTCCCTCGGAAGCGACGGACGTGATGAGCTTCGCCGCGCAGCCCGCGGGGGAGTATCTGATTTTCTGTGGCGTGCCTGGGCACGGCGCCGCCGGAATGTGGATCCGACTCGGAGTCAGCGCGACGGCCAAGACGCCGGCGTTGCTGCTCACGCCAGCGCCAGGCACGAGTTGAGACTTGACGACCGAGAGAAAGGAGCATCCCATGATCAGGCTCAAACGTGCCTATGAACCCGCCGGCGGTGACGACGGCGCGCGCTTCCTGGTAGAGCGATTATGGCCGCGAGGTGTTCGGAAGACGCGCCTGAA
>Ga0184618_10000063_pt1 | contig 24380 bp, 23 predicted proteins | sample PLM0_30_b1_FD_133159 | JGI IMG/M metagenome (GOLD analysis project Ga0184618, IMG submission 133159) | Groundwater sediment microbial communities from an aquifer in East River, Colorado, USA - PLM0_30_b1 | ecosystem: Environmental > Terrestrial > Soil > Riparian zone | place: USA: East River...
CAGGTCGTACCCGTCCGCCCACCGCAGCCGCGCTCGGGGCATCAGCCCGTCGCGGTTCGCGATCCGCGCACTCGCGCCCTTGAGCCCCTGTACCAAGCGAGGAATGTCGATCACCGGTGGGAGCTGCACGATCGCGTGCACGTGATTGGACACGATCCCCAGCTCCAGCACGCGGGAGCCGTGCCGCGTCGCCTCCTGCCGCAGAAACCGCTCCAGGAACCGGCGACGTCGGAGTTCAAGAGAGGCAGACGCCGAAGGGTGGTCCAGGTGAGGTGGGCGTAGAGGCGAACGGGCATGGGAGAGAAGATTGACCGGGACGCTTGGTCGAGCAGTGCCGTTTTCGCGCGGGTCGGTTCAGAGCAACGCGTCCTTCAGGACGCCATCGCGCCGAGCCCGGGCTTCAGCCCGGGAAACAACCTCCTGGGATGACGACCTCCACTTCTGGTTGTTAGGTCCCCTGCTCGTTTTGTTAGGTCCCCTGCTCGTTGTTTACGTCCCCTCAAGGGGACGCTCGGCGCCGAGTCGTCCTGAAGGACGGGATCACCTTATCCCACCCGCTCGCTGCGAGCACCTCCCGAGGCGGCCACCTCCGAGATCCCCGGCTCTCGCCCGTACGCCTTCACGAACGCTCGGGTGATCGCTTCCACGACCTTCTTCTCCCCTTTCCCTACCATCACGATCGCCGCTCCCCCCCACCCTGCCCCAGTGAGCCGGGCGCCGAGCGCCCCCGCGCGCTTCGCGGCGGCCACGATGGTGTCCAGCTCGGGCGAGCTACACGCGTAGAGGCGGCGGCAGGACTCGTGCGACTCGAAGAGCAGCTCGCCGAACCGCTTCAGGTGCCCATGGCGCAACAGTTGGGCGCCAAATCGGGTGCGCGCGGTTTCACTCACGACGTGCACCGCCCGCGCGCGCACCGGCTCCTTCAGCGCCCGCTTGAGGCGCGCCAGCCACTCGGCCGGCCAGCTGGCGAGCCACGCCAGCTCCGGCAGGTCCACGCGGAGCCGCTTCACCGCGCTTTCGCACTCCGCGCGACGCTCGTTGAGCGCGCCGTTCCGCAGCTCGTGGCGCACCCCCGTGTCCACGAGCAGCAGCCGGCCCTTGAACGGAATGTGGCGGACCTCGAGCGAGGCGCACTCGAGCAGCAACGCGTGGCCCGGTTTGGCGAGCGCCGCGATCGTCTGATCCATCACGCCGCAGCGCACCCCGACATGGTCCTGCTCGGCGCGGAACGCGATACCGGCGAGCTGCCGGCCGGTCAATTTCGCGGCGCCCAGCGCCTTCGCCACCGACACGGTCAGCGCCGCCGAGGACGCGAGGCCCGCGCCCGCCGGTACGTCCGACGTCACCGCGACGCGCGCACCGGTGTCCCCACCCGCGGGCAGCGCGTGCGCGGCCCACAGCTCGCGCAGCACGCCGGCCACATACGCCGTCCAGCCCGCGGGGAGTTGCTCCTGCCAACGGACGCGCACGACCTGCCCGTCGCGCGCCGACACGGCCTCGAGCCACCCAGCTTCCGCCGGCCCGACCGCCGCCGTCGTACGCGCGGCGATCGCGACGGGCAGCACCGGACCGCCGTTGTAGTCGGTGTGCTCGCCGATCAGGTTGACGCGGCCCGGCGCGGACGCCGCCGCGCTGGGCGCGGTGCCGAACGCTTTGTGGAACAATGCTATCGCCGGATGTCGCATCGGTTTGACAAGGGGTAGGTGGCAATGCTACCGTATGCCAGCCGGTTTCACCATCTCCCCAATTCGCCTTCCGGAGACACACGTATGCGGCGGTTTGCGTTGTTGCTGTGCGCCGGAGTTCCGTCAATCGTCACCGCCCAGGGCTTCGGCGTGTACGAGCACAACACCTGCGCCATGGCGCGGGCCGGCGTCACCGCCGCGAGCCCCTGTGCCGACGGATCGGCGATCTACTTCAGCCCCGCGGGGTTAGCGGGCCTGTCCGGGACGCGCTTCAGCGCCGGCGTCACGCTCATCGGCGCCCAAGGCAATTTCACCGACGACTTTCTGGCCAACAAGACCGATCTCGACAATCCGCTGATTCCCGTACCCACCGGGTACTTCACCCACGCGTTATCCCCGAAGGTGACGGTCGGGGTGGGCGTGTTCGCGCCGTACGGGCTCGAGACCAAGTGGCCGACGGACTTCGAGGGCCGGTTTGTCGGCTACAACACGAAGATCCGCTCCATCTACATCCAACCGACCATCGGTTACCAGGTCCACCCCCGGCTCAAGGTCGGGCTCGGGTTCGCCTACATCACGAGCCGGCTCGAGCTGCATCAACGGGCCGATTTCTCCACGCAGGTCGTCCCCTCGGCGTCGCTCCCGCCGGGCACGCGGTTCTCGGCCCTGGGGATTCCCACTGGGACGGACTTCGCCAACGCGATCCTCGACGCGACCGGCACCGGGTTCGCGGTGAATTTCGGCGGCATTCTGAAGGTGACGGACCGGCTCTCGATCGGCGGACATTGGCTGACCCGGAAAACGATCGACTACGACGGGACGGCAAACTTTGCGGCGGTGCCGACGGGGCTCGTGCTGCCGCTGGGCCACAAGATCCAACTCCCCCCGCTGTGTGACACACTGTCGCCGTGCAACGTGGACAACCTCGTCTTGCCGTTCTTCCTGCCGGGGCAGCCCCTCGCCTCGGGGGGCGTGAAGACTTCGATCACGATGCCCCCCCAGGGCACCCTGGGGCTCTCCTACAAGGTGAACGACGAATTGACCGTCATGGCCGACTACCAGCTCACGGTCTGGGGTTGGTTCAACACCGTCCAGATCACCTTCGCGAACCCAGGCACTCCGGCCATCACACTGCGTCCACAGAACAAGGACACGCACGGCTTCCGGTTCGGCACAGAGTACCAGTACTCGCCCAAGGTGATGGTGCGCGCCGGGTACCTGTATCACACCGGAGCATCGCCGGCGAATTTCGTGACGCCGCTGCTGCCGGAAGCCGCGCGCAACGAGTTCACGGCGGGAGCGGGGATCACCCTCACTCCCAAGCTGCGCGCCGACCTGGCGTATCAATACATCAAGCAGAACGACCGCCGCGGCCTGGTGAACGTCAGCCTTGGAAATACCGGCGTCTACTCCTTCTCAGCCCATCTGTTCGGCGTCGGGCTGGCCTACACCTTCTGAAGGACCGCGACCCATGACTCGAACCACCAAGCTCTTCGCGGCCGCCGCCCTCGGGATGGTGCTCGGCGCCTCCGCCTGCCACAACGATGAACTGTTCCGGCCCGCGAACTTCGTGCCGATCGATCCCCTGTTCGCACGCTACGTCTCGATGGGCAACTCGATCACGGCGGGCTACCAGTCGGACGGGATCCTGGATAGCACCCAGCTGCAGGCGTACCCGGTGCTGCTCGCCAATGCGATGGGGTCGCCGTTCTTCGCGCCGCTGATGACGAGACCCGGGTGCCGGCCGCCGTTTACGAACGTCTTCACGGGGACTCGGCTCACGCCGACCGGCTTCCCCCCGAGCACCGCCACGTCTTGCTACCTCCGCAGAGTGCCGAGCGTGCCGCCCCCGTACATCAGCAACACGGCGGTTCCAGGCGCCGAGGTGCTCGACATCTACAGCAACGGCGACACGGCGTCGAACTCGAATACCCTGACCACGTTCTTCCTCGGTGGGCTGACCCAGGTGCAGATGATGGAGCGCGCCCGGCCGACGTTCGTGTCGGTGTGGATCGGGAACAACGACGTGCTCGGCGCCGCCACAACATACGCCGGCGACAGCACGAGGATCACGCCGGTTGCCGCGTTCCAGGCGCGCTATGGCGCGATGCTCAACTCGATTGCGGCCGTCGCCCCCCGGGGCGTGGTCCTCATCGGCGTCGCAAACGTGGTCGGAGTGGCGAACCGGGCCGGCATTCCGCCCACCCAACCCCCGGCGAATGGCGTTCCCTATTTTGCCTACGGATCGACGTATTACGCCCTCGACCAGGCCGGGGCGATCCCCGGTCCCTTCGTCGCGGCGGCTACCTGCGCACCGCCGCGTGGCGACTCGGTCCTCGTCCCCTTCCCCGTCGGCGGCGGACTGATCGCGACGGGCGGGACCCTGACGTGCAATGAGGTGACCACAGTGCAGCCGGCGGAGGCGGTCAAGCTTGCGACGACCGTCGCGGGCTACAACGCGTACATCGCCGCCCAGGCGACGGCTCGAGGGTGGGCGTACTTCGATCCCAACGTGGCGCTCGATTCGTTGCGCCGCATCCCCACGCAGGTGGCGTTCTTCCCGAACTTCGGATCGCCCACGCCGACGCCCTGCTCGGCCAGTCCGTTCGGCCTCGCGTTCACCTGCGACGCGGTCCACCCCAGCGCCGCGACCCACAAGTTGATTGCCAACGCGTTGCGCGCGGTCATCAACACCAAGTACGGCACGGCCGTCCCGGTGATTCCCTGAGCGCGAACCTCCGCCAGGACCAGGGGTAACGGAGCGGCACCCGGCGACACGGCGGGTGCCGTTCTGCTAATGCGACTACACTACCTCCTCCTCCTCCTCCTGCTCCTCCTCCTCCCCGGGCTGTCGCCCGGGGTCAGCGCGGGCCAGGCGGTGCCCCGCACGGACACGCCGCGCGCCGGCACCCTGCGCGTCAGCTTCGAGCCGGTCATCACGACCTGGAGCGCCGTGTACACGCCGGCCGGCCGGCGGCCGCTCGGGGCGTCGCTGCCCGCGCCGGCCTTCGCACACCTCGAGCAGCGGCTGACGCCGCTGGGGTTCGAGTTCGGCTTGACGGACCGCATCGCCGTCGCCGCGCGCATCCCCCTCGCCCGGGTCGCGAGCCGCGTAGGCTACTCGCCCGACAGCACGGCCGACAGCGCCAAGGCCGCGCTCGATTCTCTGCTGGCGGATACCACCTACGCCTTCGACCCCATTGGCAACACGCGGCGCGGGCTGCGCTACTTTCCCGGTGACGCGGAGCTGGCCCTTAAAGTCCGGTTCGGCGATGGCGGCGGCCCCTACGCCGCGGCCGCCCAGATCCTGTTCCGCCTGCCGACCGGCCATCTCGACTCTCCGCACAACCTGTTCGACGTTCCGGCGGGCGACCATCAGTCGGACGTCGAGCTGAGCCTGATCCAGGAGCTGACGCTCGCGCACCATCTGTGGCTCAACCTGTCGGTGCGAGCGGCCCAACAGCGCCGGGGAATGCGGGCGCGCCGGGTGGCCCCGCAGGACAGCCTGCTCGTGCCGCACGCCACCACCGTGCTACTCGACTGGAATCCGGGAGACTACGTCGCGGTCGACTGCGCACCACTGCTGCGCATCACGCCGCATTTCGGCGTGGGAGTGACGGCGGGCTACTTCACCAAGGCGCGGGACCGGTACCGCTTCGCGAGCACCGCCGACTCCGTCGCGCTGGCCACGCGGCTCGGGGCGCCCCGTTCCGCCAGCGTCCTCAACGCGGGCACATCGGAGCGCCGGGTGCGGCTCGGCGTGGCGGTGACGTACGCGGGACCCGACATGGAAGGCGGAATGTCGATCGAGCAGACCGTCAGCGGCGCGGGCGGGCTGATCCCCGTGGCGACGGTGTTCCGGATCGTGTTGCGGACGACGCGCTGGCCGTTCTGAGCAGCTCCGCGGCGTGACGCACAGCAGTTTCCATGTCGGCGTCCCCCAGCATCCGCGCGATCTCCTTGGTGCGCGGCTCGCCCGTCACCACCCGCACATCGCTCGTCGCGACGCCTCCTTTGGCTCCCTTCGCGACGACGAGGTGGTGGTCGGCGTAGACGGCGATCTGCGGGAGATGCGTGATCACCAGCGCCTGGCGCTTGCCCGCCACGCGGGCCAGCGCCTCCCCCACCTGCCCCCCCACCTCCCCACCGATCCCCTGGTCCACTTCGTCGAACACCAGTGTAGGCACGGCGTCGTGCGCGACCAGCACGACCTTCAGCGCCAGCATGAGCCGCGACAGTTCCCCACCCGAAGCGACCCTGGCCAGGGGCCGCGCCTCCATTCCCACGTTGAGCATCACTTCGAATACCACGTCCTCGGCGCCGTGTGCGTGGGGCGTGGTGCGTGGTTGGAGCCGCGCAGTGAACGTTCCGCCCGCCATGCCCAGCGCCGGCAGCAGCTCGTTCACAGCGATGGACAGGGTCTCCGCTCCCACCGTCCGCTTCTCGGTCAGCGCCGCGCAAGCGCGCGCGAATTCTTCTCCGGCCTTGGCGCGTTCATCGGCGAGGTTGCGCAGGTCGAGGTCCGCGGTGTCGAGCAGCTCCAGCTCGCGCGCCGACGAGTCCCGCGTCGCCAGAATGTCGGGGATGGACGGCCCGTGCTTCTGCTGCAGGCGGAACAGCACGTCTCGCCGCTGCTCTACAGTCGCGAGACGCGCGGGGTCGGCTTCGATGTCGGCGCCGTAGTCCCGCGCGGCCTCTGCCAGCTCCTGGGCGTTGGCCGCCGCCGCATCGAGCAAGTCCTGCCACTTCGCGACCGACGGATCGATCTTGACGAGCGCGCTGAGAGTCTTCTGGGCGAGTCCAAGTTTCGCCCCATCGATGGTCTCCTCCAAGGCGCGCGCGAGGCGGCCCAGCTCGTCGGCGTGGGCGAGGCGCTTCGCCTCGGTTTCGAGTGCCTCGTCCTCACCCACCTTGGGCGCGGCCTGCTCGATCTCCCGCACGACATGCCGCAGGTAATCCGCCTTGCGGCGCACCTCGTCCTGCCGGGCCGAGAGCTCCGCCTCGCGTTGCTCGAGATCCCGCAGGCGCTGGTGCGCATCGCGCACGGCGACGCGCTCGACCGCGGCACCCGCATAGGCGTCGAGGATGTCGCGTTGCGCGTCGGGCCGCAGCAGCGACTGGGTCTCGTGCTGGCCGTGCAGGTCCACGAGCCGGGCGCCGACCTGCGCGAGCATGCCGACAGTCGCGGGGGAACCGTTGATCCACACCCGCGAACGACCCTCTCTCGTCACTTCGCGTTTGAGAACGAGGTCATCCTGAAAGAGCGCCTCGATCACGGTCTTGTCCGCGCCGGGTCGGACGACGTCCGCCGAAGCGCGCTCGCCCAGCAGCAACGCCAGGGCGTCCACGAGCATCGACTTCCCCGCCCCGGTTTCGCCGGTGAGGACGTTGAGACCAGGTTGGAGGGGGAGGGTGACGTCGGCGATGACGGCGAGATCGCGGACGCGCAGCTCAGTGAGCACTACTTGCGCGTCCGGTCGCTGAGGTCGCCCCAGTGGAGCTTCTTGCGCAGTCGCTTGAAGAAGCTCTCGGGACCGAGCCGAATCAGCAGGATGGGACGTTCCGCGCGACGCACCTCGAGCCGCTCGTCCGGCTGGATAGGCGTCCCCACCTGCCCGTCGAAGGAGACGAGTACCTCATCGCTCCACGGTGGAATCGGCTGGATGGTCACGACGGCCGTCGCCGCCAGGACGAGCGGCCGCACGGCCAGCGTGTGCGGACAGATGGCGGTGACCACAATCGCATCCACCGTTGGCACAACGATTGGTCCGCCGGCCGACATCGAATAGGCCGTCGAGCCGGTGGGCGTGCTGACGATGATGCCGTCCGCGGAATACTGGGCGACCTCGTCCCCATCCACCGACACCTTCAGCCGCAGGACGCGCGCCACGCCCCCTTTGTGGACCACGACGTCATTGAGCACGAGTGGCTCGACTCGGCTCCCCTTGGTGCCTTTGCCGCTGATCGTCGATTGCAGCGCCAGCCGCGGCTCGGTCGTGTACGCGCGGCGCACGAGCGCGTCCAGCGCCCAGTCGAGGGTGTCGGGCGCCGCAGTCGTGAGAAAGCCGACGCGGCCGAGATTGAGACCCAGGATCGGTGTGTTGGCGCCATTCAGAAGACGAGCGCCGCGCAGCAGCGTGCCGTCGCCGCCGAGCGTGATGAGGCAGTCCAGATCCCCGGGCGGCGCCTGGCTGAGCGGCGGAGGAATCGAACCGTCGCCTGTGGGCCAGAGCGACTGGATCCGTTCCTCGCTGTACAGCGTCAGCCCCGCCGCCGACGCCTTCTGTCGGAGCGTCGCGAGGAAAGCGCCAAGGTCCGGATAGCTGGGGTTACCGACGACCCCGACGTTCATTGCGTGGTGAGCGACTCTTCGGCGGCAAGCGCGCGGATGCGGGCGGCGATCCCCTCACCCGTGAGGCCGACCTCGGCGAGCTGCTGCGCGCGCGGCGCGTGCTCGTAGGTGCGGTCGGGCACGCCGAGCGGCACGACGCGCACGTCCGGGGCCGTCGTCTGCACCACCCCTGCCAGCGCGGCGCCGAACCCGTTCACCACGGTGCCGTCCTCCACGGTGACGAGCAGCTTGTGATCGCGCACCAGCGCATCGAGCATCTCGCGATCCATCGGCTTCAGGAACCGGGCGTTGACGAGGGTCGCATCGAGAGCCTCGGCGGCCTCCATCGCCGGCTTGCACATCACGCCGACCGCGAGAATCGCGCAGTGCTTGCCCTTGCGCAGCAGCTCCCACGTTCCGTACGGGATCGGCGCGACCTCGGCCGCGGGGGGCGCCTCCGCCGGCGCCTTGTCGCGCGGGTAGCGCAGGCAGAAGGGTCCGTCCGTATGGGCCAGCGCGCAGCGCAGCAGCCCGATCAGCTCCGCCCCGTCCTTCGGCGCCGTCACGGTCATGTGCGGCACGGCGAGCATGTAGGCGATGTCGTACAGCCCCATGTGCGTCTGGCCGTCTTCGCCCACCATCCCGGCGCGGTCCATGCAGAAAATGACCGGCAGCTTCTGGATCGCGACGTCGTGGATGATCGAATCATAGGCGCGTTGCAGGAACGTGGAATAGATCGCGACGATCGGCCGCACGCCCTGGGTCGCGAGGCCCGCCGCGAACGTCGTGGCGTGGCCCTCGGCGATCCCCACGTCGAAGAAGCGCGCGGGCCACTTCTTCTGGAAGATGTTCGTCCCCGTCCCCGACGGCATCGCCGCCGTGATCGTCACGAAGCCCGGATCCTCCGCCGCCAGCTGGGTGATCGCGTCGCCGAAGATCCTGGTCCACTGCGGTGGGCCGGGATGCACCGGCTTGAGCTTCCCGGTCACCGGGTCGTAGGGGGCGCGGGCGTGGTACTTCTCGAGATCGGGCTCGGGGAGCGGGAAGCCCTTCCCCTTCTCGCTGATTACGTGCACGACGCGTGGACCCTTGAGCTTCTTCACAATGTCAAACGCTTGAATCAACTGCTCGACGTTGTGCGCGTCGATCGGCCCGAAGTAGCGGAAGCCGAGCTCCTCGAACAGCATCCCCGGCGACCACAGGTTCTTGATGCTCTCCTCGACCGTCTTGGCGAAGTCCACGAGCTTCGGTCCGCCGAACAGATGCGACGCCTTCTCGATCATGCCCTTCACCCATTCGCGCAGGCGCACGGTAACGGGGTTCGCGATGATCGAGCCGAGATACTTGTTGATCGCGCCGACGTTCGGGGCGATCGACATGCCGTTGTCGTTGAGGACGAGAATGATGTCGCGGCCCGAGTGCCCGGCGTTGTTCATCGCCTCGTAGGGGAGGCCGCAGGTCATGGCGCCGTCCCCCACGACGGCCACGACCTTGAAGTCCTCGCCCTTCAGGTCGCGGGCGGTCGCCATCCCGAACGCCGCCGACAGCGCCGTGCCGGCATGCCCGGCGCCGAACTGGTCGTGCGTGCTCTCGGTCCGGCGCAGGAAGCCCGAGAGACCGCCCGCCTGGCGCAGCGTGCCGAGCCGGTCGTTCCGGCCCGTCAGGATCTTCCAGGGATAGCCCTGGTGGCCGACGTCCCAGACGATCTTGTCGCGCGGCGAGTCGAATGCCCAGCACAGCGCGACGGTGAGCTCGACGACACCCAGCCCCGCGCCGATGTGCCCGCCGGTCTGGGACACGACGTCGATGAGACGCTGCCGCACCTCGTCCGCGAGGTGCTGCAGCTGTTCGCGCGGCAGCTTCTTGACGTCGTCGGGACTGCGGATCGTCTCGAGGAGAGACACGGTCAGTTCGGCCTCGTCACGATGTAGTGGGCCAACTCCACCAACGTAGGGGAAACTAACCCCGCCTGCCGCAACTGGTCTACGGCCTGCCCTGCGAGCCGCTCCGCCTCGGCGCGGGCCGCCCCGACGCCCAGCAGGGTCACGAACGTCGCTTTGGCGCGCGCGGCGTCCTTGCCGGCGGTCTTGCCGAGCTGGTCGGAGGTGGCGGTCGCGTCGAGCACGTCGTCCGCGATCTGGAACGCGAGCCCGATCGCCTGCCCGTAGGCCCGCAGCGCCTCGAGATGCGCCTGTCCGATCCCCTCCCCCGCCGCCAGCCCACCGATCAGGCACGACGCGGCGATGAGCGCCCCCGTTTTGCGGCGATGCACCTCCTCGAGGGCTGCGATGGGAAGCGTCTTGGCCTCCGCCTCGAGGTCCAACGCCTGGCCCCCGATCATCCCGCCCGCCCCCGCGGCGCGGAACAGCTCGAGCGCGATCGCGCGCCGCCGCGCCTCGGAGAGGCCCAGGGCGTCGAGCCCGTGCGCGAGCACCCGGGCGGCGAGCGGCACCATCTGGTAGCCGGCCCGGGTGGCGCGCGGCACGTCGAACGCGCGGTGCGCGGTGGGCCGGCCCCGCCGCAAATCGTCGTCGTCCATGCAGGGCAGGTCGTCGTGCACCAGCGAGTAGGCGTGCACGACCTCGACCGCCGCCGCGAGCTCCGCAACCCCTTCCCCTCCCATCCCTCCCAGAGCTTCGTGCGCAGCGAACACCAACGTCGGCCGCAAGCGCTTGCCTTCACCGAGCAAGCTGTAGCGGATGACTTCGTCGCCGCGCTCGGCCCAGGCCTTGAGGACGCCGTCCACGCGGGCACGGGCGTCGCTCAGATAGGCGGCGAGCCCGCGGCTAGCGGCCGGAGCCTTCACCCTTGAGGGCCTTCTTGACCTTGACCTCGGCCTGGGAGAGCTGCTCGCGGGCGGCGCGCAGCTGCTCTACGCCTTCCTCGAACAACTTGAGCGCCTGGTCCAAGTCCAAATCCTCGGACTCGAGCCGGCGGACGATGGCTTCGAGGCGCTCCAGCTGCTCACCGAACCCGGGCATCGACCTCTCCATCGGTCACGCGCAGTCTGAATTCGCGCCCTGCGGGGAGCTGCTTGACCTGTTTCAGCACGCGACCGTCGGCGTCCCTCGCCACGGCGTAGCCGCGGGCCAGAATCTTCAGGGGACTGAGGGCGTCCAGGCGTGCGCTGTGAGCGGTGAGCAGTGCGCGGGACTGCTCGACCCGGACCTGGATGCCGCTGGTGAGGCGATCGCCGGTGCGATCCAGGCGGTCCACGGCCCGCTGCGACCGTGCGGTCAGACCGCGCGCCAGACGCTCCGCGAGGTGCTCGACGTGCACCAGCACCTCGACCCGGTCGGGGGTCGCGGCCTCCGCGGCGGCCGAGGGAGTCGCGGCGCGCAGATCGGCGACGAGATCGCACAACGTCACGTCGGTCTCGTGGCCCACGGCGGAGATCACCGGGACCGGGACGGCGGCGACGGCACGCGCCACGCGCTCGCTGTTGAAGGTCCACAGGTCCTCGGCGGCGCCCCCGCCGCGCCCCACGATCGCTACATCGACCTCGAGCGTGCCGAGCCGCGCGAGGGCGGCGCACACCGACGCCTCCGCCCCGTCGCCCTGGACCTTGGCGGCGACGAGCACCACCTCGGTGATGGGCCAGCGCCGCGCGACGACCACCTGGATGTCGCGCAGCGCGGCGCCGTCGGGACTCGTGACGACCGCGATGCGGCGCGGGAACGGCGGCAGGCGCCGCCGGCGGGCCGGATCGAGCAGGCCGTCCTTCAGCAGCGCGGCCTTCGCCTTTTCGAAGGCGAGCTTCCACAGGCCGCCCTGCTCCGTCGAGAGCAGCTCTTTCACCGCGAGGTGAAACTCGCCCTTTGCGTCGTAGACCGTCGGGCGGGCAAAGACGAAGACCTGTGTGCCGTCGGCGGGCGGCGCGGGCAGCCCGCGGTTGTCGGTGTGGAACATCACGCACCGGATCTGCGCGGTCTTGTCGCGCAACGAGAAGTACCAATGGCCCGAACGCCAGGCCTTGAATCCCGTGACCTCGCCCCGCACCCACAGCGGTGGCAGCCCCGCCTCGATCACGGCGCGGGCGCGGCGGGTGACCTCGCCGACGGTCCAGGCGCCTTCGCTCGAGGCGGCGGCGAAAAGATCTAAGCCTGCGCCCATTGCCGCGCCGCCTGGACGGTGTTGTAGAGCAGCATCGTGATCGTCATCGGCCCCACGCCGCCCGGCACGGGCGTGATCCGCGAGGCCACCGCGCTGACCTCGTCGAACTGCACGTCGCCGGCGATGCGATAGCCCTGTTTCGCCGATGGGTCGTCCACGCGCGTGGTGCCGACGTCGACGACGACCGCGCCCGGCTTCACCATGGCGCCCGTGACGAACGCGGGCTTGCCGATCGCGACGATCAGGATGTCGCCGGTGCGGGTCACAGCGCCGATGTCCCGCGTCCGGGAATGGCAAACGGTGACGGTAGCGTTGCCGCCGGGGCCATCCTGCAGCAGCAGCGCCGCCATGGGCCGGCCGACGAGGTTCGAGCGTCCCAGGATGACCGCGTGGGCGCCCTTCGTCTCCACGCCGCTCCGGAGCAGGAGCTGCTGCACGCCGTAGGGCGTCGCGGGACGGAAGCCCGTCGGGTCCCCGATCGACACCTTGCCGACATTCTCGGGATGGAAGCCATCCACGTCCTTGGCCGGCGCGACGCGCCGCAGCACCAGTGTCTCGTCGATGTGATCGGGGAGGGGCAGCTGGACGAGGATGCCGTGGATCTTGGGGTTGGTGTTGAGGCCGTCGATCAGCCCCAGGAGCTCGCCTTCGCTGGTCTCCCGGGGCCGGTGCAGCGTTTCGTGGTACAACCCCGCCTCTTCGCAGGCCTTCCCCTTCATGCGCACGTAGACCTGCGAGGCGGGGTTCTCACCGACGAGGATGGCGGCGAGCCCGGGCGTCACGCCGCGGGCCTTCAGCGCCGCGATCTCTCCGGCCAGCTCGGCCCGCATCGTTTTGCCGATGGCGGTGCCGTCGATGAGCGTGGCGCTACCGGGCAAGACCCACCGCCCGCGTTTCCCGGATCACCACGACCCGGATCTGCCCCGGGTACTGCAGCTCGCGCTCGATCTTGCGGGCGATCTCATCGGTGAGGCGCGCCGCGGCGGCGTCGTCGACGCGGTCGGGCGTAACCACGACGCGCACCTCGCGGCCCGCCTGGATGGCGAAAACCTTCTCGACGCCGGAGAACTCGGCCGCGAGCTGCTCGAGCTGCGTGAGGCGCTTGACGTAGGTCTCGAACGCCTCGCGCCGCGCGCCGGGCCGCGACCCGGAGACCGCGTCGGCCGCCTGCACGATCACGCTGACCGGCGACTCGTGAGGGACGTCGTCGTGATGCGCGGCGATGCAGTTGATGACGACGCCCTGCTCGCCGTACTTCGTCGCCACCTCGACGCCGAGCTGGACATGCGTGCCGTCGTGCTCGTGCGTGAGCACCTTGCCGATGTCGTGGAGCAGGCCGCCGCGCTTGGCGAGGAGCGCGTCGAGCTTCAGCTCGGCGGCCATGATGCCGGCGAGCCACGCGACCTCTTTGGAGTGCTCCAGGATGTTCTGGCCGTACGAGGTGCGGTACTTCATGCGGCCGACGAGTTTCACGAGCTCGGCGTGCAGGCCGCGGATGCCCGTCTCGTAGACCGCCTGCTCCCCCGCCTCGACGATGCCGGCCTCGACGTCGGCCTGCGCCTGCTTCACGATCTCCTCGATCCGGCCGGGATGGATACGCCCGTCGGCGATGAGGCGCTCGAGAGCGAGCCGGCCCACCTCCCGGCGGACCGGATCGAAGCACGATACGACGACGGTGTCGGGGGTGTCGTCGATGATGACGTCCACGCCGGTGGCGGCCTCGAAGGCGCGGATGTTCCGTCCTTCGCGGCCGATGATGCGGCCCTTGAGCTCGTCCGACGGCAGCGGCACCGCCGACACGCTCGACTCCGCGGTCTGCTCGGCGGCGATGCGCTGGATCGCGAGCGCGACGATCTTCTTCGCCTCGCGGTCGGCGCTCTTCTTCGCCTGTTCCTTGATGTCGCGAACCAGGGCGGCCGCGTCGTCCCGGGCCGCGTCCTCGAGTCGGCGCACCAGCTCCTGCTTGGCATCCTGGGCGCTGAGGCCGGCGACCTGCTCGAGCCGGGCGACGATCTCGTGCTCCCGTCCCGCCAGCGCACGGGTCTGCTGCTCGAGCTGCTGCTCGCGCCGTCGCAGCTCCTGGTCGCGCTGCTCGAGGGCGACCAGTTTGTCGTCCAAGATCTGCCCGCGGCGGGCGAGCTGCTGCTGCAAGTCTTCGCGCGCCGCGATCAGCTCCTCTTTGGCCGCCAGCACCATGCGCTGGCGTGCGTCCTCGAGGAGGCGGCTGCTCTCGGCCGCCGCGGCGCGTGCCGCCGCTTCGGCGGAGCGGTGCTCGAGGCGCCGCCCCAGGATGTAAAAAGCCGCTCCCGCGGCGATCCCGCCGCCGAGAACGGCCGCAATGATTGCGAGCCAACTGGGCATCGATCTATCCCTCGCACCGGAGCCCTGGTGAGCTCAGGTGAATGATGTGTGCCGTTGGCCCTTAGCCTTTGGCCAACAGCTAACGGCTAACGGCCTAGAGCGACTTTGCGTTTCCCCGGCGGCAGCATTTTCGCGAGATCATCCGCCACCGCCGCAAGCCGCGCGGCGACTTCCCGCTCGCCCTTCTTGGCCTGGAACAGCTCGTTCGTAATGTCGAGCGCCGCGAGAATCGCCGCCTTGTGCGTCTCGACGATCGGCCCCTGGCTCAGCACCTTCTTGAGTGCCTGATCGACGTACGCGGCGACTTCGCGGGTGTACTCGGGGGCCAAGTCGGAGCGGACCGTGTACTCCTCGCCGCCGATCATCACACGCACAGCGTGCAGCTTGGTGCTCATCGGGACGCTCCGCCTGCTCCGCCGTTACCGCCCACCGGCTCGCGCGCCTGCTCTTCGAGGAACGTGAGCCGCCGCAGCAGCTCGTGCACGCGCGTGCGCGCCGCTTCCACCCGCTGGCGCAGCAGCTTGTTCTCGGGCTCGACGTCCGGGTGCTTGGCTGGCGCGGGACGCGTCTTCAGCTCGGCTTCGGCCTTGAGCGCGCGCGCGCGCCAGCCCGCCAGCTCCTCCGCCACGTCGCGCAGGATCGCCTCGAGCTGATCGATTGCTTCCCGGATCTCAAGCCTCTCTCCGACGTACGTCAAGCTCACCCTCCAGCGCGCTCAGCATCCGCCCGAGCGGCGCATCGACTTCTTTCTCCATCAGCGTCCGGGCAGGATCCCGGAACGTGCACCGCCATGTGACCCCGCGGGTCCCGGCCGGCAAGCCGGGCCCGCGATATTCGTCGAGCACGTCGAGCCGCTCGAGCAGGGCACCGCCGCCTCGCTGCAGCACCGCGGCCATCGCCGCCGCCGTCACACCGGGCGGCACCACCAGCGACAGGTCGCGCACCACCGGCGGGTGCGTGGACAGCGGCTCGTACCGTACGGCGGCCGGCGGCGCGACGGCGATCCGGACCTCAAGCCCGTACAGCGGTGCCGCCCACTTCGGGGCATCGGCTTCCAGGGGCCCCGCCCAGCCCTCCACCGCGCCGTTAGCCATTGGCCATTGGCCCTTAGCCAACGGCCAAGCGCCAACGGCGTCGTCTCCGCGAACCGCGACCCACCCAGCGCCGTCTTCCAGCGGGCGGACCGTGCAGCCAGGAGCCGCCGCCCCAACAGCTAACTCAAAGTGGCGCTTTAGGTCCCATATGTCCATATCAGGTACTTTCGCACCCTCCGACCAGTGCGGGGGGCGTCGCGCCCCTGTGAGCACGATCCCCAGCCAGAGTTGCTCATCGGGAAGTCCACCCCCCGTCCCCGGGCCCCGGGCCCCAGGCCCCGGTTTGAAGACCGTCCCCACCTCGAACAGCCGAACATCCCGCTCGCCCACGTGCCAGTTGTGCTCCACGCGGCGCGCGAGGCCCGGCAGCAACCGGCTGCGCAGGTGCGCTTCCTCGGCGGAGAGAGGGTTTCGCACCGCGATCGCCTCGGGGCTGTCGGGCCGCCCAAGTGGGAGCGTCCGGGCCTCGAACAGTCCACCGCGCACGAGCCGCTCGCGGATCCTCGAGAGGGCCAGCTCGGACGGCGCGTCGGGCGCGGTGCCCGGGCGATAGGCGCGCAGCTCGGAGGGAAGCGTGTCGTAGCCGCGCAGACGGGCGACCTCCTCGATCAGATCGACTTCGCGGGTCACGTCGGGCCGCCAGCCCGGGACCTGTACCGCGAGGCGGTGGTCCTTCGGCGCCGCGACAAAGCCGACCGCAGAGAGGAGGCGCTCGATCTCGGGCCGGGCGACGGGCACGCCGAGCAGATGTGCGACCCGCTCGGGGCGGAGGAACACGCTGCGGGGCTGCTGCGGGTCAGGCCAGATATCGATCGGCGCTTCGCGCACCTCGCCGCCCGCGACGGCACGGATCAGGTCGATCGCGCGGGCCAGCGCGTCGGGCATGGCCAGCATGTCGATGCCGCGCTCGAACCGATAGCTCGACTCGCTCGAGATGCCGAGGGCACGGCGCGTGCGGCGAATGCGCGTCGGTTGGAAGTAGGCGCACTCGAGCACCAGGTCGGTCGTCGTTTCGGAGACCTCGGACTCGGCGCTCCCCATCACTCCCGCGACGATCGTGGGCCGCTCGGCGTCGCAGATAACCGTCATGTCAGCCGTCAGCTTTCGGTTGACGCCGTCCAGGGTGACGATCTGCTCCCCAGGCTTTGCGCGCCGTACCACAACGGCCGGCCCACGCAGCTTCGCGAGATCGAAGGCGTGCAGCGGTTGGTTGACCTCGAAGAGGATGTAGTTCGTCGCATCGACGACGTTGTTGATGGACCGGTGACCCAGCGCGGTCAGGCGGTGCGCGAGCCACGCGGGGCTGGGCCCCACCCGCACCCCTCGGATGACGGCAATCATGTATCTCGGAGCCCCCTCCGGGTCTTCTGATCGCACTTCAACTCCGTCCACCACACCCCGGTCGGTTAGTCGGATAGTCGGTTTGTTCTTCTGACCCTCTAACCGACGAACCGACGAACCGACTATTTCCGGCAGCTTCACGACCCCGCCCATCACCGCGGCCAGTTCTCTCGCCACACCCTTATGGCACAGCAGGTCAGGTCGATTGGCCGGCACATCCAGGACGATCTGGTCATCCGCGATCGGGAGGGCGTCGAGCAAGCGGGTGCCGGGGGCGGCCGTGGTGTCGAGCTCGAGGATCCCGGCATGGTCGGCGCCGAGCCCCAGCTCCTTGGCGGAGCAGAGCATGCCGTTCGATTCGACGCCGCGGATCTTGCGGCGGTCGAGCGTTAACCCACCCGGAAGAGTCGCGCCGACGGGAGCAAATGGATACGCTTTTCCTGCTTGCACATTGGGAGCTCCGCAGACCACTTCGAGTGGCGCCGCGCCACCGGCATCCACGAGGCAGAGCGTCAGTCGGTCGGCATTGGGATGGGGCTTCACCTCGACCACACGCGCGATGACCACGTCGCGCAGGTCCTGATGCAGCGGCACGACGGCGTCCACCGGCGCGCACAGCATGGCGAGCCGGTCGGCGACGTCCTTCGCGTCGAGCGGCCGGCCGAGCAGCGCCTCGAGCCAGCGGCGCGAGACGATCATTCGGCGAACTGCCGCAGGAAGCGCACGTCGCCCTCGAGGAACAGCCGGATGTCGGGGATGCCGTAGCGCAGCATGGCGATGCGTTCCGGGCCCATGCCCCAGGCGAAGCCGGTGTATTTCTCGCTGTCGACCTTGCAGTTCTCGAGCACCGCGGGGTGCACCATGCCCGAGCCGAGGATTTCCATCCACCCCGACTGCTTGCACGCCGGGCACCCCGAGCCCCCACACAACTGGCACTGCACATCCATCTCGGCCGACGGTTCCGTGAACGGGAAGTAGGACGGGCGGAACCGCACGCGCGTGTCGCGGGTGAACATGCGGCGCGCAAACGTGGCGAGCGTGGCCTTCAGGTCCACGAACGTGATCCCCTCGTCCACCGCCAGGCCCTCGATCTGCTCGAACACGGGCGAATGCGACGCATCGAAGGGGTCGCGCCGGTAGCAGCGCCCGGGGATGACGACGCGGACGGGCGGCGGATAGCTCTCGAGCGTGCGGATCTGGACCGGCGAGGTGTGGGTGCGCAACACGACGTCGCCGCCCAGGTAGAAGCTGTCCTGCGCGTCGAGGGCCGGATGGTCCTGGGAGAAGTTCAGCGCGTAGAAGTTGTAACGCTCGGTCTCGGCCTCGGGCCCGACGGCGCGGGTGAAGCCCAGCTCGCGGAAGATGTCGCAGATCTCGTCCACCACCTGGGTGACGAGGTGGAGGCCGCCGCGCCACGTGGGACGGCCCGGCATCGTCAGGTCGACGCCGGTCGGTTGCGCCGCGCCGAGCTTCAGCGCCCGCTCGCGCGCCTCGATCGCCTGCTCGAGGTCACGTTTCAGCGCGTTCGCCGCCGCCCCGACGGTCTTGCGCGTCGCCGGGTCGAGACTCGCGAGGCCCTTGAGGATTTCGGTGAGCGCGCCGGCTTTGCGGCCCAGCAGCTCGGTCTTGAGCTCCTGGAGCCGGCGCTCGTCGGCCTGCGGAATCTCCTGCAGGCGCTCCCGCAGCGCATCGAGGCTCATGTTTAAAGAGCCTTCTTCGCGACCTCCGCCAGCTGCTCGAACGCCGTCGGATCGCGCACGGCGAGATCGGCGAGGACTTTGCGGTTGATCTCGACCCCCGCCTTCTTGAGGCCGTTCATGAACCGGTTATACGACAGCGCGTGGAGGCGGGCGGCGGCATTGATCCGCTGAATCCAGAGGCGGCGGAACTCGCCCTTCTTGGCGCGGCGGTCGCGGTAGGCGTACTTCGCCGCCCGCTCCGTGGCCTCCTTGGCGGCCTTCCACAGCTTGCTGCGCCCGCCCCAGTACCCCTTGGCGAGCTTCATCACCTTGTTCTTGCGCTTCAGGCGCGCGACGTTGCTTTTGACGCGAGGCATGAGGTCTCCTTACGCCATCAACAGGCGCTTGAGGCGTCGTTCCGCGTGCGAGACGAGCGTCGCCTTGCGCAGGTGACGCTTCCGCTTCGGATGCTTCGAGCCCAGGTTGTGCCGCTTATTGGCATGGTAGCGGCGCATCTTGCCGGTCCCCGTCAAGCGGACGCGTTTCCGGAGGGCGCGCTTGGATTTCATTTTGGGCATGGTATGAACCCTTATGCCATTGGCGATTGGCCTTTGGCTGTTGGCCAACGGCCAAGGGCCAATGGCGTCATTTAGGTGCCAGCACCATCGACATGTTTCGGCCCTCGAGTTTCGGCTCCTGCTCGATCTTGCCGATGTCCTTCAGCTCCACGGCCACCCGATCGAGCACCTCACGGCCCAGCTCGATGTGGGCCATCTGCCGCCCGCGGTACATCATCGTCACCTTCACCTTGTTCCCGTCTTGCAGGAACTCGCGGGCGTGCCGGGTCTTGAACGCGAAATCGTGATCGTCGATCCCGGGCCGGTACTTCACTTCTTTCAGGTGAATCACGTGCTGCTTCTTCTTCGCCGCCCGCGCCGCTTTCGCCTGCTCGAACTTGAACTTCCCATAATCCATGATCTTGACGACGGGCGGCCGGGCGAGCGGGGCAACTTCCACCAGATCCAGGCCGCGTTCCTGCGCGGCCGCGATGGCCTCGTCGATCGTCAACACCCCCAGCTGGTCGCCGTTGTCCGCGATCACGCGCACCGGACTGATGCGGATTTGCCGGTTGACGCGAGTGCGCGGGGCTCTGCTGTCAGGAATTGCCAGGTGTCGGATCTCCCCTTGAGGGCAATAAAAACGCGGGCCCGGATCTGCTCGTGGGGTCCGCGTCTGAGCCGTCAGCCGTCAGCCATCGGCCGTCAAAAGGCTGACGGCTGAACGCTGATCGCTGATCGCTCGTACCGAACCCTGAGGCACTCACGGCGACTCGCGCCGCGAGGCCAATGGGGTGGAGCGCACCAGACGCGCCCGCTTACCGTATTGTGGGCACCAAGTTACGCGAGGCGAACCGGGTCCACAAGGCCGAACGCCTTCCCGTCCCGCCCGAGTCGCCCCGCCACGACGACGGGGTCGTGTTCGAAGACCAGCAGCCACCCCTCCCCCTCTGCCCGCTGGTACAGCCGCCGCCGGCTCTCGAGGGTCACGAGGGGTTCCAAGTCGTAGCCCATGATCCAGGGCAGCGGCAGATGGGCGGAGGTCGGCACCAGGTCGGCGAGGAAGCACGCCCGCTCGCCGCCGCTCTCGATGAGGACCGACTGGTGGTAGGGCACGTGCCCGGGGGTCGGCACACAGCGGATCCCCGGCAGCACCTCGACGGCGCCCTCGATGAGCTGGAACTGCACGGCCGCGAAATTGTGCGCGAGATAGCTGCCGGCGGTGCGCTCGTTGGTGTGGCTCGCGAACGCGAGCTCGCCGCGCTGCACCACATAGCGCGCCTTAGGAAAGGCCGGCGCCACCTGCGCCCCCCCCTCCCCCCCCCCGGGGTCCTTCCAGGTATCGCCCCCCGCGTGATCGAAGTGGAGGTGCGTGTTGATCACCCAACGGATGTCGCCGGGCCCGTGGCCGAGCGCCTGCAGGGCATCCTCGAGCTGGGTGCGGCCGCCCTGTCCGGCGTTCTCGACCCCGTAGATGCCCCGGAACTTTTCGTCTTCCTTGTTGCCGATACCCGTATCGATCAGCACCAGCCCGTCATCGTGCTCGACGAGCAGACAGCGCAGGGCGAGGGGGATACGGTTCCGCGCGTCGGCGGGGATGCGCTTTTCCCAGAGGGGCTTGGGGACAACGCCGAACATGGCGCCACCGTCTAAATGCTGTCTACCGGCTTCGAGGGCGTGGCAGGTGAGGCGGCCGACACGGAAGGTGGTGTGCATTAGCGACGGGGCTCGGGGCTCGGGGTTCGGGACTCGGGGGTCGGCGAGCCGCTCTTGTCGTTCCCGAGCCCCGAGCCCCGAATCCCGAGCCCCCCAAGGTCCGCCAGCGTCACCGCCCCCTGCTCCCGTGCCAATCCCACCAGGCGGTCCAGCACTCGCGCCGCCGCCACCGCATCCCCCACCGCCCGGTGCCGGCCTTCGATCGTAATGCCAAAGTGGTAGCTCACCGTGTCGAGATTGCGCCGCGGGAGATCGGGCAGCAGGCGACGCGCCAGGCGCATCGTGCACACGCGCGGCCCCTGCAGGATCAGTCCCCGCGTGCGCTCCACCTCAGCCGACACGAACGCCCAGTCGAAGCGCGCGTTGTGGGCGACGAACACGCAATCGCGAAAGACGTGAAGCAAGGCGTCAACAACGGCGTCGAAGGGAGGCGCCTCGCGTAACATGCCTTCGCTGATGCCGGTGAGACCGGCGACAAAGGACGGAAGCGGGATTCCCGGATTGACGAGCGAGTGAAACAGCACCTGGGGCTCGGCTAACCCCGGGGCGTTGCCCCGGGGGGCCACGACAGCGATCTCGATGATGCGGTCGCCCCGGCGCGCCCGGGTGCCCGTGGTCTCGACGTCCACGACCGCGAACCGGCAGGCGTCGAGGGCCGGGCTCGGGGCCGCGGGCGCCACCAACGTCCAGCGCCCGTCGGTGGTGCGCGCGAACCGGGGGTCGGGGGCCAGGAGTGCCACGGCGATGCGGTCGGCGGTGTGTCGGTTCGCCCGCGCGATGCCGAGGACGTCGCGCACGATGGCCAGGCTGGCCGCGGGCCCACTTTCGAGGTAGGCGAGCGCCCGCGTGGAGAGGCTCGAGGCGGGATGCGCGTCGAGGCCGCTCAGAGGTCGTCCCGCCGCAGCGGCAGCGTCATGCAGCGGGGCCCGCCGCCGCCCCGCACCAGCTCGCTCCCATCCATCGTGATCACGCCGCGCTCGCCCTCGGCGAGCGATTCCTCGCCGGTGAGGAGATTCACCGCCGAGACGACGCGGAAGCCGGCGTGCTCCAGCTCGGTGAGCGTCGCTTCGTTGCGAGCGTAGCTCAGCGCGACGCCGGGCCGGACGGTGAAGAAGTTGCAGGCCGACGCCCATTGCTCGCGGTCCTGGAGCGTGCGCTGGGTGCCGCCGCAGAACACCGGCTCGAGCGGCTGGCTCACCGCCTGCATCGCGGCGAAGAAGTTCGGCATCTCCTTCACACCCTTGGAGCGCTTGCGCCGGTGCAGCACCGCGAGCCGCTCCGGCCCCACGAAATGCGGCGGGTAGACGCAGCAGACTTCCGTGTCGAGCTGCGTGAAGATCATGTCGAGATGGATCGCCGTCCGCTCCGACGGGAGCGCGACGATCACGACATCGGTCACGCCGCAATGCTCGAAGACCAGATCGCAGAGGTGGTCGAGCGCGGCGGGGCTGGAGCGCTCGCTGAAGCCGAGCACCAGCAGATCGGGGCGGATCGGGTGGACGTCCCCGCCTTCCAGCGTGTAGTTGTTGCGCTTCTCCTCCGACCCGTCGTACAACAGCCCCATGTTCTCGAGCTTCGGGTGGTACCGGAACAGCGCCTTGATGAGCAGCTCCTCGGTCCACCGCACGCCGTAGCGCATCGAGCCGATGATCGAGTGTTCGCCGATGACGATCCCCACGTCGCGCGTGAAGAACAGGTTCGGGAGCGGCGGCAGGGCGTAGCCGACCTCGTTCAGCGCGCGGGCGATCGGCCCCGCCTCTTCCACGGCGCCCTCGACCATCAGCGCGACCAGCTCAGCGGGCGGCAGCGCGGCGAGCTGCTTGGCGAGGACGTCGGAGGGCACGACCTCCAGGGCGCGCGTCGTGAGGAACTCCCGCACGTCGGGGCGCGCGGCCAGCTCGGTGAGCAGGTCGCGCACCTCGTACACTTCGCCGAAGCGCTCCAGCACCGCCACGAGCCGCCGGTGCTCCCGCTGCGCACTCTCGAGATCGATGATGTCGTCGTAGAGGTAGTCTTCCCGGTTGCCCGGCGTGACCGCCACCAGCTCCTTCCCGGGGGTATGGACGAGAACGGCCCGTAACGGGCCGATTTCGGAGGTAACGTGGACGCGGGGCATGGGGGAAACTAATGTGCCGTCAGCGGTTCACCAACGCGTAGCTCAGCGTTTCCAGTTCCAGCGCCATGTTCACGGTTTTCACCTCGACGTCCGCGGGAACCGCGAGCGGCACGGGCGCGAAGTTGAGGATCGCCTTCACGCCGCTGCGCACCAAGCGGTCCACCACGCCCTGGGCGGCGTCGGCCGGTGTGGCGACGATGGCGATGTCGGTCGGCTCCTTCTTCAGGTCGGCCTCGAGGTGTCTCACGTCCCGGACCACGAGGCCGTTCCAGCGGGCGCCGATCTTGCGCGCGTCCTGATCGTAGATCGCGCCGATGTTAAACCCGCGCTGGCGGAACCCCTGATACTGCACGAGCGCGCCGCCCATCTTCCCGGCCCCCACGAGGACCACCCGGTAGGCCCGCTCGAGTCCGAGGATGCCCTGAATCTTGGCGGCGAGCTCGGGGACGGCGTAGCCCAGGCCGCGTTTGCCGAACGAGCCGAAGAACGAGAGGTCCTTGCGGACCTGCGCGGAGGTGGTGCCGCCGAGCCGGGCGAGGTCCCCCGAGGAGATGGTGCGGCGGCCCTGGCCGATCGACTGCTCGAGGAACCGCAGGTACAGCGACAGGCGGCGGACCGTGCTGTCGGAAATCTTCCGCATTGTGAATTATTTCACAATTGCCGACTCCAGCGCAAGAGCCGCACGAAGTCCGCCGGCGCCAGCGTCTCCGGCCGGGCCATGGGATCGAGGCCCAGCGCCAGCAGTGTCGCCGCCGTCGCGCCCGGAACCGCGTTCTTGAGCTGCTTGCGCCGGCGGGAGAAGCACGCCGTCACGAAGGCGCGGAACGGCGCTACCTCGTCGGCCCGCACCAGCGGCTCGGGGAGCGGCGTAAGGCGGAGCAGCGCGCTGCGGACCTTGGGGGGCGGGCGGAACGCCCCCGCCGCCACCGTGAACAACTGCTCCACGCGGCACACGGCCTGGACGCCGATCGACAGGGCCCCGTACGTCTTCCCCCCGGGAGGCGCGGCGATCCGCTCGGCCACTTCGAGCTGGACGAGAAAGACGATGCGTTCGGGAAGGGGAGGGGTCAGCGCCTTCTCGAGTAACGGAGACGTGATGTTATACGGAATATTCCCCACGATCTTGTGCGCGGTGAGCGGTGCGCGGTGCGCGGGAAGGCGGTGCCAATCCACCTCCAGCGCGTCGGCGGCAATCACTGTCAGGTCTTCCCGCTCACTGCGCACCGCGTACCGCGCACGCAGCTGTTCAGCCAGCGCACGATCTTTTTCGATGGCAATGACCTGAACGCCTCGAGCGAGCAGCTCCCAAGTCAGCGTCCCATGGCCAGGACCTACTTCAATGATTGTCTCGCCAGGCAAACAGTCGAGGGCGTCCGCGATGCGGCCG
>Ga0184618_10000064_pt1 | contig 24014 bp, 21 predicted proteins | sample PLM0_30_b1_FD_133159 | JGI IMG/M metagenome (GOLD analysis project Ga0184618, IMG submission 133159) | Groundwater sediment microbial communities from an aquifer in East River, Colorado, USA - PLM0_30_b1 | ecosystem: Environmental > Terrestrial > Soil > Riparian zone | place: USA: East River...
CCCACGATCTCCGCCTGCGACTTGGACTGCGCGACGTTCGCGCCGGTGAACGAGAACGGGGATCCAGCGACCGGAGTCATGTTGCTCTCGTTGAAGACCGAGATCCGTCCCGGCGTCCCCTGGACCACCACGACCTTCCCGCCAGCCACAGTCACCCACCGCGCATCGTCCAGGCTGACCGAGTCGAGCTTGGCGAACGTCGTCGGGTTGATAACGAAGAGCGAGCCGGTATTGCCGGTCGTGGCGTATGCCTTGGTTCCGGACGCTGCGACGCTCGTCGCGACGAAGCTCGTCAGTCCCATGCGGCGATTCCCGCTCAGCACCAGCTGATTCCCCTGCAGCTGCATGATCTCGAACGCCGCGGGAGTTGCGAACCCGGTGTCGCCGGTTGCCTCGGCGACGAACACGTTGGTGCCGGAGGTCGAGACCGCGCTGACATCTGTATTGGTAAACAGGGCCTGCGACACCAGGACCGGATGGTTCTGGTTGGAAATGTCGATGACGTCGACGCCGCCGAGATACGGGTTGCCGACCATGTTGTAGCTCACGACCGCCAGGTTCCCCACGATCGACACCGACGTGGCCTGCAGCACCTGTCCGCCGATGGAGGGCGGGGCCACTTCGGCCTTCAGCTTCAGCGTGTAACTTGCGGCGGCTGCGTTGCTGATCCGACTGATGGACGGCGCGGACGCAGCTGCGGCCGCAGACGGATAGCCGACCCCGGCGCTATCGATCGGGACGGCAGCGTCGTAATACGTCACGCGCGCCGCGAGCACCGCGGTGTTGTTGACGATCGTAATGCGTCCGTTTGCCTGGTCGCCGGGCCCCGTCGGCTCGCCACATGCGGCATAGAGCGCGAGCATACCCATGAGAGGCAATGCAACCTTGGTTCGCTTCATGATCCATCCCTCCATGCTCTATGGCTAGGAGAGGTTCGAGGGAACGCAAGGCGGCGCGTCACCTTGTGATAGGCGTCACAGGGTCTCCATCTCAGAATTGCCTGTAGACACCGACCCTCGCGCCCCGGCGTGACAGCACCGGCCGTGACCGGACGACCTCGGCGTCGATCGCGAGCGTGAACCCACCGCCCGCGTTGTAGCGCAGACCGGCGCCACCTGTCAGCGTCTCGAGCGATCGCACTTGAGCGGCCGGCGCCGTCCCGACGAGATAGCTCTCACGGCCGGCAGCTCCGAGGGCCCACGCCTCGGCGCGACGGGCCAGCGGCGCGGTGGCCCGCAGCGAGAACGCGGCGTCGGTGCGCTGCGAAGGGTTACGCGAGACGAAGACGCGGAGGTCCCAGGAAACTGCGCGGGTCGAGACGGTGATGTGCGGGATCACGATGTCCACGGGGCCGACCCCGTAGTTCCAGCGCCGGTACCCGAGCCCCAGGGACGCACGCGGTTTGACGAGCGCCGTGACATCCACCTCCCACGTATTCCTCGGCATGAACGCCGGCCGCGCGGCCGTCCCCGCCTCGACGGTGATCCACCAGCGCGGGGTCGGGTGGAGGACGCCTCCCAGGCGCTCCGTGGCGTCGGTGGCGCCGAAGCGGCCCAGGAATTCGCCGGCCACCCAGGCGGTATGGCCGCGCCCCGACACGAACGTCAGTTGGGCCCCGGTGGTGGACCAGTCATCGCTGCCGGTCACGCCCTCGTAGGACCCCCAACCGGCGATGCGGAGCGTTTGGGCAGGGAGCCCGGCCGCCGCCAGCCACCCGGCGGTGAGCGCGGCGACGATGCGGTGGGTCACGGAGTCGAGAATCCTTTTCGCGTCATGTCCCCCCAGCGGCGTGTGTGCTTCCAGACGGTGGCGAACGCCCGCAGGCGCCACCAGACCGTACACTGGCGGTAGCCGAACGTCTCTAGCATAGCGTACAAGATCAGGCGCACCAAATCACCCGCCCGCCCGTAGCGCCGGAAGCTCGCTTCCTCGAGCACCACGGCCCAGATCGAGAGCAACATCCCGTAACCCCACGCGACGAGCAGGAACAGGAGGGCGAACGACGTGTTGATGACGCCGTAGCCGAGGCCGACGACCGTGATGCCGTAGCCGAGCACCTCGACGAGCGGCGCGAGCATCTCACCGAAGGTGAAGAACGGCATCGCGATCAAGCCGACGCGACCGTAGCGGGGATTGAAGAGCATCCCCTTGTGCTGCCACATCGCCGCGATGAGCCCGCGATGCCAGCGCTCCCGCTGGCGGGAGAGGATGCGGATGGACTCGGGCACCTCCGTCCACGCCACGGGGTCGGGGATGAAGGTGATCTCGTAGGCGATCTTGTGCCGCTGCAAGTGGCGGTGCAGGCGGACGACCAAGTCCAGGTCTTCCACCACGCTCGACACGTCGTAACCGCCGATGGCGTGGAGGTAGTCCTTGCGGAACAACCCGAACGCGCCCGAGATGACGAGGCTGCCGCCGAGCCGGTTCCAGCCGAGGCGGCCGAAGAGGAATGCCCGGAGGTACTCGACGACCTGGATGCCCGGGAGGAAGGCGCGCGGCACCCTGGCGTCGGTGACGCGGCCGTCGGTCACCGTGCAGCCGTTCGCGACGCGGACGGTCCCGCCGACCGCGGCGATCTTCGCCCCGAGGAGGAAGGGTCGAGTGAGGCGCAGCAGCGCGTCGGGTTCGATGAGCGTGTCGGCGTCGACCGCGATCACCAGCGGGAAGCGGCTTGCGTTGATGGCGGCGTTGAGCGAGTCGGCCTTACCGCCGTTCTCCTTGTCGATGACCAGCAGTCGCGTACGGGTGCGGGAACGGTACACGGCGCGGAGCGGCTGCGTGGCGATCGTCTCGGGGTACGTGCGCGGCACTTCGTACAGATCGAAGGCGTGCCGCAGCCGCTCCAACGTCTCGTCCTTCGAACCATCGTTCACGACGACGATCTCGAAATTCCGGTACTCCAGCGTGAGGATCGCCGTCACGCTCGCTTCGATCGTAGCGCTCTCGTTGTACGCGGGCACCAGGATCGTGATCGGCGGCAGGGCGTCGCTCTGCATGAGGCGTTGGAAGTCTTCGTCCTCCGCCAGGCGGGTTTGCGCCCAGATCTCCGGAATCGCCAACACGAGCAGCAGGGCGTAGAACGTGTTGAGGACGAGGAAGTACGCCAGGATCACGACGTCCGTGGTGTGAATCAGCGCGCTCACGCGGCGTACTCCGCGAGGGCCTGGGACGAGAGCCCGAGGATCAGTCCCGCCATGGCGCGGGCGTCCGCGTGCGGGCCGACTTCGGCCTCGAGCAGGGCGTTCCGACCCGCGGCGCCGAACCGCGTGAGCGCGAGGCCCGCGCGCAGTCGCACCCACCACTCGGCGTCGCGCAGCGCCTCGCGCACGGCGGAGAGTGTCGTCTGGTCGGCGATCATCCCGAGTGATCGAGTCGCCTGGGCGCGTACCGGCCAGGCCTCGTCGTGCACCAGGTACGCGAGCGCAGCGACCGATTCGGCGTGCGGAAACTTGCCGAGGGCGCGGGCAACCTGGCTGCGGACTTCCGCCTCCGGGTGCGTCCCGAGGGTCGTGAAGCCCTCTCGCAGCACCGGCTCCTCGAGTCGTCCCGCGAATTCAATGAGGCGCGGCAGCCGGGGGTCGTCGAGCCGCCGGAACAGCTGCTTCAGGTGCCGGACCACCGCTGGACGCGCGCGCTTCAACACGCTGGCGTAGTAGGCTTGCACGGTGGGGCCGAGGAACGGCAGCTGCTCGAGGGCCGCGGTCACCAGGACCGGACTGTCGATGCGCTCGAGCGTCGTGGCGGCGGCGAGCTGCACGGCGGGATGTGTGTCGCGCAGTAGGCGCAGCACGCGACCGACGTCGTGAGTCGTAGCCGCGACCGAGAGGAAGCGGGCGCACTCCAGCCGCTTCCACCACCGCGCCGAGCGGGTGTTGGCGCGCACCGCCCGCGCCCACCACCGGTTCTCGAGCCCCCGCGCCAGCTCCTGCCACCGCTCCCCCGGGACCCGCGCGGACCAGGTCACGAGCGCCTCGATCGCCAGCGGAACCGGCAACCGGGCCAGTCCCTGCATGACATCGTCGGGGCCTGATTGACCCAACGCCCAGCGCTGCATCAGCGCGTCGAGCTCAATGCGCCGCGGGTTGACCGCTGCGCTGCGTCGCAACCGGACCCAGCGATTGAGCACGATGAGCGTGATCAAAGCGACGAGGAGCACGCCCTGAGCGATGGCGACGATCAAGAGGAACTGGCGGCTCGTCACCTCCCCACCCAGCGCTTGATCTTCTCGAGGGCTACGCGCAGGCTGATCGGCTTCAGGAGGTAGTCCAGCGCCCCCGCCTCGAGACCCCGCAGCTGCTCCTCTTCGGTGCCGTGCACCGTCGTGAAGACGACGCGGTAGATCCCCGGGCGCTCGCGCTGGAGCGCGTCGAGAATGGAGTACCCGTCGAGCGCGGGGAGATCGACGTCGAGCAGGAGCAACGGGTGCGTGCCCTGCACGTCGAGGGCCAGCAGCTCGCGCAGCGCCTCGCGGCCGTTGCGATACGACAGAAACCGGTAGCCGCGCGCGCGCAGTCCGTACTCGAGCAGCTCAGCGAGTGCCGGATCGTCTTCGACGTAGATCACTTCTGCCACCGTCGCGACCGACTCGGCGGGCGGTTGCGGTTCGGGCGCCGGTGGCGCCGGTGCGGGCGGCGGCTCGACTGCCTCTGCCTCGATAGGAGGCGGCTCGGGCGTCGGTGGTGCCGGCGGGGGCGGTGGCTCGGCTGCTGTTGCCTCGAGCGGCGGCGGCTCGGGCGTCGGTGGAGCGGGGGTGGGCGGCGGCTCGGGCGGCGGCTCGGGCGGCGGCTCGACCGCTGCTGCCTCGACGGGCGGCGGCTCGGGCGTCGGTTCGGGCGTCGGCGGAGCCGCCGGCACTGGTTCGGCGCTCGCGGCCGTCTCCGCGGCAGCCGGCGGCGGCTCGGGCGGCGGAGCGGCGGGTGGAGGCTCCGCGACTTCCTCGTCGGGGGCGACGAGCCACGTGAGCTCCTGGGCCCGGACGTCGGCCGGCGGCTCCGGGGGAGGAACCGGCGGAGGAGGCTCCGGCGGAGGCTCGGCAGGGGGGGCGCGAAGGCGCTTCGGAGCTGTCGAGGGCGGGAGGGGCGCCTGTGCAGCGCTCGGTCGACGAATGATCAGCCGCCGGAGGGGCGGAGCAGGGGATGCAACGGGCGCAAACGGCGCAACGGGCGCCGCGGCGCGCCGCGGCATCTCGAGCTTGAGCATCGCGGCGAGGCGCGTGACAAACCAGAGGGTCACATCGCCACGGTCCACGTCCCCGGCATCTGGGCTGGAAGCCCAATCCTTCACGGTCGCCTCCATGCCGGCGGCGAGCCGGGACGCCTCGACGAATCCATGGGACCCCGCGGCGCCGTGGATATTGCGCGTCTCGCGCTGCAGCTCGGCGAGCGCCGTGCGATCATTGCCCGCCGCTGCCAAGCGCTCGGCGATGCCGAGCAGCCGCGCAAGTTCTGCGCGCATCCCGGCCAGATACTGCGCTGGGTCCCGATTCATGGCTACCAAGATATAGGCGGGCCTCCTCACCGCCCCACCCAGCGGCGGATATTCTCGAGCGCCGCCCAGAGGCTGGTTCCCATGACGAGGTAGTCCATGGCGCCCCCTTCGCGCCCGCGCCGCTGCTTCCGCTTGTCGCCCTCCTCGGTCGTGAGAACTACGCGGAACTTTCCCGGGCACTCCCGCTGCAGCGCCTCGAGGATCGAGTAGCCGTCGATCCCGGGTGCATCGACGTCGAGCAGCACCAAGGGTGGCGTGCCGAGCGTGTCGAGCGTCCGCAGGTAGGCCAGCGCCTCCGCCCCGGTCCGGTAGAGCGCGAAACGGTAGCCTCGAGCCTCGATACCAAAAACCAGACGCTCACCGACGGCGGGGTCGTCCTCGACGACGATGACCTCGGGAACGTCCCGTGGCGTGGTGGCGCGGGTGGTTGGTACGGGGGCGGGGGCCGCGGGGGCTGCAGGGGTTGCAGGAGGAAGGAGAGCAGGGGGGAGGGGTGGAGCGGGCGGAGCCACTTGCTTGGTGAATAGGGCCGCGGCGAGGCGGCGCACGAACGCACGGGCGGCGGCCCCGCGCGTACTGGCGCCCTGCGCGGGCTGGGCGAGCCATTGCTTGGCGGCCTCCTCGAGCTCCGCGGCGACGGCGGTGGCTGCGGCGAACCCGAAAGAACCTGCCGACCCGTGGATCTTGTGCGCCTCGCGCCGGAGCTGATCCAGCGCATCGACATCGTCACCAGCGGTGACGAGGCGCTCCACCAACTCGGCGATCCCGCCCAGTTGGTCGCGCGCTCCCTTCAGGTACCCCTCCCGCATCCCGGGGGGGAGCCCGAGGTCGTCGTCAAGGCTCACGGCCTCCAAGATATAGCTAGCTTGTGCTTTGGCCTATGACCAACCCCGCGGTCGGGCTCTGCGCCACCTGCCGGTGGATGCGCACGGTGACGAACCGCCGCGGCTCGGTCTTTTATCGGTGCGGGCGGGCGGACGACGACCCGCGCTTCGTCCGCTACCCTCCGCTCCCCGTCCTCACCTGCCCGGGGTACGAGGCCTCAGACCCGCTTCACGAGACCACCCCGCCGGCCGATCGGTAGCAGGACGAGCGCGTTCGGCAGCCGTTCTCGGGGCCGTATGTCGAACATCGCTCGACGGTTACGGGTCCCCCCGGAGCCCGGCGTGACGCGCCTCACCTTGCATGGCGCCGAGGGAATCCCCACTTTGGTTCCCGCGCGCCCTCATATCTCTTGCCCCCCGAGGCCTACGTGGTTCAGACGCGTTCGTTGGAGCGCGCCAAGCAATTCTTCTTCCGCCACTTCGAGCGAATCTTCGTCCTGCTGCTCGTCGCCTCGTTGCTTTGCATCAACTACCTGATCGACCAGAAGTTCGCTTTCCTCAGCTTCTACTATTTGCCCATCATCCTCGCGGGTTTCTTCGGCGGCCGTCGCTTTGCGGTGTTCGCCGGCGTGTTCGTGATGTTGCTGGTCTTCTTCTTCCAGGTGTTCGAGGGACTGGGGATGGACGCGGGGCTCACCGAGGTCGCGCTGCTCACCCTCGTACCGTGGGGGGGGTTCCTCATTCTCACGGGGTACGTGGTCGGGGGGCTGGCGGAGCAACGCGCCGCCCGACTCGCCGATCTGAAAAACGCCTACCTCGCCACCCTCGAAGTCCTCACCTTCCACATCGAGTCCTCGGAGCGGCACCAGGAGGGGCACTCGAATCGGGTTGCCGAGTTGTCCGCAGCGATCGCGACGGAGATGGAGCTCTCCGAGACGGAGATCGAGAACCTCCGCATCGCGGCGCTCTTGCACGAAGTGGGGACGGCGGACCAGCGGCTGCTGCGACTGCTGTCGCGCTCGGTGACCGACGAGACGGTCACGGTGGCGCGCGCGCTGCGGGGGGCTGCCGAGATCATCGCGGAGTACGCCCACTACTACGAGATCGTGGGTGACGACTGGGACATCGAGGCACTGCCGATCCCGCTAACGGTGAAGGTGCTGGCCGTCGCCGATGCGTTCGAGACGCTGCAGATGGCCACGCCGGTGCGGCCGGCGTTCGCGCGGTGGAGCGCGCTCGAGGAGGTGGAGAAGGGCGCGGGCAAGACGTTTGCCCGCGAGGCGGTGCATGCCCTGCGTGTGGTGGCGGGCCGCCCGGAGGTGGCCGCGCACGGCAAGGAGCTCCGGGCCGGCTAGCCGGCGCCGGGAGAGGCGGGCGGGCCGCCCGAGCGTCCGCTGGCAACGCCGCTGGCCACGCCGACCCCGAACGCCACCGCGGTGCCGATGGTGATGATCGGGAGGGCGGCGACGGGGAGGACGACAGCGGCGGCGGCGGCGCCGGCGATCAACGGAGCTGACGGTTTTTGGAGGGCGTCCACGTAGCGCAAGCGACGCCGCACGAAGTTCCGGCTCATCACGAAGCCGCCGACGAGCGCGGCGGCGGTCACGGCCAACCAAAGCATTGCAACCTCCTGACAGTATTGACCCGTACGCAACTTGCGGGGCCGACGTTTCAGGCGCAAATCTCCCGTTACGACCTCACGGATGGTGTTCATGTTGCGACGCGTCGTTGCCGCGCTGGCGCTGGCTTTTCTCGGCGCCGCCCCCGCACCGCTCCCCGCCCAGGCGCTGCGTGTACCGTACGAGACGTTCACGCTGCCCAACGGCCTGCAAGTGATCCTGCACGAGGACCACTCGGTGCCCGTGGTGGCGGTCAACATCTGGTACCACGTCGGCTCGGGGGATGAGCGCGTAGGGCGCACCGGCTTCGCGCACCTGTTCGAGCACATCATGTTCATGGGCTCGCAACACGTGCCGACGGGAGACTTCGACAAGCTGCTCGAGGCGGTGGGCGCCGACAACAACGGCTCCACCACCGAAGATCGCACGAACTATTACGAGGACGCGCCGGCGAACGCGCTGCCGCTGATGCTGTGGCTGGATTCGGATCGCATGGGCTTCCTGCTCCCCGAGATCACCGCCGACAAGGTGGACCTGCAGCGCGGCGTCGTGCAGAACGAGCGGCGCCAGAGCTACGAGAATCGCCCCTACGGGCTCGCGGAGGAGAACATTCTCAAGCGGCTCTATCCGCCGTCGCACCCCTACAGCTGGCCGGTGATCGGGTCGATGGCCGACCTCTCGGCCGCGACGCTCGAAGACGTGCGCGGCTTCTTCCGGACCTACTACACGCCGAACAACGCGACGCTCTCCATTGCGGGGGACATCGCGCCGCGGGCGGCGCGGCAGCTCGCCGAGCGGTACTTCGGCGAGATCCCGCGCGGCCCCACGGTAACGCGGCCGACCCCGCCGCCGGTCGCGCCGACGGCGGATGTGCTGGCGACGCTCGAGGACCGCGTCCAGCTGCCCCGCGTCTACAATGCGTGGCACACCGTGAAGGCGTTCGCGCCCGACGACGCGGCACTCGATGTGCTCGCCAACGTTCTGGCCGGCGGGCGCTCATCGCGGCTGTACCGGCGCCTCGTCTACGAGCTACAAATCGCGAGCGACGTCGTCGCTTTCCAGGACGGGAGCCGGCTCGACGGCAAGTTCGAGCTGTGGGTGACCGCGCGGCCGGGCCACGCGCTGCCCGAGGTGCAGCGGGTGATCGACGAGGAAGTGCGCAAGGTGGCCGACGCCGGGCCGACCACGCGGGAGGTCGAGCGCGCGCAAAACACCTTCGAAGCGCAGTTCCTGTCGCGGATGGAGCGGGTCGGGAGCTTCGGCGGCAAGGCCGACCAGCTCAACTTCTACAACTACTTCACCGGCACGCCCGACTACTTCCAACGCGACCTGGACCGCTACTTCAAGGTCACGCCGGGGGACGTGCAGCGCATCGCACGCGCGTATCTGGCCGGCGCGCACCGCGTCGTGTTGAGCATCGTGCCGCAGGGCAAGCCCGAGCTCGCCGTGGTCCCGGGGGTGCAGCCATGAGGCCGGTTGGTCGGTTAGTCGGTTGGTCGGTTAGTGCATTCGTGCTAACCGCCTATCCGTCTAACCGTCTAACCGCCCAGGCCGTCGACCGGAGCAAGCCGCCCACGCTGCCGCCCCCGCCGGCCCTGAACCTCCCCGCGGTACGCTCCGCCACCCTGGCCAACGGCCTCGAGCTCGCCGTGGTGGAGATGCACAAGGTGCCGGTGGTGGATGTCTCGCTCGTGCTCGACGCCGGCTCGGTGCGGGATCCGGCGGATCTGCCGGGCCTCGCAACCTTCACCGCCACGATGCTGCAGCAGGGTGCGGGGCGGCGCAGTGCGCTGGACGTCGCCGACGAGACGGCGTTTCTCGGCGCGCAGCTCGGCAGCTCCGCGGGCTTCGATGTGGCCACGGTGTCGCTGCACGCGCCCAAGCGGCGGCTCGCTCAGGCGCTCGACCTCCTCGCCGACGTCGTGCTGCGGCCCACGTTCGCCGATTCGGAAGTGACCCGGCAGCGCGAGCTGCGACGCACCCAGCTCGTGCAGCAGCGGGACGAGCCGGTGCTGGTGGCCAACGTGGCGTTCCCGGCGATCGTGTATGGGTGGGCGCACCCCTACGGGCGGCCGCTGGCGGGGACAGACGCGTCGGTCGCGGGGCTGGCCCAAGCGCGCGTGGCCGAGTTTTATCGGGCGTTCTACCGCCCCAACAGTGCACGCCTCCTCATCGTGGGCGACGTGACGCTCGACGAGGCGCGGAGTCTGGTTGAGGCGCGCTTCGCCGCGTGGACCCGGGGAGGGGGGGGGGGCGCCGTCTTTACCCCCACTGCCGCGGCAGCACCAGCGTCGACGCCCCGCGCGATCTACCTGATCGACAAGCCAGGCGCGGCCCAATCGGTGATCCGGATCGGGCACGTGGGCCCGGCGCGCGGCACTCCCGACTACTTCGCGCTGCAGGTGCTCAACACGATCCTGGGGGGAGCGTTCACCTCACGCCTCAATCAGAATCTGCGCGAGACCCACGGCTACACGTACGGCGCGGGGTCGGCGTTCTCGTTGCGGCGGCAGGGTGGACCGTTCGTCGCGCAGGCCTCGGTCGTCACCGCGAAGACCGACAGCTCGCTCATCGAGTTCCTCAAGGAGCTGCGCCGCATCCGCGATGAAGCCGTACCCGCGCCCGAGCTCGAGAAGGCCAAGCAGTACATCGTGCTGGGGCTGCCCGGGGACTTCGAGACGACCGCGGGGGCCGCCGCCCGGTTTCGCGACCTCCTGGTCTATGCGCTGCCGTTCAATTACTACGCCGGCTACATCGATCGGATCAACGCGGTCACCGCCGCGGACGTGCAGCGGGTAGCGCGGCAGTACATCGATCCGGACCGCTTCGACATCGTCGTCGTGGGCGATCGGAGTCAGATCGAGGCGGGGATTCGCGCGCTCAACGAAGGCCCGATCGTCTACCGGGACCTGTGGGGGCAGGCGATCCCGTAGGCCCAACTGTCGTGGTTACCAGCGAATCGCCGCGCTCCCCCACGTAAACCCCGAGCCGAACGCCGTCAGCACCAGCAAGTCGCCGCGCCCGAGGCGTCCTTCGGCCAGCGCTTCGTCGAGCGCGATCGGGATGGAGGCCGCCGTCGTGTTGCCGTATTTATGGATGTTGGCGTACACCTGATCGTCACGCAGACCCGTCGCCTTCTGCACCATCTCGATGATCCGCAGGTTGGCTTGGTGGGGGACGAGCAGTTTGACGTCCGCGGGGGAAAAACCGTTGGTCTTGAGGGCGATCGCCACCGACTCCGGCATCTTCACGGAGGCAAACTTGAACACGTCGCGCCCCTCCATCACGGCGCGGTGCAGGCCGCGTTCCAGCATCTCGACGCTGACATACGGGTCGTGCGCCAGCCCGGGGCCGTCCACCCACAGCTTCTCGGCGTAGCGGCCGTCGGCAAAGATGTGGGTCGACAGCACGCCGCGCCCATCCTCCGCGGTCGGACCGAGGACCGCGGCGCCCGCGCCGTCTCCGAACAGCACCGCGGTGTCGCGCCCGCGGGTCGTCTTGTCGAGCCCCCGCGAGTGCACCTCGGCGCCGACCAGCAGGATCCGCTGGTACTGGCCCGTGCGAATCCAAGCGTCGGCGATCGACAGGCCGTAAATGAAGCCGCTGCACTGGTTGCGCACGTCCACCGCGGGGATGTCGGCGATCCCCAACTCGCGCTGCAAGAAGACGCCGTTGCCCGGCTCGAAGTGATCGGGCGTGCAGGTGCAGTAGATGATGCAGTCGATGTCGGCGGGAGTGAGGCCGGCCTTGCCGAGCGCCTGCAGCGACGCCTCGCGCGCGAGCGAGACGCCGGTGTCGCCGTCGGACACCCAGTGGCGCGTCTTGATGCCGCTGCGCTGGACGATCCACTCGTCCGACGTGTCCATGATCTTGGCGAGGTCGTCGTTGGTGACGACACGCGCGGGCACGTGGAACCCGGTGGCGAGGAACTGGGTGCGAGTGGGAGGCATCGGACTCCGGGCTGGGGGTAGCGGAACCGGTTGCGGGCGGCGGCGCAGCCACCAACATTAGCGCATGGATCTCAGCGTCACCAGACAGCAGTACGACGCCATCCTGGGCGCGAAGCACCTCCCCGACGTGCTGAAGAAGGTGCTCGACGGGGCGAAGCCGGACGGCAACGGCTGCGTGCTGCACCTCACCTACGAAGAGGCCACGGCGCTGAACGAGCTCTGCTCTTGGAACGTGCACACCGACGCGCGCGGCGACGTGACGCCCGATTCCCAGGTGTACGACGAGCTGGTCCGCGCCATTCTCACCCACCCCGACTACTAAAGGCGAGGCAACGATGGGAATTATGCGTCTGTTTGCCTTTACGTTCCTTCTTTCCATCATTCCACTTTCCGCTTTTGCCCAGAAGCGCGCCATCACGTTCGAAGACTTCATCGCATTGAAAGGCGTGAGCGACCCGCAGCTCTCTCCCGACGGGAAATGGGTGGCCTACGCCGTCGGGACGCCGTCGCTGCAGGAGAACCGCGGGATCTCGCGGATTTGGGTGTCGGAGGTGGCGACCGGCCGGTTTCGCCAGCTCACGGGCGGGGGCGGCCCGGGCTCCGACCGGCAGCCGCGCTGGTCGCCCGACGGGAAGACACTGGCGTTCATCTCGACGCGCGAGGGCGGGGCGCAGGTGTGGCTCCTGCCGATCGGCGGCGGCGACGCCCGCAAGCTGTCGAGCCTGGCGGACGGGGCGGCCGACCCGCTCTGGCTGCCCGACGGCTCGGCCCTGCTCGTCGTGAGCGACGTCAAATGGCCCGCGGAGCAGGAGATCGACCGGCGCAACGGGGCGTACCCGACCGAGGCCCGCATCTGGTCGAGCCTGCTGTGGCGTCACTGGGACGAGTTCCGCGCGGGGCGGCGGCAGCACCTGTTCCGCGTGGACGTCGCCACCGGTCAGGCCCGCGACCTGACACTCGTGGACCACGACGTGCCGACGATCGCGACCCCCGGCGACGGCGATGTGGCCGTGTCGCCCGACGGGAGCACGATCGTGGTGGCCGTTCATCGGGACACGGTCGTCGCCGACAACACGAACGTCGACCTCGTTGTGGTGGACGGCGTGCGGTTGCGCCTGATCACGGGGAACCCCGGGGCCGAGAACACGCCGCGGTTCTCGCCGGACGGAAAGACCCTTGCATATCTCTCCATGGAGAGGGCTGGGTTTGAGGCGGATCGACTGCGCCTAATGTTGCTGGGCTGGCCCGACGCGGGAGCCCGAGGTGAGAGGTTCAACACGATGGGTGAGGCCACGGCGGGATGGACGCTGTCGGTGAATTCGTACACATGGTGTCCCAACTCGAAGTGCATCTACGCCGTCGTCGAGGAGCGCGGCCGCGACAACATCTATCGGATCGACATCCCGGACTACAAGCGCACGCGCGTCGTGACAGGCGGGGTCAATACTAACGTCCAGGTCGCTCCCGACGGCCGCACCCTGGTCTATCTCCATCAGAGCAACACACAGCCACCCGAAGTCTGGGTCTCGGGGAAGGCCCTCACGCATCACACCGATTCCGCGGTCGCGACGCTCGATCTGCCCGGGCTCGAGGAGTTCGGGTTTTTCGGTGCGCTGGGCGACTCCGTGTTCGGCTGGCGGCAGAAGCCGCCCGGCTTCGCGGCAGGGAAGCGCTACCCGCTCGTGTACCTGATTCACGGCGGGCCGCAGGGCGCCTGGCTCGATTCGTGGGGAGCTCGCTGGAACTTCCAGATGTTCGCGTCGCGCGGGTTCGTCGTGGCGGCGGTGAACTTCCACGGCTCCACCGGCTATGGCCAGAAGTTCACTGACGCGATCTCACGGCACTGGGGTGACTACCCCTACGAAGACCTCATGACGGGCGTCGACGTGGTGGCGCGGTTACCCTACGTCGATTCAACGCGCATGGGCGCGGCGGGCGCGTCCTACGGCGGCTACATGGTGTACTGGATCGCCGGGCACACCGACCGCTTCAAGGTGCTGGTGGACCACGACGGCGTGTTCAACACCGTCAGCATGGCGGGCAGCACCGAAGAGCTGTGGTTCACCGACTGGGAGTTCGGCGGCGACCCCTATGCGCACCGCGACCTATACCGCCAGTGGAATCCTCTGAACTTCGTCGAGCACTGGCGCACGCCGATGCTCATCGTCCACTCGCAGCTCGATTATCGGGTCGATCTATCGGAGGGCTATCAGGCATTCACGGCGGCGAAGCGTATGGGCGTGCCCGCGAAGTTCCTGTACTTCCCCGACGAAGGACACTGGGTCCTGCGGCCCCGTAACCGGCGGATCTGGTGGGGCACCGTCCTCGACTGGCTGGAGGCCTATCTCAAATGAGCGCGCTAACCCGGAACACGCTCCTGGCGATCCCGCTGGCGCTGGTGTTCTTCGTGCTGTTGCCGCGTCAGGGGAAGCTGTGGTGGGATCTCCTCGACGATTTCACGCTGGCATTCTCCTTCACCTACGTGGGCTATTGGGTCGAGGTGCTGCTCCTCAAGGTCCCAGGGATCGAGACCGGCGCCGGCCGCCTGATCCGCGTGGTGGGCTGGTTCGCCGGCGGTCTGTGGTGCTATGAGCTGGGGCGCTGGGCCCTGATCGTCTACGGCCGCGACACGCGGGCCTTCCCCCCGCTGGTGTACGGAGGCGTCATCTTCATCGCGCTCCAGCTCGTTCTGCATACGCTCAAACCTAGGGTCGCGCCCCCCCCCCAGCGGCCGGTTTGATCCAGGAGTTGTTGCCGCGCCTGACGTCCGGGAAGTTCTTGTTGGGGTCGATCTCTACCTTGATCAGCTCGCTGGGGAACGGCTGCGCGTAGACGAAGCGGCTCCCCAGGTACCAAATCTCGACCGGCAGCCGGACGTTCCGGGTCGTGCCGTCGGCGAAGTCGAGCTTCAGGTCGACCGGCATCGGGAGGCCGCCGGGGCTCGAGAGGAAGACGCCCGTCACCGTCGTGCCCACCGAATCGCGCTGCGTCCGGACCGAGTCGACGGCCTGGTCCACCACGTCGGTCCGATAAAACCAGCCCCGCCAGAACCACGACAGGTCCTCACCGAGGCCGTCTTCCATCGACCGGAAGAAATCGGCGGGGGTGGGGTGCTTGAACGCCCAGCGGCGGGTGTACTCGCGGAAGGCGGCGTCGAAGCGGGCGGAGTCGGCGATCGCCTCGCGCAGCATATAGAGCCCCGTCGCCGGCTTGGTGTAGGCGACTTGGCCGAGCAGGTCGGGAACGACCCGATCGGCGGGGAGCATCGGGGGCTCGTCGAGCCCGGTCGCGGCGAACCGCGCCCACGCCTCTGCCTGGCCTCGGGTGCGAAGCCACGCCTGGTCGGGGAAGTACACGCGGGCCGAGTAGATGTTGATGAAGCTGTTGAATCCCTCGTCCATCCAGGCGTACAGGCGCTCGTTGCTGCCAACGATCATCGGGAACCACTGGTGGCCGAGCTCGTGCGTCGTCACGCCGAACAGCCCCTCGCGGCTGCGGCGGTTCGCGCAGAACACCAGCATCGGATACTCCATCCCGCCGACGGGGCCGTTGACGTTGATGGCCGTGGGATACGGGTAGGGGAACCACTTCTCCGAGTAGTGCTTGATCGAGTGGCGCACCATCCGCGTCGACTCGCGCCAGATGGAGTCGGCGACCGGGGGATAGTACGACTGCATCAGAATCCCGTTCCAGCCGCTCGCGTCCCAGATGAAATTCGGAGCGGCGGCCCAGGCGACGTCGCGCACGTTCTTGGCGGAGAAGCGCCACGTGAGAGCGCCGGCGCCGGCGGGCCGCGTGGACGGCCGCCCCACCTCGTCCTTGGCGATGATCGCGACGGTCGAGTCGGAGCGCAGCGCGCGCGCCAGGCGGGCCCGTTGTGTGGCTGTCAGGACGGCAAGCGGATTCTGCAGCGTCCCCGTCCCGGCGACGATGAAGCCACGTGGCACGGTGATCGCGAAGTCGATGTCGCCGTACTCGAGGTAAAACTCGCCCTGGCCGAGGTACTGCTCTGTGTTCCAGCCGCGCACGTCGTCATACACGGCCATGCGCGGGTACCACTGCGCGATCTCGTAGAGCCAGCCCTCGGGGAACCGCTCGCGCCCCATCCGGTCCGAGCCGTGCTCGGGAATCTGGAAACGGTACGCGACCTCGAACGTGGCGTTGCCTCCCGAGGGCAGGGGGCGGTCCAGGTCGACGCGCATCACCGTGCCGTTGATGGTGGTCGGCAGCGCGGTCTTCCGGGGTGCCGCCCCCCGCGCCGCGCCGGGGCGGGGATGGACCGCCTCGAACGACTCGATGGTGTAGCCGCCGCTGAATCCTGCCCCGGCGAAGCGAGCATCCTCCGGATTGAGCTCGTGGCCGCGGCTGTCCGCGCGGTAAATGTTCTGATCCAGCTGGAGCCACACGTACCGAAGCGTGTCGGGGGAGTTGTTGGTATAGCGGATCGTCTCACGGCCCGCGATCGTGTGCCGCGCCGTGTCGAGCGCGACGCTGATCGTGTACTCGGCGCGCTGCTGCCAGTAGCGCGGTCCCGGGCGCCCCGCCCCCTCGCGCACCAGGGTCGACGGGGGAAGCTCGAGCCGCCGGAACGGCGAGGTGTCCGACCAGGCGGCGGGGAGCGGCGGCACCTGAGCCGGCGCGGCGGACTGTTGCAGGGCCACGAGCAGGAACGACACGACCATCATGAACCTCTCCTAGCGTGAGGGAACGGCGGAGAGGAATGTAATCACGCAGCAGCGCACGTCGATGCGCACCCGGGGCGTCATCACCGCGGGGCGTTTCAGCGGGAATCGTGTGGACTTGCCGAAACCTTACCGCCGTGCCGCGGCGCGGGCTAGATTCGGGGTAGCATCGCCATGAGCGCACGCCGCGTCGTTCTGATCGCCGTCCTCCTCGCCGCGTGCGAGCACGCCGCGCCGTTCCAGCCTGGCGATTACGGACCGAGCGGCCCCTTCAGCACGACAGCCCCCACCCGCCTGACGCTGAATCCCGGCCGCGACGTCGCCCCCACCTGGCTCCCGGGCGACGCCGGCATCGTGTATACCGCCCAACGGCTCGATCGGGTGGACGGCGACAACTGCTTCGCCGTCCTCCCGCCGGGTGGCGGCGCGATCTCGCGCTACGTCTGCCGGACCCCCGGGGCGAATGATTCGATCGACGCGTTCTGGGAGGCGGCGGTGGCGCCCGACGGCCAGCTCGCCTACGTCCGGGCAAGCTCTATGTTGCCGGCGATCCCGTTCCCCGCGGACGCGCAGGCGCTCGTGGTGGCGACCCTGGCCGACCCGAATGACGCGCGCGTGCTGCGCACCATCCCCTATACGTCTCCGGCGGGGCTAGTGCAGGGCGTGTCGCACATTCACTGGCTCAGCCCCACGCGCCTGGTGTTTCTCAGTGAGGACGTGACGTACCCGCGCGCGAGCCAGTCGCAAGACACGGTGCACACCGGGCTCCAGATCGGCGTGGTCGACTTCAGCGGCGCCACTCCCGTGCTCACGGTGGTCCCCGGCACCAGCGGTGCCAGCTCGGTCGCGGTCGGTGCCACCGCCGACACCCTGTACTTCACGCTGGCGGGTGACGGCCGCGTGCTCCGCTACGCCTTCTCGAGCGATGCGACCGATGTCGCGCACGACTTCGGCGCCGGGCGGGTAGCTCGGGAGGCGGCGGTCGCCGGCGGACGCCTGTTCGCGGTGGTGGACGGCCGCGACGATCTCGGCGGCGATCTCCACATCGTGAACCTCGCGACGGGGGCGGACTCGGTCACGCCCGCGCCGACCGCCGGGCCGCTCGTGCTGTACCGGCGGCTCGCGCCGTCCGCCGACGGGCGGCGCGTGGTCGCGCAAGGCCGAACCGTCGTGATCGACACCGTGCCCCTCGGGCCCGGCTCGGTCTTGATCGACACGATTCCGACGTCCTCTGCGGACCTGTGGCTCCACCGCCTGCCGTGACGCGCCGCCTCGCGGTGCTGTGGCTCGGCGTGATGGCCGCACCGTCGGCCGCCCAGACCAGCGGGCTAATTGCGGGACACGTGCGGCAGCGAGAGAGCGCTGCGCCGATCGCGGGGGCGCAGGTGGGTGTGGATGGGCGCTGGCTCGCCCAGACCGATAGCGTCGGGTACTACAGGATCCGCGAAGTGCGGAGCGGCTGGCACCTCGTGACGGTCCGCGCCATCGGGTTCGAGACCGTCCGTCGGGACAGCGTGCTGGTGCGCGCCGGCCAGGTCTCGCTCGTCAACTTCACGGTCGACGTCTACACGATCGACAAGCCGATCGTCGTCGAGGCGTACGCCGACTCGATCCTCGACCCGACGCTGGTCGCGACGATGCAGCGCATCGGTGGGGAGGAGCTGCGGCGCTTCCCGGTCACGACGCTCGACGAGGCGGTGGCGCTCTCGGCGGGCGCCGTCGGCGAGAGCTATCGCGGCGGGCGGCTGGGCCAGCAGGCCTTTGTCCTCGATGGCCTGGGCGTCAAGAATCAGCTCGACGCCTCTACCGGCCCCCTCGGTGTGCGCATTCCGCCGGACGCCCTCACGGAGGCCTCGCTCGTCACCAACGGCTTTTCGGCCCGGTACGGGCAGGCAATCTCCGGTCTCATCAACGTGGTCACCAAAGACGGCGGCGATCGCTGGAGTGGGCGCGCGGCCCTCGAGAGCGACCGCCCGCTGTGGGGCAGCGCGGACCTGGGGCTCGACCGCGCGGTCCTGTCGGCGGACGGGCCGCTGGGCCATGGCGGCCTGGTTGCCGTGCTCGATGCTGAAGGGCGCCTCGACGCCGATCCCGTGAACGCCCCGCCACCGTCCGATTCGCGCGACCCGCGCGCGGGGAGCCCGGCCCTCCTGCCCCACAACAGCGGCGAGCGCTACGATGCGGTCGTCAAATTGCGCATGCCGCTCGGCGGGCCGCACACCGTGCGCCTGTTCGCGCTCCGATCGGCCGATCAGCGTCTGCTGTACGACCCCGCGTACAAGTACGACACCCGGTGGGCCCCGGCGCGCCGCGTAACCGGCAACTTGCTGAGTGCACACCTGCAGCGCGCTACCAACAACTTCACGGCCGATCTGCGCACCGGGTATTTCACGCGCGAGTTCATCCGCGGAACCCTGGCGGAGCAGCCGCCGTACCGGTTCGGCGCGGTCACCGGCAGCACGTTCCACTTCGTCGGCGAGGGCCTGGCGCGCGCGCAGGACACGCTCGCCGCGGCGGGGCCAATTCCCGGACTGAACGCGCCCGACTTCAGCGACCGCTCCCCGTGGGGCGTGCCGGCGTTCTTTCTGGGTGCGGGCTCGAACGGCGAGCTGGCGTGGAACCGCTACCGGGAGCTGCGGACGCAGCTGGACCTGAGCGTCGGCAGCGCTACCGCCGACCTCTACGTCGGCGCCGAGCTGTCGCGCCAGCGGGTCCAGACCTTCCAGCGGGCGCTCGGATATCTGCGGGCCGGAGGCAGCGTACCGCCCCCCACCGCGTCCGACTTCTCACCCACGTCGGCCGCCGGCTACGTGGAGGCTCAGGCGCACGGCACCGATTTCGTCGTCACGGTCGGTGTGCGCTACGACCAGTTCGATCCGGGCGGAGCCATCCCCGGCGCGAGCGGTGGCGCGCGGCGCAGTATCAACCCTCGGATCGGGTTCTCCACGGTGCTGCCGGGCGCCACGGTCGTCGCCAGTTGGGGACGGTTCTCCCAGGCCCCCGACTTCCAGTATCTCGTGGACGCGGCTTTTGACGACACACTGCGCACCGGGCGGTTCCGTCGCGGCAACCCAAACCTCGGGTTCGAGCAAGCGACGCAGTACGAGTTCTCGGTGCGCGCCCGGCCCTCGCCGACCACGACCCTGCACGTCAACGTGTTCAACAAGCTGCTCGACGGTCTCGTCGCGTCGGTCCCGCTCGGGCTGGACCCTGACTCCACGATCTTCGGCAACCTCGACTACGGGAACGTCAAAGGGGCAGAGGCGATTTTCGACCGGCCGCTCGCGGGTGGATGGGGCGTGCGGATCGCGTATACCCTACAGAAGGCGACGGCCACGGCAACCGACGCGTTCCAGCTGCTGCGCCGCATTCGTATCGATCCAGGGGGTGATACGATCGACCCGGCGCGGGTCGAGTTCCCGCTCGACTACGACCGCCGCCACAGCGTGACCGTGATCGGCCAGGCGCGGATCCCCGACAGCCTCCCGTTCGCGGGCCTCGAGGCCGCCGCCATCGTCCGCGCGAGCTCCGGGCTCCCGTTCACCATGACGAACGCGACGGGCGACACGCTGATCGGCTTGCCGAACAGTCAGCGCCTGCCGAAGCTGGTCAACGTTGACCTGATGCTCCGGCGGCCGCTCCGCGTCGGAGGAGGTCGGTGGGCGGGGAGCATCTACCTGGACGTGCGCAACCTCCTGAACCGGCGGAACATCGAGGCGGTGCGCCGCGACACGGGGGAGCCGGGGATGACCGAGACCCGGCTCACGGCGCTCGCCGACCAGGCATACGCGGCCCACCCGGAAGCCATCCCCTACGAGTCGCCGCGCTACCGCGCGTTCGCCGATCTGGATGGCAACGGGCTGATCGAAGGACATGGTGAGCTGTACCCGCTGTTTCTCGCAGCGGCGCGCGACTACGGGCAGCCGCTCTTTTCCTACGGGCCGCCGCGGATGTTCCGGTTGGGGGTGGAACTGGTGTTCTAGCCGGGCGCCGCCGGCTCGGCCGCGCCTTCCTTCAGGTACCCTGTCGCGACACCGCCCACCACCATCAGCAATCCGATCACCCCCAGGGCCGAGAGGTGTTGGCTGAAGAGCAGGAACGCGAGTAGCGCGCCGACGACGGGCTCGATGGTGGCAGCGACGGCGGCGGGCGCCGCCTCGATGCGTTTGACGGCGGCGAAGAACAGGAAGTTCGCGGCCAGTACCGACCCCGCGGCGAGCCCGAGGAGCCCGCGCCACGCCGCGGGCGAAGGCGGCCAGGCGGGGGGGCGGCCCCACAGCCACAGAATGATGCCAATGATCACCACGCCGCCCGTCGCCTCGAGGAAGAGCACCCGCACGACGCCGTAACGCGGCACGGCGTACCGAGCCATGAGCGTGGTAAGCGCGTAACTGAGCGCGGAGAGCAGCCCCCCGACGATGCCGGCGCCGATGCCCATGCGCGCCGCCTCGGCGCCGGCGTTGCTGCCTCCGGTAACGGTCAGCGCCACGCCGACCATGACGAGCAGCGCGAGCGCCACGCGCAGCGGGGTCAGCGCTTCCCGCAGGATGAGGCGGGCGAGCACGGCCACGATCACCGGCGCCGTATAGAGCAACGCCGCGGCGCCGGCCACCCCGACGCCGGCGATGGCGAACTGGTACGCGATCTCGAACAGCGCCACCAGCGCGCCGCCTCCGAGGCCGACCAGCAGCCAGCCCCGGCGGTCCACGCGAAACAACTCCCGCCGAAAGAACAGTCCCCAGAGCGCCAGGGCGATGGTCCCGATGAGCACGCGCCAGAATCCGATGCTGGTCGCGGGCATCAAGGCGTACAGGCCCGTCGAGAGCGGACCGGTGGTTCCCCAGGTGGCGCCTGCGCCCAGCGCGCAGAGGTAGCCGATTATGCGGACCCGGCGGCCGTCGGTCACAGTCCCGGTCCCCGGCCCCCCTGCGCGCGGGACTTGAGGGCGCGGTTCATCGCCTCGAGCCCCTGTCGGAAGTTGGTTTCGAGCCGCGCCGTGGTCGCCGCACCGAGGCCCGGGAGCGAAAGGGCGAGACCGGTGCAGGTGATGCGGTGGATCACGTGGGTGCGGTTCTCTCCCTTCGCGACCAGGATGAAGCATTCCTCAGTGTCGCAGATGCCGCTGAAGCCCTTGGCCCATAACCAGCGCAGCTCGCGGGGCGCCTCCGCTTCCAACACGACCGGCTTCACAGTGAGCGCTTCTCCGCCGGGCAGCTCGAGCCGCAGCGTGACGGTACCCCCGACTTCGACGCCGCCATCGGCGCGCGTGATGTACGGGTTCCAGTTCTTGTAACCGGACAAGTCGCCCAGGACATCCCAGATCTGCTGCGGCGTGGCGTGGATGTCGGCGGTGGTACGGATCTCTCTCATGTTCGCGCTGCCTCCTTGGTGCCCATATTGCCCGCGGTCAGCTCACCGCGCAACACCGTGACCGCCTGGCCGCCGAGGATGACGCGGTCGCCCTGGAGGCGGACCCGCACCGTGCCCCCTCGCGCCGAGGCCTGGTAGCCAACGAGGTCCGGCCGGCCGAGCTGCGCGCTCCAGTAGGGAGCGAGGGCGCAGTGCGCCGAGCCGGTGACAGGATCCTCGTTCACGCCGGAGCGAGGCGCGAAGAAGCGCGAGACGAAGTCAAACGACGACGCGGCGGCGCGGCTCGTGACGATCACTCCGCGCGCTTCCACCCGTGCGAGGGCGCCGAAGTCGGGTTTGCACCCCCGGACGACCTCCTCGCCGTCCACCTCCAGCAGATAATCGAAGCGGCTGCGGCCCACGAACCGCGGCGTAACGCCGATGGCGGCGGTCAGGCCTGCGGGTGCGGCGGTGGGCTCGGCGCGGGTCGCGGGGAAGTCCAGCTCGATCCAATCGCCGCGCCGGTCGGCGGTGAGCAGACCACTACGCGTGTGGAAACGCGCCTGCGTCCCCGGCTTCAGGTGGCCGTCCTCCCATAGCACGTGTGCGCTCGCAAGCGTCGCGTGGCCGCACAGGTCGATCTCGACGGCAGGCGTGAACCAGCGGAGGCCGAAGCCGTCGCTCTGCGGGGCGAGGAACGCTGTCTCGGAGAGGTTCATCTCGCGCGCCACGTCCTGCATCCAGCGAGGGTCGGCGGGGGCGGGAAGAAGGCAGACGGCGGCGGGGTTGCCCGCGAAGGGGCGGTCGGTGAAGGCGTCGACCTGGATGATGGGGAGGCGCATGCTCAGGAATCTAGTCGCCCACGGATCCGAGGTCGCTTTCAGCGCGGGAACGGAACGGAAGTGGGGTCGGCCGGCGGTCTGATCCGACGTCGCAGCGCGATGACGGCAACGAAAAAGCCGGTGAGGGCCCCGATGACGGAATACTGGATGTCGAAGCCCGTGGTCGAGACCCAACCCGCCACTCCTCCGATGACGGTTCCCGCGACTGATTCAGTGAACACGCGTCCCAGGGGCACGTGCCGAAGGAGCAGCCACGCTGCGACCGGCCCGCTGACCGCGCCCAGCACAGCACCAACGTAGGCGGCGAAGGCGAGCAGGGTGGCGTCGGCCGCCGCCGCCGGCCCTTCGGTGACGGCCAGGGCGATCGCCAGGCCAAGCGCTCCCGCGATGCCGCCGAGCACGGCGCCCGCTAACGCGAGTCCGAGCGTGACGGCGATGATGCGAGCGGGCCGCGTCATGAGACCTCCTTCGGGGAAGCAGGACACGGGACCGCGCGCAGCTCCTCGGCCCGGTCGCGGACCAAGTGACGGGCGCGGCTGCGGCTCCAGTTCCACGTACGCCAGTCGGTCGCCGACCCAGGGGACCAGCGCTTCAGGAGCCCGGTCGCGACCGCGCAGCGACCTGGCCCGTCGAGGGTGGGAAGCGCCTCGAGCAGCGGCGGCACCGCGTCGCCACCCAACAACAGCGCGTACTTGGCGTCGAAGGAACGCTCGACGCGGTGCAGGTTGGTGCGCACGATGAAGGCGTCGGGGTTGAGCACGTGGAGGCCTGCGAGGACGGCGAAGCCCTGGATCAGGACGCCGAAACCGAACGGCCCGCGCCGCCCGCGCAGCACCGTCCACGCGAACCACGCGAAGATGCCGAGCAGAAGGACCATGAACGCGGTGGCGTAGAGTCGGTCCTCGGAAAGCCCGAATGCGCCGACGTACAGGCGCATGCGCTCGAGCGCCGATGCCATCACGACGGCGAGCAACACGAGCAGCAACCCCGCCAGGCGCCGGAAGGTGGTGAGGTGCGCGGCGGTCTCACCGCGCACGAGGTGGTCGGCGCCCATCAGCACGGGAAGGACCAAGCCGCTGGCGGCCATCAGCTCGAAAAAGCCGCTCCGGGCATACTCGGCGTAGGTCAGGCCGGTCGTCTCCTGGATGAGCGTCGCGCCTCCAAAGAAGTACCGCAGCTGCACCACCACGAACAGCAGAAACATCAGGTTGATGAGCCCGAGTGCGGTGGCAACCGGCACGATCCCCGTCGCGCTCGCCGG